>JGI24712J26585_10000063_pt1 | contig 78683 bp, 71 predicted proteins | sample BioPla3DNA2_FD_26585 | JGI IMG/M metagenome (IMG submission 26585) | reverse complement strand
ATATTTCGCTCGCCGTCTGTTCGCTTCCCCTAGTTGCGAATTATAAAACAAAAAGACAGTGTATTCACACTGCCTTTTTGCTTAGCAGTCCCTAGGGGAATCGAACCCCTGTTACCAGGATGAGAACCTGATGTCCTAACCACTAGACGAAGGGACCAGTTTTAACTTAATGATTTAATTTTATTGCCTCGCCAAAATTCTTCACTAGTCATGATTTTTTTTCCGGCTGTTTGTAATTTTAATATAACTAAAGCGTCTTGTCCACATTGAATAGCTAATCGTCCGTTGTTTAAGAAAATTTCACCAATTTCATGATTATTACTTAGTAAAATATTAGAATCAACACTAATTATTTTAACAATTTTCCCTTGATCAAGTCCATAAGTTCCCGGCCAAGGATTAAAGGCGCGGACCATTCGCTCAATTTCAGTAGCTGATTTTTGCCAGTTTATTTTTCCATCTTCTTTTCTTAGGGTTTTTACATAACTAGCCTGAGAGTCATCTTGAATTTGTGGTTTAATTTTTCCAGCAATAAAATCTTTTAAAGTTGGGATTAGAATTTCTGCGCCTAGAGTGGCTAGGGCATCATGAATATCTACTAGCTTTTCTTTTCCCTCAAGCTTAATAGTAGCTTGTCGTAGAATTGGGCCAGTGTCAAGACTAGCTTCCATTTTCATTATAGTTACACCAGTTTCAGAATCACCATTTAAAATAGGAGCATTCAGACAAGCGGCTCCGCGATATTTTGGTAGTAGGGAAGCGTGAACATTAAGGCAGCCATAAGTTGGAACATCTAAAATGTTTTGAGGGATTATTTTCCCATAAGCAATTACCACAATTAAATCTGGAGATAGTTTTTTAATAGTTCCTAGGGACTCTTTTATTTTTTCTGGTTGAAAAATAGGTAAATTATTTTCTAAAGCTAAAATTTTTACTGGTGGCGGAGTTATTGCTTGCTCTCGTCCGACAGGTTTATCAGCTTGAGTAAAAACACCGACTATTTCAAAATCTTTTTCAGCTATCAAAGCCCTTAATCCCGGTAAAGAAAACTCTGGAGTGCCCATGAAAATTATGCGTATTTTTTTGTTATTTTTATTAATCGACATATCAAGAAAAATTTGCTATTATGGTTGCTATGCTCAATATTTTTTTATCTTATGCTAAATGCACTACTTACTTGGATTCTTAATATTACTGAAGGTTTAGGCTATTTAGGAATAGTTATTTTAATGGCGGTTGAATCGTCATTTTTACCCTTACCCTCAGAAGTAGTTATTCCGCCAGCGGCTTATTTAGCTAGTCAGGGAAAAATGAATTTAGTTTTAATTATTTTATTTGGTACTTTAGGTAGTATTTTAGGAGCAACATTTAACTATGTATTGTCATTAATAATTGGTCGTCCCTTGATTTATAAATTAGCTAGTCATCGGTTTGCTCGTTTTTTACTTATCTCTCCAGAAAAAATTGAGCGGGCAGAAAAATATTTTTTAACTAACGCTAAATCGGCTACTTTTTTAGGACGTTTATTACCAGTTATTCGTCATTTAATTTCTATTCCTGCCGGATTCTCCCGCATGCCTTATGGCTCTTTCGTTTTATTTACTGCTTTAGGCGCTTTTATCTGGGTAAGTATTTTAGCTTTTTTAGGATATTTTATTGGTGAAAATCAAGCACTGTTTGCTAAGTATTATCAAGAAACTGTAATTATTTTATTAGCTATCGGAGCTTTATTTGTTATTAGGCAGATCAGAAAAAAGAAAAAACGGGAAACAGAAATAATTAATAGCAAAAAACAAGAATAAGCTTTTTAGCTTATTTTTTCTTTGGCTTAATTTTAGCTATTTTATCAATAAATAAAACACCATCTAAATGATCGGTTTCGTGCTGAATAATTCTAGCTAATAATTTTTCGGCGCTTATTTTTTTCTTCTCTCCTTTTTCGTTCAGATAGATACAATTTATTTTTTTATGACGCTCTACTGGAGCATAAATTATTTCACCCTTTTTACTTAACACAGATAAGCAACCTTCTTCTTCTATTTCCCGAGCCCAAGATTTTTTAGTAATCACTGGATTGATTAGAAAAAAGATCTGGTTATCGTTTTGTATAACAACAACGCGAATATTTTTACCAACCTGAGGTGCGGCTAAGCCAGCCCCATCTTTTTTGATCATTGTTTCCTTCAGGTCGGCTAAAAAAGATTGGAAATCTGGTTTTAAAATATCATCCACTGCCACTGGCAGAGATTTTTTTCGCAGAATTGGGTTAGGGTTTAATAATATTTCTAATAATTTAGGCATATAATTATTTTTGCTTTTTTTCTTCTTTGGGCTTTTTATTTTGTGTAGAATCTTTTTTCTGTTCAAGAATTTTGAAAAAATATTTCCAAGAGGATCCAGATTGGCAAAGTTCCTTAGTGTCATTAAGGGCGAGTCTAATTTTATTTTCTGGTAAATCGCGGCAGACTTTAAAAATAGAGGCACGCTTAAAATTTGGTACTCCGCCTAATTCTTTAATAACTTGTAAAGCTAATTCCTGCCAAGGATAGGCTGGTGGTTTAATAGTTTTACCAGTTTGTTTAACCTTAATGATGTCGGCTAATGATTGAAATTTATCTTCAGACATAAAATCTTTAGATTTAATTTAGGAGTTTAAATTCTAAACTTAAATAGCCAACTCCAAAATCTGTTTGGTAGGCTAGAACATGTGACTGAACGGGTGTTCCTTCTAAAACGCCAAGTAAAACCATAATTGGTTTTAGACCACATTCTCCCGCATCTTGAATAGTTTTTTCATCCATTTTCAAAATATTTTCAGCGGCAGTTTCCTTGTCGCTTAAGTGTTCTATTAATTTATTATCAAATTTAGCACCTTTAGGAGAATAGCCTCCCGGTGAGCTTTTTTTGAGACGATGAGAAAGATCACTAGAAGCTAAGACAGCAATTTTTTTTTCGCTAGCTTCAATTACTTCTTTTAAATATTTTCCTAGCTCGTAATGTTTTTCTAAACTTAATTCGTTGGCAGGACCAATGACAATAATTTTGAAATCAGGATTTATTTTATGGAAAAGATAAGCCGGGATAGCGCTGCCATAATCAAGAGCTTCCTCGGAAATAAGTTGCAAGGGTAATTCATCGGGCAAAATATTTTTTATTTGATCAGCCAGTAGGGAATCACCAGCTAAACTTGTTTTAGCTGGGATAAAGCCGAAGTCTTTAAAACTCATCTCCATGTCAGGGGCAATATTGATAGTAAAGGCATTATCTTGAGCTGGGCAGTGAGGACTAATAATAATTAGAGTTTCTAGTCCAAGATTTTTTAAATCGTGACCGATTTGTTCGTAAGCAGCATTGGTTTTATCAAGAAAATTGTAATTAATTTTCCCAATTTCCGGGATAAGTAAGGGAGAATGGGGGAGAATAACGGTTTTAATTAAAGCCATATTTTATGTTTTTAAGTAATTTTAGTATAGTATAAAAAATAACTTTAGAGAAGTTGACAAAACTAAATAAATATGATATAATTAAATTGTGTAGTATTAAGCTCTAAAATATAATAAAAGGTCTAAATTAATATAAAAAAGCCCCTAAATTAGTAAACAGGGGCTTTTTTTATAGAATCATTTTTATTATTCGGTTTTTTGGATTGGTCCACCTAATTGATAATTATAGAGGAATTGCGAGGAGACAGTAATAACATTATTGAAATTATATCCTAAACTAGCAAAAATATTTTCATCAGCAAAGGGGCGTTTTAAACCATTGGAGATTAGATAAACGGTTGGATAGTTATCAGTTTTTACTAAAGTTCCATCGTCAAGTAAAACGGGAGCAACTTTTGTATATTTTTCTAATTCTTCTGGAGTAGCTTTAATTATTTTTTTATCTTTAAATTTAGTGGTGAGTAAAATTCTATCAGTTAAGGGAGCTTTAGTATCATCAATTACATAATAAACTCCGCCAGTCTTAGTGTCTTGAAGAAGGGCGCCTGTGACATAAGTTGAGGTAGCGGTGATAGTTTTACCAACAGTGTAAAGAGTCAAGTCTTCAGCGTTTGCTTTTTCAATTTCTTCTGGGTTAAAACCTATTTTTTTGAAAACCGCTAAACTTGCAAATGGTCTTTTTTCCTTATCTACTAAAAGATATATTTGCTCATCTGGTGTCTGGACAATGGAATAATTGGCAAATTTAATGTTGGGACCGACTTCGTATTTATTGAATTCAGCTTCAGAGACAATTACCACTTGATCTGGTTTAAAGCGGGAGATAAAAGCAGAGTAATTTAAAAATGGTCTCTTCTGTCCTTTTTCTATTAACCAGATTCCCGGATCGTTAGCTAACTTAATTAAGGAGCCGTCAGGATAGGCTTTAATTATTTTTGTTATATTTTCCTCTTTTTCAGTAGTATATCTTTTCAGCAGTTTAAAGACATTATAATTTCCATTAAAAACATGGGGGGTGTAGTTATATAAAGCAGCTGTCGCATTATTTTCTATATAAACAGTCATTCCTTCTTTGAAAATTGTGCCGTATTGGTTTGAAAAAGTATAAGTTTTACCGGCCTCATAAGTATATTTCCCCGGAGTTTTTAGATAGTATAAAAATTGTAAAGCAGCGCTGTTAACCTGTTTTCCAAAACCTTTATAGCGCCAGCATTTATCATAAGGGCTACAGGTAAGCATACCATCAAAAATCATATAACCAGTTGCCCAATCAAGATGATTTTGTGTTGGCTGAGAGTTTTCTATTAAACTACTTTCTTTTTGTAGAAGAATTAAGAGGAATAGGGGATTAACGGTAGTGATTGGTTGGCATTTTTGTTTAATTTCTGATTCAACTAGGGTTGTGCCTAAAACAAGACCATGATCACATTCATATTGATTCGTTTTGTAATTAAAGCTGATATCATAGTTTTGGTTGGCGGCATCGTAAATTATTTCAGCTGCTGACTTAACAACGCCATAAGCATTTTCAGTGCGATAATTAGCTAAATAACTATTTTTATTTTCTAAAAAAGCCTGAATTTCACCCAAGGTCATTGAGCTATAATTTAACATTTGGCTGTCTTCAATAATTCGTCCAGGGTTGAAATCTGGATCAATAAAAGAGCTTTGCGCTTCAGCTGTTTGTCCAATTAAGAGAGAAAATAAAAAAATAATAAGGATTTTTTTGAAATTCATGAAAATAAGTAATTAAATTTTAAAGCATTATAAATTATAACAAATCTTCTTTAAATTCACAAATTGAATTTATGAAAATTTTTAATACACAAAACCCGCTTAGGGAGCGGGTTTTGCTTTTAGTCAAGATTATTTATTTTTTAGCGGGTTGTTTAACTAATATTGTAATTTTTTCAGTATTGCCTAGATCAATTTTAATTTTATCACCTTCTTTAACCTTCCCTTCAATTATTTCTAAAGCTAGTTCATCTAAAATCATTGTTTGGATAATACGTTTAAGTGGGCGAGCACCATAAGTAATATCGTAACCTTTTTCAGCCAGAAGTTTTTTAACTTTGGGACTGATACGTAGGCTAATATTTTTATTATGTAAACGTTTTTCTACTTTAGCTAATTCTAAATCAACAATTTTTTCTAGACCGGCTGGTGTTAAACTTCTAAAGAGAACAATTTCATCAATACGATTCAAAAACTCTAATTTAAAATTATCTTTCAATATTTTATCAATTTTTTCCTTCATTTCTTCAGCGCGCAGCTGACCAGCTTCCTTTTTATCGCTGTTATCGGAAAAACCAATAGAATATTGTTTAATAATTTCATTGCCTAGATTAGAAGTCATAATAATGATGGTGTTTTTAAAATTGACTGTTCGGCCCTTGGAGTCAGTTAAGCGACCATCATCTAAAATTTGGAGTAGCACATTAAAGATGTCTGGGTGTGCTTTTTCAATTTCATCAAACAAGACAACGCTGTAGGGATGACGACGAACTTTATCAGTTAATTGACCACCGTCATCATGTCCAATATAGCCGGGTGGGGAACCAATTAATTTAGCTACCGAATGTTTTTCCATGAATTCGCTCATATCTAAACGGATTAAGGCTTTTTTATCATTAAACATGAAGCGCGCTAAGCTTTTAGCTAATTCCGTTTTACCAACACCAGTTGGCCCAACAAAGAGAAAGGAGCCGATTGGTTTTTTTTCTTCATTAATGCCAGCGCGAGAACGACGTAAAGCATTAGAAATTGCTTTAATAGCTTCTTCTTGCCCAATTACTTCTTTGTTAAGTTCAGTTTCTGCTTCACTTAATTTTCTAATTTCATCTTGAAGCATGCGGTTAACCGGAATGCCAGTCCAGCGCGCCACTACCTTAGCAATATCTTCCTCATCAACCTCTTCCTTTAAAATTCTTTGTCCTTTTTTCTGAATCTTAAGTAATTCTTCTTGTGATTTTTTAATTTTATTTTCTAATTCAGGAATTAAAGCATATTTTATTTTAGCAACTTCAGTTAAATCAGTTCCTTGACGTTGAGCAATTTCGGCTTTAATTTTTAATTCATCTATTTCTTTTTTAGAATTTCTTATTTGTGAGATGATATTTTTTTCATTATTCCAATGTAATTCTAGCTGAGTAGCTTTTTCTTTCAGTTTAGCTAATTCTGAATTTATATTTTTTAATTTACTGGATTTTTTTTCAGTAGTCATAATACCAGCTTTATTTAATTCAAGCTGTTTAATCTTTCTTTTTAGCTGGTCAAGCTCATCAGGCATAGAATCAATTTCCATTCTTAAAGAAGAGGTGGCTTCATCAATTAAATCAACCGCCTTATCTGGCAAGAAGCGATCGCTGATGTAGCGATTAGATAGTTTAGCCGCCGCAATCACAGCGTTATCGGTAATGCGAACACCGTGATGGACCTCATATTTTTCTTTTAAGCCGCGCAACATAGAAATAGTGTCCTCAATACTTGGTTCATTAACCATGATTGGTTGGAAGCGTCTTTCTAGAGCGGCATCCTTTTCAATATATTTTTGATATTCCTTAGTAGTTGTTGCGCCAATAGTACATAATTCGCCGCGGGCCAATTCCGGTTTTAACATATTAGAAGCATCCATAGAACCTTCCGAAGCGCCAGCTCCGATTAAGGTGTGCAGCTCATCAATAAATAAAATAATGCGTCCATTTTGTGATTTTACTTCTTTAAGAACAGCCTTGAGACGATCTTCAAATTCACCACGAAATTTTGCGCCAGCCACTAAAGAGCCTAAATCTAAAGAAACAATTTCTTTATTTTTTAAATTTTCTGGTACATCACCAGCGATTATTCTTTGGGCTAAACCTTCCACGATAGCTGTTTTTCCAGTACCCGCTTCACCAATTAATACTGGATTATTTTTAGTGCGACGTAAAAGCACTTGCATGATGCGGCGGATTTCTTCATCGCGACCAATAACTGGATCAAGTTTTTCTTGGCGCGCTAATTCTGTTAAATTAGTGGTGTATTTTTCTAAAACTTTATATTTATTTTCTGGAAAAGGATCGGTGATTGTTTGGGAACCGCGCAATTCTTTTAATATTTGTTTAACAGTACTATATTCAACTTTAAAATTTAAAAGAATAGTTTGGGCTGGAGAAACGACACCAATGAGAGCTAATAAAATGTGTTCAGTAGAAATAAATTCATCATTCATGCTAGCCGCCTCTTTTTGAGCGCGCTCTAGAATAACAGCTGTTTCAGCGGTGCCAGAAACAGCTTGCACTGGACCACTGTTAACAGTGGTTTTTACACGTGGCAGTTTTTTTATTTCATTAATTGTATAATCTTCAATAATTTCTGGATCAATTTTCATCTTCTCTAAAATTGGTTTAATTAAACTTTCATTTTGTTGGAGTAGAGCTAAGAGGATGTGTAGAGCTTCAATATTTGCTTGACCATAAGCAGAGGCAAGAATTTGAGAATTAATGATAGCTTCTTGAGATTTATCAGTAAATTTATTAAACATATATTTAAATTTATCAGTTAAATTATTTTTAGCAGTCCTTATCTTAGAGTGCTAATATCATCATAATATATGCTTGCTTCTTTGTCAAATATTAAAGGAGGCAGGGGAACTTTTTGCGGTTTTGTTTATTAAGGGTTTTTATGGTAATATATAAGAGTAAGCTTAGGGTGAAATTAATTAAAATAGAGATATGCTTAAGTTTCAGCATAATTTTTTAACTTATAGCGGGAAAATAATTGTTTCTTTAGTTTTAGAGCTAATTTATTTTCCAATTTGGTGGTACAGCGTCGGATTTCTTCGTTTTTTTAAGAATATCCGCCTTTTTTTAATTCAGCGAGAAAAATCTTTGGGTTTTTTAATCTGGGCGAAGAATATTTTAGTGCCGATGTATGGTCAATATGATCTCGCTGGCCGAGTGATTAGTTTTTTTATGCGCTTGGTCCAAATTATCGCTCGTGGCTTTATTTTGCTTTTGTGGGCAAGTCTTTGTTTTTTAGCTTTACTGCTGTGGTTAATTTTGCCCGTGGCTCTTGTTTACGCTTTACTTCTTCAAATATTGAAATAAACTAAGTTGATATGATAATTGAAAAAACAAAACCTGAGCAAATTGTTTTTACCCCTGATTCTTCTAGTGGTCGCCCCGGCACTTGGTTTTTGGGTAGGTTTTTGTATTGGGAAAAGGATTTAAAGTGGTCATTAATTAAATTAGAAAACTCTAAAAAGAGATTAGAGAAGATTTTAGAGTTTTTTACTTGGTTGATTATTTTTGCTGGTTGGCTGGCTTTTGCTTTATGGATTTTACGTAATCAAGCTGTTTTGTTAGATAACCCAATACGTATTTTCTTTTTTTGGGCTAAAAAAGATCCGCTTATTTTTTGTTTTTTACTTTCTTTGTGGTTTGATTTATTTCTGTTTTATAAAAAAAGTGAAGCCAAGGCGAGTGTTAAAAAAATAAATTATCATAATTTTGCCTCTTCAGCTGATAAAAATTCAAATAGTCCGAAAAGATATAATGTAGCTAAGGCTTGTAGTGATGAAGTAATTGAGGCGATTGAGGAAGCTTTTTTGTTGGCTGATAAATTAAAACAAGCTGAGGTGACAGCCATTCATCTTTTTAGAGTGCTTTTGAAGAAAAAAGAAGTACAAGCGCTTTTTATTAGACTTAATGTTAATGCTAAAAAATTAGTTGAATTATTAGATCGTCAATTAATTAATCCGGCGGATAAGTTTTCTGGTCGCAGCCAACTATCCTCGTCTTTAGAGGAAGTTTTAATTTTATCTTTTATTGAAGCTTTTAATTTAGAGCAGGATAATATAAAAATTATTGATTTAATTCCATTTTGCTATGAAAGAGATCCGCGATTAGCAGAAATATTGTATGAATTAGAAGTTGATGCTGATAAATTGATGAATACGGTTGAGTGGTTTAGAGTTAATCAGATTATGCTAGATAATTATAATAATTATCGTCGTTTAGCGATTTTAAAGCCGGGCACAGGTATGGATAGAGCCTATACTGCGATTGCCACACCGACATTAGACCATTTTTCTCATGATTTAACCATTCAATCTAAATATGATTTAAATGAAATTTGTGTTGGTAGAAAAAAAGAAATTAGAGCTATTTTTGAAGCTTTTACTGGGGGGCATAGTGGTGTTCTTTTAGTTGGTTCAACTGGCGTGGGCAAGAGTGCTATTATTCACGGCTTAGCGCGTTTAATGGTTGAGGAAAAAGTGCCGGATTTTCTAAAAGATAAACGTTTGGTTGAATTAGATGTTTCACGTTTAGTGAGTGGTGCTGATCCGGCGATGGCTGAGGAGCGTTTATTAATGATCATTAATGAGATTAATCGTTCAAGAAATATTATTCTTTATATAGATAATATTGAAAATTTAATTGGTATTAGCGCGGGTAGTCGAGAAAGTTTAGATTTATCAGAAGTTTTGGCGGAGTCTCTTAGTCGTCGTCATCTTTTATGTTTAGCCTCAGCCACAACTGAAAACTATGTTAAATATATTGAAAATAAAGCTTTGGGTAGTGTAATGACCACTGTTGGGGTTAAGGAGCCTGATTTTAATCAAACTATCCAGATTTTAGAGAGTAAAGTTGGTTATTTAGAATCAAAATATGATATTTTTATTGTTTATAGCGCTTTAGAGCAAGCGGTGAAAATGTCTGAACGTTATTTGCATGACAAGGCTTTGCCATTTAAGGCGATTAATTTATTAGAAAAAGCTGCCTTAATTGCTGCGAAAAATAGACAGAATAATCCAGATAAAAATTTTTGTAGTGGTGAAGAGGTGGCTTTAGCGGTAGAAGAAATGACTGGCATTTTAGTTAATAAAATTACTATTGATGAAAGCCAAAAATTATTAACTTTGGAAAAAGAAATTCATAAACGTTTAATTGGTCAAGAAGAAGCGGTTACGGCGGTGGCCGCTAGTTTGCGTCGTGCTCGCACTGCTTTGAAAGATGAAGATCGGCCGATTGCCAGCTTTTTATTTTTAGGACCAACTGGTGTTGGTAAAACGGAACTAGCTAAAGCAGTGTCTGAAATTTATTTCGGCGATGCTGATTATTTAATTAGAGTAGATATGAGTGAATATCAGCATCCAGACAGCGTCCGCAAAATGATCGGCGATGTTGATGGTACTTTAGGCTATTTAACTGAAGCAGTTCGTAAAAAACCGTTTTCTCTGATTTTATTAGACGAAATTGAAAAAGCGCATCCAGATATTTTACATCTTTTTTTACAATTATTTGATGATGGACGTTTAACGGATGGCCAGGGCAGAACAATTAATTTTTCAGAATCAATTATTATCGCTACTTCAAATATCGGCGCTTTATATATTCAAGAACAAATTAAGGCTAAGACCAAAATTAATATTATTAAGCAGGAATTGATTGATAATCAGTTAAATAAATACATGCGGCCAGAGTTGATTAATCGTTTTGATGGCATTATTGTTTTTAAACCTTTGACTAAGGATAATGTTATTGATATTGCTACTCTAATGTTGAAAAAGATTAAAAAGAATCTGGGAGAAAAAGGTATTTATTTTAAAGCTGATAAAGATGGGGTGGCTATTTTAGCTCAAGAGGGTTATGATCCTAAATTCGGAGCTCGGCCCTTACGTCGTTTACTTCAAGATAGAGTGGAAAATATTATTGCCCACAGGATACTGAGTGGCGAATTAAAACGTCGGGATACAGTAGTTATTAACTCACGGGCAGAAATTGAGATTGAGAAAGCTCAGGCGTTGTAATATGTTTTATTTTTTTATTTTTTTTACTAGTTTAGTACTCACAGCCGGGATAACTGTTTTAGTTAGAAAAGCAGCTATTTCTTTGAATATTTTAGATCAGCCCGATGAAGGTGGTCACGGACGCAAGATTCATCGTCAGCCAATTCCGCTGTTAGGTGGGATGGCTATTTTTTTAGCTTATTTTATTTTGCTATTTATTTTTGCGCGGCATTTTTTATCAGGTAATCTGCGTTGGTCACATCTTCTGGCTTTTTTTATAGGTGCTTTAATTTTAGTGATTGGCGGTGCGCTGGATGATAAATATAATTTACCTCCAAGAAAGCAAATAATTTTTCCCTTACTGGCGATTGCGGTAGTTATTTTGGGAGGTGTGGAAATTGAAAAAATTACCAATCCCTTTACTGGTGGCTACATTGATTTAAACTCACTAGCCATTATCAGCCCGCTGCTAATTGCTTTTTGGCTTTTAGGAATGATGTACACCACTAAGCTGCTAGATGGGGTAGATGGCTTGGTAACAGGAATAACAGCCATTGGTGGTTTTGTTATTTTTTTATTTACCACTACAACTCGCTATTTTCAACCAGATATTGCCTTTGCCTCAATTCTATTAACCGGAACAGCTCTTGGTTTTTTAATTTTTAACTGGCATCCGGCTAAAATATTTCTCGGAGAGGGTGGCTCTTTATTACTTGGTTATATCTTGGGAGTTTTAGCAATTATTTCTGGAGGGAAAATAGCGATTGCTCTTTTAATTATGGGTATTCCGATTCTTGATGTTTTTTGGACAATTTTACGTCGCTTAATAAATAAGCAAAACCCTTTTAAGAGTGCCGATAAAAAACATTTACACCATCGCCTTCTTGATCTTGGTTTAGGACAAAGGGGGACTGTTTTACTTTTTTATTTTTTAGCTTTGTCATTTGGTTTAAGTGGTTTGTTTTTACAAAGTCGGGGGAAATTTTTAGCTTTAATTTTATTAGTGGTGATTATGTTTGGCTTGGTAGTTACCTTTTGGTTTATGGATCGTAAAAATAAAAAGCCATCCCTCCTACTTCATGTTTGCTGTGCACCGTGCGCTTCTTATATTAGTCGTGATATTTTATTACCACAATATAAACTAACTTGGTATTTTGATAATCCAAATTTAAATTCTCTTGAAGAATATAATAAACGTTTAGCAGCGGTTAAATTTGTGGCGACTAAGCTAGCCATTCCCTTAATTGTTGAACCTTATAAACATGAGGCTTGGTTAGAGAAAGTCAAGGGCCGGGAAACTGATCCAGAAAGAGGGAAGCGTTGTCATCTTTGTTATCGTGATCGTTTAAGTAGAACAGCGCTTTTAGCTCAAAAAAAGAAATTTACTTATTTTAGCACCAGTCTTTTACTCAGTCCTTATAAAGATACAGAGGCTATTAAAAAGATTAGCTTATCTTTAACTGCTGAAAATGGTCCTAAATTTTTGGATATAGATTTTCAGGCTAATAATGGTTATCAGCGCTCACAAGAATTGGCTAAAGAATTGGGTCTTTATCGGCAAAAATTTTGTGGTTGTGAATTTTCTTTAGATAATTAAGATTTGTAAATAAAAAAGAAAAACTCAGATTAATGATGTTTTGTTTGAGCTAAAAGTGACGGTAAGGTAAAAAAATGATATACTTTAGATAATAAGTTAGGTGTTCTAATATTTTTGTCTATGTTTAAAAAAATAATAAAATTTTCTTTTATTATTCTTATCTCAGCTGTTTTGGTGAGTGGTTGTACTTTTCCTTGGCAGAAAAAAAATTCCGCTACCTCTGTGGAGGTAAAAAAGGAAAAAACAAAAGAAATTTCTGCTGATGATGTTCCGGTTAAGACTAAACAATTGATGAAGTTTAGTGATTATCAGGGATTGGAAAAATTTTTTGAAGAAAAGAGTGCTAAGCAAGGGAGTACTAGTGGAATAGCAAGAGAAGTAATTAATAGGACTGAGACGACTGAAGATTTTTCGCCAATAAATATTCAAGTACCAGGACTTGATGAGGCTGATATAGTTAAGTTTGGTGGCAATTATGTTTATGCCTTGCTTCGTGATGAATTAAAAATAATTAAAATTAACCCAGCTTCTGAAGCCGAGGTGATTAGCACAATAACTTTTGAATCGCAGCCACAAAATATTTTTATCAGCGGAAATAATTTAGTTGTTTTTGAATTTGCTGATCAAGCAAAAGTGTCTGTAAAAGTTTTTGATTTAGCTAATCCGACTAATCCAACTTTAGTGCGAGAACTAGGTTTTGAAGGCAATTATCGGGAGGCTCGTTTAAATGGAGATTATGTTTATTTATTTACCGATAGTTTTATTGATTATAAAAAGGGAAAATCTTTAATCCCACAGGCAACTAGTCAGGGCTTTACTTTATCTAATGATTGCAGTGTAGCTAGCGATTGTTTTGCGCCGGAAGTTTTTTATTTTGATATTCCGTATAACTCCTTTCATTATTTTAATATAGTAGCTATCAATATTAGTGATAAGACTGAACCAATCAGTGGGCAGTCATATTTAATTAATGATGAGCAAGCTATATATATTGCTCAAAAAAATGTTTACCTTACATATACTGAGGCAATAGATGAATATGATTTAGAACAATCAGCTAAAAGAGAATTAATATTGGCAGATTTAAGTGCTGAGGAACAGAATAAAATAACTGAAATTGAGGCGGTAGCTGATTATGTTTTAAATACGGCTGAAAAGAAGGTGAAGGTTGCTGCTTTAATGGATAATTATTTAGCTAATTTAGGGACGGAAGAAGCAAAGGCCATTCAGTTGAAGATTAGTGAGAAAATGAAAGAAAAGTTAATGGCTAGATCAGCTGATACAGGAAAAACGACTATTTATAAAATAGCCCTCAATGGGAAAAATTTTGAATATCGTGGTTTTGCTGAAGTAAATGGTCAAATTTTGAATGAGCTTTCAATGAATGAGGAGGATGGTTATTTTCGGATAGCGACTGCTCAAAGTTCAGTGGGAGCGCGTTTAGCTGAGACACAATCTGAGCCATATAGTAATATTTTTGTTCTTGATAATGAACTTAAGGTAGTTGGTCGCTTGGAAAACTTAGTAACTAACGAAAAAATATACGCTGCTCGTTTTTTAGGAAATAGAGCCTATTTGATTACTACTAAACAAAGTGACCCTCTTTATATTATCAGTTTAGATGATCCTACTAAGCCAACAGTTTCAGGCGCCCTGCGCATTCCAGATGCCTCAACTTATTTTTATCCGATTGATCAGAATGGTCATAAATTAATTGGCGTTGGTTATAATATGCAAGATGATGACAGTGGTTTAATTAAAGCCAAGGGTTTAAAAATTTCTTTATTTGATTTTACTGATTTAGCGAAACCAAAAGAACTTAATTCTGCAATTTTTGGCGATGTGGGTAGTGATTCAATTATTTTTGAAGACCATAAATCCTTTTTGTATTCAGGAGGAAAGAACTTGCTATCTTTGCCGATTGTGCTAAAAGAGAATAAGCAAACTGTTTTCTCTGGTTCTTTGATTTTTAATATTATTGATAATAAATTTGTTTTAAGAGAAAAGATAGATCATATTTCTCCAGCGGCTAAACTTAGCAGTTTTCTTAATCATGACTATTCTGATAGTGTGGTGAAGAGAAGTTTTTATATTAATGATTATCTATTTACTTTTTCCAATAAATTTTTAAAGATAAATAGCCTACTTGATTTAAGTTTAGTTAAAAGCTTGGTCCTAATTGAGGATGAGGGCGATTACATTATAGCTCCAGTAACTGAGAATCTTCCCGAGGATAGTGCAGGGGCAATTTTAGAGCCTACAGCTGAAACATTAGAACAAGGTATAAAAGAAGCCGTTACAGAAACTCCAAGAGACAATTTAATAGATACTCCAGCAGAGCCTGTTGCAGGAACTTCAACGGAAGTTTTAGGGGAAGCTCCAGTGGAAACGGCAGAGGAGAACTTAATAGAATCTCCAAGCTATTAGCTTTGTTTAAATCTCTTGATTTATATGCCCAATAAATATTTATATTTATTTTTAACCCCAATTATTCTTTTAGCTTTAAATGAGGCTTTTGTTTTTGAACCGCAGTTTTTCTTTGTGTCTTTAAGTTTGGGTTTATTGGTGATACTTTTTGCAGTTTGGAAAATAACTAAAGATAGTGATTCTAAATATCGCCTGCTTTATGCCTTATCTCCAGCTCTATTTTATTTAAGTTTTTCTTTATATAGTGGCATATTGGTTAATCATTTTTGGATTCAAGTCATTTTTATTTTTAATGCCTTATTTGTTTTTTTCTATTTAAGAAATTTATTTAAATATCTTTATACCCCTTCTTCTGAAGTAGAGGTTAAATTGTATAATTTATTACAAGTAGGTTCATTTTTATCCGCTTTTGCTTTGGCCGCCACTTGTTATGGTTTACCTATTTTTCTTAGTTGGAATTTTGGTTTATTGTTACTTTTATTTATAGCAGTCAGCTTTATTCTTTTTGGACAATCTTTAATTTTTTCTAGAGAAATAAAACGAGAGCAGATTAGGTTTTTATTCATTAATGTTTTTATTTTAGCTGAATTTGCGGCTGTTCTTTTTTTTCTACCACTTAGCTATAATGTTTTAGGTTTACTGGTTGCCTTAGTTTTTTATCTTTTATCTGTATTTGATAATTTACGTTTAGAAAATCGTTTTAATTTTAGAAATATAAAATGGCCATTGATTATAACTATTATTATGGTAATGGTTATTCTTTTATCAGCTCGTTGGCTTTAATAAAATTTAGTTAAAAAATTCATGTAATATAAATAGTACTATTATGAAAAAGAAATTAACAAAGAACATAATTTTCTTGATCACTCTTTTGGCGATTGGTGGTTTATTGGCGGGAATTTTTGGCGGCATAGTCGCTTATAATTATTTTGTCAGTGATTTTTCTTTGCCCTATGCGAAACAGGAGGTTAATTTAACTAACCTCAATAACGCCAACTCAAATTTTATTATTCAGGAACCAAAGAAAGTGGTTATTAATCAAGATCAAAAAATTGCGGAGACAATTAATTCTTTATCAACTTCTATTGTTGGTGTTTTTAAGGAAATTGATCTAGAAGAAGAAGAGGCTAAGGCAGTGTCTGCTAAACCGGCTTATTATTCTTTAAACGATCCATTATTTATTGGTTTAATAATGACTAGTGACGGTTGGGTGATGTCTTCTTTATCAGCCGAGGATAAAAAAACTTTTACTAGTAAAGATTTTGTTGCTATTTCGGCCGACAGAAAAATATATCAAATAGATAAGGTTAATGTGGTTAAAGATTTACCGGGAGATATTGTTTTTTTCCATTTAGCTGAAGCCGAAAATTTACCGGTTAGAAAAATAGCATCGCGGTCAGAACTGTCTTTGGGGCAGTCTTTATTAGTGATTAATAGCCGACATAATGCCTGGCCAACAACCTTGGCTTCATTTGAAAAAACGCCGGATATTTTAAATAGTGATTCTGTAAATGCGCGTTTATCTCTATCTAATAACTCTGATGCTTTACAGCAAAACTCTCTAGTGTTTAATCTTTCTGGGGATTTGGTGGCTATTATTAGTGCTGATAAAGAGGTGGTGCCAGCCTTTGCTCATAATTATTATTGGCAAAGTTTTTGGGGGGTTGTAAAAAACGTCCGCCCATCTTTTGGTGTTAATTATTTAGATCTAGCTTCTACAAAAATTTTGGAGAAAAATCTTGATAAAGGAGCTTTGATTTATCCGCGGGGGAAAGTTGCGGTGTTAGAAAATAGTCCAGCGCAGAAAGCAGGTTTACAAGAAGGTGATATTATTACCTGGATAAATAATCGTGAACTTGATAAGCAAAATGATTTAGCGGATGTGATTGCCACTTATAAATCTGGTGATAAAATTACGGTGAGTTATTGGCGTGATGGTCAAGAAAAACAAGTTGATTTAATTTTAGGAGAATTTAAAGTGAAAGAATAAAATAATTTTTGTTTTATGAAAATAACTACTCTTAAAAATGTAAAAAATTTAAAAAATAAAGTGGTTTTTTTGCGCGTTGATTTTAATGTGGCTCTGAATAAAGGGAAGGTGGCAGAAGATTATCGTCTTGTGGCTGGCTTAGAAACAATTAATTTTCTTTTAGAGCGCGGTGCTCGGGTGGTAGTGGCTACTCATTTAGGTGATCCTAAAGGAAAAATAGTGAAAGAGTTATCCGTGAAGCCAGTAGCTTTGCGACTTAAGGCTCTACTTAAAAAACCGGTTAAATTTATTCCTGAAGTAGTGGGAGAAAAAGTAAATAAAGCTATTTCTATCCTAAAGGCTGGGGAATTAATGATGTTGGAAAATTTACGTTTTCACCCAGGAGAACTAACTAATGATAAAAAATTTGCTAAAGAATTAGTGGCGCAGGCTGATATTTATGTTAATGATGCTTTTGCCGTTTGCCATCGCGAGCAGGCTTCGGTGGTGGCGGTTAAAAGTTTTTTACCTGCCTATGCTGGTTTATTGTTAGAAAAAGAAGTGATTGCTTTAAATAAAGTATTGAAACCGACTAAGCCGTTAGTGGTGATTATGGGAGGAGCAAAAATTAGTACTAAGGCGCCGTTAATTACAAAACTATATAAGACGGCTAGCCAAATTCTTTTGGGTGGAGCTTTGGCTAATAATTTCTTTAAATACCAAAAATTAGAAATTGGTAAATCACTTTTTGATGCTGATAGTTTAGCTGAGGTAAAGAAATTTTATCAAGGAAAGAAATTAGCTTCTAAAATTATTTTACCGCTTGATGTGGTTGTTAAAACCAGGAAGGGTACAGCAGCGGTGCGTTATTTAAATGAAGTTAAATCAGGAGAAAGTATTTTAGATATTGGTCCAGAAACAATCGCTCTTTATTCAAAATATATTAAAGCAGCTCATACTTTAGTTTGGAATGGGCCGATGGGTAAATTTGAAGAAGCTAGTTTTAAACATGGAACTTTAGCGATTGCTCTTTTAGTAGCTTCGCGGGCTAGTGGCAAAGCTTTTGGTTTAGTTGGTGGTGGTGAAACAGTGGAAGCATTGCGTTTAACTAAGATGGAACAATATGTTGATTGGGTTTCAACAGCTGGCGGAGCGATGTTAACTTATTTGAGTGGTGGTAAAATGCCCGGTCTAGTAAAAATAGTTAGTAAATAAAAATATATATGCCTAAGATAAAAAATATTATTGCCCGAGAAATTTTAGATGCGCGAGGCATCCCCACAATTGAGGCAACGGTTATTTTAGAGAATGGTTGTCGGGCCAGAGCCAGTGTTCCGGGCGGAACTTCAAAAGGAAGTTATGAAGCTCATGAATTACGTGATGGAGATAGTCAGCGTTATGCCGGATTAGGAGTTTTACAAGCGGTTAATAAAATTAATGAAATTATTGCTCCAAAATTAATTGGTTTTGATGTGACTAAGCAAAAAGAGATTGACGATCTTTTGATTGCTTTGGACGGTACTAAAAATAAGAAAAAATTGGGAGCTAATTCTTTGCTGGCTGTTTCTTTAGCATGTGCGCGAGTCGCTGCTTTAAGTAGTGGACAGGAATTATTTTCTTATTTACAAAAAAGTTTTTCCTTAACTACTCAGCCAAAAATACCAGTGCCCATTTTTAATTTGTTTAATGGTGGCAAGCACGCTGATACTAATTTAGATTTTCAAGAGTTTTTAATTATTCCTAAAACGGCCAAGGCTGATCAGATGATTCAAATGGGGGTGGAAATTTTTCATGAATTAGGAAAAGTATTAAAGGAGGCAGATTATGATACCGATACTGGGTTGGAGGGTGGTTATGCACCAGATCTTGATTCTAGCATTGAAGCGATTGAGTTTATTTTAGCGGCCACTATTCGGGCTGGTTATAAACCAGGGGAAGATATTAGATTAGGAATTGATGTTGGTTCCTCAATTCTATATGACGATGAGTCTAAAAAATATATTTTCCCGCTGGACAGCGCCTATTTTAGTGCTGCTAATTTAATTGGCTTATACCATGAATGGTTTGAGAAATATCCAATTTCTTATTTAGAGGATGGTTTAGCCGAGGATGATTTAGAAAATTGGAGTAAGTTGACAGCTGAATTAGGTGGAAAAATGTTAATCGCTGGTGATGATTTATTTGCCACTGATATTAATCGTTTACGTCAGGGTTTGTCAGCCAAGATAGCTAACACTATAATTATTAAACCAAATCAGGTAGGCACTTTAAGCGAAACGATTGATTGCGTAAAATTAGCTCAACGTCAGGGATATAAAGTGGTTGTTTCTCATCGTAGCGGGGAAACTAATGATGATTTCATTGTTGATTTAGCTGTAGCGATCGGAGCCGACTATTTAAAGGCTGGCTCTCTTTCACGAGGAGAAAGAGTGGCTAAATATAATCGGTTATTAGAAATAGCGGAAATGATTAAATAATTAAATAGTTTTAGATAAAATGACTGCAATAAATAACAATCAGCAAGACGAACCTCTCCCGTATTCACCGGTAGTTTTGTTATTAGTAGATGGTTGGGGAGTGGCACCGTTGAGTGAAGCTAATGCTATTCATCCTGAGGATACACCGACTTTTAATAATTTAATTGTTGATTATCCAGTAGCCTTGCTTTCAGTTGGCGATAAAAATTTAAATACACGTTATTTAAGTTTAGGAGCTGGGAGTGATTTAAAAAATGAAAAAACTAATCCAGCAGCAATTATTACACGAGTTATCGCTAACGCTGGCCTGAAGCAAATTAAAATTACAGAAACAGAGCGGCTAGCTGCCTTAACTTATTTTTTTAATGGTCATAGTGATAATAAAGCGCCTAATGAAGATTGGAAAATTATTTCTTCACAGACGGCTGGTGATAGAAAAAAGTCAATTGAGGTAGCTAATAAGATAACAACTGAATTAATTAATTGCTTAAAAACAGAGCAATACCATTTTCTAGCTGTGTCTTTACCGACTTTAGATTTAGTGGCGGCTAGTGGTGAGCAAAAAATAATTAAAAAAGCGGTTAAAGCGGTTGATAATAATTTAAGAAAAATTGCGGCCATGGTTTTAGAAAAAAATGGGGTTTTATTGTTGACAGCGGCGGCTGGGAATATTGAAAATATTAAAAATATGGCAACGGAATTATTGGATGATGAAATAACAGATAACCCAGTTCCGTTAATTATTATTGGTGATAGTTTTAAAGGAATGACTATTGGTTTTAGTGAACCGTTAAACAATGATTTAAGTTTATTAGCGCCAGTTGGCAACTTAGGTGATTTAGCGCCCACGATTTTAGATATTATGAATTTACCGAAGCCGAGAGGCATGACGGGTAATTCCTTAATTAATCAAGAATGGTTAAATAAAAAAACAAGCTCTGAATAGAAGAGCTTGTTTTTAAATAGAGATTTATTTTTATTAGAGAGAAATAATTAGAAAAGGAGATGCATAATCACACTAACGGTAACACCAATTATCCCACCAATTAAAACTTGTAGTGGTGTGTGTCCAATTTTTTCTAATAATTTAGGATAGCTATGATCAAGAAATTCATCTTCTTTTAAATCCTTAACTAAGATATTTAAAGTTTTGCCATGCTGTCCAAGATAGTTGCGTAAACCGACGGCGTCAGTAATGACAATAGCGGCATAGACAAAGGTAGCAGCAAAAATTGGCGAATCAATTCCTAGTCTTAAAGCAAGAATAGTAGCCATAGCAACAACAACTGCCGCATGTCCACTAGGCATATCGGAGTAAGAGAAAATATCACGCCAGGTGATTTTTTGCTTTAAGGAGCGTAAAAAAACTTTTGTTCCTTGGGCGATTGAAAAAGCGATGATTGGAGTTATGAAATAAATATACATATTAGAAATCTAAGTTCTTTGCTTTCTTAGCATGGGTTTGGATAAAGTTTTTACGTGGACCGACATTATTACCCATTAACATATCAAAGGTTTGATCCGCTTTGGCTGCATCTTCTAGGACTACTTGTTTCAAAACACGGTGTTCGGGATCCATAGTAGTGCTCCAAAGTTGTTCTGGGTTCATTTCTCCGAGACCTTTGTAGCGTTGAATAATTATTTTACTTGTTTTTTTCTTATCATCTTCTCCGTCTTTCTTTTTCTTTCCTTTTGCTTCGGTTTCTTCCTCAATTATTTCAGTAGTTTCACCTTCATCATTTTCTTCACCAACTTCAACAGTCTCTTCTAAATTGCCGCCCAGTTCAGTAATTATTTTTTCTTTTTCTTCATCATTATAAGCATAGCGGACGGTTGCGCCTTTGCGTAATTGATATAAAGGTGGTTGGGCGATATAAATATAGCCACCAGTAATTAAAGGAGTGAAGTAGCGGAAAAATAAAGTAAGGAGCAGGGTGCAAATATGAGCACCGTCTACATCAGCATCAGTCATGATAATGATGCGGTGGTATCTTAATTTTTCAATATCAAGTTGATCATCAATATTAGTGCCTAGAGCAATAACTAAATTTTTTATTTCTTCATTAACTAATATTTTATCTAAACGAGCTCGTTCAACGTTTAAAATTTTACCGCGTAAAGGGAGAATAGCTTGAAATTTACGATTACGTCCTTGTTTGGCACTACCACCAGCGGAGTCTCCTTCAACAATATATAATTCACATTCTTCTGGGTGGCGACTAGAACAATCAGCTAATTTTCCTGGGAGTGTCATGCCTTCTAGAGCGCCTTTCCTTAGAATGGTTGCTCGGGCAGTTCTAGCAGCTAAGCGCGCTTGGGCAGAGAGAACACATTTACCGATTATTGATTCAGCTTCCTTAGGATGTTCTTCTAGATAGGTGAGAAAAGCTTCGCCGAAGACGTTTTCAACATAACCTTTCATTTCTGCGTTTCCAAGTTTTCCTTTAGTTTGTCCCTCAAATTGTGGAACAGGTAATTTAACACTGATAATAGCTGTTAGGCCTTCACGCACATCGTCACCGCTTAAGTTTTCTTGCTTTTCTTTTAAGATATTTTTACTGCGGGCATAGTTATTTAAAGTTCTGGTTAAAGCCGAACGAAAACCAGCCACATGAGTTCCACCTTCCTGGTTATGAATATTATTAGCAAAAGCTAATAAAGTTTCATTATATTCATCATTGTATTGGAGAGCGATTTCTATTTTACAATTATCAATCTCTTTATCAACATAAAAAACTGTATCATTTTTAACCTCTTTATTGCGATGGAGGGATTTTATATATGATTTAATGCCGCCTTCAAAATGGAAACGATATTTTTTTTCGCGATGACCTTCACGCTTATCAAAAACATTAATAGTAATCCCTTTGGTTAAATAAGATTGCTGTCTTAAGCGATCAAGAATCTTGCCCCAATTATATTCTAGCTCGGTAAAAATAGTGCTGTCTGGCCTAAAGGTAATGATTGTTCCAGTATCTTTACAGTTACCTACTGGTTTAGCTGGTTTTTGTGGTTTACCGGCTTTATATTCCTGGACCCAGATTTTACCATCAGAAGAATGAATTTCTGCTTTTAGGTATTCACTTAAAGCATTAACTACTGAGACGCCGACTCCGTGTAGACCGCCAGAAACTTTATAACTACCACCTCCAAATTTACCACCAGCGTGTAGTTTAGTTAAAACCGTTTCTAGGGCAGAAACTCCGGTAGTTTTATGTTTTTGAACTGGAATACCGCGTCCATTATCAGCTACCGAAACCAATCTATCTGGTAGTAGGGAGACAGTAATTTCGGTGGCATAACCGGCCATAGCCTCATCAATAGAGTTATCAACCACTTCCCAAATTAAGTGGTGTAAGCCAGTAGAAGAGGTTGAGCCAATATACATTCCCGGCCTCTTTCTAACCGGATCCAGTCCTTCTAAGACAGTGATCTGGTCAGCACCATAATCGTTAACTTTTTTTTGGTTTTTTGACATATAGAATCAGAATTAAAAACAAAAACCCCAAGTATTTATGGGCATTTTTGTTTATTTTTACCGCTTTTTAGGTGGTCATAATTAATTAATTTTCTAGTATTATTTTAGCAAAAAAAGATTAGTCTGGCAAGTCATTGAAGATCTGAATTTAGTGATAAATTATTAGTTTTTTCTCTTCATTTTATTCAAAAATAATGCTATGATAATTTATATAAAAATAAAAAATATTTATGTCAAAAATACTCGTTACCGGCGGGGCTGGTTTTATTGGCTCAACGCTGGTTGATAGATTAATTAAGGAGGGAAATGAGGTGGTAATTATAGATGATTTGTCTTCTGGCAAGAAGGAATATGTTAATCCAGCTGCTAAATTATATAAAATAGATATTTGTTCACCAAAAGTTGCGAGAATTTTTCAAAAGGAAAAATTTCAATTCGTTTATCACCTAGCGGCTCAAATTGATGTGCGCAAATCAGTTGAGGATCCAGTTTTTGATAATAAAATAAATGTACTGGGAGGTTTAAATATAATTGAAAATAGTTATCGTCACCAGATTAAAAAAATAATCATGGCCTCTACCGGTGGCGCTATTTATGGTGAAGCGGAAGAAATTCCCACTACCGAAAATTATCCAACTTTTCCCTTATCACCTTATGGTATCCATAAATTAACTTTAGAAAAGTATTTAAATTATTATTATCATGTTTACGGTTTAAATTTTACTGTTTTACGTTTTGCTAATGTTTATGGACCGCGTCAGTTTAAGGGCGGAGAAGCGGGAGTGATTGCTATTTTTGTTGAAAATGGAGTTAAAGAAAAAGAGAGTTTACAATTTGGTGATGGTTTACAGACCAGAGATTTTGTTTATGTAGATGATGTGGTTGATGGTTTATATGCAGCCATGAATATTGATTGTCGGGGAGAGATAAATATTGGTTCGGGAGTGGAGAGCACTTTGTTAGAGGTGAGAGAGAATATTGAAAAAGCTTTAGGCGAAAAAATAAAAATAAAAGAAAAGCCAAAGAAATTAGGTGAACAAAGAAGAAGTTGTTTAAGTTATCAGCGCGCCAAAGATGTTTTAAATTGGGAGCCAAAAATAAATTTAGAAGAAGGTATAAAAAGAACGGTTGCTTGGACAAAAAGTTTAAAAAAGTAAAAATATGAAAAAAATAATTATTGCTAATTGGAAAATGCAGTTATCTTTAAAGGAAAGCTTAGTTTTGGCTAGGGGATATGTGAAAAAACTTAATTTACAAAAAAATGAAATTGTCGTTTGCCCAGATTATGCTGCTTTAGCTTTTTTAGCGCCAATTTTTAAAAACACTAATATTGCTTTAGGAGCGCAGGATTGTGCTTTTAGCGCCAAAGGTGCTTATACAGGTGAGGTTTCGCCGCTAAATATCCAATCATTGGGAGCAAAATATGTTATTTTAGGTCACAGTGAAAGAAGGGAATACTTAAAGGAGGATTCAGTATTGATTAATCAAAAAATTAAAGTCGCTTTAGAAAATAAATTAGTACCAGTTTTTTGTATTGGTGAAAGATTAGCTGAGAAGAGAGCAGGTAAAACTAAGGAATATTTACTCCAAGAATTGCGTCAAGGTTTAAAAGGTCTTAAAATAAAAACAGTCAATGATTTAATTATTGCCTATGAACCAGTTTGGGCGATTAGCACTAATAAAGGAGCCAAGCCGATTTCCTGTTCTGAGGCAGATGAGATTCAGAAATTTATTAAAGAGCAGGCGCAGAAGATTTTGCAGAAAAAAGTTCGCGTGCTTTATGGTGGTAGTGTTAAGGCTGAGAATGCGGCTGATTTTTTAGCGCAAGCGCATATTGATGGATTATTAGTTGGTGGCGCTAGTTTGCAGGTTAAAGACTTTTCTATTATAACTAACTAGAATATGTTGACTACTTTTTCTATAATTTTACTAGTTTTAAGTTTGTTAGTGATTGTGATCATTATTTTGAAAAAATTTCCGGCCTTAGCAATTTTAGATATAAATAATTTGCCGGGTGAAAAAGAAACAAAATTTAAGGATCAAATTATTAGACAAAAAGTTGAACGTGATGTGGCTCGTATTAGTGGTGTACTAGCACGTATTTGGCTATTTATCACTAAACATGTTTCTAATTTTTTACAATCTTTACAAAATAAATTAGAAAAAGCTAAATTAAATTATAAGGCTTCAGTAAAAATTCCTTATAGCGAGAAGAAAAAAATGATTAAGGAATTATTTATTGCTTATGCTGATTTATTAAAGGAGGAAAAATATGCTGAAGCAGAAGAGAAGTTGTTGAATATAATTACGCTTGATCAGAAAAATTTGCCAGCCTTTTTTAAGTTAGGCAATCTTTATAGTGAGCAAAAAAAGTGGCCAGAGGCGCGTGAGACTTATAATTATGCCTTAAAACTAGCTAAACAGTATGAGCAAGATGATGATTTAATGGGAGAAATTACACCTCAAGAAATTTATTTTTCTTTAGCTTGGGTGGAAAAGGAGGCGGGCGAGCTGGAAGCTGCTTTGGAAAATATTAGAGAGGCTTTAGAATTAGAATCAAATAATCCCCGTTATCTTGATTTAATCTTGGATTTAAGTATAATGAGAAAAGATAAAGAATTAGCTATTACTTTTTTAGAGAAATTAGCCTTAGTTAATCCAGAGAATCAGAAGTTGGCTGAATGGGCAGAGTTAATAGAAAAACTATAAAAATTATTATTAAATAAAGTTAAATTTAAACTAAGCCGTTGTAGCTCAGCTGGTAGAGCATCTCCATGGTAAGGAGAAGGTCACCGGTTCAATCCCGGTCAACGGCTCAGAGAAAAAAAGACTATTCGGAGAATAGTCTTTTTAATAAGGTATTTATTAAGCTAACTATCTTGTTATTAATAAATAAAAATGTTATGATTTAGTTAGCATAAAAAATTTATGAAAAAACATTTAATTTCTATTTGTTTATTATTAGTTATTGCTTTTTTATCTTTAGCTGCCCCAATTTCAGTTGTGAGGGCGGATTGTCCCGGAGATGGAACTGTTTGTTTGGAGAATCCTCTGGGAAATGACACTACCCCGCAAAAATTAATTGGTAATGTGATTAATGCGATTATGGGTATAGTTGGCTCTATCGCTTTACTCATGTTTATTTTTGGCGGACTTACTTGGATGTTGTCTGGCGGTAGTTCAGATAAGGTTAAAAAAGGGAAAGACATCTTGGTTTGGTCAGCAGTTGGTTTGGCAGTGATTTTTTCTTCCTACGCCCTAGTTTATTTTGTGATTACTAAGATAAGATAATAAGTAAAAATATTAACTATTGATAACCGATTATTGGTTTGACAAGTGTTAATATTTTTTTTATTATAAAACAAGACTGATAAATCAGGGTCGATACCAAAGCGGTCAACTGGGGCAGACTGTAAATCTGCTGGCTCACGCCTTCGTTGGTTCGAATCCAACTCGGCCCACCTTAAAATTATGCCATTATTTAATCCCGATAAATTAGGTCTTAGCCTAATAAAAATTTACGCCATTCTATTTTTAGCTCTGGGTATTGTGATTACCGTTTTATTATCTTTATAAAGTATGCCGGAATTACCAGAGGTAGAAACAATTAGACGTGATTTGGATGTTTTAATTGGTCAAAAAATCAGCGCGCTAGATATTCTTGATGCTAAAACCGCTTCTCCTTCAGCGGCTTTTTTAAAACGGGCGTTGATGGGAAAAAAATTATTAAAAATAGAGCGTCGGGGTAAATTATTAATTTTTGTTTTTTCGGCTGATCAGTTTTTGTTGATTCATTTGAAAATGACTGGGCAGTTAATTTTTCAGTCAAAGAAGCACAGAATTGCCGGCGGTCATAGTTTAGCTGAGGGTTCTTTTGAAAAAGCGGTGGGCGGAAAATTACCGAATAAATATACGCGTGCCATTTTCTCTTTTTCTGGCGGTGGTCAATTATTTTTTAATGATTTACGCAAGTTTGGTTATTTGAAATTAGTTAATGCCCAAGAATTAAAAAATATTCTGGCTAAAAATTATGGACCAGAGCCACTTACGCCAGAGTTTTCTTTAGCACGCTTTCAAGAAATTATTAAAAACAGAAAAACAAAGATAAAAGCAGTTTTGCTTAATCAAAAACTTATTGCTGGTCTAGGTAATATTTATGTTGATGAGGCCTTATTTGCCGCTGGTATTCGCCCGACTCGCTTAGCTAGTAGTCTGAAAAAAGAAGAATTAGAAAAATTATATAAGGCAATCAATCGTTTAATTAAAAAAGCGTTGGAGTATCGGGGCACGACTTTTAGCAATTATGTTGATTCTCGGGGGAAAAAGGGAAATTTTTCGCGCTTTTTAAAAGTTTATGGGCGACAAAAAGAGGCCTGTTTAGTGTGTAAAACGAAAATTGTTAAAGTAAAATTAGCTGGTCGGGGTACAACTTATTGTCCTCATTGTCAAAAATAATGTAATTTAGCTAGATTAAAATAAGATTAGCTGTTTTTATTGACTTTTAGCCTGTTTTTATATATTGTTTAGGTATAGTTTATGTATAATTAATTTTTAAGAAAAATATGTCTCAAGACAACATGATTAAGTTTGAATGCACAGCTTGCAAAACGATTACGCATCATTCTCATAAAAACAAAAAAACGTTGAAAGAGCGTTTGGAATTGTCAAAATATTGCAATCAATGCAGAAAACACACTCTTCATAAAGAAACTAAATAATTTTTATATGCCTAGAAAATTAACTAAGCCATTTATTTTGATTCTCGTTTTTTTGGTGATAGTTGGTTGTTTCTTGGTGTTTAAGCCTTTTATTCCGGAAATATTTATGGCCGCAGTCATGGCGACCATATTTTATAAGCCGTATCTTGCTTTAACAAAAACTCTTAGGGGGCGAAAAAATTTAGCCGCCGTTTTAATGTGTTTAATTTTAGTTTTGGTGATAATTTTGCCATCGGTTAAATTATTGATTTATGGCGCAGAAAAATCAGTGGTGACTTATAATGAAACCGTTGCTTTTTTTAGTGAACATAGTTTAGAGGATGTGCTGGGTGGTAACGTGGGAGAAAAATCTATTTTTCGTCATTTGAATTTTAACAAGATTCAAAGTCAGGCTTTTCAGGATACTATTTTAACGGTGGCCAGAGATGCTAGTTCCTGGTTAATTGCTGGTGCTACTGATTTAGTTAAGGGAACGGCTAATTTTATTTTTTCTTTAGTTTTGATCATTTTAACCATGTTCTTTTTCTTTGTTGATGGAAAGGAAATGTTGCAGCGTTTAATGCATCTTTCGCCGCTGCCGGATAAATATGATAGAAAAATATTTGAAAAATTTAGAGATGTTAGTTATTCAACTTTAGTGGCTGCTTTTGCTGCCTCATTAACCCAAGGAATTGCCGGTGCGATTGGTTTTGCGATTGTGGGTTTTCCGGCTTTTTTAGCGTTTATTTTAGTCTTTTTATTTTCCTTTTTACCTTATTTTGGCTCAGCTATTTTTTATGTTCCAGTAGCTATTTATTACCTTTTAACCGGAGAAATTTGGCAGGGAATATTTATTCTTCTTTGGGGATTTTTAGTTATTGGTACGGTTGATAATATTGTTCGCACTTTCATGATTAAGGGCAAGGAAAAGATAAATCCAGTATTTATTTTCTTTTCCATCCTTGGTGGCTTAGCTTTGTTTGGTATTTGGGGAGTAGCTATCGGTCCGTTAATGTTAACTTTAGCAATTACCATTATTCATATTTATGAATTAGAGTTTTGTGATGAATTAACTGAAGACAATGTAGTTGAAAAGAAAGATAAACTTAATAAAGATAATAAGAAAAATTAATTTTAAAACTTATGTTAGGACCAAAAACAAAAAAGAATTTGGAGGAAGCTTTTGCTGGCGAATCAATGGCGCGCAATAAATATTCCTATTTTGCCTCGGCTTTTAGAAAAGCGGGCTATGTTCAGATTGCTAATATTTTTGAAGAAACAGCGAATAATGAAAAAGAACATGCTAAGCTTTGGGCTAAGCAATTAGGCCTTATCCCAGCTGAATTAACAGAGAGCTTAAAAGCAGCTATTGAGGGAGAACGTTATGAAAATGAAGAGATGTACCCACGTATGGAAAAGGAGGCTTTAGAAGAGGGACACCCAGAAATCGCTCACTTGTTCAAGGAGGTGGGCGAAGTTGAAGAAGCACATGAAATTAGATATAAGAAGTTATTAGAAAATATAGAGAAGGGTGAAGTCTTTAAGAAAGTTAGCCCTCGTCGCTGGAAATGCTTGAATTGTGGCTATATTCACGAGGGTGAGGAGGCACCACAAACTTGCCCAGCTTGCAGTCACCCACAAGGATATTTTGAAATTTTTGAAGAAACATATTAAATTAAAAAATAAAAATATGGAAAATAGAGTTGGAAAAATTTATTTTTGCGAAATTTGCAAAAATGAAGTGAAATTTGAAAAAGATGGTGGCGGACAACTTTTTTGTTGCGGGCAGCCAATGCAAGAGAAGCAGGCCAAAGAGGAGGCAAATTAGGTTATTTATTAATTAAGATGAGCAAAATACTCCCTTAGCGGAGTATTTTTGCGGGCGTCGTATAGTGGCAGTACAAGGGTCTCCAAAACCTTTAGCGTGGGTTCGATTCCTACCGCCCGTGCCAGTATAAAAACATGGAAGGGAAAGTAGAAAAAATAATTACACCCAAGAAATTTGTTCTCAATGGTTTTGTTTTTGGTCCTAAGAAGGCTAAGAATATTTTTATCTATGTTCATGGTTTGGCTGGTAGTTTATTTAGCCACCTTGATCTCTTTGAAAAAATTATTGATAAAAATAATGCGGTGTTAGCTTTTAATAATCGCGGTAGTGGAATTATCACTCCGATTAAACGTCTATGCGCTAGCAGAAAGAAGGGTTATAAAACTATGTCACTTGGCATGGTGCATGAGGTTTTTACCGATTGTGTTGATGATATTGAGGGCGCCATTATGTCGGCTAAATCTTTGGGTGCGAAAAATATTTTTCTACTTGGTTATTCAACCGGTTGCCAAAAAAGTATATATTATTTAGCTAAAAAACAAAAAACACCCGTTAAGGGAGCAATTTTGTTGGCGCCAATGAGTGATTATGCGATTACTGCTGCCTGGACTGATCAAAAAGTTTTAGCTAAGGCGGTTAGCTGTGCTAGGAAAATGGTGCGAGAGGGCCAGGGGCAGGAATTTATGCCTAAAAATATTTGGCCAGATTTAATTACTGCTCAACGATTTTTAAGTTTAAATACAGCAGATAGTGTTGAAGAAATTTTTACTTATGCTTCTAATCAACCAGCTAAAATTTTGCAGCGAGTTAAAAAACCGCTTTTAGTTATTTTAGCAGGGGAAGACGAATATCGCGATCGGCCAATTAAAGAAATTGCTGCTTGGTTTGAGAAAAATATTGATAATAAAAAGGGTCAGTTAAAAACAATTAAAAATAGCCTCCATGGATTTCGGGGACACGAAGCAGAAGTAGCTAGAGTAATTAAAAAATTTACCGAATCAGCTGTTTTTCAATTTCGCTAAAAACTTCTTCAATTGTTTTTTCTCCATCAATTTCAATAAATTTTCCTCTTTCTTTATAATACGAGATTAAGGGTTCTGATTCTCGGCGAAAAACTTCTAAGCGATTGTTAACCACTTCTGGATCTTGATCATCACTTCGGCCAGTTTCAGCAGCGCGCTTATTAATTCTTTTTTGAGCTTCTGCGAAACTAATATTTAGTAATATAAATAAGTCAACTTCTAGGTCATTTTCTTTGACTATTTTATCTAACATTTCCGCTTGTGGAACAATGCGAGGGAAACCGTCAAAGACTATGCCCGTCTCTTTTATACTTGGTCCGATTTTTTTCAAAACTTGGACCATTAATTCATCAGGAATCAAAACACCTTGATCAACGCTTTTTTTAATTTCAGCCCCTAGTTCAGATCCAGAAGCTATTTCTGCTCTCAAGGTCTCACCCATGCCAAATTGCTGAAAGCCATATTTTTTACATAATAAATTGGCTTGAGTTGTTTTGCCGGCAGCTGCTAAACCGTATAGCGAGATGATTTTTTTCATAATTTTCGTATTTTTTATATAATTTTTATATAATTTCTAACAAAATATTATAATAGCAATAAAAAATGACTTGGACAAGGATTTATTAGTTCGTCTTTTTTCTTTAAAAATGTTATTATTTAAATAGCTAGTTTAATCTTCTATTTTATGTTAGCTAGAATAATTTCCATTGGTTTAATTTTCTTAGTTGCCTTGACGGTGGCGCTGATTGGCTTATCAATTGAAGAAAGAAAGGAGAAGTAAAGTAAATAGTTATTAATATTTTTAGATTTAAATAATATGAATGTAAAATTAAAAAATTTTTTATTCTTTTTACTTTCTTTGAGTGTAGTTTCCTTGATTGCTTATTTGGGTACTATTTTAGTCATCCCCAATATTAGTGGTTGGTATGCGACGATTAATAAACCATCTTTTAATCCGCCAAGCTATCTTTTTTCGCCGGTTTGGACAATTTTATTTATTTTAATGGCGTTTGCTTTCTTTCTAGTGTTGAGAGATTGTTTTAGTAAAGGTCAAGATAAAAGATATTTTCGCGCTGCTGTTTTAAGTTTCGGCGCCCAACTTCTTTTAAATCTTTATTGGTCTTTTCTTTTCTTTTTTACACATGAGCCAGGTTTGGCTTTTTTTGGTTTGATTTCTCTTTGGTTAATGATTATTGTTAATATTTATTATTTCTCTAAAATTAATAAAGCGGCAGCCTATTTATTATCGCCTTATTTGCTTTGGGTAGCTTATGCTGGTGTTTTAAATTACGCTATTTGGGTTTTAAACGCTTAACAATTTAATCATTAACATTTTAAGGCTGAATATATGATTAAAGATATTCCTTTAGCCACTTATTTTCGTCCGAAAAGTTTAGAGGAATTTGTTGGTCAGGAAAAAATAATTAAAAAAAATGGATGGCTTTATCAAGCGATAAAAAGTGACAAAGTGCCATCCCTTTTATTATGGGGTCCTCCGGGTACTGGGAAAACGACTCTAGCTTTTATTATTGCTAAAGAAACGAAATCAGAGTTTCGGGAATTAAGCGCTACTTCTAGCGGAGTAAAAAATTTAAAAATAATAATTGATCGGGCTAAGGAGAATAAACGCCTAGGCTCTAAAACTATTTTATTTATTGATGAAATTCATCGTTGGAATAAGGCGCAGCAAGATGCGCTTTTGCCACAAGTTGAGAACGGAACTATTACTTTGATTGGTGCTACGACGGAAAACCCAAGCTTTGCTGTTAACGGCGCTTTACTTTCTCGGGTTAAAGTAGTTGTTCTTGAGGCTTTAACACTGGAAGATTTAAGTTTAATTCTGAAACGAGCGGCTAAGGAGTTAAAGGTAAAAATATCAGCAGAAGTTGTTGGCTTAATTGCTAAGTTAGCTAATGGTGATGCGCGTAAGGCTTTAAATATTTTAGAAAGCGCGATTGAGGTGGGTGAGAAAATAGATGTTAAATTAATTAAGGATATAATTAATAAGCCGAATTTGCTTTATGATAAAAGCGGTGAAGAACATTATAATCTTATTTCCGCTTTACATAAATCCATGCGTGGCGGAAATGCGGATGCGGCTATTTATTATTTAGCGCGCATGTTAGCGGCTGGCGAAGATCCGCTTTATATTGCTCGTCGTCTCATTCGTTTTGCTAGTGAAGATATTGGTTTAGCTAATAATAGTGCCCTGATGTTAGCTAACGCGGCTTATGATGCTTGTAAAAATATTGGTCTACCAGAGTGTGGAGTTAATTTAGCGCACTGTGTTGTTTATTTAGCTAAGTCAGCTAAAAACATCGCTGTTTACATGGGCTATGAAAAGGCCATGGCTGAGGTGGCTACTTCTGGCAATTTGCCAGTTCCTTTGTATTTGCGAAATGCACCAACAAAGTTAATGAAAGAATTAGGCTACGCTAAAGACTATAAATATACGCCGTTGGAAGATGATAGTGATCAAGAATATTTACCAGCTAAATTAAAGGGCAAAAAATTTCTTTAGTTTTTAAAACCATCGTCTAGTTTATTTAAGGCTAATTTATAACCGCGGCCGTTGAAGGTGTGGATTAAATTGCGATTTTTATTTTTATTAAGTTTGCGTCGCAAGCTGGCAATATGTGATTCAATGGAATTGGAAAAGGGATCAGCGTTGTAGTCCCAAACATGTTCTAAAATTTCTTGCCGAGAAACAATTAAGCCGCGATGACGTAATAAATATTCTAAGAGAAAAAATTCGCGTCGGGTTAAATAAATTTCTTTACCGCCTCGCTTAACAATACTTGTTTTAGTGTTAAGCGTGAGGTTATCTACTTTAAAGAGATCGCCTTCAATTTTGGCTGGTCGTTTTAAAATAGCATTAATACGCATTAATAATTCATCAAATAAAAATGGTTTAGTGAGATAATCATCTACTCCTAAAGCAAACATTTTTTCTTTCATGTTTAATTCCGACTTAACAGTTAGCATGATGACGGGAATATGCCTCTTTTCATTTCTTATTTCTTTTAAGACTTCAAAACCATCCATTTTAGGCAAAACATAGTCAAGGATAATTAAATCATAATTACCAGTGCGCCCGAGAAAGGCGCCCCGTTCACCATCCTCAGCTGTTTCTACTTGAAACATTTTTGCTTCTAGACCTTGTTTAAGGAATTCTAGAATACTAATTTCATCATCAATAATAAGAATTTTCATAGATTTTTTTATTAATTATTAAGTCTCTTTAGTATAATAAAAAGAGGATGAATAATTTCTAAAAATAGCTTAAAGGAAAGATAAAAATTGTTGAAAACTGGCTAAGTTGCTAAAATTAAAAAGACATAGTAAGATTAATTTATATGAATAAAGTTTTATCAAATCAAGAACCAAAAGGCACTCGGGATTGGTTTCCGGAGGAGTTTTTATTGAGAAAATACATTTTTGATACTTGGCGTCGGGTTTGTTTGCGCTATGGGTTTGAGGAATATTTAACTCCTTTAGTTGAAAGTGCTGATATTTATCGGGCTAAATCTGGTGAAGATATTGCTAATAAGGAGTTGCTTACTTTTATGGATATGGGCGGCCGAGAATTATCTATTAGACCAGAAATGACCCCATCAGTTACGAGAATGGTTACTAAGATTTATGCTTCAAGCGCAAAACCGTTAAAGTATTTTTCCATTGCTAATTTTATGCGCAATGAGAAGCCACAACGTGGTCGTAATCGTGAATTTTGGCAATTGAATTGTGATATTTTTGGTAGTGATTCTTTAGCGGCTGATATAGAAATTTTGCAGTTAGCTTTAGACATAATGCTTGAATTTGATCCGCCGCAGAATTCTTTTTCCTTAGCGATTAATAATCGTAAACTGATTGAGGCTATTTTAGAACTAAGTGGGGCTAATGAATTAAGTTCGGAAAATCGTTTAGCAGTAGTTCGGACTTTAGATAAATGGAATAAGCTTAGTCTAGAAGAGATTAATGAGCGTTTATTTTCAGCCGGTTTAAATAAAGAGGCGGTAAAAATTTTGGAAAAATTCATGATTAGTATTGGCTTAGATAATTTGTTAAAAAATATTCCAGAGCTTAAAGATAACGCGGGCCTAATTGAAACGCAGAAAATTATTGAGGCGCTAGAAAATCTTGGTTATGGAGATTGGTTGGAGTTTAATCCAACAGTTATTCGGGGTTTTGATTATTATGACGGTATGGTTTTTGAAGTTTTTGATAAAAATCCGGAAAATAGACGTGCTATGTTTGGTGGTGGACGCTATAATGGTTTAGCGGAAATTTTTGGAGAGAAGAATTTTCCAGCGGTTGGTTTTGCACCCGGTGATGAAACTACTAAATTATTTCTAGAGAGTTGGGGTCTAATTGATAGAATTAAACAGGAAGTTCCGGAAAAATATTATTTGCCTTTATTAAATATTGAGTTAAAAGAACAAGTTAATCAATTAGCAAAAAAATTGCGTTGTCGCAATTTAAATATTTTACTTGGCTTAGAAGAGCAGAAAATTGTGAAGGCTTTAGAGTTTGCTAATAAAAAAAATATTACTAAAGTTATTATTGTTGGCGAGGATGAGCTAGCTCAGGGAGTTTATAAAGTAAAAGACATGATTAGTGGGGAAGAAAAGTTAGAAAGTATTTGACATTTATTGGCTTATCTTGTAGGATGTAAAAGTCTTTGGTTCGCTAAACGCAATCAGACGCGACGCGGAGAGGTCGCGTTTTATTTTATCTAAAATAAAAATATGGAAATAAGAAATATTGCGATTATTGCTCATGTTGATCATGGAAAGACAACTCTAACAGATTCGCTTCTACGTCAAGCTGGTTTAGTTGAAGAGAGTGTTAGCATGGATAGTGATTCAATTGAACAGGAAAGAGGTATTACTATTTATGCAAAAAATTGCAGTCTTTTTTATAAAGATACAAAGATAAATATTGTTGACACTCCCGGTCATGCTGATTTTAGTTCAGAAGTGGAGCGAGTTTTACGTTCAATTGATTCGGTTTTGTTAGTAGTTGATGCTCAAGAAGGGCCGATGCCGCAAACAAAATTTGTTTTGAAAAAATCCTTAGAGTTAGGCTTAAAGCCAATAGTGGTTATTAATAAAGTTGATAAACCAGCAGCTCGTCCGGCCGCTGTAGCGGAAATGGTTTATGAATTATTTTTAGATTTAGGCGCGACTGATGAACAACTTGATTTTCCAATCATTTATACCATTGCTAAAGCGGGTCATGCCGGTAGTGCGCCTGATCAATTAATGGATAATCTCAATCCTTTACTTGATTTAATTTTGCAGTATATTAAACCAGCAGCTAGTCCAGAGATGATCACTATGCCTTTAGCAGCTCAGCCATTTAATCTTGCTTATGATAATTTTTTAGGACGTTGTGCGGTGGCTCGTATTTATCAGGGGAAAATTAAAGCTGGGCAAAGTGTTTTTATAAAAAATTTAGCTGGTCAGGTTCGGACACAAAAAGTTACTAAATTATTTACTTTTAGCGGTCTTAGTCGTAAAGAAATTGCGGAGGCTAGTGCGGGTGACATTATTTTGATTGCTGGTTTGTCTGATATTTATATTGGAGAAACAATTTCAGAAAAAGCTGAGCAAGCCGCTTTGCCCGCAATTTTAATAGATGAACCAACTATTTGCTTAAATTTTTTAATTAATAATTCTCCTTTTGCTGGTCGGGAAGGAAAATTTGTCACTAATCGTCAATTGAGAGAGCGTTTAGAAAAAGAATTGGAAGTTAATGTTGGTTTGAGAATTGATTTTTCTGATGTTAATTTTTATAAAGTGTATGGTCGTGGTGAATTACATATCGCTGTTTTGTTAGAAAATATGCGACGTGAAGGTTATGAGGTTCAAGTTTCACAGCCACAAGTAATCACCAAGGAAGAGGCTGGAGTTAAACTAGAGCCGTACGAAGAAATTTCGGTTGATATTCCGGATAATTGTACTGGCATAGTGATTGATAAAATTTCTCAGCGCAAAGGACAGATGCTTGATTTAAAAAATAATAATGGACAGACAGTTATTAATTTTTTAATTCCGACTCGTGGTCTTTTAGGTTATCGTGATGAATTTGTGGTTGATACACGGGGTGAAGGAATTTTGTGTTCTCGGTTTCTTGGTTTTAAACCTTGGGCTGGAGATGTTGAAAGAACTAAGTTGGGCTCAATGATTTCTATGGCCACTGGCAAGGCTTTGGCTTTTTCTTTATGGAATCTACAGGAACGGGGTGTTTTATATATTTCACCAAACACTAATGTTTATGAAGGCATGGTTATTGGCAATGTTGCCAAGGGAAATGATATGGTTGTTAATCCGATTAAGGGGAAAAAATTAACTAATATGCGCGCTTCTGGTTCAGATGAAGCGATTATTTTAACTCCACCTTGGGAATTAACTTTAGAAAGAGGTTTAAGTATTATCAATGAAGATGAATATTTAGAAGTGACTCCGCAGAGTATTAGATTGCGCAAGAAGTTTTTAACTGAAAATGAACGCAACAAGAATAGAGAAAAATAAAAAGAGCTAATTAATTTAGCTCTTTTTTGATATTTTATTTAGTCATCATTTCTTTGATTGGTTTAAAGCTAAAGCGATGTAGAGGGCAGGGGCCATGTTCAGCAATTTTAGCAAAATGAGCTTTAGTGCCGTAACCCTTATGTTTAGCAAAACCATATTGAGGATATTGTTTATCAATTTCAGTCATCATCCAATCCCGACTAACTTTAGCAATAATAGAGGCAGCGGCGATACAAAAAACTTGGGCGTCACCACCAACAATAGCGGTCTGTGATTTCTCTAGTTTAGGAATTTTAAAATTGCCATCAACTAAAAGATAGTCGGGTTCAATTTTTAATTTTTTAATTGCCCGCCGCATAGCTAAAAAACTAGCTTGAAGAATATTTATTTTATCAATTAGCAGATTATCAACTACACCAATTTCAACCGCTGCCACTTTTTCTTTAATGATGCCGAATAATTTTTCTCGCTTCTTAGCGCTTAGCTTTTTTGAATCAGCGATTAGGGCTAAATCTTCTTGATCAATTTTAAAATCAGGGCCAATTACAACACAGGCAGCTACTACTGGTCCCGCTAGGGGGCCGCGCCCAGCTTCATCAACTCCGCCTACCCACTTATAGCCGAGATCAAATATTTTCTTTTCAGTCTTTAAATCTAACATGTAATTATTATATCATAAATAGTAGGAAAAGTTTTGCCTAAATTTCATGGCAAAATACTTGTAAAATAAGGATATTACGCTTATAATCTAGGTGTATAAGCATTTTATCGCCCGGGTGGTGAAACTGGTAGACACGCAGTGTTCAGAACGCTGTGGGAGCAATCTCATGGGGGTTCAAGTCCCCCTCCGGGCACAGAAAGGCGATATAATGCGGATATAAAAAAGCAATTTATTTTAATAATTGGTCGTTTGGCTCAGCTGGTTAGAGCGCCGCGTTCACATCGCGGAGGTCAGTGGTCCGAGTCCACTAACGACCACCAAAAATATGACAAAAATTTTTTTATACAATACCTTGACTCGTCAGAAGGAGGAGTTTATTCCGATAAAAGAGAAAAGCGTTGGTCTCTATACTTGCGGACCGACGGTTTATAATTATGCTCATTTAGGAAATTTACGAGCTTATTTATTTGATGATTTCTTGAAGCGAATTTTACAGTATAATGGATATACAGTAAAACATGTTATGAATATCACTGATGTTGGGCATTTAACTGGTGATATGGATATGGGTGAAGATAAATTAGAATTGGGAGCTAAGCGAGAAGGTAAAAGTGCTTGGGAAATTGCTAGATTCTATGAAGAGGCTTTTAAAAAAGATTTAGCTGCTTTAAATATTAAACCAGCTGATGTTTATTCTCGCGCAACTGATAATATTCCTGAGCAGATAGCTTTAATTGAAAAATTAGTAGAGAAAGGCTATACCTATCAAACTAGTGATGGTCTTTATTTTGATACCTCTTTAGTTAAGGATTATAATAAACTTAGTCATTTACCTTTGGAAGAATTAAAAGAAGGCGCGCGCGTGGAAGTAAATACTGAAAAGAAAAATCCAACTGATTTTGCTTTATGGAAATTTTCACCAGTTGGAACTAAGCGTCAGATGGAGTGGGCTTCGCCCTGGGGAACAGGTTTCCCGGGTTGGCATATTGAATGCTCGGCAATGAGTTTAAAATATTTAAACCAGCAGTTAGATATTCATTGTGGTGGCGTTGATCATATTAATATTCATCATACTAATGAAATTGCTCAATCGGAGACAGCGACTGGAGAACCATTTTTTAATTATTGGCTACATAATGGATTTTTGAATATTGCTGGTGGCAAGAAAATGGCGAAGAGCGCGGATAATTTTTTAACTTTAGAAAATGCGCTAATTAAGAAAGGTATTAATCCACTAGCTTTTCGTTTTGCTGCTTTACAAGTTAGCTATCGCAAACCAATGGAATATAGTGAGACAGGAATTCAGCAAGCAGCCGAAGGGTTAGAGAGTTTATATTCTTGGGTAGCTAGCCTTAAAGAATCATTAAGTGCAACAGAAATGAAAAATGCTCAGGTTGATTTAGGTTTTAAAGAAAAATTTTTAGCTGCGATTAATGATGATTTAAATACACCACAGGCCTTAGCTGTTTTATTTTCTCTTAAAAAGTCAAAGTTAACTAAGGCAGATTTGTGGGCGACGATTATAGATTTTGATCAAGTTTTTGGTTTAAAATTGGAGCAAGCACAGAGTTTTTCTTCAGAATTAAAATTAGCAGATTTACCGATGGAGGTGCAAAGTTTAGTGATTGCTCGTCATACTGCTCGGGACAATAAAGATTGGTCAGAATCTGATCGTTTGCGGGAGGCAATAAAAAAGCAGGGATATTTACTTGAGGATGATCAAGATACTTTCCGAATTTATCGCATTAAAAACTAACATGGCAAAAAATTTTTGGGAGACATTAAGAAAACGATCTAGACCAATTTTAGCTTTGGCACCTATGGCTGGTTTCACTGATTCCGCTTTTCGTCAGATTTGTAAAAAATATGGCGCTGATGTTTTGTATAGCGAGATGGCTTCAGTCACTGCGCTTTTTTATAATCAAAATAAAAAGAAGAATTTAACTCTTGATCTTTTAAGGTTTAATCGTCAAAAAGAAAAATATTATGTGGTACAATTATTTGGCGCTAACCCAGAGCACTTTGCTGTAGCGGCTAGAATTATTACTGAAAAGATTAAGCCAGATGGAATTGATATTAATTTTGGTTGTCCAGTACCAAAGATTATTAAACAAGGAGCTGGTTCTGGTTTAATGAAAGATTTAGCAGGAGCCCGAGCGGTTATTAAGGCAGTACTAGCTAATACTGATTTGCCTGTGTCAATAAAAATTCGGGCACAGGCTGGCAATGTTGATGTACAAAAATTTTTAAAGAATATTATTGATTTGCCAGTAGCTGCTTTAATGATTCATGGCCGAACTTTAAAACAAGGCTTTGCTGGTCAGCCAGATTGGAAAGTGGTCAAAGAAGCTAGAAAATATTTTTCAGGAGTGATTTTAGCTAATGGTGGAATTAATGATTTAGTTAGTGCAAAAAAAGCTTTGCGTGAAAGCAAGGCTGATGGTTTAGGTTTAGCCCGAGGCGTTTTGGGGCGACCTTGGCTTTATAAAGAAATAAAAAAAGATCAAGTAATTAATTTAAAAGCGGAAGAAATTTTTAAAATTGTTTTACAGCAGGCTGAATTAAAACAAGCTCAGAAAGGGAAGCGTGGTTTAGTAGAGTTTCGTAAACAAGCAGTTTGGTATATGCAAGGAATGGTTGGTGCGGCTAAACTACGCGAGCAATTAGTAAAGGTAAATAGTTTAGCCGAGATAAAAAAAATATTAAAATAATAATATGATTTTATATATTAATACAGTTGAACATAATCAAATAATAATTGAATTAAGGGATGGAGATAGGGTTTTGGCTCATCGGAAAATTAAAGCACCGCGCCAGCAGGCTGAGAAATTACTGCCGTCTATTGATAAATTATTAAAAACTAAAAAAATAAAATTGCAGCAATTAACAAAAATTATAGTGGCTAATTATGGCGGTAGTTTTACTTCTTTGCGGATTGGTGTGATAACCGCTAATGCTCTCGCTTATGCCTTATGTATCCCAGTGGAAGCGGAGACAAAAACAAAAGGTCAGAAAAAATTTGCTGATTATTCTATTGTTGAGCCGATTTATGACCGAGAAGCGAATATCGGAAAGCCTAAAAAATTGAAATTATAGCCTGTGGGTTAATTGTTGAAAACTTTTGGATTATTGGGATAAATTATTTTTACATAATTAAGATTACTTGTGAATAAGTAATCTTTTTTTTATTTTTTAGCTTATATAAGGCAAAAGTTTAGTGTTGACCGTTGGGCATTAGTGGTGTATAATTAAACTTGTAAGGTGAATTGTGGTGAACAGTGGTGAATATCTTTATTTTGATTAAATTAATTTTTGTTTAATTTATTATGTTCATCGGGGAATACAGTCACAATTTAGATGATAAAGGACGCTTAGCTATTCCGGCTAAGTTTCGGGCTATCTTAAAAAAGGGAGCAGTTGTTACCAAAGGTTTAGATAACTGCTTATTTTTGTATTCCAAAGAACAATTTGAGAATATTGCGAAAAAGTTAGCTGCTTTACCGATTAGTCAGGCGAAAGCCAGAACTTTTAGTCGTCACATGTTAGCTGGCGCGATGGATCTTGATTTTGATAATCAGGGGCGAATAACTTTGCCAGAATATCTACGAACTTTTTCTGGATTAAAAAAGAAAATTGTTATTGCTGGTTTATATAATCATTTGGAAATTTGGGATGCAGATGCTTGGCGTAAATATAAGACAGTTAGTGAGAAAAATAGTAATGCGATTGCTGAAGAGTTAGGTGATTTAGGAATTTAAAATCTATGGCCTATTTTCATGTTTCGGTCATGCTTAAAGAAATTCTGAACTATTTAGATCCTCGTCCGGGAAAAAAATATATTGACTGTACTTTGGGTGGAGCTGGTTATACGATTGCTTTAGCAAAAGAGGTGGGTGAGCAGGGACAAGTAATTGCGATTGATCTGGATGAATTAGCTATTAAAAATGCAACTAGATTAATTGCCCAGCAAAAATTAGAAAATATTGTTTTAGTTAATGATAACTTTAAAAATTTAAAAGCGGTGGTGAGCGAACAGGTATCTCCGGAAGCTAAATTTGATGGTATTGTTTTTGATCTTGGTTTATCTTCAGCTCAGCTTGATGATGAGGCGCGGGGTTTTTCTTTTAAAGGTGAGCGACCATTAGACATGTCCTTTGGTCCAAAGAATGAGAGATCAACGGCAGATATAGTGAACACTTATTCGTTGCCAGAATTAACCAGAATTTTTCAAGAATATGGCGAAGAAAGATATGCCTATCGCATTGCTAAGGAAATTGTGGAGGCCCGTAAAAAAAAGAGAATTGCCTCAACCCATGATTTAGTGAGTATTATTGAAAAAGTTACCCCTTTTCGTTATCACTCCAAAATTCATCCCGCAACTAGAATTTTCCAAGCTTTGAGAATGGAGACTAACGAGGAATTAAAAGTTTTAGAAGCAGTTTTGCCTGATGCAGTTAGTTTGTTAAAGCCTTATGGTCGTTTAGTAGTAGTCTCTTTTCATAGTGGAGAAGATAGAATTGTTAAACAATTTTTTAAAGATAATCCTGAAATTAAAATATTAACTAAAAAACCCTTAATACCGACTGCGGAAGAAATGGTGAATAATTCCCGAGCGCGTAGTGCCAAACTTCGGGCCGCTGAAAAAATAGGATAATTTTTAAATTGATATAAATTTTGTAATCATTTTATGACCAAGGTTATTAATTGCTATCAAGCGCCAACCCAACAATCAAGTCGTGGTAAAAAAATAAATTTAAAAAAGTTTAATCTCTTTTTAGTCTTTTGTATTTCTTTACTCGGGGTTTGTTATTTAGTTAATGCTAGTGACTTGGCGGTTAAAGGATTTGCTTTAAAAGAACTGAAGGCCCAGGCTGAAGTTTTGGCTAGCGAGAAACTTGATAATGAAGAACAGATCAATAATCTTCAATCATATTATTCTTTAAGCACTCGCGCACAAAAATTAAACATGGTGGCTATTGGTGAAATTGAATATTTATCAGTTATTCCTTCAGTCGTTGCTCGTAAATAGAATAACTATGTGGCGCGAAACAAAAAACAAGGGACAGTCAGAGAAAAATAAAATAAATCTTAATCGTCTCCGCTTGGTGGTGGCGATTGTTTTTTTGTTGTGCGGTGCTTTAATTTATAAATTATTTTCTATCCAAATTGGGCAATGTGATTTTTATACTGCTCTAGCTTCTTCTCAGCATGAAGTTTTTAGTCAACTAGAACCAGAAAGAGGCAGAATTTATTTAAGAGAAGTAATTAATGGAACAGAAAAACTTTATCCTTTGGCGACTAATAAAGATTTTGCTTCAGTTTATGCTGTGCCTAAAGAGATAAGCAATCCACAGGAAATGGCTGAGAAGCTATATACTTTTTTTGATGAACCTTTACTTGAAGAAAAATTTGTTGAAGAATTAAAGACTAAGGGAATAACTGTTTCCTCTTCTTCTTTAGCCAACTTATTAACTGGAAAAGAGTTTGCTGAATTTGCCTCCTCAAGCAAAGAGCAAATAATTCAAAAATATTTAAAAAAACTTGATAAACCAGGTGATCCTTATGAATCATTAGATAAGAAATTAGGGACTGAAGAGCTATTAAAATTATTTGCTTTTCTAGCCTCAACTAGTTCGCCGATTTCAGTTGATGATTTAGAATTGCGCAATGGACAAGTTAATTATAAGAAGGGAGTATCAGCAACTAGATTTTATCTTCCGGGGTTTGGTTTTGATTTAAGGCCCCATCGTTATTATCCGGAAAAAGAAATTGGCTCGCATATTATTGGTTTTGTTAGCAATGTTGATAATCAAGAAGTCGGCCGCTATGGTTTAGAGGATTTTTTTAATGAAGAATTGGCTGGCAAAGCTGGCTATTTAAAATCAGAGAAAGCTGGTAAAAGTGAAACAGTTATTGTTAATAATCGTGAATATGTGAAACCGGAAAATGGTTCTGATTTAATTTTAACGATAGATCGTAATATTCAATTTGTTGCTTGTGAAAAATTAAAGGAAGCAGTAAAAAAACATGATGCTGATAGTGGCAGTGTAGTGGTGATGAATCCGAAAACTGGAGCAATTATTGCCATGTGTTCTGTGCCCGATTTTGATCCGAATAATTATAAAGATGTTTCTGATATCGGAGTTTTTAATAATCCAGTGATTTTTGAGCAGTATGAACCAGGTTCGGTTTTTAAAACAGTGACGATGTCAATCGCGATTGATCAGAATAAAGTGTCTCCAGCAACTCTTTTTAATGATACCGGAGAAATTATGATTGCCGGTTGGAATAAGCCGATTCGTAATTCAGATTTTAGTTCTAAAGGTAGTCATGGGATGGTTGATATGAATTATGTTTTGGAAAACTCTTTAAATACAGGTTCAATTTTTGCTATGCGTCAAGCTGGCCCAACGGTCTTTGCTGATTATGTGAAGAATTATGGTTTTGGTGAAAAGACAGGCATTGAATTGGGTTCAGAAAGTTCTGGTAATATTAATAATTTATTAAAACCAAAAATTAAAGAAATAGATGCAGCGACTGCTTCCTTTGGTCAGGGAATTGCCGTTACTTCTTTACAAATGATCATGCCCTATCAAGCGATTGCTAATAAGGGAGTAATGATGAAGCCACACATTGTTGAAAGTATTGTGCGTAGTGATGGTAAACGTGAAGATATTCAGCCACAGCAAATTAGACGAGTGATTTCAGCGCAAACAGCTGCCACTATGTCAGCGATGTTAACTAATGTGGTTGAAAAAGGACATTCTAGTAAAGCCTATATTGAAGGTTATTATATTGGCGGAAAGACTGGTACAGCCCAAATTCCAGGGCCGGGTGGTTATTTAAAAGATCAGTATATTCATACTTTTGTCGGCATTGCTCCGATTGAAAGTCCAGCTTTTGTGATGTTAACTAAAATGGATAATCCTAAAGATGTGGTTTATGCGGAAGGTTCGGTTGTGCCTTTGTGGAAAGATATTGCTGATTTTATTTTAAAGTATTATCAAATTCCTAAATCCAGAAATTAATATGAAAAAATTATTGCAGTTAAAATTAAAAATGTTTTCCCGGATGATTATTAAAAAATATCAGCCGGTGGTTATTGGCATTACTGGATCAATTGGAAAAACTAGCACTAAAGAGGCGATTAATAAAGTTTTGCAACAAAAGTTGCGTGTACGGACAACATTTAAGAATTATAATAATGAAATTGGTTTGCCTTTAACGATTATTGGACGGAAATCTCCGGGCAGAAGTTTTTTTGGTTGGTTAGGTGTGTTTTTATATGCTTGCTACTTATTAATAATTAAAAATAAAAAATATCCTGAGGTTTTGGTTTTAGAAATGGGGGTTGATCATGCCGGCGATATGAAATATTTATTAGAGATTGTGCCTGTTGATATTGGCGTGGTCACGGCGGTTAGTTATTCGCACTTAGAATATTTTGGCTCAATTACTAATATTCAAAAAGAGAAACAAGAATTGATTGAAAACTTAAATCCTAAAGGTTTAGCGGTTCTTAATTTTGATAATCAGTATGTCAAAGAAATGACCGAGTTTAGTAAAGCTAGGACTTTAAGTTATGGACTAAAAGAAGGAGTTAATTTTCGGGCTCAAGATATTGTTTATAATTTTACCAAAGAAGGTTATGATATTTTAGGCATACACTTTAAATTAAATTATAATGGCTCGGTTGTGCCGGTGTATATGAAAAATGTGATGGCTGAGACAGCTATTTATGCGGCTTTGGCAGCGACAGCAGTAGCACAATATTTTGATTTTAATTTAGTAGAAATTGCAACTGCTTTAAGTGATTTTAGTTTGCCAAAAGGGCGCATGAATTTTTTACCAGGTATCAAAAATACTTTTATTATTGATGATACATATAATTCTTCTCCGGAAGCAGTTTTATTAGCGCTTAATGTTTTAAAGAGGGTGAGAATAGATGATAAGGCTAATAAATATGCGGTTTTGGGTGATATGTTAGAAATTGGCAGTTATACAGAGGAAGGTCATCGGTTAGTAGGCAAGGCAGTGGTTGAAAATAAAATTAGTCAATTAATTGCGGTTGGCGAGCGAGCGCGTGATTTTATTAGGGGTGCTAAGGAGGCCGGTATGGAAGATGATTATATTTTTTATTTTGATAAACCTGAAGAGGCGGGCAGATTTTTACAAAACCGGATTAAGGCCGGGGATATTCTTTTAGTTAAAGGTTCACAGGGGGCGCGCATGGAAAAAGTAGTGAAGGAATTGATGGCTGAACCGGAAAGAGCAGCTGAATTAATTGTTCGTCAGGAAAAAGAATGGAAAAATAAATAATAAAATATTAAGTAAAGAATATGAAAATATTAATTTTAGGCGGGCAAGGAAACTTAGGTACACAATTAGTTAAGGTTTTTGCGGCTGATTTTGAAACAATTGCCTGGGATCGCGCCGATCTTGATGTTTTAGATTTTTCTTTACTAAATGAGAAAATTACTGAACTAGCCCCTAATTTAATTATTAATACAGTTGCTTATAATGCCGTTGATAAATGTGAGGACAAAGAGGAATTTGAATTAGCTTTAAAATTAAATGCGGAGTTGCCAGCAGTTTTGGCTGAGATTGCTTTAGAACGTCAGATCACTCTTATTCATTATTCTACTGATTATGTTTTTAGTGGCACAGCAGAGAAGAAAGAGTTTACTGAAGAAGATACACCTAATCCAATAAATAAATATGGTGAGAGTAAGTTTGCTGGTGAGCGAGAAATTTTAAAAAGAGCCGAGCAAGGTTTGAATTTTTATTTAATTAGAACTTCAAAATTGTTTGGACCAAAAGGATCTAGTCCAGTAGCTAAGCCGAGTTTTTTTGATATTATGTCTTCTTTAGCGCAAGATAAGAAGGAATTAACTGTGGTTAATGAAGAATTAAGTTGCTTTACCTATACTCTTGATTTAGCTTTAGCTACTAAAAGATTGTGGGAATTAGAAACTCCGTTTGGTATTTATCATTTAGTTAATGAAGGAGCTTGTACTTGGTTTGATGGGGCTGAAGCCTTGTTTGCTTTAAAAAATATTGAAGTTGATATTAAGGCAGTTAGAAGTGAAAATCTTTTGCGAGCAGCGCGTCGGCCGAAATTTTCTGTTTTGAAAAATTTGAAAGTTAAAAAATTACGCCATTGGCAGGACGCCTTAAAAGAATATATAAGTAAATAAAAATATGAAAGGAATAATTTTATCCGGTGGTTCAGGGACGCGTTTGCGCCCTTTAACAAAAATCACCAGTAAACAATTATTACCAGTTTATCATCGGCCAATGATTTATTATCCGCTAAATACTTTAATCAAGGCTGGGATTAAGGAAATATTAATTATTGTGGCTCCAGAAAGAGCTGGTGACTATTTAAATCTTCTTGGTTCTGGTAAAGAATTTGGAGTTAAGTTGACATACGAAATTCAAGATAAACCAGAGGGTTTAGCGCAAGCTTTTATAATCGGTGAAAATTTTATTGATGAAGATGATGTTGTGATGATTTTGGGGGACAATATTTTTGAGGATGATTTTTCGGAAGAGATTAAAAATTTTCAAGGAGGGGCGAAAGTTTTTGCTAAGAAAGTTCCCGATCCAGAGAGATTTGGTGTAGTTAAATTTAATGAACAGATGAAAGCAGAAAAGATTGTAGAGAAGCCAGAAGAATATCTAAGTAATTATGCGGTTACAGGTTTGTACGTTTATGATCATCGGGTGGTTGAAGTAGCTAAAACTATAAAAGCGAGTCCACGGGGTGAGTTGGAAATAACAGATGTTAATAATTGGTTTTTAGAGAGAGGCGAGCTAGAGGTCGCTGAAGTTAAGGGCGAGTGGCTAGATGCGGGCACTTTTGACAGTCTGCTTGAAGCCCAAAACTTTGCGAAAGAAAAAATGGTTGATAAAATGATTATATGAAGTTAGCGGTTGGATTCCTAACTTATAATGATACCAGCGCTAAATATTTAGCGGATTTTTTGCCGAGTCTGAAAGAGGCGCTCGGTTTTTTAGAATCTCAGGAATATCAGGTTTTGGTTTTTGATAACAGTGATCAGGGCAATCACCGCAATAAAGAAATTTTAGAGTTATTTAATGAACAGAATAATGGGTTTTTAGAATATATTTCGGCTGATAGTAATCTTGGTTTTAGTCGTGCTTATAATATTTTGCTTCATTCAGCTACTCGTTTGGGTGCGGAATATTTTTTCATGGTTAATCCAGATACCTTATTAGAAAAAAACACTATTTCCGAATTAGTTTTAGCTTTAGATAAAAATAATGACTTAGCGTCTGCTAGCCCAAAAATTCGTTGTTGGGATTTTGCGGCTAACACAAAAACACGCGTGCTTGATACTTGCGGTTTGATCGTGAAACCGGGTTTGCGTTTTTATGATTTAGGGCAGGGGGAAAAAGATGACAAAAGGTTTGATTTTTTTAAGATTTTTGGCCCATCTGGAGCGGCGGGGATTTTTCGTTTAAGCGCCTTAGAAAAAATAAAAGAAAATAACCAGTATTTTGACGAGCAGTTTTTTATGTATAAAGAAGATTGTGATTTAGCTTATCGTCTATTTTTAGCTGGTTTTAAATCAGCTTTAGTGCCAAGCGCCATCATGTATCATGACCGCACGGCTTCTTCGGCTGGTAGGGGTTTGTTGAGAAAGATTTTTAATCGTTCAAAAAAAAGTCGTCAAATACGCTCCTGGTCATTTAGGAATCAGCATTTAATATTTATCAAACACTGGACAAAACAGAATTTATTCAGTCAAGCTATTATTATTTTGAGAGTTTTGGCTATGGGTGTTTTTTCTCTCATATTAGAACAATATCTTTTAAAAGAGTACAAGAATATTTGTTCGTCTACTAAGAGGTCTTGACTAATATAAAATAATGTGATAATCTGGGCTTATCTTTAGAATTATAAGTCTTTTTTTTATGGCAAATTTATTAGAAAGAATAATAACTAACAGGAAATCTGAGGAATTAGCTCGTCTTGATGCTATTAAAATTGTTGATTCTTTGTTTTCGGAATTATTAGATCGCGAAAAAGATATTTTATATCGTCGCTTTGGTTTAGCTGGTGATAAAGGTGAAACTTTAGAGAAAATTGGTAGTATGCATAAATTAACCAGAGAACGAGTTCGTCAGATTGAGGCGGCTAGTATTAAAAAAATAAAGAGATTAAACAATTTACAGGATTATATTCAAGTTTTAGAAGAAATTGTTAAGGAGCTAATTAATGGACACGGTGGCTTAATCAGCCGAGATTTTTTATTAGATATTTTGGTAGTTTTAGCTTTAGAATTTAATAAGAATGATAATATCAGCGAGGCTGATTATGAGAAAAAGAAGATTGCCTATCGTAATCACTTTAGCTTCTTAATTTCTAGATTAATGGGCGATAAACTAGAGGTGGTTGGTGGTAATAATCAGTTTAATCTTTCAGTTAAGTTAAAAGATGGAGAAGTTAGTTATTTAAAGGAATTAGCTGAAGATTTATTAAAAAATGTTGAATCTTTAAAGAAAACTTATACGACCGAAGAATTAATTGGGTTATTAAAACAATTAGATGTTTATAATAAATATCAAGAGAGACTTGATTCAACTAAGCAAATAGATATTTATCCGATTTTTAAGAGCAAGACTTTCCCTGACAAGGCAGAAACTATTAATAGTAATAAGGTTTTGTATTCCTTGATTCAGGTTGTAAAGAGTTTGGGGCAAAATAAATATGGAGAATGGGGGAAAGCTAATTCTCAGGAAATTAAGCCTAAAACTGTTAATGATAAGATTTATTTAGTTTTAAAACATGAAACTAAACCCCTTCATTTTAAGGAAATTGCTTCTAAAATAAATGAAATGAAGTTTGATAAGAAGAAGGCTAATCCGGCTACTGTGCATAATGAGCTTATTCTTGATGATCGTTATGTCTTAGTTAGCCGTGGCACTTATGGTCTTAAAGAATGGGAAAAATAACTTTAAAGAATGAGTAAAATAATTTTAGTATAAATCCGATCGGGAACGGTCGGATTTTTTTGTTTTTCTTTTAAAAATATGTTAAAATACAAATATTAAAATAATTACGGAGGTATGGATATAGTTGTCAATTTGGCTGTTTTTGAACATTTTTTTAATTTACCTCCCGAGCAAATGCTTTGGTCTTTCTTGGCTAATTTTGCTTGGGTGTTTTTTGGTATTATTTTTATTTATGGCGCTCTATTAGTTTGGCTAAATTATATTAGAACTAAGTGGTCTCAGGGGCATAAGTTTGTTTTGTTAGCCATTGATATTCCCAGAGGTAATGAGCAATCACCAAAAGCGGTAGAGAACATGTTTACTTATTTAGGCGGCGCTCATGGTAGTCAGAATTTTTATGAAAAATGGTTTGCTGGAGAATATCAAAAAACTTTTAGTTATGAAATAGTTAGCCTTGAGGGTTATACGCAATTTTTAATTAGAACGCCAGTTGAATTTCGTAATTTAGTAGAGTCATCTGTTTATTCACAATATCCAGATGCGGAAATTTCTGAAGTTGATGACTATACTCAGAATGTGCCGCAAAAATATCCAGATGATGAGTGGGATGTTTTTGGGTCAGAGTTTATTTTGCAAGATTCTTGGTATTTACCAATAAGAACTTATCCAGATTTTGAACATCCGATGGGTCCAAGTGAAACTCAATTTAAAGACCCAATGGCTTCTTTAATGGATTTATGTAGCTCTTTACGCTCAGGTGAGCAGTTATGGATGCAAATAATAATTGAGCCAACTGGTTTTGATTGGGTAAAAGAGGCTATGCAAGCGGTTGATAAGATCATGGGCCGCAAGAAAAAAGCAAAAAAGAGTTTGGCAATGAAGGGAGTAGAGGCGCTGGGTGAGGCTAGTGAAATTATTTATCCAATTTGGGGTGATATTAGCGGTGATAAAAAAGAAGAAAAGGCTAAAACTATGCTTGATTTATCACCTAAAGAAAAAGAGCAAGTGGAGGGAATATATCGGAAAGCGACTAAGCTCGGGTTTAACGCTAAATTAAGAGTAGTTTATGTAGCGCGGAAAGAAGTGATGGATAAAGCTAAGGTCTTTAATGGTTTTGTTGGTTATATTAAGCAATTTGGTGCTTTGGGGATGAATAGTTTTAAACCTGATGTTAAGGTGACCATGACTAAAGCGGTTTATTTTAGAAAAAAGCCGCGTTTAATAAGAAAGAAGCGTAATCTTTTTCATAACTATATTAATCGCTCAACCGATGGCCGAGAGTTGTATTTATTAAACATAGAAGAGTTAGCGACTCTTTGGCATTTTCCAATTGAAGCTAATGTGAAGTCTCCTTTGATCCAGAAGGCACCGGGCCGTAAAGCAGATGCGCCATCGTCTTTGCCAATTATTGAAGAAGAAATGCCCTTGCCAGTGGATATTTTTACTGGTTTGAGTGAGGGCTCAGAAAATAAAGAAAAAGATTTATTGAATAATGATTTTGAATCTTCGGGACCACCACCACCGGAGAATTTACCCTTTGTTTAATTTAAGTATAAATTATGCGCATAGGCATTGATGCTCGTTTTTATGGTCCGATTGGTAAAGGACTGGGGCGATACACTCAAGAAATAGTTGATAATATTATAAAAATAATTAGCGCCACTGGTGCTAGTTTTGATTTTGTTATTTTTCTGAGTCCAGATAATTTTGATGAATTTGTCTGCACGCAAGCGAATGTTAAGAAAGTTTGTTTAAATATTAGATGGTATACTTGGCAAGAACAGTTATTAATGCCTTTTTATCTTTGGCGCGAAAAAATAGATTTGATGCACTTCCCACATTTTAATGTGCCGATATTTGTTTTTAATAAGTTTGTAGTGACTATTCACGATTTGATTTTAACTCATTTTCCAACTCGTCGGGCGACTACTCTCAATCCAATTGTTTATCGTTTTAAAAACTTTGCTTATCGTCTAGTTATTTCAAGGGCTGTGAAGCGAGCTAAGAAAATAATTACAGTTTCAGAATTTACTAAACAAGATATTGTTAAACAATTTGGGGTGAAAGAGGAAAAAATAGTGGTTACTTATGAGGGGGTAGCGAACTTAGCTAAAGGACGTGACTCTTTATTTGTGGCGAAATTGGATAATCAGGAAATTTTAGATCAGTTTCATATTCCGAAAAATTTTTTATTATATGTGGGTAATGCTTATCCGCATAAAAACTTAGAGATGTTGCTGGAAGTTTTTGCGGATTTACGCCTCAAGTATCCAGATTTGCGTTTGGTTTTAGTGGGCAAAGAAGATTTTTTCTATAATCGGGTGCAAGATAAGGCCAGGGCTTTAAATATTTGGCAGCAGGGAAATATTAATAGCCCAGTCATTTTTCCTGGTTATGTTTCTGATGCTCAGTTAGAGATTTTTTATCAAGAGGCTAGGGTTTATGTTTTTCCTTCTTTGTATGAAGGTTTTGGTTTGCCGCCATTAGAAGCGATGGCTAGACAATGTCCAGTGGCTAGCTCTGATCGGGCTTCTCTACCAGAAATATTAGGTGAGGCGGCGCTTTATTTTAATCCAGAAGATAAAAATGAGATGGTTGAAAAAATTGGACGATTATTAGATGACCAGGAGCTTCGTCAATCTTTAATTAATAAAGGTTTAGAACGAGTAAAAAAGTTTAGTTGGTGGGAATGTGCCAATGAAACTTTAAATGTTTATAAACAAATTTTAAATGGCTAATAGGAAAATAAAATTTAATCATAAAGGCGGTTTCGGAAACCAGGTTTCCGGCTTTGTGGTTGATTTAAGGCAGAAAATAAAAGAAGAAACAAAGCAAGGTCAGGAAATAATTGCTGATGAGTTAACGGATGCTAAAAAAAAGGCTAAGCGATTTTTTAGAAAAAAAATTAAAAGAGTTAAAAAACTACAACCAAATTTATTGAAAAAAAAGAGAGGGATAATTTTTCCAAGTTTTAATTTTAGGGGTTTTAATTTTAAATTTAGATCTCCAAGAAAAAAATGGTTTTCTCCGAAGACTAGTTTTTGGGATAAATTTTTAAAGGAAAAATCAAGATTATTTGAGGGAGTGGCGAAAATAAATATTAATTCTCTTAAAAAGCGAAATGCGCAGCGACAGAGATTAAAGGCAGCGGAAGCAAAGGTTGCTTGGTATCGTTCCATTCTTTCTTTTAGTCTTGCTTTAATTTTGCTTATTGTGCCATTTAAAATTTTATCTCATTTTGATATTTTTAATGTTAATAAATTAGAAACTCAAATTATTAATCGCTCTAAATCAGCTCTGAATAATTTAATGGCGGCGGTTGAAGCTGCTGGGCAGATGGATTTTAAGTTGTCGGCTTCTGATTTTCAAAGCGCTGGTCAAGATTTTATTTCTGCTCAGAAAAAATTAAATAATATTAGTGATTCAATTTTATTTTTAGCCTCTCTTTCTGATAATCCGAAATTAAAATTAGCGACTGAGAGTAAAAAATTTTTGGCGGCGGGCGCCTTTACTTCTTCTTTGGGGAATAATTTAGTTTTAGCAACTGATAGCTTATTTTCTGATAATCAGGAAAATTTTTCTGCTTCGTTAGATCAGTTTATTTATTATGGTACATTAGCCAGCCAGGACGCTAATAATTTAAAAAAAGAATTAAAAAAAATTAAAGTTAAAAATTTACCTGAAGAATATCGGGAAAAATTTATAATTCTAAGCGAGCAAGCGATTTCGCTCGGGGAAAATTTGAATAATTTTGTTGGCTTGGCTACGAAATTAAAAGAGGCTCTTGGGGCTACCGTTGATAAACGCTATTTATTAGTTTTTCAGAATAACGCTGAATTACGGGCTAGCGGTGGTTTTTTAGGGAGCTATGCTTTAGTAGATATTCGTGATGGGAAAGTTCGTAATTTAGAAGTGCCGGGTGGTGGCTCCTATGACACAGAGGGCGGAATGACAGTTCGTGTAGTTGCGCCAGAACCATTATGGTTAGTCAATCCATCGTGGCATTTTTGGGATGCTAATTGGTGGCCAGATTGGCCAACGACGGCTAAAAATTTGATGTGGTTTTATGAAAAAAGTGGTGGTCCGACAGTGGATGGGGTAGTTGCTTTAACGCCGACGATTGTTGAGCGATTATTAGCAATTACTGGTCCGATTGATATGACTAATGAATATGGTTTGCTTATTGATGCAGATAATTTTTGGGAACTTGTGCAAAAAATTGTTGAACAGAAAAATATCATGATTAATCATCCAACTGCCACAGAAGCTTTAGTTGGCATTCCGGCGACATCCACGGTTTTAGAGTCAGCTTTGCCACTTAAGCAAGGTTTAGAAGTTAATAGTGATAATAAACCGAAAAAAATTATTGGTGATTTGATGGCTAGAATTATGGAAGTTTTACCAACTAAATTAACTAAAGACAATTTAATTGATATCTTAGCTATGTTTGAAAGCAGCTTGGCGGAGAAACAGATTTTATTTTATTTTAATGATCCGAATATCCAAGCAGAAATGGTAAAACATAATTGGGCGGGAGAAATAAAAGAAGCGGAATATGATTATTTAATGGTGGTTAATACTAATATTGCTGGCCAGAAATCAGATAGAAAAATGGTAGAAAAAATAGAGCATCTGAGTGAATTAATGTCTGATGGCTCAATCATTAATACAGTCAAAATTACACGTACACACACAGGCATAAAAAATGAACCGCTAACTGGAGTGCGCAATGTTGATTGGTTACGAGTTTATGTTCCAGAAGGCAGTAAACTTTTGTTAGCCGAAGGTTTTATTAAACCAGCTGAAGAATATTTTGATGAAAAACCAGACCCTAGTTGGCAAGAAAATGAATTAGTTAAAAATGAAAATAAAGCTCTAATTGATGAAGCGAGTGGTACAAAGATTTATACGGAAAATAATAAGACAGTTTTTGCCAACTGGCTAATGGTTGATCCGGGTGAGAGTGTGACGGTTACACTTAAATATCGTTTGGCAGTTAATTTTTTAACAGAGCCCACTTTGAATAATCGTTTGGAAAAAATAAATAAATTTTTAAACCCAGCTGAAGAGCCTCTGATTCCTTATAGTTTAATTGTGCAAAAACAGCCGGGCGCTAAACCAAGTGAATTTTCTAGTCGTTTAATTTTACCTGATTCTTGGTCAGTTTTTTGGGCCAGCGAGAAAAAATATGATAAGGTTAATGGTTGGGAAATAGTAGATGAATTAAATACTGATAAATATTGGTCTATTTTGATTGAAAAATAATTTTTAAAATATGAGCAAAGAAAAAAAAGTGAAAAAAATATTGCGCACAGTGAAAGAGGAGTATTCTGGTTTATCAGCTTTCGTGGAACGCCCTGTCCCAACTGAAAAGGAAGTTTCTAGTTTTGAAAAGGCGATTAAGCGAGAGGTGCGTAGTCAGGAAATAGATACTAATCTCTCGGAAATTTATACCGATAAAAAAGGCAATTTAGTAGATGTTAAAAAAATGAAAATAAAACGTCGTCAATTAGCGATTGTTCGCTTTTTTAAGAGATTGCTCATCTTTACTTTATTGATTGGGATTGCTTATTTTGCTTATACATATTTTTTAAGTAAAAATAATAACATTAATTCTTTAGAAATAAGTATTAGTGCTCCAGAAAAAGTTTTAGTTGGTGAGGAAATTTCTTATGTAATTAATTATCATAATCCAAGCAAATTTATTTTTAAAAATGTTCATCTAGAAATACAGTATCCAGAAAATTTTATTGTAACTGATAGATCTATTGAGCCGGATAGTGGAAATTATGGTTGGAATTTACCTAATCTTGAGCCGGGGGGTAGTGCCAATTTACGCATTACTGGAAAATTAATTGGTCAGCCAGACTCAGTTAATGTGGTTATTGCTCGTTTAAGTTATTTGCCTTCAGAATATTCTAGCCAATTTAAAAAAGAGGCCTCAGCTTCAACAGTTATTAGCGGTTTAGGTTGGCGAACGGATTTAGTTTATGCTAATACCGCTTTTTTAAATCAAGATAATGAATTGATTTTAAATTTCTTTAATGTTGAAAATAATTATATTGGAGATTTTAATTTAAGTTTTTCTTTGCCAGAAGAAACTAATGTAGCTCTTCTGCCCGAACTTATTAATGAAGCTAGTTCTTCAACTGAAGCAATAGCCACTTCAGCCAAAGAAATTGTGATTACTAAAGTTGGTGGAACCAGCTGGCGAATTAGTGGCTTAGATAAAGAAATGGATCGTCAAGAAATTCCGATTACTTATCGGGTAAATACTAAAATAGCTAATCCAAAAATTATTGTTCGCTTAGAAAAGAAACTGGAAGATGGGCAGGCTTATGTTTTTTGGGAAAAATCTTTCCAACCGGAATTAGTAAAAAGTGATTTAAATTTAGAATTATCGGTTAATAAGAGTAAAACTAATAGTGCTGTTAATTTTGGACAAAGCCTAGATTATGTTATCAGCTATAATAATCAGGGTGAGAACTCTTTTAAGGATGTAGTGATTATGGCAGTTTTACAAAGCGATTTTCTTAATTTTGCTTCTTTAAAAATGACAGACAAGGGAAGTGTGCGTGGGCAATCAATTACTTGGACAAAGAATGAGATTCCCGCTTTGAAAGAAATTAAATCAGGTGATAAAGGGGAAATAAAGTTTTCAATTAATTTACAAGCTTTTCAGGATGATGATCTGGGGAAGAAATTAGAAGTTAATTCTTATGCTCAATATAGTATCAATAATCAAGCGGTGAAGCAGGCTGATAATAAAAGCAATGTGATAAAGAATTTGATTAATAGTGATTTAAGTTTGAGTGAAAAGATTTTGTATTTTAATGAAGATAATGTTCCCGTTGGTTCTGGCCCTTTGCCACCAAAAGTTGGTGAAAAAACTAGTTTTAAAGTTTATTGGGTGGTTAGAAATAATTTACATGAGCTATCGGATGTTAAAGTAGTTTTTAATTTGCCGGCTAATATTAATTTTGATGAAAAGACCTATACTAATGTTGGTAGCTTAAATTATGATGAAAATACTCGTCAGGTAGTTTGGGAAATTGGTCGTTTGCCAGTTTCAGTTTATCGCACTGATGCGGAATTTAATGTTAATGTTGTACCTACTGAGAATGATTATGATAAGATTTTGGTTATTTCGCCTGGCTCGGTGATTGAAGCAACTGATACGGAAACAAACAGTATTATTACTAAAAAAACGGCTGCTAAAACAACAAAGCTGGAGGATGATGATATTGTTAATTTAAATAATTCGTCTGGCAGGGTGCAATAGTTTTATGTTTAAATTAATTAAAACAACCAAGTCGGGAATTAGACGGGGAGTTTTACAGACTGCTCATGGTGTTTTAAATACTCCTTTTTATATGCCGGATGCCACGCGGGGTTTTGTTAAGTTAATGACTAATGATGAGGTTAAAAGCACCGGCACAGCCGTTTTAGTAGTTAATACTTTTCATCTTTATTTACAACCAGGTTTGGCAGTTATAAAAAAAGCGGGTGGTCTTCATCGCTTTATGAATTGGTCGGGACCTTTATTAGCTGATTCTGGTGGCTTTCAAGTTTTTTCTTTGCTTTATAAAAATAAGCAGTGGGGCGAGATTAGAGATGATAAAGTTATTTTTAAATCACCTTTGGATGGTTCGCGTCATGAATTAAGTCCGGAAAAATCAATTCAAATTCAATTTGCTTTAGGTGTAGATATGATGGTTTGTTTAGATGATTGTCCGCCAAATGAATCTTCACGGGCGGAGATAGAAAAAGCGGTTAAGCGGACAATTGCTTGGGCAAAACGTTGTAAGGCGGAGTATTTAAAACAAATTAAGAAAAGAAAATTAACAGGAGTAAAAAAACCTCTTTTGTTTGCTGTTATTCAGGGCGGGGCAGAAATTGATTTACGTGAGAAATGCGCTCAGGAATTGGTGCGAATTGGTTTTGATGGTTATGGTTTTGGGGCGCGACCAATTGATCAAGAAGGAAATTTTTTAGCTGAAGTTTTAGCTAAGACCGCTTCTTTTATTCCGGAAAAGGCTGTGCGTTTTGCTTTAGGTATTGGAACACCGGCAGATATTAAACGTTGCGCTGAGATGGGTTGGGATATCTTTGATTGTGTTATCCCAACTAGAGAGGGGCGTCACGGAAAACTTTTTATTGCTGAAAAAAATGATAAGTATACTAGCATTAATATTAATAACGCCTGCTTTGCTACTGATTTTTCAGCGATTAATAAAAATAGTAAATTGAAAGAACTAAAAACTAATTCCCGAGCTTATCTCCACCATTTATTTAAACTTAATGAATTATTAGGTCAAAAAATAGCTAGTTTGAATAATTTAGAGTTTTATCAGAATGTTTTAGCTAAGCTTCGTCGTTCCTAATTTTAATTTAGAAATTTTATGATTCAGTTATTAATCTCTTTTACCACCTCGTCTATTGCCCTTTTATTTGGACATGTTTCTTTATGGTTTATCTTGATAAAATTATTTCCAGTTTTAGAAAATTTTCAGGTTATCCTGGCTTTGGTTTTATTATTTTTATTTTTTAGTGTCATTATTTCCTCTCTTTTAATTCATAAAAAAGATGGTCCTTGGTCGCGTAGTTATTATTTTCTTTCTAGTTTTTGGGTTGGGATTATTGTGAACATGTTTTTAATGGGCTTGATAATTATTATTTTAAAAGAGCTTGCCGCGGCGTTTGCTTTTTCTTTACCGCTTTCACTTATTAAAATAATATTTTTTGCTGGCACTCTTTTGCTTTCTGCTTTAGGAGTTTATCAGGCGTTTGTTCCTAAAGTATTTTCTTATGAAGTTGCTATTAAGGATTTACCAGAGAGCTGGCATAATAAAACGGTAGTCCAGATTTCTGATGTGCATCTCGGTCCAATACATCGTCAGAAATTTTTTAATCGTTTACTTAAGAAAATTCAACAATTAAATCCAGAAGCGGTATTTATTACTGGTGATTTATTTGATGGAATGAAATCAGAGTTTAGTTGGGTTAATAATTTTTTTGTTGAATTGAAGGCGCCAAAAGGGATATATTATTCATTTGGCAATCATGATCTTTATTTAGGATTTAATCGGGTGGTAAATATTTTAAAAGATAGCCCGATAACAATTTTAGCTGATAAAATGGTGGTAGTTGATGGTTTACAGATAATCGGAATTAATTTTTCTTTTGATAAAAATTTTGATTTACAGGCAGCAATTTTAAAGCAAGTTGGTTATGATCGCCAATTACCAAGCATTCTTTTGTTTCATGAACCAAGACATGTGTCGCTAGCTAAAGAAGCGGAAATTGATTTACAATTATCTGGTCATACCCATAATGGTCAACTTTTTCCTTTTAATTATATTGTTAAATTGGTACATGGAGGTTATGGTCATGGTTTATTTAAAGATCAAGATTTTTCCTTGATCGTTAATCGTGGAGTTGGTACTTGGGGCCCGCCAATGAGAACTTCTGGCCGGGGCGAAATTACTAAAATTATTCTTAAGAAAAAATAAAATGAATCTAGATAAATTATCAGATATTTTAAAAACAGAGCCGCCATATCGGTTCTCGCAGGTTAATCAAGCAGTTTGGCAAGATTTTATTTCTTCTTGGCAGGCAGTTTCTAATTTACCTAAAGTGCTTAGAGAGAAATTAGAGCGAGAATGCCCCTTAGAAATTAAGGCAGAGTTAATTAAGAATAATAATAAAAATAAGAGCTTTAAGGCTTTAATTACTTTAGCCGATGGAGAAGTGGTTGAAACAGTTTTAATTCGCCAGAAAGATAAACGCAATACGGTTTGTGTGTCTTCACAAGTTGGTTGTCCTTTGGCTTGTGCTTTTTGTGCGACTGGTCAATTTGGCTTTCAGCGTAATTTAACAGCTCGGGAAATAGTGAAACAAGTAGTTTTTTGGGGACGTTATTTAAAAGCAGAAAATAAAGGTGAAAAGATTGATAATATTGTCTTTATGGGCATGGGTGAAGCATTTTTAAATTATGCTGAATTTATTAAGGCGGTTAAATTTTTAAATAATCCAGAAACTTTCAATATTGGTTCACGCCGGATATCGGTATCAACAGCCGGTATCACTGAGGGAATAAAAAAATTAGCTGGTGAAAAATTACAAATTAATTTAGCTATTTCACTACATGCGGCTGATGAAAATTTACGTAAAGATTTAATGCCGATAGCTAAAAAATATAATTTACATGAGCTTTTAAAAACGGTTGATAATTATATTGCTAAGACTGGTCGGCGAGTGATGTTTGAATATTTAATGATTAAAGAAGTAAATGATAGTGATCAAGATGCGTTGAAATTAGCGAAGATTATGGCTCGTCCACTGTATCTAGTTAATTTAATTCCGTATAATGAAACCGGACGTTTTAGAGCTTCAAGTCGTGAACGAATTGAAAAATTTAAAAAGATTTTAGAAGATGCTGGAGTAGCGGTTACTGTCCGCTTGAGTTTTGGTGCTGATATAACAGCGGCTTGTGGGCAGTTGTGCGGTCGCAAAAATAATTTAGAAAAAATTTAGTTAAAAAATAATTAAAATGATAAATAAAAGTTAAGCCTATGTATCAAAGTCCTTATAAAAAGATTAAACCTAAAGTCCATGGTCCGTATACGGAAATTTATTTAATTAGGCATTGTCATCCTGATTATAGAAAGGAGAAAAAATTAGGTGAAAAGAATATGCCTTTATCTAAGAGAGGGATTGAACAAAGAAAGTTTTTAATTAAAAAATTATTGACTTTAAAAATTGATAAGGTTTATTCTAGTGAAATTGTGCGAGCGCTTGAAACGGCTACCCCCTTTGCTAAATTAATTAAAAAGGAGGTAATTGTTGATGGACGTTTAAATGAGATTGATTGGAAGCATTGGGTGAAGGTGAAATATTTTAATATGTCGGAAAAAACGCGAGCGAAAAAATTAAAACAATATGATATTCTTGATAAACAGCTGGATGAAATGCAGACAGTGGCTCGCCGTAGTTTAGCGGATATATATCGTAATAGTAAAGGGAAGAGCGTAGCCATTTTTTCTCATGGGAATTTTATTAAATCTTTAGTGACCGGCATTCTTAACGCCGATATTATTGGATTTTTATCTTTAGAGATATTTCAATCCTCAATTACTAAATTATTGATTGATCGTGATGGTTTTGTGACTATAAATTATATTAATGATGTTGGACATTTACCTTATGCTGTTAATGAGGATTTGTTTAAGACTTTGATTAGTTAAATATTTTTAAAATGTTTCAGTCAAAAATAAAATTAAAATTTTTTCCCGTTTTAGTCATTTTGCTAATTAGTTTACTTTCTTTCTATCCTTTTAAATTAGTAATAGCTGCGCCGAATTTAAGCGGTCGTATTTTGCTGCAAGTTCAAGATAAGGGGCAGGCTTGGTATGTTAATCCAGTTGATGGTAAACGTTATTATCTCGGTCGTCCAGACGATGCTTTTGCGGTCATGCGCGCTTTTGGTTTAGGAATTTCTAATGCTGATTTTAATTCTTTTTCCAGTAAAGCTCCAGCCCGATTAGCTGGTCGTATTCTTCTTAAGGTTCAAGATAAGGGGCAGGCTTATTATCTTGATCCTCTTAAATTAGAGTTACATTATCTCGGCCGTCCGACTGATGCTTTTGCAGTGATGCGTACCTTGGGTTTAGGTATCACGAATAGGGACTTGTTCCAAATTCCTATGGGGGAGCTGCAGTTAAGTAGAGAGCCTAGTTCAGAAAATGTTTCCTATTCGGGGACTGAGGGATTTTTAAGAAATTTTACTTTTCGCTATAAAAATAATAATTATGAATTAAGTCATTTTTTCCCCACGCAATTATATAAGGATTATAAAAACTCTAGCAAAACTTATACTTATGCATCAATTTCTGGAAAAACTCAGAGTGATATTCAGAATGAGTTTTATGCTTTATTTTTGCAATCAAGAAAAGGAGATACGACCATTGCTTCTTTAGTGGCTAAATTAAGAGAGTTAGCAACATTAAATAAATGGACAGATGAAGAGTTATTAGAAGCAACGGTGGCCCTGGTTCAATATATTCCTTATGATGATGTTAAGGTGCTTGAGAATCCTCAATTAAATAATAATCCCTATTTTCCTTATGAAACTTTGTATTTAAATAAAGGGGTTTGTTCAGATAAAACTTTTTTAGCGGTCGCTTTATTGCGCCAACTAGGTTATGGGGCGGCTATTTTAGATTTTCCAGAAAAAAATCATTCGGCTTTAGGGGTGGCTTGCCCAACAGAATATTCCCTTCATGGATCAGGTTATTGCTATGTAGAGACCACTAATTATTTTCCTTTTGGAGTTATTCCGCAAAATATTAATAATGGCTTAGTTCAAAGTCCAGACGGTTTTTCTGACATGTTTAATGTTCAAAGTCTAGGTAAAGTTGAAATTTATCAGAAAACAAGTGGTAAAATATATCAAGGGATGCCTATTATTTATTCTCAAGTAGCTGATTTAAGAGCGACTAAAAATGAGTTAGATATTTTTAATTTAGAAATACAAGAGATCAATACTATTTTAAAAAATAAAGAAGCTGAGATTGCTTCAATGAGAGAAAGGGTTAAGGAATATTATGATAGTGGACAGACGGCTGAATATAATAGAATGGTGCCAATTTTTAATTCCTTAGTTAAGACCTATAATGAAGAAGTGAGTGTTTATAAAGGAAAAGTGAGTGAATATAATTCTCAAGCGAGCGTGTTTAATTTAGCGGTGAAAAGTTTTTATCAGAAATAGAATACCTTTTTAGTAATAAAAAACCGATAGCTTTTAACTATCGGTTTTATTTTTAGGCTTTTATTGGGGGAGTCATTGGAATTGGAGCTGTTTGCTCTCGGGTGTAGTTGTCTACTGACACACCGATATTTCCAATAAACATATAAGACGCCAGCCCTAAAGCAATCATGCTAACAAGCAGAATGAATGCTTTTGCAGCCGTTGTCTCTCCAAAAAGCAAAAGAGGAATATCCACCAAAATAGCCATGATTGATATGACTATATGGAGGGCACAGACTCCAAAGACCGTTCTTGATATTTGAAAAAATCTTTTTTGTCTGAAGTTTCTCCTGTGATAATTTTCTAGGTTGAGCAGGTAGCTCATAATAATAAAATAAAATATTGTTACACCCAGAATTATAGGATTTCCCATCCTTATGAGCACGGCAGCTAGCCAATAGGCCATGATAGCCGCTCCCAGAGAGATTAGGACTTTTGCGCCCCAGAATCTTGTCCCGAAAACAGAGGTTAGGGACTTAATCAGGATTACGGACCTCCGCCGTAAATTCCTAAAAATTTTTTTGTCAATGTTCATTTATGGTTAGTTTTAGGTTAATGTTATTTTTTCTACTATTTCAATCAATTCAGTCAATTATATCATTCTTTTTATATAATGTCAATAAGTTATTTTGTTTTTTGTTGACAAGTAGTCATTTTTTATATATCCTAATAAGAGAGGTTCAACCTCAAAAAGTGACCTCTTTTTATTTATTTAAATTATCATGCTCCTATGGTTGAGAAACCATTATTTTCTTCCCTAATATTAGGGCAGGGGAGCAGAAGTAAAAAAGAAAAAATATGCAAAACTTACCAAGTTTAGAAGAATTATTGAAAGCTGGTGCTCATTTTGGTCATCGTACTAATCGTTGGCACCCTAAGATGAAGCAGTTCATCTTTACCTCTAAGAATGGTGTTTACATCATTGATTTGAAAAAAACCCAAGAACAACTAGGGATTGCTTTGGATTTTATGACTAAGCTAATCAGTGAAGGTAAAAGCATTCTATTTGTCGGTACAAAGAACCAAGTAGCTGAGCCATTAAAAAAGATGGCCATGACTATTGAGCAACCATACATTGTCGGTAAATGGTTGGGTGGTTTTTTAACTAATTTTGCAGTGGTTAAAAAATCAGTGAAAAAATACTTAGATTTGATTGAAAAAAAGGAGACTGGCAAATTAGATAAATATACTAAAAAAGAGCGTTTAGATTTTGACCGAGAAATTAAAAAATTAGAAATGCGTGTTGGTGGTTTAACTAGTTTAAATAAACTACCAGATGCTTTATTTGTTTGGGATATTAGAGAGGAAGAAACAGCTGTTAAGGAAGCGCAGCAAAAAAATATTCCGATTATTGCAGTTTGTGATACTAATGTTAATCCGGATAATGTGACTTATGCTATTCCGGCTAACGATGATTCAACTAAGACAATAAAGATTATCTTAGATACTATTTCCGCAGCTATTTTAGAGGCGAAAAAAAATAGCAAAGCTTAAATTAATAAAAAGCTTAAATTAGTAAGCTTTATTTTTAGGAAATTTAATTTTTAATAATATGGAACTCATTAAACAACTTCGTGAAATGACCGGCGCTGGCATGGTCGATTGTCAAAAAGCTCTTAAAGAAGCTGACAATAATTTAGAAAAAGCTGTTGATATTTTAAGAAAAAAAGGTATTTCTAAAGCTGCTAAAAGAACGGATCGTGATACCAATGAGGGCGTAATTAAGGTGGCTGTTAATGCTGAGAAGACTGAAGGATATATTTTAGAAATAAATTCAGAAACTGATTTTGTCGCTCGTAACGAAAAGTTTCAGGCTTTTGCTGATTCTGTGATGGAGTTAATTAAATCTCAAAAACCAGCTTCTTTAGAGGAATTGTTTAAACTTCATCTTTCGGTCGGCACGGTTAAAGAGGATTTAGATAATTTGAGTGGCACGATTGGTGAAAAAATGGAAATAAAGCGCTTTGAAATTATCAATGGTCCGATTGTCGCTGCCTATTCTCATTTGGGCGGTAAAATTGGGGTTTTAGTAGCTCTTGATCAAGCTGGTCAAGAAGAGCTAGCTACTGAGTTAGCAATGCAAATTACCGCTGCTAACCCGAAATATTTAACTTCTGCCGAAGTTGATTCAGAAGAAATAAACAGAGAAAAAGAAATTTATAAGGAACAATTATTAAAGGAAGGTAAACCAGAAGCGATGGTTGATAAAATTGTTGAGGGTAAAATGAGTAAGTATTATTCAGAAGTTTGTTTAGTTGATCAAGAATATATTAAGGATGACAGCAAGAAAGTTAAAGACATTTTAGGCGGTACGAATATTCTGAAGTTCGTTCGCTATTCTCTATAAATTAATATAAGCCGATTTAATTCGGCTTATTATTTTTATGGCCTACGCGCAAGTACAATTTGCTCCTTGGGATAAGGTTTATGATTTTTCTTTGGGTAAAATAGAGGTTAGGAGCGGTGATTTTGTGATTGTTGAAACCGAGCTCGGTTTAGAGCTGGGTAAGGTTTTGGCGGTTGTTGAAGGAAAAAACTCGGCTGAAAATGGGAAAGAATTGAAATCAATTATTCGCCAGGCTACTTATGATGATATTGCTCAAATGCCAGGACCAAAAAAGAAAGAAGAGGCCTTAAATTTTTGTCGGTCAATGATTGAGCGTTATGAATTGCCAATGAAGCTGGTTGATGTTCATTTTTCTTTTGATGGCAATAAAATGAATTTTGCTTTTATTTCTGATGGTCGGGTTGATTTTCGGGAGCTAGTTAAAGAGTTGGCTGCTTACTTTGGCGTTAATATTAGATTAACACAAATCGGAACTAGGGACGAGGCAAAAATTACCGGTGATTGTGGACCTTGTGGTAAAGAATTATGTTGTCGGAAATTTTTACAAGAATTTTCTTCCATCACTTCTGAGATGGCTGAGGCCCAGCAAGTTGTTCATCGTGGTTCAGATCGTATTTCCGGCATGTGTGGACGTTTAATGTGTTGCTTATCTTATGAATATGAAGGCTACAAAGAAATGGCTGGGAAATTGCCGCCATTAGGCACCAGGGTGAATGTTGATGGCTCGCGGGGCGTTATTGTCGGTCACCATGTTTTAGAGCAGTCAGTAGATGTGAAATTAAATGCGGATAAAGAAGGTGAGAAAGATATGATTATTAAGGTGGATATTAATCGCCACCGGAAAAATAAGAAATAAATAGCTACGGCTATTTATTTTTTTTATATTTTTTAAAAAATATTGTATAATATTAATAGTGTTAATTTAATTAACTTTTAATATTATGACGACAAAAAAAATTGATAAAAAAACAGCCTACATTATTGGCATAATTAGTGCTAGTATTGTTGCTTTAACGGCTGCTTATTTTTTCTTCGGTCCGAAAGGTAAGAAAAATCAAGCAGAAGTTAAAAAGTGGATTCTAAAAATAAAAAAGGAGATTGTTGAAAAAATGAAGCGAGCTAAGGCGATTAGCAAGCCAGTTTATGATAAAATAGTTGATACAGTGGTGGCTAGATATAAGAAGGAACTTAAAGCGAGCCAGAAAGAGGCTCAAGGATTGGCTAAAGACTTAAAGGATCATTGGGAGGTTATTAGTCATTTGACTGAGACTTTAGAACCAGTGACTAAGAAAAGAGCTAGTAAGCGCTAATTAATGTTAATGAGGGGAACAATTTAATTTTATGGATTATATTATTAGGGAGTTGAGATTGGATGATTTAAAAAATAATTCATTTTTTGAGACATTATCCAATTTACGTGTAGTGGGCGACCTTGATCCTGATTTAGCTGAAAAAATATTTCAAGATTGTGCTGCTAAAGGAATAATCACTTTAGTGGCTGAAAAAGAAGGTAAGGTAATTGGTTCAATTCGTTTATTATTTGAGCAAAAATATTATCACGGTGGAGCTTTAGCTGGACATATTGAAGATGTTTCTACTCATAAAGATCATCTTAGAAAAGGCGTGGCCAGTACTTTAATTCGTCGGGCGATAGATTTATGTCGTCAGAAAAATTGCTATAAGGTAATCCTTGATTGCTCTGATGATTTTGTTGGGTTTTATCAGAAACTAGGTTTTGAACCTAATGGCCATTGTTTACGTTTTAATCTTCAAGAAACAAAAATTTAAAAAATTATTTATTATTAATTAAATAAAAAAAGTATGAAAAAATCTCATGTTTTTCTTATTAGCCTCGGTATTTTAGCAATTGCCGCTGTGGCGATGACGGCGGTTGTGATGGCTAATAAGGTTAGAAATGAAGATCGCTTTACAGTTTCTGCCTCTGGTACAGTTTATGCTAAAGCTGATATTGCTAATATTCAAGTTGGCTTAAGAACTAAAACCAGAAAAACTCCAGCTGAAGCCACTACAGAGAGCACTGATAAAATGAATGATATTATTGCTGAACTTAAAAATTTAGGTATTGAAGAAAAGGACATTAAAACTTTTAACTATAGCCTAAATCCAGTTTATAATTATACTAATGTGCGTGGTCAGGAGTTAGTTGGTTATGAAGTTAGTCAAACAGTAGCTGTTAAAATTAGGGATTTGAGTAAGGTGGGCGATGTGATTGCTAAGACCACGGAAAAAGGTGCTAATCAAATTGGTAATATTAGTTTTACTATTGATGATGAATATGAATTAAAGAATCAGGCTAGAGAATTAGCGATTGAAAAAGCTAAAGAAAAAGCAACGTTAATTGCTGAACAAGCGGGAATGAAATTAGGGGAAATTAAAAATATTTATGAAATTTCTAATGATTTCCCAGAAGCTGTTTATAATAGTTATTCTAATGCAAAACTAATGATTGATGAGGCGGGTGGCATTGTTAGTCCGACTATTCAAACTGGACAGAATGAAATTAAAGTAGAGGTGACAGTTGTATACGAAGTTAAGTAAGGAGTGCGGACGGAGTATTTTTAAGTAATTTTAATTATTTTAAACACTTTTTCTCGGTTGGCTAATTTTATTTTAATAATATCGCCAACTTGATGTCCCATTAAGGCAGCCCCGAGCGGAGAATTATGAGAAATAATTCCAGCGGCTGGGTTAGTTTCAGTACCGCCAAGAATTTGGTAAGTTTTTTGTTTATTCTCACTTTCAATCATTACTCTGTGTCCGAGATTAACTTTGTCGGTATTTTTACTTGGTTGAAAAATAATAGCAGTTTTTAAATGGGTTTCTAATTCCATAATTCTTTGGTTTAAGCTACGAAGTCGTCTTTTGGCTTCTTGGTAACCGGCATTTTCCGAAAAATCACCCATTTCCGCTAAACGTTTAACTTCCGCTGATAAATGTGGATGAGTGGCTTTCATTCGTTTTAGTTTATTTTTCAATTCATTAAATTTTTCCTTAGTTAAATAAGGATCTGGCTTGGGTTTAACATAAGTTTCTTTGCGGCGATAAGGTGTTTGCATATAATTTTTCTTTATTTATTAATTATAGGAGTTATCTTTTTTCAGGTCAAAAATTTAAGTTTGAAAATTATTTTTAAGAGATTTTTGCTTATTTTTTAGACTTGATTTTTTTGAGAAAAATGTTAGAATGAGATATAAAAATTAAAGTTATTTAACAATTAAAAAATCCTAGAAAAGGCTAGGAACTGATTGAGAATTTTTATTTCAGTAATAATTTAAAACAATTAAAAAATGAACGGAAACGGTAGGAGAAATCCGGGAAACAGAACTGGTAAGGGATTAGCTGCTAGACAGCTGAATAATGCTCCGACTTTAGAGGATCAGCATGATTTCAGGTTGAAATTAGCGAATCAGCCCGTGGCAAATCAAGTGCCAAAATTAACACGCGTTAAACGCTCAGTGGCTGATTTACCGGTTAAGGAGGAGAAAACGGGGCGGAATATAATTGTGGTTGATACCAATGTTCTGTTTGATAATTTTAATGCTCTTAAGGAATTGCGCAAAGGAGGAAATCTTTTAGTAATTCCCTTAATGGTCTTTCGTGAATTGGATAAACACAAAAAAGATCCCCGTTTGAGCTATCAAGCAAGAAAGTTAATTTCAGAGATTGATAAGTTGCAAGAGAAGAAAGATTCTGGTTTGATTGTTGAGCATGGGCTTAATTTTTCCAATCTAAATCTTGATAGATCAGAGCCTGATCATAAAATTATTGCTTGTTTGAATTTTGTGTATCTGGCTTTTTTAGCCAACCGAGAACCTTATAATGGTTTTGATAAAGTTAAAATGATTAGTAATGATGGAGGAGTTAAGGTAGTTTCTAGAGGAATCAACAGCGTAAATAAGGGATCTAATAAGAAGGCTCAAATTATTGTTGAGGAGTATAAAAAAGCAAAGACCAAAATTAGAAAAAAGGATGTGGAAATTCCTTTTCTTTATGTCTCAAAAGAGAAAGTAGCTAGTGATTGGGAAAAGGGGGCCACTTTTTCAGCTAATGGGTTTTCTAAATTAGTGGCTGATGGTTCGGCGATGATTGGTTATACCAATAAAAAGAACGCTGAAAAGGGCGAATTTGCCGCTATTAGACAAGGGGATATTTTTAAGATTATTAGTCCTAAGATTAGCTGTTATGGTGTCCGACCAAAGGCTAAAGAAGAATTTGGGCGGAATAATTGGGAGCAAGCAATTGCTATGTATTATGTTTTAGAGCCCTCTTTTGATTGTGTGTTTTTGCAGGGTAGCGCTGGTTCAGGTAAAACCTTGATTGCCATTGCTGCGGCTTTAGAACAAAAAGAAAAAGGGCTTTATTCTAAGGTAGTTATTTTTAGGGTGCCGGAGCCAGTGGATCGCAAAAAAACTTTGGGATTATTGCCGGGCGATGCTGGTGCTAAAATTGGTCCTTATATTAAACCGATTGCTCAAACTTTAAAAAAGCTTCTTTCACAAAAGGAGGTGAAGAAGGCGAGTGAGGAAGAAAACAAAGCAGTTTCTAGCTCTAAGAAAAAATCTAAAGCAGCGAAATCAGAAAAAGTGCAAAATAATGTTGCTAAAAATAAATCAACTATTGATATTAAAGTTGATGAAATATTTGAGAAACATGGTTTTGAGGTAGCTGTTTTAGAGTATGTTAGGGGTGAGACGATTGATGATGCTTTTATTATTATTGATGATGCACAAAATTTGTCTCAGCATGAAATTAAAACATTGATTACCCGTGCTGGTGAAAAAACTAAATTAGTTTTTACCGGTGATTTGGGTCAGATTGATAGTCCTTATATAAGTGAGTCAACTTCAGGGTTGGCTCATGCCATTACAAAAATGGGAAGCTATCCCAATATCGGAGTGGTTGTTTTAAAACAAACATTGCGAAGTCCAATAGCTTCTCTGGCCGAAAAGGTTTTGTGATTTCTTTTTTTGAAAGGGGCGGATGTTAAACAAAACATCGGCCCTTTTTTATTTATTTAATAGTTAATTTAATGGTGCTTGTGATTAGACGAAACTATAGGTTTTTCTTGTTTTTTCTTAAAAAATTTGTTAAAATATATCTATATAGTTAATAATATAATTTATTTAAAATTTTATGAAAAAGAAAAAGGGTTTAATTATTCTTTTAATTATTATTGCTTTGATTGCTATTTGGTTATGGCGTTCCTATAACAGTTTAGTGACTGTGAGTGAGGGAGTTGATAATCAATGGGCGCAAGTTGAAGTCCAGTATCAAAGACGTTTTGATTTAATTCCTAATTTAGTAGAGGCTGTTAAGGGCGTTATGAGCCAAGAACAGGCTGTTTTTGGCGATTTAGCGGCTGCACGTGAGAATTATACGGGAGCAACTACAGTAAATGCTAAAGCGGAGGCAGCTACTCAAGTAGAAAATTCCCTTGGTCGCTTATTGGCTATTATGGAAAACTATCCGGAATTAAAATCAGCTGAAACGGTACAGAATTTAATGACTCAGTTAGAGGGCACAGAAAATAGAGTTAGTGTAGAGCGGGGGCGTTTTAATGAAGCAGTAAAATCTTTTAATGTTTTAATTAAACGTTTTCCAATGAATTTTGTTTCTAATCTATTTAATTATTCAGAAAAAGCTTATTTCCAAGTAGCTGCTGGGGTGGAAAATGCGCCAGTTGTTGACTTAAATCTTAATTAAAAAGATTAATAATTTTTATTCTCATGCGACGCCGATTTCTCATCATTTTTAGCGTTGTTATTTTTCTGGCGGCCGGTTTTTCTGCTCGGGCTTATTCAAGTCCGGGAAAGCCGGCCGGTTTTGTTAATGATTTTGCTGGCATATTCACCGCTGAACAAAAAATAAACTTAGAAGAAAAATTAAGGGGATTTAGTGCTAGCACTAGCAATGAAATTGCAGTGGTAACTATTAATAGTTTAGAGGGGGATACAATTGAGAATTATGCTAATAAACTTTTTAGTGAATGGGGAATTGGTCAAGAAAAAAAAGATAATGGTGTTTTACTTTTAGTTTCTCTTGATGATCGTCAAATGCGTATTGAACCAGGATATGGATTGGAAGGTGCTTTGCCAGATATAAGTTGCCGACGGATAATTACAAAAACAATGATACCAGCTTTTCAAGCAGGGAATTATTATGAAGGAATTGATGGAGCGGTAGATAATATTGTGGCGGCCACAGCTGGTGAATATACGGTTGATGCAGATGAGAGGGGAATGGCTACTAGAAGCATTGATCCTGAAGCAATTTTTTGGTTAATAATTATTGCTTTCTATTTATTAAGAGCTTTACGGCGCTATTTAGCCAGAAACTCTTCTTGGTGGGAGGGAGGCGTGATTGGTTTTATTATTGGTTTATTAGTTGCTTTAATATTTTTAAGAACATTAATATATTTAATCATTATCCCTATATTTGGCGCTCTATTTGGTTTTGTTTCTGATTATTTATTTTCTCGCGTTTTACCAAAACCAAAGCCACCCCGACGCGGTGGTGGAGGAGGGATTTGGTTTGGTGGTAGTGGCGGTTCATTTGGCGGTGGTGGTTTTGGTGGTTTTGGTGGTGGCTCATCTGGCGGTGGTGGTTCCTCGGGTAGTTGGTAATTATCAGCTTAGTTAAACCTTGATTATTGGCATATATTTCTAGATATGCTATAATATACTTGTAAATATTGGTGTTTTAAAAAAGTTTGTTGAAAACTTTAAAAAACATTAATAAATACAAAAAGTAATTTATTAATTAAATAGCAATAATTTATAATGGACATTATTACTAAGTCTTGCGGACTTATTAATAAAGCCCCATGCAAAAAATTATGTCAAAGATGACAAAGTCACAAATGATTGCTTCTTTAGCTGAAGCAGTTAATTTAAGTAAGAAGGAGACTGCTGGTTTCCTTGATCATTTAGCTGAGTTTGTTTACAAGGAAGTTAAGAAGAATGGTGAATGCATCGTTCCTGGCTTTGGTAAATTAGTGAAAGCTAAAAGAAAAGCAAGAGAAGGTCGTAATCCAGCGACTGGTGAAACTATTAAAATCCCTGCTAAGACAGTTGTTAAATTCCGCCTATCCAAAGCGGTTAAGGACGCTGTTCTCTAGTATTCTCTGAGAAATAAATTATTTCTCATTATAAAAAATCACCCTACGGAATCAGGGTGGTTTTTTTTAACAAAAAAACTGACCTTGGTAGATCAGTTTTTTTGATTAACACTTGTTTTTTAAAACACTGATTTAAAAGCTGATTAAGCTTTTACTTTCCACTTATTTTAAATTATTTATCAATCTTTTTTTCTTTTTCTTTTTCTTTTTCTTTTTGTCCTTTCCAACCAGTGACATATTGCCCTAAACCAGAATCATTTAGTTTATTTTTTAGTTTTGTATTTTTATGTAAAAAGCGGATAATGGAGCCAAGTTCTATTTGATATCTATTTTTAACTATTTTATAACGTAAGTTTGGATCAGATTTAATGGCACGTCTAATAGTTTTTCCTTGAACCCCGCCTAATTTAGCCGCTCCGGATACAGAAACCCAAATCGGATGTTGTACTTCTTTCAGTTGAGGAGTTAAGCTATTTGCCATTTTTGTTAATTTAAGTCTACAATATTGTAGACTTAAATAGCTAAATAGATTAATAAGAAACTAAGGAAAATCTTCTAGTCAGGGATTTAAGTCTATTGTTTATTAGACTTAAACTAGACTGTTCTATTAGTTTAATTGTTTTAAAAAGAAAGTCAAGTCTTTTACAAATCTTTTTAAAAAGCTTTAAAAAAGGCAGGAATTTCTCTATTAATTTTCCACTAGTTTTTCTTGCTTTTACTTATATATTATGATAGTATAATGAATGATTGACAAAGTGATATTTTAGGCAGGGCGGGCAAGTAGTTTTCCCGTTGTTTTTTATTAAAAATATTTAGCACTTAAATGGCTAATCAGATAGTTGAAAAATTTAAAAATAAAAAGGCTTTAAGTAGGTTAAAAAGCCAGGATAAAGAAGCGTTTATTGAAGCTTATGACGAGAATGTTGATGACATTCATCGTTTTGTTTATTTTAAAATTGGTAGTAAAGAAGAGGCTAATGACTTAACTTCAATGATTTTCTTAAAGACTTGGAATCATATTCAAACTAATAGTCTTGAGGATAGTAAAACTTTAAGGGCGCTTTTATATAAAATTGCTCGCAACACTATCATTGATTATTATCGGGAGACAAGCAATAAAATTACGGCCTCGCTTGATGATGAAGATAATAAAATAGAGGTGATTGATGAGAAGATTGATCCACAGACCAGGATTGATCAGGAGGCGGATTTAGAGAGAATAAAGAGTAAATTACCGCTTTTAAAAGAAGAATATCGTGAGGTTATTATTATGAGATTTATTAATGATTTAACTTTAGAGGAAATAGCTGATATTAGTGGCAAGAAAATAGGGAATATCCGGGTTTTGATTCATCGTGCTCTCAGTGCTTTAAAGACTTTGGTTGAGGCTGATAATAAGGCTACCGACAATAAGGCTAATGATAAACTGTAACATTTTCTTGGCTTTTGCGTATACTAGAGTGTATGAGCGATAAAGATTTAATTGCTAAATTAAATAAATTAAAGACTATAACGCCTGATCTTGGCTGGAAAGTTAGTAATCGGGAGCTTTTATTATCACAAATATCTAACTCCGGAGCACATGAATTATCTGCTTGGGAGGTTTTTGTGATTAATCTAGGTAGTTTAGCTAAAGCCATTACTAGACCAGTTTATGCTTTAGGTGTTTTTGCTTTAGTGTTGATTTCTGGTAGCTTATTTAGTCATCAAATTTTTAAAGATGCTAAACCGAATGATTCTTTATATATTGCTCGTATTATTTCTGAGCAAGCTAGAATTAATACGGTGATTAACCCAGAGGAGAGAAATAAGTTAGCAGTTCAGTTTGTTACTGAACGAGCGAAAGAAATTTCAACAGTTTTAGCTAATCCAGAGTTTAATAATGAAGCTAATCAGGATCAAGTTGCTAAATTAAATACTAGTTTGAACCAGGAAATAAATAATGTGAAATCTCGCATTAGTTATTTAAATGTAAAAAAAGATAGTGAAAAGAACACAGAAGATGGTACGGTATTAGCGACTGGTACTGATATAGTAACGATTGCTAGTGAATTAAAAGATGAGGCTGGTATTGAATTACTTAATAAAACTGAGGAGAATGAGCCGGCTTTAAATGTGATAGCAACAACTAGCCCAGTAAAGGCAACTTCTGATTTAGAAGAAGGGGTTGCTAGCTTAACTGAAGTAGCTAGTTCAACTGAGGTAGTTAATAGTTTGTCTGGACCAGATGTTGCGATTGAAGAAGTAGAGAAATTATTGGAGAATAAAAATTATAATGAAGCTGCTAATAAATTAAAAGAAATTGGTGAGATGATTAAATAAAAAATAAACGCGTGTTTGTTAGTTTATCTCCCCCTCAGGTTGCTCCTGGCTGGAAGATTATTTCATCCTATCATGGACAAGCCAAGGAGATATACTAACAAATCCGCGTTTACGCGGATTGATAGACCCATTAAAGGTCGGATCTCTTTAAACAGAGATGGTTTATCCTTAAAAACCCATGACTTTGATTCAAAGCTTGAATGATTTACAGTTTTGACATAAAGGTAAATCGGTTAAGCTTTTCTCCAGCAAGCGGACAACACGCGCGGCTGGCAGAACTTATTATGTAAGATCAGTCAGCTTTCGCCTTAAGTCTTAATAAGCTGGTGAAGCGGGATTCCGACTGATTTACATTAATAGACAAACGTAGTTATAAGAGCGGCGAATCAAACAACTATTCTTTTTTATTCGTTCGGACGCTAATGTCTGGACAATCAAAAAGAACTTAAATTATTTTTATGAACAAATTACGCAGATTTTTATCCATTGGCGTAATGGTAATGACAATATTTGCCACCGTTGGTGCTTGTGTACCAACTTCTCAGGCAGCTGCTTCTGCAGGTGACTTGATTAAGATGGATGGCTTATCTTCTGTTTATTATCTTGGCTCCGATGGTAAGAGATATGTATTCCCTAATGAGGCAACATACATGTCTTGGTACAACGACTTTAGTGGCGTTGTTACTATCCCTGCTTCTGAATTACAAAGCTATCCTTTAGGTGGCAATGTAACTATGAGACCGGGAACAAAATTAGTTAAGATTACTACCGATCCTTCTGTTTACGCTGTTGAACCTAATGGCGTTTTAAGAAAGATCCAAAGTGAAGCACAAGCAGCCGCTTTATATGGCAGCAATTGGAACAAGAGAATTGTTGACTTAGCTGATGCTTTCTTCACTAACTACACCATTAGTTCTCCATTACCTAGTGGTTCTATCCCAGCTGGTTCCTTAGTTAAGACTGCTGACAGTGCTGATGTTTACTACTATGACGGTACTAACTACCGCGCTTTCACTAACGAGGCAGCTTTCAATGCTAACCGCTTTAGCTTTAGTAATGTAATTACTGTATCTAATGTCGTGTCTGGCGGAACCGCTATCTCTAGTGCGGAGTTCGTGGATGTAGCCCAAGGAGGAACCACCTCTGGTCCAGTTGTAACTGGTTCAGGCTTAATGGTTTCTTTGAGTGCAGCTACTCCAGCTTCACAGNCTATTCCTAACCAAGCTGGTCGTATTCCAATGGCTAAGGTTAACCTAACCGCCGCTAACGATGGCGCGGTCAATGTTGACNCCATTACTATTACTCGCTCAGGATTAACCAGTTATACCACAAAACAATTACAAGTTTTTGCTGAAAAAGATGGAATTAAGGTGGCTAACGAGAAGAGCTTTGTTTCTAATGAGGCTGTCTTAGTGTTTAACCCAACTCTAACTATCCCTGCTGGACAAACTGTTAGCTTGGATATTTTAGCCAAGACCGANNNNGCCAGTGGTAATGTAGCCTACGGAATTGCTTCTGCTTCTGCTGTCTCAGCTAGCAGTGCCGCCGTAACTGGCTCATTCCCTATTACTGGAAACTTGATGAGTATTACTACTTATGAAGTGGATACTCTTAAGGCTACCTTACAAACAGGATCAACAAGTGTTAATGTGGGAGACGAAGATGCTGAATTAGTGAAAATTGATCTTGATTTAGACAAAAATAGAGATGTGGTATTAACTTCTCTAGAATTAAAGAACGAGGGTAGTGAAAATCTAGCCGATGTTCTATCTAATGTACATTTAGAGAAAGATGGTAAAATAGTTTCTAATACTGCTTCCATGAATGGAAAGTATCTAACTTTCACTTTCCCAGGCAATGGTCTAGAAATAACTGATGGAGGAGTTACTCTTTCTGTTAGAGCAGATGTTATTGCAATGTATGAAAGTCTTAGTACTATAAAATTAGGTTGGGATTCTAGAAGCTCTAATAGTGCAGCCACAGAAAAAGCTACCGGATTCGGAGTTACTTTTGAGCCTACTGGCACTAAAACTATTACCATTGAAGCTGGAGATGTTACCATTTCTAGAACCAAGAATTCTCCTCTAGGAACCAAGTCTTATGTTAAAGGAACTACCGGTATTTTAGCCTTAGAAGCCAAATTTGAGACAGTAAAAGATTTGGATATTGATAATATGGTTATAGTTGCTGAATTTACTCAAGGAGATGATAGTTCTAGCTATGATGTAGCCACCTCTTCATTCCGTAACATAAAAGTCAAGTTAGATAACACTACTTTAGGATCATTCTCTAACTTTACTGAATGGAGTGTCTTATACGACAATAATAAGGCTACTACTTCTGTAGAAGACTTTGCGGTAACTAAGGGAGTCCACACTATTTCCATTTTAGTTGATACTCATTCAACTATCGCTGATGGATCTAAAGTTAAGTTCTCTATCGCTGGAAAAGATATTGACGGTGTTTATATAGAAAATGATATTGATATAAAGGTAACTGGAGAAGCTACGGGAGCTGCTATAAAGGCTGAGGCAGACGGATCTCTAAAGGTGAGTTTTGCTGACACTACCAAGTCTGGTATTGTTATTGCAGATGGCACTGAGCAAGAAATTGCTAAGTTCAAAATCCATTCTGAGAATGATGAAATGATAATTGAAGAAATTGAGTTTGTAGCTACGTCTACTTCAAACACTTCTAACGAAAGATTGCATGACATCGTTGCTTACTTAGGTTCAACTGAGTTAGGTAGCAATGTTAAGTTTGAAGATGGGATATTTTCTACTTCAACCATTAAGATTTCTGGTGATAAACTAAAAATCAAGGCTGGAGAAACTAAGGAAATTACCATTAAAGGAATTTTCCCTGCTTCTTATAGTGAAGAAGCTATTGCTTCAAACACTATTCAATTAGCCTTGAATGCAATTAAGACTAAGAGTGGAGATGGAATAACTAAGCAAGAGGAAGTCAATGTGTCCAAGCCTATGACCGTTTATAAGGTTCACCCTCTATTCTCACTAGAGAAGGGTTATGTTGGATCATTAGGATTAACACAGCAATACTTAGAATTCACAGTTACCGCTAAAGGAACTGGTGAGTTAAGAATTGATGATTTAGGTTATAGACTATACGGAACAGCAAGTGGTACTACTGTTAATCTCGAAGATGTCTCCCTATATGTTGATGGAGACAAAGTTGACGAAACCAAACCAGCTGTAGTTATTGCTGCTGGCTCTTCTAAGACCTTTGTGGTGAAAGTTGACACCACTGGTATGGGGACAGATGAAACCTTTGGTATTAGTCTAAAAGAGAGTGATATAAAATGGGGTGAAGGTATTAGCTTTAACAGGTTTAGTACAGATTTAGATCCTAAGGTTCAATTTACAGGCACAAGCTTGGATACATTCCCAATTGATAGTGGATTATACTCAAATAAGTAATCTTTACTGAGTAGATTTACTTCAAATAGTTTTTCTTAGTTTTTCTAGAAATAAAACTATGAAAATAGAGCAACCATTTGGTTGCTCTATTTTATTTTTTATTTATCTTTTGTTATTTATTGTAAGTAGTAATATTCTTAGACGAGGCCATTATCTAGCTATTTAGGGGTGGGGTGTGATATAATGGGGTTATTGTTAATTAGTAATTTGTAAAGTTTATGTCAGCTAAAACTTATTTACGTATCTTGCAGGGGGGAATCTTAGTGTCCTTAATGATTATCTTTTTTGTCTTTAAGGACTTATTATTTCCCTTTATTACCTCTAAGCAGTTATCCTTTAATATTCTAATGGAGCTGTTATTGGTAGTTCTAGTGGTCTTGTGGTTAAGGTATCCGGCTTATCGGCCCAAGAGGAGCTTTATTACCTATGGCTTGCTAGCTTATTTCTTAACTATTTTAGCCTCATGTGCGGTTAGTGTGGATATTAGTTTAAGTTTTTGGGGAGATGCTGAGCGGATGTTAGGCTTGTTTCACTTAGCTCATTTTTTCATCTTTTATCTAATTATTATTACCGCCTTCCGCTCGTGGCGAGACTGGCAAGTTTTGTTTCTTAGCTCAGTGGCAGTGGCCACAGTGGTGAGTCTGATTGGTTTATTTGGTGCAGATCCGTATAGTACAATTGGTAATACAGCCTATGTTAGTGGCTATCTTATTTTTGGCATTTATTTTGTTTTTTTATTATTT
>JGI24712J26585_10000062_pt1 | contig 79553 bp, 65 predicted proteins | sample BioPla3DNA2_FD_26585 | JGI IMG/M metagenome (IMG submission 26585) | reverse complement strand
CTAAAAAATACAAAAATTTTTTCATTATTATTCATTTTTTTCGTTATCAAAGAACATTTCTTAATTATTATATTATTACATATTTTTGGCTAAATGTCAAGATTTATGATGTTGTAGCGAAGGATTTACATTTGCAAATTCTTTTAATTATTCCAGATTAGTTAAAATAAAAACAGATTCTTTAATAAAATCTGTTTTTATTTATTTTTATCTAAGTTTTTTTTATTTTTTAGAATCAGCTTTCTTAGTGGCGGGTTTTGGAGCAGTTTTTTTTACTTCTTTTGGCTTAGATTCAGTTAAGGGAATAACATTAACTATCTTAGTAGCTTTAAGAGTATTATTAAATTTCTTTAATTTTTTAGTGGTAAATTTAACAAAACCATTAGTCAAAGAAAATAGGGTATCATCTTTACCAATCCCAACATTAAGACCAGGATGATATTTTGTGCCACGTTGTCTAACGATAATTGCGCCAGTTTTTGCCCATTGACCATCGGTTAATTTAATACCTAAACGCTTACTTTCTGATTCGCGGCCCAACGAGGTTGATCCAGCAGCTTTCTTTTGTGCCATATAAATTGATTTACACTGAAAATACTAGCCAGAAGACTAGTATTCTAGGAATTAATTAAGGTTATTTAACTTTACTTGATAAATATAACTCAGTTGTTAAAAGTTGTCAAATATAGGCTATTTTATTGCCAATTTTAGAGAGATAGCTAATATTTCATTTTTTACAAAATATGTTATAATAAATATATAAAAAATTTAAAAAAGTAATAAAAAAATATGGTAAAAGTTGATCAAAATAAATGTATCGGCTGTGGTTTGTGTGCTGGGATGTGTCCGGAAACTTTTGTGATGGGAGCTGATGGGAAATCGGAGGTTATTAAAGAGGAAGTGACTACTTGTGCTAAAGATGTAGTTGCTAATTGTCCGGTTGACGCTATTAGTGTTAATTAATAATTATGGCTAGAGAACTAAATATTGAAAAACGAAATCTGGAAAACATCCAGGCGACTTCTTCTAAAGTTGAAAAACCACTAAGTCCGGAAAATCAACTAGAGAGATCTTCGTCTAGTTTTGAAAAAAAAGATGATATTCCTTTAAAGCAAAAAATAAGCGACGTTGGTAAATTTAAGCCCTTGCCGCCAGTTTCTGATTGGCAGAAAAAACAAGAAGAAGAAATTGACGCCATTTTATCTGATGGTTTAGATGAAATATTTTTAAAGATGGAGCCAAAGGAGCAGAAGGCTTTTAAAAAGAAGGGTGAAGAGGCAGTTTCTAAAATTAGCCAACTTTTAAACTCTGCTAAAGTTAAGGTTAATAAAATAATTGCTTTAATTAGAGAGTGGTTAAGTATGATTAAGGGAATTAATAAATTTTTCTTGGAGCAAGAAGTAAAAATAAAAACTGATAAAATTTTGCGCTTAAAAGATAAATAATTTTTTAAAGATAAATAAATATGATGATAGAGCTAAGTTTACCTTTTGATTTAATGATGATTTTAAAGATTTTAGTCATCTCAATTTTTGCTATTTTTTTATTATCTTTAGCCCGCAAAATTATTCTTTTTTATGGTTTAAATTTTAGATACTCAAAATATAAGCTTTTTTTAATTAAATTACCAAAGGAGAAGCCAAAAGATGAAAATCAGGAAGAAAGTTCACAAAAAATTAAAGAAGAAATTGCTAAGGGAGAAACAATTTTCTCAGCCATCGGTGGTTTGCGGGCGCAAAAAGGTTTTTTTAGTTGGCTTTTAGGTCGCAACGATCATTTTTCTTTTGAAATAGTGGCTAAAAATGGAAAAATTTATTTCTATGCTGTTTCACCAGAGAAACATGCTCTATATTTAGAAAAGCAGATTAATGCCCATTACCCAGATGCAGTTTTAGAGGAGGTGGCTGATTATAATCCATTTGTGCCTAATGGTTTAGTAGCAGCTGCCTATCTTAAAACTAGAAATAATTTTGTTTTACCCCTGAAAACTTATGATAAGATGTCGGTTGATCCATTAAATTCAATTGTTAATATTTTGTCAAAACTAGATAAGAATGAAAGTATTTCTATTCAGTATGTTGTGCGTAGTGCTCCTGGAAAATGGCATAAAATTAGCAAGCAAGTTTCTAGTTCAATTAACCGCCATGGCTCTGTTAAGGAGGGATTAAAAAGAGATAGTGGCTCTTTTTTGAAAAAAATAAATAGTTTTTTACCGTCTGGCTCATCTAAGAAAAAGTCTGATAAGTCAGATGATAAGCCAAAAACTTTAACAGCAGCTGAACAAGAAATGCTTAAGGGTATTGAAGAAAAAAACCAGAAATCTGGTTTAGAGGTAAATTTGCGTTTAGTTGCTTGTGCGGAAACTAAAGAAAAAGCAACTTATTATTTGGAAAATTTATCTAATGCTTATAATGAATATAATAATTATAATTACGGTAATAATTTTTCCGGAATTGTTACTAAGAACCAGAAGCAGATTATTAATGACTTTATTTATCGTCGGTTTAAGGAAAATTTAAATTTTTTATTAGGAACAGCGGAGCTAGCCGGTCTTTTCCATTTACCATTACCTTGGACAGAAACACCTAATATTGTTTGGTTAACATCACGCATTGCTCCGGCTCCCGCCAATCTTCCAGATGAAGGAATAACTTTGGGTGAAAATATTTTTCGTGGAATAAAAAAAGAGGTGAGGATTAAACGAAAAGATCGTCGTCGTCACACTTATATCGTTGGTAAATCTGGCGTTGGTAAATCGGTTTTATTAGCTAATATGGCTATTCAGGATATTCAGAACGGGGAAGGCGTTTGTGTTTTTGATCCGAATGGTGATTTGATTACTGATATCTTAGATAGAATCCCACCAGAGAGAGCTGAGGATGTGATTATTTTTTCACCGGGTGACACTGAGCGCCCATTAGCTTTAAATTTATTAGAATACGATCCGCGCTATCCAGAGCAAAAAAGTTTTGTGATTAACGAAATGATTGGCATCCTTGATAAATTATATGATTTAAAAGCAACTGGCGGACCGATGTTTGAACAGTATATGCGTAATGCCATGTTGTTGGTGATGGATGATCCAGAATCTGGTTCAACTTTAATGGAAATCCCTAAAGTTTTAGCGGATGCTGATTTTAGAAAGTTTAAATTAAATCGTTGTAAAAATCAGACAGTGATTGATTTTTGGCGCAAAGAAGCAGAGAAGGCCGGCGGAGAAGCAGCTTTGGCTAATATCGTTCCTTATATTACTTCAAAATTAACCTCTTTTATCTCTAATGATATGATGCGACCGATTATTGGTCAGCAAAAGAGCGCCTTTAATTTGCGTGAAGTAATGGATGGGCAAAAAATATTATTAGTTGATTTACCAAAAGGAATAGTTGGAGAGATGAATGCTTATTTACTCGGTATGATTTTAGTTGGTAAGATTTTGATGGCTGCCTTATCACGTACCGATTTAGCACCAGAAGAGAGAAAAGATTTCTATCTTTATATTGATGAGTTTCAAAATTTTACCACTTCTTCAATTTGCCAGATATTATCCGAAGCTCGTAAGTATGCTTTAAATTTAATTATAGCGCACCAGTATATCGGGCAGTTAAGCAAGAATAATAATAATGAAATTAAAGATGCTGTTTTTGGTAACGTTGGAACAATGATTAGTTTTAAGGTGGGCTCAGAGGATGCGGACTTCTTGGTCAAGGAGTTTGCGCCAGTGTTTAATCAGTATGATTTAATTAATATTGGCATGGGACAGGCAGCAATTAAACTTTTGGTTGATAATTCGGCCACTCGCCCCTTTACTCTTAACACTACTTGGCCAATTTTAGGTGTTAAAACAGAGGGTATGGCTGATAAGATTAGAGCTTTAAGTCGCTTAAAATATGGTCAAAATGCTCGTTTAGTAGAAGCAGAAATAAATCGTCGCATTCAAGTAGCTAATGGGGAAGAGGGTAAATAAGCTTAAAAAATAAAAAAGATAAATTAAATTTCATTATATTATGTCAACTCTTTATCGTGATTATCGTCCTCAGAGTTTTTCTGAAGTTTTAGGACAGAACCATATTAAAATAACTTTACAGAATGAAATTAAGGCTGGTAAATTAGCGCAAGCTTTTTTATTTTGTGGTCCACGCGCAGTTGGTAAAACTACTCTGGCTCGTGTTTTAGCAAAGACAGTTAATTGTGAAAATAGAAAAGAAGGTGAATCTGAACCTTGTAATAAATGCGCTAGCTGTTTAAGTATTACTCAAGGAAAAAATTTGGATGTAGTAGAAATTGATGCCGCTTCTAATACGGGAGTTGATAATGTGCGTGAAAATATTATTAGTTTTTCTAGACTAACTCCGACTAATTCAAAGTTTAAGGTCTTTATTATTGATGAAGTTCACATGTTATCAATTTCTGCTTTTAATGCGCTTTTGAAAATAATTGAAGAACCACCAGCATACGTTATTTTTATTTTATGTACCACAGAAATTCAAAAAGTTCCGGCGACAATTATTTCACGTTGTGAACGTTTTGATTTCAAACGAATTAGTGTTAGCGATATTGTTAAAAAATTATCTTTGATTGCGGCTAAGGAAAATATTGAAATAGATACAGAAGTTTTAGAAGCGGTGGCTCGTCGTAGCGGTGGCCATTTACGTGATGCTGAGAGTTTACTCGGACAAATATTCGCTTTAGGAGGGAAGAAAATAAGCTTGGAAGATGCGGAATTAATTATTCCTCACTATAATAGCCATGAAGCAGTTGATCTTTTAGATTATTTAAGCAAAAAAGATGCGGCCAAAGCGATTGCTTTAATAAATAAATTAGCCGATAGCGGGGTGAATTTAAAAAATTTTACTGGTGAATTGATTGCTTTATTAAGAAAGATGATATTGAATAAAGTAAATGCTAGCTTAACTGATAATCTTGGTTTAAATATGGGGGAGAGTTTGGAAATAAAAATTTCCTCTATTTTAAGTAATATTTCTTGGGAACAATTACTATTTTTCACTAAACGTTTTCTAGAAGCTTATAATGATAGTAAAAACTCTTTAATTTCACAACTACCTTTAGAATTAGCGATTGTTGAGCTCTGTTATAGTGCTAATCAAGCACCACCACTTTCGCTTTCTTCACCAGTAGTTAATAATAATTCGGTGGGCGCGGCTAATAAAAATACAGCTGCGGCTATAAAGCCGATAAAGAAAGAGGAGGCGGGAGTGAAAAAAAATAGTGATCAGGTAATTAATTTGAATCAGGCGGAGGTTTTGGAAAAATGGCCGGAATTTTTAATTAAAATAAAAAAATATAATCATTCTCTGTCTTTTGTTTTGCAAAATTGCCAGCCACAAGAAATAAAAAATAATCAGTTATCTTTAATTTTTAAATATAAGTTTCATCATGATCGGATTAATGATTCATCAATCAAATTGATTGTAGAAACTACTTTAGTAGAAGTATTTGGAGTTGCTCTGTCTTTAAATTTAATTATTGATGAAAATTTAGAAATTAATCAAACAGAAGAAAAAGAAGAAGTTCAGGTAGCGACTGCTGAAGCCGTGGAAATAAGTGAGGGACCAACTACTCAAAAAGAGGGAAGTTCACTCAGCAATTTATTAAAAACTTTTGGTGGGGAAGTGATTAATTAATTATCCGTCTATAGCGGAAAAATAAATATATGTTGGATATAAAAATTATTAGAGAAAATCCAGAATTAATTAAAAAGAATTCTAAAAACAGATTATCTACGGTAGATATAGACGCTCTCCTAGCTTTAGATACTGAGGTGCGTAATTTAATTACTGAAATTGAGCAGGCGCGCGCGAAACGTAATCAATCTTCAAAGGTGAAACCGACGCCAGAAATTATAGCTGAGATGAAAGCTTTGGGTGAATCTCTGAAAGTTAAAGAAGAAGAATTAGTAGAAAAACAAGCCAGGTTAAATGAATTATTGATGGCTGTGCCAAATTTAACTCATCCAGAAGTTAAAGTTAGTGATAATGAGGAGGATAATCCAGTTTTAGAAATTTGTGGTCAGCCAACTAAGTTTAATTTTACGCCTAAAGATCATGTTGAATTAGCCGCAGACTTAGATTTAATTGATTTTGATCGGGCAACTAAAGTGAGTGGAGCAAAGTTTTATTATTTAAAAAACGAGTTAGCTTTGTTAGAGTTTGCTTTAATTCAGTATGCTTTAGAAATATTATTGAAACATGGTTTTACCCCTTTTACTTCGCCTGATTTAGCCAAGAGAGAAATTCTTGAAGGCATGGGCTTTAATCCACGTGGTGAGTCTACCCAAGTCTATAGGGTGGCTGATTCTGACTTATGTTTAATTGGTACAGCGGAAATAACGATGGGTGGTTTTCATAAAGATGAAGTTTTTGAAGAGGCAGAATTGCCAAAAAAATATGCTGCCGTTAGTCATTGTTTTCGCACTGAAGCAGGTAGTTATTCTAAATTTTCTAAAGGAATTTTTCGTGTTCACCAATTTACTAAAATTGAAATGTTTCAATATGTAAAACCGGAAGAGGCGGAGCGAGCTCATTTAGAGTTGTTAGAAATTGAAAAAGAAATATTTCAGGGATTAGGCATTCCTTTTCGGGTTATTGATCACTGTACAGCTGATTTAGGCGCTCCTTCAATTAGAACTTATGATTTAGAAGCATGGATGCCGGGCAAGCCGGCCAGTGATGGTAGTAATGGTGCCTGGGCTGAGGTAACTTCTACTTCTAATTGCTCTGATTATCAATCACGAGCCCTGAATATTAAATATAAGAAAAGTAATAGTGAAAAAGAATTTGTTTACACTTTGAATGGAACGGCTATTGCTATCACTAGATGCTTAATTGCTATTTTAGAAAATAAGCAAAGAGCTGATGGCTCAATTGATATTCCTAAAGCCTTAATTAAATATTTACCAAAAGGCTATAAAAAAATATCTCCTAAGAAGAAAAAGAAATAGTTATGTTGAAAAAAATTGTCGCCACTATATTAATCATTTTTATTTTTTGCCCATTAATTGTTCAGGCGGCCGTTTTGCCAAGTTCTTATCCGCGAACAGCTAATTATTTTTTAAAATGGGAAATAAAGGATGCGGAAGTAAAAGAATTAGCTAAATGGGATTTACTGATTTTAGATATGGAAACCCAGGTTAATAGTCAGAAACAGCTTTTAAAAATAAAAAAATTGAATCCCAGAATAATTTTACTCGCTTATATTAATTCAATTGAATTAATTGATAATGTTGGTATTTATCGCAATGCGGTGATGCGTAATCAGTTAGCTTCTGGTTTAAGTGATTCTTGGTGGCTCAGAGATCAAAATGGCAATAAAATTTCTAATTGGCCAGGTAGCTCAATGCTTAATTTAACGAATAAAGGAAAAACTGATACGCAGGGAAGGCATTTTAATGATTATTTACCAGAGTTTGTGATAAAAGAAATAAAATCAACTGGTCTGTGGGATGGAGTTTTTTATGACAATACTTGGGGCGATGTTGCTTGGGTAAATGGTGGCAATATTGATGCTGATGATAATCAGCAAAAAGATTCCATAACTGAGCTTAATACTGCTTGGGCAGAAGGTTTTAATAAAGTTTTAGAAACTACTAGAAAATTAGCTGGTCATGATTTCATTATTGTTGGTAATGGGCGTGTGTATGAAGGTTATCAGAAATTATTAAACGGTATGATGCTTGAAGATTTTCCTTCGTCTTGGGAAAATGGCGGCACTTGGGCTGGTTCAATGAAAACTTATTTAAATGTCCCTAAGCTCAATCTCACACCTAATATTTGGGTGGTTAATAGTTTTAATAAAAGCCAAACTGATTATCGTTATTTTCGCTATGGATTAACTAGTACATTGTTGGGTGACGGTTTTTATAGTTTTGATTATGACACGACTGATCATAGTCAAATTTGGTGGTATGACGAATATGATGTTAATCTCGGCTCAGCTATTTCTAATGCGTATAATCTTTTGAAGAATAACAGCACTACGATTGAAGCAGGCTTATGGCGACGTGATTTTAAATATGGTTCAGCTATTGTTAATTCTACAAACAAAGAACAGCTCTATGTTTTTTCTAAGGAAGAAATAGAAAAAATAAAAGGAACTCAAGACCCTAATTTTAATACTGGACAAAAAATAAACTATATAAAATTAGCTCCTCAAGATGGAGTGGTGCTTTTGCGCCAAAGCAATAGCATAACTGATGCCGCCTTTACTAATGGATATTTTTATCGTTTTTATAACTCTCAGGGGCAGCAAGTACGTAATGGTTTCTTTTCATATTTAAATAATTTTTCAGGTGAACAAGAGATTATTATTGCCAGTCAAGAAACACTTACCCAAGATGTAAATTTAGCGGCTGGTACCGGCTTAATTACTTTACAAAAAAATGGAGCAAAAGTAGCAACTTTTTATCCTTATACTAAAAACTATCAAGGAAGGGTAAATATAGCCGCTAAAATTAATCAAGGATATATTCGTCAAATAGTAACTGGGGCTGGAATTGGTGGCGGACCGCAAGTGGGTGTTTTTTCCCCGACCGGAGAAGCAATCGCTTTCTTTTTTGCTTATGATAAAAACTCACGGGGTGGCGTTAACGTTGCTTTTGGTGATGTTGATCATGATGGTGAGGATGAAATCATCACTGGTCCGGGTCCTGGATTAGAGCCAATAGTTAAGGTATTTTCTCAGAAAGGTGTTTTGAAAAGTAGTTTTTTAGCTTATGATAAAAAGTTTAGGGGCGGTGTTAGCGTGGCCGTTGGTGATGTTGATAGTGACGGTAAAAATGAAATAATTACTGGGCCAATTAGTGGTGGAGGACCACACGTTCGTATTTTTGATTACCAGGGAAGGGTATTAGGTGGTTTTTTTGCTTATGACAAAAATTATCATGGCGGCATTAAAGTCGGAGTCAGTGATGTTAATAATGACGGAGTCCAGGATATTTTAGTGGGTATTAAAAATTTTTATTAAAAATATATGAGAAAACTTTTTAAACGTAAACATAAATGGCTAAAGAATAATTGGTTTACTCGCACCTTTTTAAGAGGGCGAGCACGTTTTTATCGCATGAGCCGTTCGCATATAGCTTTAGGTATTTTTTTAGGTATGATTATGGTTTTATTGATAGTAGCCTCAATTATGTTCTTTTTATATCATCCCTCTGTCATGAATATTATTAATCAACCTTTGCCAGAAAGAATTGAACTTGATTTAAATAATCCACCGCTAGCTTATAATTTTACAGCGTCAGTTGATTATTTTAGTAATGATGAGGCAATAGAATTAAAAATAAATTTACATAATGATGGGCAAATTCCGATTAGCGATATTAAAATTAATTTCAGTACACTTGATAAAAATTTTTTAATTAATCAAATAGACTTAGTGTCTGATAATATTGAATCGGGAATAGTGATGAATAATAAAAAATTACTTATTAATTCTTTGGGGGCTGATGAAAATAAGGAAATAGCTATTAAAGTTTATTTTAAAAATAATAATTTAGCTGCTAGAACAGTTAATTGGCAGGCGCAGACAGAATATACTATTAGAAAACAAGTGGTTAAAGAATTAATTGATTTACCCAATTTATATTTAAAGGCCGAATTACAAGCTCAAGCGGTTATTTATTATAACAGCCCGCAAGGTGATATGCTGGGCACTGGGCCATTACCACCTTTAGCTGGTTTACCGACTGATTATTGGGCTTTTTTTGATGTCAAAAGTAGTGGAGAGTTTAAAGATCTAGTTTTTAGCGCCAAGCTACCAACAGGAGTGGAATTAACTGGTGCTCGTTCTTTGCTGGCTGGTGATTTTTCTTATAATGCCTCCTCACGACAAATTATTTGGAAGATTCCAGAATTAAAGAATCAAGGTGATAATTATCGGATTGGCTTTGAAATTCAATTTATTCCTAATGAGCAGCAAGTCGGTAGTTCCGCTACTCTTTTGAACAATATACAATGCTATGCCCTAGATACTCTAACTAATAGTGAAAAAACTTTAAGACTTCAAGATTTAAGCACCAATCTAGATTTTGATAAAATAAATAAAGGTTCAGGCGTGATCGGACTTCCTTAAATAAATAATATGATAAATTATTTACGACAATTTCTAAAACCAAAATATGAGACTTTGAATATTATTGAAATAGAGGCGAAAAAAATAATCGCTAATTTTAATTATTTAAAAAAGCGACAGGGAAGTGCGGAAATTTTTCCAGTATTAAAATCAAATGCTTATGGCCATGGTTTAAAAGAGATGTGCTTGATTATAAATAAAACATCAGCGCCAATGGTAGCGGTTGATTCTTTTCCGGAGGCACAAATTGTTTGGAGTTTTTTTAAAAGAAAAGTTTTAATTTTAAGTGAAATGCCTTTGAGGGCTTATGATTATTGTGATTTTCGCCGAACGGAATTCGTTGTTTATGATGATGAAACTTTAAAACATTTAGCTCGTTATGGTAAAAGAGCTAAAATTCATTTATTTGTGAACTCTGGCATGAATCGTGAAGGAATTAAAGACATTAAAAAGTTTATTAGAAATAATAAAAAATATTTAGATAAAGTTGAGATAACTGGTTTATGTTCCCATCTAGCTTCGGCTGATGAGCGTTCAATTCTTAATCAGGCACAAGAAGATGAGTTTATAAAGGCTTTAGAAATTTTACAAGCGGCTAATTATTATCCACGTTGGGTGCATCTTGGTAATTCAGCTGGTGTTTTTAAATTAAATAATAATCTTTTAACGGCCTATCGTCCCGGATTAGCACTTTATGGTTATGATCCCTTATCTGATTCTGAAGAAAGTAGTTTTGAAAAAAACTCTGCTTTACAGCCAGCTCTAAGAGTGAAATCAAAAATTGTTTCTGTTCAAAAATTATCACCAGGTGAAACAGTTTCCTATAATGAAAGTTACCGCACTGCTAAAGAAACAAATATTGCTATTATCCCTTTTGGTTATTTTGAAGGTCTAGATAGACGTTTATCAAATAAAGCAGAGCTTTTGATTTTAGGAATTGGCGGTCATAGATATGNACAAATTGCTGGTAAAGTTTGCATGAATTTAACTTGTTTAGACGCCGGGATTAAAGATGTCGCTAAGGGGGATTGGGTGATTGTTATTTCTGATAAAAAAGAAAATAGAAATTCAATTTTAAACCTTAGTCGCTTAATTAACGCTATTCCTTATGAGCTTTTGGTCCGTTTACAGTCAAATATTAAAAGAGAGATAATTTGGTAAAGACAATATTTTATAGTTTATGTCAAGAGGTAAAACCTACTCCAAAAAAATAAAAAAAGACTATCAACGCCATAATTTAAGCAATCCTTTTTTTAATAAACCTAAAAAAGGGAAGCGGAAACATGTTGTTATCATTATTAGTCTACTGAGTGTAGCTTTTTTAATTTTACTTATTTGGTTTTTTTGTTGTTCGTCTGTTTGGCAAATTAATAATATTAAAGTAGAAGGTTTAACTAGAATATCAGACGAAAATATTAAATTAAAAATTCAAGAACAAATGGAGCAAAAACGTTACGGGATTTTTAAGCAAAATAATATTTTAATTTTTAATAAAGAAGAGGTGCAGGAAAGTATTTTGTCATCATATAATTTAGCTTCTTTAGAGATAATAAAGAAATTACCAAAAACTCTAATCGTTAAAGTTGGAGAACGGCCTTATGCTTTTATTTTTCAACAGGGAAATGACTTTTTTTACGCTTCAGCGGACGCTTACACCATTCGCGAAGAAGCTGTTTCTGATGAGGATAAACAACGTTATTTTATTTTAGAAAATAAAAATGATGTTGATTTTATTGGTTTAAATAATAAAATAAATATTTCTGATGAATATTTAAAGTTTATTTTTGATTTAAATAATAATTTATCAGATATTCCCGAATTACCAATTGAACGATTTATTATTGATCAGGAATTTAATACCGTTCAGGTAAAGTTTTCTGCGGGACCATTGGCTTATTTTAACATCAAAAAGGATGCTGGAGAGCAAATTGCTGACTTGGTCCTTGTAAAAAAGGAAAAAATAAAGGATAATTTTAATAAGACTAATTATATTGATCTGCGTTATGGCGATCGTATATACATATATTAATTAAAAAACTATATGGACATGGAAAGTGCTTTTAAATTCTTTTTCTTTTTTGCTGTTTTAATTTTTTGTGCGGTTGTTATCGGTTTGTTTTTGATTGCAATCAAGATAATCTTATTATTCCGACCAGAAGTTCAGTTTATGGGTGTTTTGTTTAATTTAGCTATACCGATGTAATTAAGGGGTTTAAGACCAGCTCTTTTATTTTCTTCAATAATAGGTGTATTAATATACATTATGCGAAGTATTAAAGATAAGGAAAAGTGGTCAATTTAACCCTTTATTTAACATTATTCTTTTCTTCCCCTCTTTTATCTTTATTTCTTCTAACCCTTGAATATGAGTTTACAAAAACCAATAATTAAATATTTAAATGATTTTTTAGATTATTCTGAGATTGAAAAAGGCTTATCCTCTAAAACTCAGGAAAATTATACTCGTTTTTTACGTAAGTTCTTTGCTTGGCTAAAAAAGTCTCAAAATGATGCCCTAAAACCCTCAGAATTGACCGCTGAGCATATTTGGCAGTACAAAGTCTATCTTTCGCGCCATATTGACCCTAAAACTCAAAAAACCCTAAAAAAGACCACTCAAAATTGCTATTTAATTGCTTTACGATCCTTTTTAGAGTTTTTTGTTGAAAAAAACATCAATTCCCTGCCGCCTTCAAAAGTAAAACTAGCTAAGGACAGAGCTGATAAGGAAATAAAATTTTTAACTTTAAACCAGTTATCTAATTTATTAAATGCACCAGAAAGCGGAACAATTATTGGCTTACGGGATCGCGCAATTTTAGAAACCTTATTTTCAACCGGTTTGCGCGTAGCTGAATTAACTGCCCTTAATCGTGATCAGTTAAGAATTAAGGAGAATACACAAGATTTAGAAATTGCGATTGTGGGTAAAGGTGACAAAATTAGAACGGTTTATTTCTCAGAACGAGCTATTAAGGCTTTACGTGCTTATCTTAAGGAACGCAAAGATATGGATGAAGCTTTATTTATAAATTATAAGCGTGGTAGTGCTAAAAGTAGTGCCTCCCGACGTTTAACGGTAAAAAGTATTGAAGAGATTGTGAAAAAATATGTTATTTTATCTGGTTTACCAGTAATGGCTACACCACATACTTTGCGTCATTCTTTTGCCACTGATTTACTTAATGCGGGCGTTGATTTAAGAACTGTACAGGAATTTTTAGGACATAGTAATATTGCCACTACTCAAATTTATACCCATGTCACTAATAAGCAGTTGCGAGATATTCATCGCCAAGTTCATGATAAACGTAAATTTTAAAAATTAAAGATAGCTTTAAACAAAAAAACCGAGTAATAACTCGGTTTTTAAGTGGTTTTTTTATAATTTTATATTAAGGTAAATAATTTTCCGGGTTAACTGGCAGACCGTCTTTTCTGACTTCAAAGTGTAAATGTGGTCCGGTGGTAGTTGAGCCAGCGCCAGTTGTGCCGGGAGTTCCGCCTGATCGTCCGATAGCTTGTCCTTGCACAACGTATTGATCAACAGTGACATAAACAGCAGAAACATGTCCATAAACAGTCGCTAGACCATCACCGTGAATTAACATAATATAGGCATAATTTTTACTACCATCAAACTTTACTTTTGCCACATAACCATCAGCAGCGGCCGTAATCGTAGTTCCTTGCGCCGCCCGAATATCAACTCCCGAATGTTCACCAATAATTTTACGATAAGGATAATCAATGTCATGAAAACTGCTAGTAATTTTATTTCTAGGGACTGGCCAATCAATATTATTATTACCATCTTGTAGTCTTTGCTGATCTTTTTGAGACATCTTTTTCCTAATCAAACTTTCAGCACTAGAAATTTCAGCTGCCGCCTGTTCTTGTTCTCGCTTAACCCGCGCTAATAATTCTTGGTATTGCTTTTCTGATGATTTAGTTTCCTCTAAAATATAAGTTTTATTTTCCTGTTCATAATGAAGAGAGTCTTCCCTTTCCTTTAATTGCTTTTTTAAAGCTAATAACTCCTCATTTTTTTTATTGAGAATTTTTTTGTTATTATCAAGGCGATCCTTATCAGCCCGCAACTCTTCAACGCTATTTTTTATTTCCTTGTTCGTGTCTTCAAGATATTTTGCTTGATTTAAGAAATCAGACAAAGACTCGTTTAGCAGCAGCATTTCAATAGTTGTCATTTGATCCTGCTTATAAACTAAACGTAATAAATTAGTGATATGTTGCTTCCCTTCCTCTATTCGCGTATCAAGATTATTAGCTTCAATTTCAGTCTTCTGAATTTCTAAATTAGTTTTATCTATTTCTAAATTAACACTATCAATATCTAGCTGTGCCTTAGCTAAACGGGTTTCAATTAAGGCTAATTGATTGTTTAAAGTTATTCTATCGCGACGCTTAGCTTCAATTTGGGTTTGATATTCACTTTGTTTTATCTTTAATTCCTCAATTTGTTTCTTTTGATTTTGAATTTTTAGATTAAGTTCATTAATTTCCGCATCAATACTACTTGTTTGGCTAAAAACAAAAGGAGTTCCGCTTAAAAAGCCGAATAAAACTAAAATGAGTATTAATAATTTTAGTATTTTGTTTCTCATCTCTTATAATTTTAATATTTTTTCATCAATTTGTAAACGAATTCAGGTTATGGAAAACATTTTTAGAGATATTAGCGATGGCTTCTTCCATTTTTTTAAAATCATCGCCTTTAGTCATAATGCAAAGTAAATAATTTCCGTTATTTGAATAAATAATTCCACAATCATGAAGCTGCTTTTTATTTTCAAAAACTCTTTCACCGAATTTATGAGCAACTAAGGTTTCCCGAGGTAGACCAGCTACAATTCCTTGAGTAAAGGTTGGAGAAGTTAATAATTTTAAAGCTTTTTCCGACATTTTCCTATTGAGATAAGAAGCATTGTATAATGTACGGAAGAAGGATGAATATTCCATCACAGTCATAAAATTTTCCGTTTCCCCTGATCCGGGAACTTTTAAGCCAAAATCATTATAGATATTTTCTATATCTCGTGTTGAAATGTTTGTTAATAAAGTGTTGGCAGCAACATTATCTGAATATTTAATCATATAGCTAATTAATTCTTCAACACTATACTCTTCCCCTGCTTGAACAGTTTTTTGTGGCAAGATGTTTGGAGAAACTTCTTCTTGATAATTTTACACAACTAATTTTTTATTTAAAAGAGCTTCATCTTCTTCAGCTAGCTTAAAATAAGCCATCATCAAAGGGACTTTTAGTAGACTAGCGGGAGAAAATTTATTTTCCCCATTAATAGCCATCCAAGGACCATTATTTAAATCTCGTAAATAAAGAGAAACTAAATCAACATCTTTTTTAGCAATATGTGAATCAATTATTTTTTTTGTTTTCTTTTGTATTTCTGGAAAATTATAATCTAAAGAACTATTATAAGATTCACATTCTAATAAGGGACTTATGTATTTATAACCAATTTCTCGTTTTTCAATTTTTTTTGTATTTAACAATGCCTTTTTCTCAACGCCACACTTTCCTAAAAAAAATCCCAGGGTCATTAGCAAGAAAGCAGCAATAATTTTGCCTAAAATAATTACCCTCCTCCTATCACGGCGCTTGCCGGTTCCATTCATATTAATTTAATAATTATTTTTTTGTAAAACTTTCTTTTAATGATTTAGTGCGACTTTTTAATACTTTTCCCATAAAAACAAAAGTTGCTTGATATATTCGCCTTATTCTTTTACCGGGATTTCCTTTAAAAAAGGAAATTAGCAAACGCCAAAACCATTCTAAGCCTAAGGAGCGAAATATTTTCGGCGCGCGCTTCACTTTACCGCTAATAAAATCAAAAGAACCGCCGATTCCCAAAGCAACTCTGACGGTGGGCAATCGCTTAATATTATAATACATTAATTTTTCTTGATAAGGAAAACCTAGTGTATTGAATAAAATTTCTGGCGCGAATTGATTTATTTTTTCTATATTTTCGTCTGATAAAAATTTAGCGCGACTAATATTTAAAACTGAAAAAATTAAGCCAGGAAATTTTTTAGTTAAAGCAATTTTAATATCACTAGGTTGTGAAAGTCCTTCTTCCCAATTTAAAATCATTACCCTATTCCCTTTTTCAGCGGCAATTTTTAGCAGTTTAACAGTTGTATCCGAGCCAGTGACTCGTGGGATATTAACACCAAATAGCCAAGCAGCTATTTTTAAGCCAAAGCCATCAGCTAGAGATAAATCAGCTTTATTTAAAATATGAAAAAGTTCCTCATCTTTTTCTGCAGCTAAAATAATTTCTGGATTTGGAGTAACGATATAATGAGCCTCATTACTATTTAAAAAATCAGCAATCTTTGCTAAGACCTCCGTTTGATTTAATTCACTTAAATTTATTCCCAAAATACTGGCCATATGCTATAATATTGATAGCTTGATTTTACTATAAAATACAATTTTCGTCAAAATTTAAAGAAAATTTTAATTAAATAAATTTTTTGTTTTTTTATGTCAAATTATAAGAGAATAAGCGATCGGATAGAGGAATTAATTATTGATAATCCACGAANTGAAGAAAAATTAAAGTGGGTCAATATTATTAATGCCGGCAAAAATGAGATTAATTTTCTAAGAAAGAATTATAACTTTAATTTAACTCATTTAAAGTCTGCTGCTGCTTCGGTTTCTTTTCAACGTCCACAAATATTTAAAGATCCGGATTATCTTTTTCTAATTTTACATTTCCCCGTTTTAAAAGATGATAAAATTATCGCCGGAGAAATAGATTTTTTTATTGGTCATGGTTTTTTAATCTCTATTACTAAAAATAACCTCAAAGATTTTATAAAATTTTTTGATTTAGGAAAGAAAAGTCCAGATTCTCTTGTTTCCTTCTCTCTAGAATCATCAGCTATCCTGCTTTATGAAATTTTAGAGCATCTATTAAACGGTTGTTATAATATTCTTGATGATATTAGTATTGATCTTAATGAAATTGAGGAATTAATTTTTTCCGGCAAGCAAAAAGAAGCAGTTACTAGAATTTTAACCAGCCGGAGAAATGTTATTAATATCCGTAAAATAATGCAGAACCATAAAAACATTTTGAAACAATTAATGGGAATGGAAAGTAGTTTAGTTGAAAGGCAGATAATCAAAAGATATTATGCTGATTTAGTTGAGCACACAAAACGTATTTGGGAGACGCTTGATAATCAGAAAGAAATGATTGAAGTATTATATAATACTAATGAATCTCTTTTAAATAATCGCATGACTAATATCATGAAAACATTAACCATTTTTTCCGTGATTGTTTTTCCTCTAAGCTTAACGGCTGAAATTTTTGGTATGAATACGGAATATATGCCTTTTGTTGGTCATCCTTTTGGTTTTTGGATTATAATTATTTTAATGTCATGCGCTTCTCTGTTGATGTTACTTATTTTTGAAAGAAAAAAATGGTTGCGCTAAAATTTAATTAAGTTATATTTTTAACAATTATAAAAGCCGCTCCTTAAAGGTGTGCGGCTTTTTTGCTTCGTTTTCGTTTATATATTTAATAACGAGAAACGAAGTTTTTGGAAGAATTCATCAAAGAAAAATGATTTCTTCATATTCTCTGAGAATTTTTCCGGATTTTTTAAGTCTGGGCCATAACGGAACCCCGAAACCTTGCCCACTAAATCAATTGTGGGCATCTCTATTTTTCCCCAATTAGGAAATTCTTCACTAACGGGAATTAAAGATTTCGGCTCGGAATATGTTCCGCCGTCCAATTCTTGAACAACGAAGGCGTCGGCTGTGAAGGAATTGTCCAGTTTAAAATACAGGACAGTTTTTCCTCCAATATTATCTCCAATTTGCTCAAATCGGAAATAATTATCGCCGGCAGCTCCTGGTAAGACTTCTCCAGTCGGATTATCTCCCGAAGGAGTAATAACCCCATTATCAAAGAAGAACCAGGCTAAACCAGGGTTTTCCTCTTTAATAAAGCTGGAGCCGGACAAATCGGTCCAGTTCGTCTCTGAATGGATTAAAGCAATATTGTATAAGCCCCGCTCTTTTAAAACGAGACTAACACCAATGTATTTGCCAATATCAGAGATTCTCTCTGCTTGGCCATTGGTATTAATAACATAGCTTTTATCCTCAGAAGGAATGACCTTCTTTTTCCAGTCAGTTACCAGACCATCATAGTAAAAGATGGTGTCACTAACTGTCTTTAGTCTTTCTTTTGAAAAGAGGAATAAGACGGTCCAAGAACCATCTTTATTGTCTGTTACAAAATACTTGACTGGATCAGCCGTTGACAAGTCAACAACTGATTGAAAAAGAAATTGATTATCCTCCTTAGTGCCGTCAGAGAATTTGACGGCTATAGAGACGATTGTCTCGCCTAGAGATTTAAATTTATGGGCCACTTGCGTGCCCTCATAATTTATCCCTTCAACCTTCCAGGCAGCACTGACAATGTCAACGGCCGGATCGGTTGACTCAATCTTGATGCCGGTCACAATTCCCTGCTGGACATAAATTGTCCCGCTTTTGGAATTATATCCGGCGAAAGATTTCACCATTATTCGGGAAGACTTTGTTTGAGCAATTTCAGTCCCCTGAAACTCAATAAAGTCTACCCTCTCACAGGCCACTAAAAAAAGTAGCCCGATGACCATAATAATAATTCTCTTCATTTTTTTACTTATTAAATTGTTAATGAACTAAATTTATATTTTATTTTTTATAAATTTTTAAAGCATCAGCAGAAATTTTTTCCCAATTAAAAATATTCTCTGCTCGTTCTTTTCCACTACGTCCAATTTCATTCATTTTTTCTGGATTAGCTAAACAATAATTTAATTTTTCTTCTAAATCATTAATGTCCTTAGAGGTAAAATAAATGGCCGCTTCACCAGTTGCTTGCTGATTAGCCACAATTTCACTAGCTAAACAAGGTAAACCATAAGCCATTGCTTCCAATAAAGAAATAGATAAACCTTCCATTTCTGAAGATTGAATAAATAATTTAGCATTGGTATAAAGTTGCTCTAAAGTTTCACCAGTTTGATTGCCTGTAAAAATAATACGTTGATCATCAGCAGCTATTTTTTTCAATTCTAGTAAATAATCACCATCACCGACAATTACTAATTTTTCATCACCTTTAATATTTTTAAAAGCAGGAATTAAATATTGCAAACCTTTTAATCTAATAAGTCGGGAAACACTTAAAATATATTTTCCACTCTCCAGGCCAAATTCTTTTAATTTATCTGATCCATGATTCACCTTAATGTGAGCGCCATTAGGAATAATAGTGCTTTCACGTTCATGTCTTTGCAATAAATAATCACGCATTGTTTCTGTTAAGACAATAACTTCATGAGCAAAGCGGCACATGCTAGCTTCACCAAGTTTAAGCATAAATTTAGCAAAACCACTCCACTTGTCATTACCATAATCAAAGCTATGTAAAGTAGAAACAACTTTTATTTTAGGAGCAAAAATACGTGGTATCCAAGCTAACAGAGAGGGACCAATACCATGATAATGAATAACATCAACTTTGCGCTTAATAGCATCAATAGTTGCTAAAAATCCATGAGTGATGGCCGCTAAATTTTGGTGGTCAATAAATGGTAAACTAACCAATTTAACACCCTGCCATTCTGTGCTGTTATTCTCTAAATAATTTTTACGATTATAGACAATAACCTCCTCCCCTTTTGCCACTAAAAATCGCGCTAAGTTTTCTACGTGACGATCAACTCCGCCATTTTTAGCTGGGATTCCTTTTTGTCCAATAAAAGATATTAACATATATAATAATTTAACAAGATATTATATACAATTTTCTATAATTTGTCAAGGGGTATTGGGATATTTATAAGAATTTGTCAATAAAAAACCCTTAGAATCTAAGTTCTAAGGGTGTTTTTTTCTAGCGGGAGTTATACACATAGTAGTCTCCTTGGAGACTCATGCGTACTCCTCCCCAGGCGTTTTCGCAGATTACATCAACGTATCGGAGAGATTCTCCTGACATGTTGAGGTATTTTTCTAAATACGCCTTGGGGATGAAATAAACCCCACTAAATGTTACCCCTGGGAGACTGCCGGACACGGATTCAACCGGGCTAAGCTCATAGTTGTAGCCTTTCTGTCCGTTGTCAACCGCATTGGCGACGCTTGCCCCGCGATCCAACGCATAATGGGGGAAGTGCTGATCGCCGCTTCCATTAGTACGGAAGCAAGCAATTACTTTCCCTTGCTGGGGAGCGGGAGCGGGAGCGGGAGCGGCAGACCGAACAATTGGTTGTTCTACTCTAGGAGTAGAAACCGGTGTCGGAGCCGCTGGTTCTGAATTTTTCAGAACCAGCTCAACCACCACTTTTTGTGGGGTCGGAGGGGTCGGGGTTGCTACTGGTTTTGCTTTCGGGACGGCAACTACTTTTTTCGCTGCCTCCTGGCATTCTTCCAGTTCCTTACTTAGGTCATTGACCTTAGCGTTTAGTAAATTAACGCTATCAGCCAAAGTTATAACCGTGTTAACACTCTCTACAGCTACCTCTTCCTCAGGAGCTTTTTTTGTCTCCTTCTGGAAAGAGTAACTTAGAAACCCTATCATTACTAACAGGATGATCACTGCGCCAATAATGGCGGCAAAGAGGCAATTTAATGCCTTTTTAAAATAATTTTTTTCCATTTCTAATTTTTTTTACAATCATATTAACAATTAATTTCAACCAATCTCCTACCTTTTTAAGTTAAAAGGCATAAAATTTACACCCAAAAGAAATTGGGTTTCGTTCAAGTTTGGAGCATAATTTCCAACCTGACGTTTTAGAGAGAATGAGACAGACAAAAAGTCGTCCCAATTAAACTTCCTTAGTGCAAGCTCTAGACCAGCAATTATCCACTGGCTATTATCACCTTCATAGAAATGATAACCAGCTATAACTTTTGGTTCTAGTATAACTCTTTTCCCATAGCGATAGAGACTAGCTTTTAGCTCGCTCATGTACACTGTCTTGTCCCAAATTGTAGACTCAGACAGCGGCACAGCATCCCAAAAAGCATCACGTTCATTTCGCAGTGGCTTTTGATATACTAGCCGTAACTGAGTACGTGGCCAGTTCTTCAAACCTGACTCATACGTCTTCATGACGTTGATATTCAGTTCTGAGGACCAGATTATGTACTGACCGTCAGCCAGATATCTGCCGGCACTCTCGGAAGTTCTACCATTTATGATTTCTTGCCCCCTCTTTATTAAAGAGTTGGCGCCAATATAAATGGCAGAATTCTTAGAAAAGCGGTAGTTATAAAAACCGCCGCTAAAACCGAAACCGAAGGAATAATCGGTGTTGGAGTTTTTATGCTCCTGATCATTTCCTTCGTATAAACTTTTTGCTGCTAGGGCTGCTAAGCCCAAGTTCAAATGTTTATATTCGGAAATGAGAAGCTGGAGCGGTAAATGCTCCAAATAAACTCCGTACCAATCACCCCGGTTGTTCACATTTTTTTGCGCGACGTGTCCGCCGGCAAAAACGGAGACCATAGTTGTCCCTCGGTATTCAACCAAGGGCCTAGCACTTTTTGTGCCCTGCCCCACGGCGTAAGCCGCGGACAATATGGTTAAAACCAGCAATAGTACCTTTCTCATTATATTTATTTTAATTGTTAATGTACTTTTATTTGAAAACTATAAAAAGTTTTTCATTTAATTATAATACTTTTTCTATTTTTGTCAAGAGGTACGCTATATAATTAACTTTTTCTTATCGCCCAATAATATTTCTAATATCACCACTTAACTGATCAGACTCTTCCGTTGTTTTGGTTTCCGCTGCTTCTCTTTCAGTCTCAACTACTTCTTTGCTTATTTCTCCATATTTTGCAGTTTCATATTCTAATAATCCAGCCATCTTTTTATTTAATTTTTTAACTTTCTTTTTTCTTTTATTAATAAGATGAAGATCATATTTTTCTTCTGGAAAAATATAAATATAGAAGAGAGCTAGAAATAAAGAAATTAAAGTAGCCGCTAAAAGATTAAAAGGTAAATTTGGTTTAGTTGGATAAGCAGATGATAATGGTTGATCAATAATATTTATTCTCACGCTCTGTCCGCTCTGATAATTTTGATTACTACTAATTAAAATATTATTAATAGCTAAAGCTATTTTTTTCGCTTCCTGAACATTTGGATGATAAACAGTAACATCAATAATTCCAGTATTACTTTGGGTCTTTGTTTCTACAGTTTTTTGCCACTTTTTTATTTGCTGACCATAAGTTCCAGCAAAGTAGCTACGATCAATATTTAAATTAGAATTTAATATTTGATCATAAAATGAACTGGAGCGAATAATTTCTGCAAACAAATTACCTAAATATTCATTAGATTTTGATAAAGCATAAGTATCATCCCCAACCGAGTTTTGCACCACTAAAAGACGAGAATGAGTGCTATACTTCATTGTTTGCGCTAAAGAAGCAATTGCTGTAAGCACAATCCCAATTAACATAATAACCAGGATTGTTTGCTTTTTTCTCTTAATTAAAGCTAAAAAGTCATGGAATTCCATATATTCTTTAATTTATTTATTTTATATCTTTACTTTATACTACAATTATTTTCATTTGTCAATAGTTGGCTTGGCAAAGGGCTTGACAAAATTATTAATATAGTGCATAATTATGGGAAGTAAAAAAATATATGAAAAAAATTATAATCTTTTCAGTGGTCCTAGTGTCCCTGATTTCCATCTTCTTTATTGTTAAGCCAGGAGAAAGTATTACTCAATCCTATTATTCTGGTGATGCAATATCGTATCAAAATAATGTTTATATTGTAACTACTAATACTGGCAGTTTAGAAATTTTTAAATTAGCCGATAAAGAATTAGTACCTTTAACTAAAATACGTCCCTATAATTCCCTATTTAATTCTTATGGGAAGTTTTTTGATGCTAAGTTTTCTACAGAGGATGATCACTTGTATGTTTATGCTGTCAGCAACTATACAATTTATAAATATGAAATTATTGGAACTAATTTTGAGTTAGTTAAAAAAACCACTAATTCTTTTTGGGAATGGCATAACCGTGTTGATAAGATTGGTGATAAATTAATAACTATTAGTGCTAAAGGAGTAAAAGTATATAATACTGATTTAGAATCAATTGTTGCTTATGATTTTAAAAATATTAACGCCCCTTATAATATCAGTGGCAATGATCAATTTTTGTTAAGTGTTGATGAAGAAGAAAGTGCTTTACTAATTTATGACATTAATAAAGATTCCATTATTACCCAAATACCACTTAACTTTAAATTTGAAAAAGGAAATCGTCGCGCTTATCAAGATCTTAATAATAATATTTATGTAGTAGATGATTATCAAGCAAAAAAATTTGATTTAAACGGAAAATTATTAGGCTCCTTTACTCATCTTGATTATCAAGGTTTTGATATGGCAGCTAGTGGCTTAACTAATCATGTTTATTTTTCTAATGGAGTTGGTGTAGTTAAACTTAATAGTGAAATGGGCTTAGAAGATTATGCTTGGACTGGTAATTTAGGTGGTTATGCTGGCTGGGCCATGGGCTTAAAAGTTGTTTATAATCAAGGAGATAAAATTATTATTTTCAATAATTCTAATATCTTAGTTTTAGATGATAAACTTGATAAAATTGCCTCTCTAACAGCAACTGCCGAAGCGGAAATTTATCCTTTAGAAAGCCTGTTCCTAAATCTAAATCATAATATGGCCACAGTTGATTCAGAGGTTTTAGTCTCTGGTGGCGGATTCTTGCCACAAGAAGAAGTGAATCTTAGTTTTAATAATGCCTCTTTAAAAAATATAGCCACTGATTATCGTGGTCGCTTCTCAACTAAAATTAAAGTGCCAAATGTCGCCAACGGTGTTTATGATATAAAAGTTACCGGCAACGATTCAGAATTAAGCTATAGTATCTCTTTTCAAGTTAGATAAGTAAAATTAATTATTAAAATATTTATAAAAACAAGCTTCTCAGTGGAGCTTGTTTTTTTTATTAATGTTTTCTTAAAAAATTATTTTTTATTTTTCAAAATCTCTTGATAGATATTTAAAATTTCTTTGAGATTATTTTCGGGGGTTAAGTGAGCTACGCTCTCTTTGGCGCGCTTTTGAATAGATTGTTTTTTCTCTTCATCAAGAGTATCTAGTAAGGAAATTTTAGTCTTCAAATCCTCAATATTTTGAGGTTCAAATAGAAATCCATTTTCTCCATTATGAATAATTTCTGGCAAACCACCAATATTAGCGGCTATCACTATTTTTCCTAGGCTAAGGGCCTCTAGGAGGCTTAAGGGCATGTTTTCATACCAAATTGAGGGAATAAGCACCGCTTTAGCTTTAGTGATTATCTGGCGCAATTCTGGTCCATTTTTAAAACCTAAAAAATCAACTCGGGCGCCTGTTATTTTAGCTGCCTCCTTTAATCTCAGTTCCTCCGGACCAGTACCAGCCAATTTTACCTTAGTTTTAGTTAACGCTGCTGCCTTAATTAAAGTTTCAATTCCCTTTTCTTTTGACAAGCGACCAAAGTATAATAAATAATCTTCCGCTGTTGATATTTTATTTTTCTCTATCCCCTGCTCCTTCCCTGTCTCTTCATCTATAGAAAAAGGATTAACAACCACCCTAACTTTATCAGCAGGCCAAGCAAACCCCACCACTTTCTTTTTCATAAAATTACTTGGAGCAATAAAGAGAGTAATGTTTTTTTTATATATTTTTAATAATGAATGATGGATAAACATTTCACTGCTAGCCAAGAAACTTTTAGCTAACGATTCTTTAAAGCATTTTTTTCGTACACATTGACCATATTTTTTCGGCCGGCACGCTTCACAAGTTTGTCCTTGAGTAAATAATTGATAGTTCGGACAAAGTAACTTATAATCATGTAAATGCATGATCACCGGAATTCTCTTTCGCTTAGCCACATCTAAAATTGAGGGTGAAATTTGGTGGTAAATATTATGAACATGAATAATATCTGGTTGAAAATCATTAACTAGTTTTTTAAACTTTCTTTTTGCCTCTAAACTATAAATTATTCGCCCCGGCGCTTTTAATTTATCACTTAAAGAGGCATTATTAAATTCAATTTGCGAAACAAAATATTGCTTAAATTCACTAGCCAAATTTTTCGGGTGAGTCATCGAAAAAACAGCCACTGTCTGTCCAGATTTCTTTAAGGCGTCTGTTAAATTAAGAAAGTATTTATCAGCTCCGCCGTGAGAATAATAAAATTTATTGACTTGAAGAATACGCATATAATTATTTTTTTACATCATTTTTAATAAGCGATTTCTCTAAAAGTAAAATTTCATACCACTCTCTATAAGCCTCAATCATAAGATCTAAATTAAAATGCTTATTGATTAAATTTTTTAATTTTTCCGCTTTTATTTTAACTGCCGCGCTTTCTAAATTGGTCATCACAAAATCCATTCTGGCCGCCAATTTATCTATTTCACCGGCCGGAAAAAGCCAAGCATTATCATCATTTAAAACTTCTTTAATACCATCAATATCACTAGCAATTACTGGCTTAGCTAAAGCGCCAGCTTCTAAAATAGCTAAACCCAAACCTTCCCAAAGTGAAGGAAAAACAAAAATATCTAAACTAGCTAAAAAATCAGCTGCTTTAACTGCCCCCACTAATTGAACTTGTTTATTTAAACCTAATTCAGTAATTCTTTTATTTAATTTTTCTGCCAACTCGCCAACACCAGCTATTTTAAGTAAATAATTTTTATTTTTTAATTGAGCAGCTGCCTCAATCAAAGTTGCAAATCCTTTCTGCTCCGTTAAGCGACCTAAGGCGCCAAAGACAATTAAATCATCGTTTTTTAAATCATTAGTTTTAAAATTATTAGCTTTAAACTCAGTAATATCTATTCCATTATAAATAACTTCTATTTTTTTTGTCGGGATATTGTACCGTTTAAGAGCATCTTTTTTCACTGCTTCAGAAACAGCAAAAATTTTAGTAGCATAACGAGCAGTAATTTTTTTAGCGATAGTAGCTAAGCGACGTTCACTGTTATTTAAATTATGTTCAGTGGAAACAATTATCGGTACGGCTACTAATTTGGCTGCTAGACGGCCATAAATATCCCCTCCGAGATGGGTGTGAACAATATCTGGCTGATATTTTTTTATCGCCTTTATTATTTTCCAAAAATTAAACAAATCAAATAAACATCTTTTACGCAAAGAAATTATTTCAATATTATTATTTAACAACTCTTCTCTACCCACTTGAACTGAATTATTATCTTTAAATAATAAAAGAGCAGAAGAAAATTTTTCTGGATCAATTTTCAGTAAAAGTTCACGGCAAATTTTTTCTGCGCCTCCCTGACTTAAATTAGGTAAGACGTGAAGAATCTTTATTTTTTTTGACATATAATTGTTCAGAAAATTTTATCGCTAAGTAAAAAAGAGTTAAAGGAAACCAGACTCGCCCCTTGAAATATGAGGTATTAAAAAATTGAAAAAATATTCCACCGAGTGCTGCTAGGGCAAAAGGTAGGACCCAGGATACTTTTGGATAATATTTTTTAATAGCTAAAAAGCTAAATCTAGCTAGATAAGCTAAAATAAACAACCAGCTTATTAAGCCTAAAATACCATTTTCTGCTAAAACTTTCTGTAAGGCGCCATGGGAATCAATCGGTGCACCATATTTAGCCACAAAACGAATATTATTGCCCACTAAATTAATAAACTCTCCACTACCATGACCAAAGAGGGGTTTTTCCTTAAAGGCGTTCCAGGCAATTTCAGTTAATAAAAGACGATTCTCAGTTGAGCTAGTATTATTATCTTGAAGCACGCTCATTTTCCAAAGTAAGGGCGAAATAATCACAACTCCTAAAAGAGCAAACATGGCTATAGATAACTTTTTTTTACGATCATTTTTAGTCCAGAAAAATAAATAAATTCCTAACTGTAAAAATAGAGTAATCCAGCCAGCGCGCGAAAAAGTTAAAATAATTCCTAGAGCTGTTAAGAAAAAAACAATATTTGCTACTCGCTTCCCTCTTTTGGTTTTTAAAAATTCTTTAATCACTAAAACAAAGAAAACGCCAATATTTAAAAACTCGGCAATTAAATTGTGGTTATCACCAAAAGGATAAGCGCCCCAAAAATAAACAGATTTTAAGCGGAAAAAACTATTTTGCCAATCTTGTCCAATTAAAGATAAATAACCAGAAAATAAAACTGCCATTGCGCTCAAAAAAACAATCACTACCGTATTTTTTAAGGTTTTGGTATCAACAATAACATTGGCTGGAACAAAAATATAAGCAACATAAAGAAAAAATGGCCAACGTAAAAAATAATAAAAAGAATAGGCGGGATTGGCAGAAAAAATAATTGACAAAATATTCATCAAGAAAAAGATTAAAAAGGGAAAAAATAATGGCCAAGTTATTTTAATACAATCTTTGGGTTTAAAAATAACTCGGTAAAATAAATTTATTACAAAGCCGTATAAAGTTAATAAAGCCACTAAATCAGAAATTGGAATAACTAGTCCATATAAGTTTATATCTCGCCCAATTATCGGCAAGCAGGCGGCTATTAAATAAATACCAATCTTGGGCTGAAAGGCAATAATAATTAATAGTAAAATGATGGTTGAAATTAGAAAAATATTCATACAAAAAATATCTCTACTTTATTGAAAAAATTTATCAGTCCATAAATCAGTTACCCAATTTTTAACACCACCTTTTTCTGGACTAATGGTCACCGTCAATTCCTGTGTTCGCCGACCAGATTGTTTTTGGACTAAAAGATTATAAGTACCAGCAGTCATTTGCTGATTAATACTTTCTGGTAAAGAATAGCTAAGGCTAATTTCTTTTTCTGTTCCTGGCTCAACGGTAAAAAAGAAGGCAAAAACAGTTTTATTTAAAAGCTGATCATCAGTAGAACTCCAATCCGCCTTGTTTTTATCTAAGCCAGAACTAGTAATCAAGCGACTACCATAAGGTAAATATACTCTAGTATAACTGCGATAGCGAGTTGTTCGCCAATCAAAATCACCTTCATGACGATAATTTAAGGTTAAGGTTGCTGTAGTCTTATTATTTCGCTGACTAAGATTATAATCAATTTTTTTCTTAACTACCGCATCACTTTTAAAGGCAGCTAAATTAGCATCAACCACCATTAAATAATCACTATCTGTTTGCTTCATTTCCCCAGCTGCCCCGATATTTTTTACTAACTCTTCTAAGGTTGAATCAAAAAAATACATTTGTAAATCTTTTCTCTCTATTGCCTCAGTTATCACTTTTGCTAAATCAACCCATTGATTTGAGGATAAATTAAATAAACGAGTTTTTAACTCCTCTAATAATTCATTAATTATTTCCTTGCGGTCCCAAGAAGAAATATCACGATCTTTATAAGCGACCTCAACATTATATTGCAATAATTCTTGAAAATTATGGGCATTATATTCCTCACCACTAGCCTTAATTGGACCGACTAAGTTTAATAAACCACCCACAAAATCGGGATTAACAGCAATAATACCAGCAAAATTAGGAGCTGCTTGACCAATAGCTAAACTTTCTCCAGTGTAAATCTCATTTATTTTTTGGGCAGCTAACGGCCAATCAGGTACCCAATTAGCATCACGCAAATACCAATTTTCTACCTCTAAATATTTTTTTAATGGCGCCGGTGGCTCTTTTTGCCATTTATTGACAGCCGGCATATCTAGATGATAACTATCACTGGTCTTTAAAGAAATAATATTGCCATTTTTTACATGAGCTAAACCAAAAACACCAATAAATCCTCCGGTTGGTCTTAACTCATCATTATTTTGTAAAAGAATTAAAAATTCTTTTTCTACTGGATAACCACTTAAAGTTGGTAAAACTTGTATTAATGAACTTATTTTTTCCAGCAAAAACGAAACTTCTTGGAGTTGGGTTTTGTATTCACTTATTTGACCATAAACTGGCCATAAAATACTAATTTTATGAATCTTATCAATATTAAATAGAGCTAACTTTAAATTAGCTTTTAGACCATTAATTTCTGGGCCAGACTCATAAAGTAATTGTAAAAACTTACTTTTATTTTGGTTATCCAGATTAGCAAAACTATTGCCAACTTTCCCACCACTAATTTCCTCTAATTGCTTAACAAGAGGAATTGAGCGTTCCAAAGAACTGCTTAATATTTCAGTGGTCTTAAAAAGATATTCTAGATAATTTACCTGAGTGCGGAAAAGAGAAATTTTTTTAACAAAAATATTATTTTGAACTGAATTAAGTCTTTCTAAAGAAGCATTAAAATTAAGATTAGCTAACTGCGAATTCCTTAAAGCTTCCTCGTAATTTCCTGATTTCAACTGAGCAAATGCTTCTGTTAATTGATTTTTCCCCTCTAAGCCAGAAAGATAAGCTGCTCTAAAATCACGAATTGTTCCACTTAATAAAATTACTGAAATAAAAAAAAGCCCGATGACAGTAATCAGAGCGTATTTTAGCAATTTAGTAAAAATTCTTAGAATATTAATAATTATGTCTTTCATATTACTTATCAGACAGATTATTAATTAAAGTAATAGTTTTCCCTTCTAAAATATTAAAAAGAAAAATATCCATCAACTCCTGACGATACCTAAATTCTTTTTCCCCCATAATAGTAAAGTTTATTTCTCTTTCTAATTCTTTTTCCAACTCAGCGATTAATTTTAAAAAAGGAGGGCGTTTAATTGAGCCAACAATCAGAAGATCAGTTTTAGCCTCTGGATAATTAGTAAAAAAACCAGTTAGCATTAATAATTTTGGTTGAAAGTTTTTTTCTAAAGCAGTAATAAAGTTTTTACTTGATAAAATTTGCGCTTTAATGAAAAAAGCCCTTAACTCTGGATAAAGGATAAAATTTTTATTTATGTTAAAAAATTTTTTTTCTTGAATTTTACCTACTTCTTTCTTTTTAGTTTTTAGCTCCCTCTTATTTTTCCCTTTTCCCTTCTTATTCACCCCCTTAGTCGTTATTTCTTTTTCAACCTCTTCAGTCGGATCAGTGTTTCGTTTAATTAAAACATTAATCAGCCCTAATTCCACTAAATTATCTAACTCACGGCGCACTGAAGCAGCCGTTAACTTTAAATTACGGGTTATTTGGGAAATATTATAGCTATTTTCTGGATGAAGAAGAAAAAGGTTGAGAATTTTTACTCGCGTATCTGAACCAAAAAGAAGGTTGAGCATATTTTCTTTATTTATAAATTTATAGTATAATATATCTTGTAAACAGTCAATCCATTTAGCTTATCTAAAGGGTTGAAATTTTGCTTATGTATAATAAAATTTCTTCTATCATTTTAAATTCTGGCAAGTCAAATGGCTTTAGTGATGTCTATATTGCTCAGCCCGACTCATTTAAAGAAGGTTTGGCTGGAAAAATGTTTATCATCGCTGAAATTGGTGCTAAAAAAAATGAAGGACGTAGAATCATGGATTTTTTAGTTTCCAATATTGATGAAAATTATTACGATGATGAAAAAATTCTCCTCCGCGATAAAATAGAGGGTTTAAAAATTGAAAAAATTTTTGAAGCGGTAGTCGCTAAAATCAATAAAAATTTAAATGATTTCCTAATAAAAGAAAAAATTAAACTCAGTGTTCCAGCTACTCATATTACTCTTGGGGTTATTTTTGAAAATAAATTATACTTCACTAACTTTGGTAAAAACAAGGCACTCTTAATTTATCGCCACGGTGAGCAATTTGAAATAATTAATGTTGAAACTAATGCTTATGAGGTTAAAAACTCTGTAAACCCTAATGAAGATCGGGCAGATTTTAAAGCGCCTAGCATTTTTTCCTCAGTTATTAGTGGTGAAATTCCAATTAGCTCTTATTTCGTTTTTACTAATGAGGCCTTGCCTGAATATATTTCCAATCAAGACATGATTAATATTATAACTAAATTACCACCCATTGTAGCCGCCGAACAAATAAAAAATGTCTTAGGAAAAATAAATTCTTTTATTCCCTTTCTAGGCATTATCATTAAAAATACTATCGGCGATAATCAGGAAATGCGCGAAGAAACTGAACAATCTTTAAGTGCTCACGGCTCAATTTCTAGCCTTAATTATACTGAGAAAAAAACTGAAAGAATGTTGGCTCCAGCTGGTTTAATTAATTTCTCTGATATTTGCCGGGGCTTTAAACAATTTATTGAAAAAATAAAACCAAAAGCAAAGGCCCTACCGAAAAAAGTTTATCGGCCAGCCGAGGAAAAAGAAGAAACAGCCAAAACAGTTAATCTGGATAAAGTAAACACCATGAATAACATGGTGCGAGCTGATTCTTTTCTAATTAAAGAACAAATAATCTTTAAAAAGAGACCGAGTCAAATTGGTGCAAAATTTAAAAAAATACTAACTTCCCTGTCTGGCATATTTCATACTAACTTATTTACCAATTTAACATCAAAAATAAAAGATCGTTTTGCTCAAATGGAGAAAAGAAATCGTCGTTTATTTTTAGTTCTCATCTTATTAATTATCATTTTTACAGGTAGTCTAACAATCACCTCTATTCACAAAAAGCGAGAAACAGCTAAGGTTGAATATAGTAATTTAGTTTCAGCTATTAGTGAAAAACAGGCTTATATTGACTCTTTAATACTTTATGATAATGAAAAAGATGCTAAAAAAACCTTAATAGAAATTAGTGAATTATTAGCGACCTTGCCTAAAGAAAAAGATGATCAAAAAATAATTTATGATCGCTTTAATAATACCTTTAACAACCAAGCTGATAAAATTCAAAAAATAGTACGCATTGATGAACCAGAAAAGGTTAATGATCTAAGCGGCTTAGCAGTATCTAATCTTATTTGGGCTAATGATAAACTTTATGCGGCTGGTGGAAAAATGATTTACAGCATTATGCCTGGAAATTTAGAGTCTAGCCGTCTTGAGGTTAATAATGTGACTAATTTAAGCAATCCTCGTTTTGATAGAAAAGGTTTTATTTACTATTGGGCAGATGGAAAAATTGTTAAATATAATTTAAAAAATAATCAAGCAGATGTAACTGAACTAGACGCTGGCACTTCTCTTGAAGAAAAAGTAATTTATGACATTTTTAATAATGGTCGGAATACCTATCTTTATATTTTAGCTAAAAACCAAAATCAAATCTTTCGCTATTCCTATAATACTGGGGCAAAAAAATATGATTCTAAGTCAGATTGGCTAAAAGAAAATGTTGATTTAAGCCAAGTAGTGGACATATCTATTGACGGTAGTATTTATACTCTAAACGATAATGGTGAAGTTTCAAAATTCCATTTATATAAAAAGGAAGATTATTTAACGACCGCTATTTCACCAGAAATGTCAGCTGATAAGATAATTGTCGGGACAAACTATCTCTATCTCTTTGACGCTGAATCAAAACGACTAGCAGTTTTAGCAATAAAAGACGGACATCTTATGAACCAATACCAAGTTGATTCTTTATCTCCAGTTGACTTTGCTGTTGATGAAAAAAATAAGACCGCCTACTTCTTAGCTGATGAATTAATTTATAAAATTTCTTTGAAGCAATAAATAAAGAAATAAAAAGACTAATATAAAAACGCCCTTCAAGGGCGTTTTTATTAAAAGATTAAATTCTTAGCTAAGCTAAATTTTATTTCAAAGTTACTTTAGCGCCAGCTTCTTCTAATTTCTTCTTCATTTCCTCAGCCTCTGCTTTTTTAACCCCTTCCTTTAAAACCTTAGGAGCAGCATCAACTAAATCCTTAGCCTCTTTTAAGCCTAATTCAGTTAATTCGCGAACTGCTTTAATAACATTAATCTTATTAGCACCAGCCTCAGTAATTTCCACATCAAAACTATCTTTTTCCTCAGCTGGAGCGGCTGCACCGGCGGCTGCACCAGGAGCCATAGCCATCACTGGAGCGGCTGCACTCACGCCAAACTTTTCTTCTAAGATTTTAACGAGCTCAGCTAAATCTAAAACGCTCATTTTTTCAATTTCGCCTACCAACTTTTCAAATTTAGCTGGGACGACAACATTTTTTTCTTCCATAGATTTAAAATTAAATTTATTATTAATTATTATTAAACTTTCTTTATTAAGCTTTCTTTTCGGAGACAGCTTTTAAAACATAAACTAGATTTCTTAAATTACCCGCCAAAACATTAACAAAACCAGAAACAGGAGAATTCAAAGAGCCAACTAAACGACCATATAATTCTTGCTTGCTTGGTAATTTTGCTAAAGCCTCTACCTCATCTTTAGTGATTAATTTATTTTCTAAAATACCGCCTAAAAAGAAAATGCGATCCTCCCTCTCTTTGTCTTTGCGGAAATTTCCTAAAATTTTCGCTGGCGCTACTTCATCTTCATAAGAAAAAATAACTGCTAATTTACCATCCATTTCACGAACATTTAAATCAGCGATCTGGTCTTTAAAAGCGATATTCATTAAAGTTTTTTTAGCCACATAATATTCGCTATTTTCCTTACGAAGTTGAGCGCGCAGAATTTCATTATCTTTAACCGTTAAAGCATTAAAACCAACAAAAACCACTGACTTTGACTTTTTAATTTTTTCGCTTAAATTGCGTAAAATTTCTTGTTTTTGAATTTTATTCTTAGGCATATATTATTAATATTAAACGATTTTATATAAAAAAATCTGTGTGACCACAGACGAGAAAACGCTTAAAAAGCGGATTTATACCTCGGCGAGACTTAAAGATACTAATGTATCAAGCTAGCTGTCTGTGGTAAAAATTATTTATTATGACTTTATCTTAACAAATTAAAGATTTTTGTCAAGACTTTGCCCTCCTTCTTCCATAATTAGCAAAACGATGTGCTTCTTCACGTAATTTTAGTAATGTTGCTTTAATATTCTCAGCCAACTCTTTTAATTCTTTTTTAGTTCCAGCCGGAAAAACTAACTTATCACCAGCAAGTTTAGAAATACCCACGATTGGTACAGTGATATTATTTTTTTTAAACACTTTGGATAAAAAACTTATCTGCGGCGAACCACCATCAATCATAATAATATCTGGTTTCGGCCATTCGCTATGCTTAAAGCGTCTAAGTAAAACTTCAGCCAAGGCTCTTTCATCATCACCGCCCGGCGCTTCTTTAATTTTAAATAGCCTGTATTCATTTTTATTAGCCTCCCCATTTTCAAACACTGCCATTGCGCCATAACTTTCTTTACCAGCATGATGAGAAATATCATAACCTTCAAGGCGATTTATTTTTACCTCCCTTAAATTATCCTCGCGAATCAACAAAGAAACATCTTGAATATGACGCAAAGCCTTAATCTTATTAGGATTCTCCTTCATTAGCTTAGTAATTAAGCGCTTTTTTTCTCCAGCTAATAGCAAACAAAGACTATCAATATTCTTTTGATAATCTTTGGCAGAAATAGCATCAATACAGCCACCTGGACAAAGCCCAATTTGATAATCAAAACAAGCCTTGCCACTATGCGGTGTGCAATTTCCGTAGGGGAAAATTCGTCTAAGCAAACGTAAAGCGCTTTGTAATAAATAAACTGATTGATAGGGTCCAAATATTTTTGCTTGAGCGGTAGGAATTTTTTTTAAATCACTGCCCCGAACAATTAATGGTTTAGCAAAACTAGTCTTGGGAATTATTAAATAAATAAACGAGCGATCATCGCGATCAACAATATTATATTTCGGCCAAAATTTTTTAATATTTTTTGCTTCCAAAATTATCGCTTCCAATAAAGTTTCAGTAACTTTATATTTAACATCAGTAGCTAAGGCAAGCATTTCCGCGATGCGTGGTGAAATATTTTTTTGAAAATATTGACTTAAACGATTTTTTAAATTATTTGACCGACCAATATATAAAATAACTCCTTTTTTATCATACCAAAAATAAATCCCTGGACTTTCAGGAACGGTTTTTAATTTACTTTTTAAACTATCTATTTTAGATATTTTTTTGCTTATTTTAGCCATTTTATTAATATCTTTATTTATTCATCGTTATGCCCTTGACAAAAAATTAAAAAAATAATATACTATTCTTGGTTACTTTAAAGAAAAGAGTTATTAAAAGGGCATGGGTCGGAAGACCTGCGTATACCCCAAAGTTTCTGCCATAATAATATTTGTTTAATTAGTTAATAATTATATATACGTAGGTTGCAGAGACTAATGTCCTTTATAAGGGTGTTTCGTAAGATTCACCCTTTTTTATTTTAAATATTCCTTTAAATATTTTCCAGTAATACTTTTTGGTTCACGTATAATATCTTCTGGCTCCCCAGCAGCAACCAGACGTCCACCACTCTCTCCGCCATCCGGTCCTAAATCAATAATATAATCCATTGATTTTAATATATGCATATTATGCTCAATTACTAAAACCGAATTGCCTTTTTCCACTAATTGATTCAAAACTGATAAAAGCATATTAATATCGTGATAATGCAAACCCGTCGTCGGCTCATCTAATAAATATAAAGTTCGTTTACCTAAAGTATGTGTTAATTCTTTCGCTATTTTTATTCGTTGTGCTTCACCGCCTGATAAAGTGGTGGCACTTTGACCAATTTTAATATACCCTAAGCCAACTGATTGTAAAACTTTTAATTTATCAGTAATAAAATAATTACCTTCAAAATACTGAATCGCCTCATCAATCGTCATCTCTAAAACTTCAGCAATATTCTTTCCTTTATATTTTACTTGTAAAGTTTCACGGTTAAAACGTTTACCACGACAAACATCACACTCAACTAATACTGGAGGCAAAAAATGCATCTCAATTAGGTTCGCCCCTGCTCCCTGACAGGCCTCACAACGCCCTCCAGCGCGATTAAAAGAGAAACGACCTATAGAATAACCTCTTTCCCGAGATTCAGGCAAAGAAGCGAAGAAATCACGAATTGGAGTAAAAATGCCGGTATAGGTAGCTGGATTAGAACGTGGTGTGCGACCAATTGGCGACTGATCTATCACTACAATTTTATTTAAATATTCAACCCCCTTTATTTCAGTTACATTTTCTAGCTTCACCTTCCCTGGATGATTTTTCAAACGCGAAACATTCTTGTGAATAACCTCAAATAAAGATGATTTTCCTGAACCAGATACCCCGCTAATACCAACTAAGCGCCCTAGCGGTATTGTTACTTTTATATTTTTTAGATTATTAGCATGAGCGCCAATAATCTTTAATGAGCCATGATTTTGACTACGACGCTTTACTGGTAAATCAATTTTCTCCTGACCACTAAGATATTGAATAGTTAGCGATTTCTCAAAGAAAGTTTTATTTTTTTTCTGATCTAATAAATCTTTAATATTGCCACTAGCTACTACTTCTCCACCATGTACCCCAGCTAATGGCCCTAGATCAACTAAATAATCAGCTTCTAAAATAGTTTTTTCATCATGTTCAACAATAATTACCGTATTATTTTTATCACGTAATTTTTTTAAAGCATCAATTAAGCGCTCAGTATCACGTTCATGTAAACCAATTGTTGGTTCATCAAGAACATAAAGCGTTCGTGAAAGGTTGGAACCAATTTGTGAAGATAAACGAATGCGTTGTGCTTCACCGCCTGATAAAGTATATGCTTCCCGAGCTAAGGATAAATAATTTAAACCGACTTTAAGTAAAAATTCTAGACGACTAATAATTTGAACAACTACATTTTCCGCGATCACTCTTTGCCGCTTAGTCATTTTTTCAAAATAACGATTAAAAAAATCTAATAATTTATCAATTGGCAATTTACTCACTTCCGCTAAATTTTTACCAGCCACCCTCACCGCCAAAGCCTCTGGCCTTAGACGATCACCCTGACATTTTGGACATTTATTTTTAGCAAAAAAACTAGTACGCCCCAAACCAGAACATTCTGGGCAAGCTCCTTGTGGTGAATTAAAAGAAAATAGACGTGGCTCCACTTCGGGAAAAGAAAAATTATCATTCGGGCAAGTCCAGTTAGCGGATAATAAAAATTCTTGTTTTTTGTATTTAGCAATCAACAACCCTTTGCTATAATCTAAAGCATTCTCCACTGCTTCAAATAAGCGTGTTTGATCATTAAGCATTACCCGATCAATTAAAATTTCAATATCATGTTTCTGTTTCGGCGCCAACTTTATTCTATCCCTTAAAGAATAAATTGCTCCATCAATACGCGCCTCACTAAAACCAAGTGATAAATAATTATAAAGCACTTGATAATAATCACCCTTGCGATCACGTACAACTGGAGAAAAAATAGTAACCTCTGCCTCGCCAAANTCAGCACCGCGCTCAAGCAAAATATCAACCATTTCTTCAGTTGATAATTTTTCTATTTTCGTGCCACATAGTGGACAAAAAACTTCACCAACCCGAGCATATAAAACTCGTAAATAATTATAAATATCAGTTAAAGTACCAACCGTTGAGCGCGGATTATGTGATAAAGCTTTTTGGTCAATTGAAATTGATGGGGCTAAACCAATTATTTCATCAACATCAGCTGGCTTTTTCTGACTTAAAAATTGACGCATATAAGGCGACAAAGATTCAACATATTCTCTTTGCCCCTCAGCAAAAATAGTATCAAAAGCTAGCGATGATTTACCGCTACCAGAAACACCAGTGATCACCGTTAGTTTATTATGCGGTATTTCTAAATTAATATTTTTTAAATTGTGTGTCCGTGCGCCACGGATAATCAACTTATTATTATCTAACATTTTATTTAATGTTATATTTTTTATTCTTCAATAATATCTAAAAATTCCTCAATCTTTTTATGAATATTCTGAGGTATAATGTGATGTTTTTTATTATAAGCCAACTGCTTGTCTCGTCTACGATCCGCTTCATTAATCGCGCGGCGCATAGAATCGGTAATTTTATCAGCATACAGAATAATTTTCCCTTTTACATTTCTAGCCGCCCGTCCCATAGTTTGCATTAATGAAGTTTGACTACGTAAAAAACCCTCGCGATCAGCATCTAAAATTGCTACTAAAGTCACTTCTGGCAAATCTAAACCTTCTCGCAAAAGATTAACCCCAATTAAAACATTAAACTTCCCTTCCCGAAAGTTCTTTAAAATTTCCGTACGTTCAAAAGTTTTAATATCAGAATGTAAATAATTAGTTTTTATCCCCTTACCCTCTAAATAAACATGTAAATCTTCTGCTTGTTTTTTTGTTAAGGTATTAATAATCGCTCGCTCATTTAATTCAGAAATTTTAATTACTTCAGCCAATACATCGTTAATCTGGCTATAATTTTCCTCTTTATTAAAAACCGGACGAACTTCTACTACTGGATCAACTAAACCAGTCGGACGAATTACCTGTTCAACTACTTGTTTTGAATTTTTATTTTCATAATCACCTGGTGTTGCGGTGGTAAAAATCATTTGCCCAACTCTTTTTTTAAACTCCAGAAATTTTAATGGCCGATTATCTAGGGCTGACGGCAAACGCCAACCATATTTAATTAAATTTTGCTTACGAGCCTGGTCACCATTATACATGCCCCTAATTTGGGGAATGGTAATATGAGATTCATCAATAATCGTTAAAAAATCTGGTTGACCATTTTTCTGCGGGAAATAACTCAAAAGCGAATCTGGCGCTTCTCCTGCTAATTTTCCACTTAAGTGCCGGGAATAGTTTTCAATACCATGACAATAGCCCAAAGACTGCAGCATTTCCATATCATATTTAGTACGACGCTCTAATCTATCAGCTTCTAATGATAAACCTTTCTTTTTAAAATAAGTTAAACGATCTTTTAATTCTGCTTGAATATTTTTAAGAGCAGTACTGATTTGTGGTGCATTAGAAATAAAATGTTTAGGCGGAAAAATAATAATTTCCTCTAAATTATTAAGGATATTTTTAGTAATATTATCAATAATGCTTAAAGAAAAAATTTCTTGATTCTTTAACTCTAGGCGATAGATAATATTTTCTGACATCGGTCTAATTTCAAAAACATCACCCCGTACGCGAAATTGTCCACGCTTAATTTCACCATTAACGCGCTCAAACTGAATTTTTACTAATTGTTTTATTAAATCAGAACGAACAATTATTTTCCCTTTTTCTAAAACTAAACGTGATTCTAAATAAGTTAAAGGCACTCCTAAATTATAAATACAGGAAACAGAGGCAACAATAATTACATCACGACGAGTCATTAAAGCTGAAGTTGCCCCATGACGTAAACGATCAATCTCCTGATTAATCATGGCTTCTTTATCAATATAAGTATCGGTAATCGGTAGATAGGCTTCTGGCTGATAATAATCATAATAAGAAACAAAATAATGAACAGCGTTATTCGGAAAAAAATTTTTATATTCACGATATAATTGTGCTGCTAAAGATTTGTTTGGAGCAATTACTAAAATTGGCCTATTTTGCTTTTCAATAATATTAGCCATTGTAAAAGTCTTTCCTGAACCAGTAACACCCAAAAGAGTTTGACAATCAAAACCAGACTCTATTCCTTTTAAGAGCTTTTTAATCGCTTCTGGCTGATCTCCAGCCGGCTTAAAATCTGATTTTAATTGAAAAAGTTGAGCCATAAAAACCTTAAAATTTTTCTGTAATTTTAATAAATTTTTCAAAAAATATCAATATTATCATAACATATAGCCTATAAATTAAAAGACCGCCGTTTTTATGGCGGTCTTTTAAAATTATTAAATAAATTGACTAAAAGTAAATTTATTTTAAATTGAAGTTAGCCTTAACAGTTACCATAACTTCCTTCTCTATGCTTGAAGTATCATATAGGCCGTAGTCAGAAATTTCAATTGCACCGGCAGTCATCACCTGAACAACACCCATGGAAACTGATTTGATGGCATCAACCTTTTTACCACTGCTAGCCGCAATTGCTTCCGCACGCGCTTTAGCGTCCTTAATTGCTTCTGGTAATAGCGACACTCTTACTTCTGGTAATTCTGAATAATAATATTCTACAGAATTAGCAAAAAATAAAACTCCTTGCTCAGCTAACTTATCGCTATTTTTAGCTAATTCTTTCATTTTATAAACATCATCTGATTTAATGGACACATTCTGAGTTAAATTATACTCCTTAACAGTTTCATTGTTTCTGTAATTATACATTTCGCTCATAAACACCGGCGAAATTTCAATTTGCTCAGCAGTAAATCCTTGGGCGATAAGAAAATTATTAACAATCTTCTCATCAGCTTTCATTTGATTATAACCCTCTTTCATTTGCTCTTTAGTAACAGTGCGAGAAAAATTACCAGTCCAACGAGCTGAATCAGCAGTCACTTCTTTTTTCGCTGAACCAGAGACAACCACTGTGTTATCAAGCTTTCTCACATCTAAGAAGGTGCGCGCCACAATGACTGAGGCCGCGATAAGACTCACGCCTAAAATAAGACCAAAAATAATAAGTTTGTTTGATTTTTCCATATTATTTTATGTTAATTAATTTAATTATAAATCTAAATTTATTTTTTAGCAAACGGAAATTGTGTGTATTCTGATTGACCAGCTAATTCACTCTCAATAGCCATTAACCGATTATATTTGGCCGTTCTTTCACTACGTGCCGGTGCGCCAGTTTTAATTTGCCCTGTACCCATAGCAACCACTAAATCAGCAATAAAAGTATCTTCAGTCTCGCCACTACGATGAGAAATAACTGCCGTCATTCCATTAGCCTGGGCCTCGTTAATAGCCTTAATCGTCTCAGTTAAGGTGCCAATCTGGTTTAATTTAATTAAAATTGAATTAGTGGTCTTTTCCGCGATACCACGCTCTAATCTCTTAACATTAGTAACATATAGATCATCACCCACTACCTGAACTTTCTGTTCAAAAGCCTCAGTAAAAGCTTTAAATCCCGCCCAATCATCTTCAGCTAAAACATCCTCAAAAGAATAAATTGGATAACGCTCACTTAATTCTTGATAAAAGGCAATTAACTCTGCGCTTGACATGGTCTTATTCTCCTTCTTTAAATGATAGAAACCATTATCAAAGAATTCAGTTGCCGCCGCATCAATGCCAAAAATAATATCCTTGCCTAATTCATAGCCAGCCGCCTTAACTGCTTCAGTCAATAAGGCGAAAGTTTCTTCGTTAGATGAAACAGCTGGCGCAAAACCACCCTCATCACCAACACTAATATTATAACCCTTATTTTTTAAAACTTTTTTCAAATTTTGATAAATTTCTGTGCAAACTCTTACTGCCTCAACAAGAGACTTCGCGCCTATCGGCAAAATCATATACTCCTGAATATCAGTTGCCCAATTAGCATGCTTACCACCATTTAAAACATTCATCATTGGTATTGGCATTTGATATTTTCCAGAAAATGAGGGGTTAAATTTACTTAAATACTGATAAAGAGGTTGTTTTAAAGCAACCGCAGCAGCACGCGCTACCGCCAAAGAAACAGCCAACATCGCATTAGCTCCTAAATTAGCTTTATTTTCAGTACCATCCAATTTAATCATTAATTCATCAATCTTTTCTTGATTTGTCGCCTCTTGTCCAATTAAAACTGGAGCAATTTTTTCCTCAACATTTTTAACAGCCGTTAAAACACTCATTCCATTATAAAAAGATTTATCACCATCACGTAATTCTACTGCCTCATAACTACCAGTTGAAGCTCCACTTGGTACTGCTGCCCAAGCACTTGCGCCATTTTCTAAAGTAACAGTCGCCGAAAGTGTCGGATTACCGCGAGAATCAAGAATTTGCAAAGCTTTAATTGACTTTATTTTCATATAATTAATCAAAATTAATTGCCATTATAGTTTTCATGAGCATGTTTTTCTGCACAACAAGCCACTTTTCGTAAAATTTTTACTGCCTCAATTGGATAATTACCAACAGCAGTCTCATCAGAAAGCATAATCATATCAGCACAATCAAAAACCGCATTAGCGATATCACTAATTTCCGCTCGGGTTGGGTGTGGATTTTTTATCATTGAAGTCATTACTTGAGTCGCTAAAATAGCTGGCTTTTTATGCCAATGGGCATGACGAATAAGGTTTTTCTGAATTATCGGCAATTCTTCAATCGGTACCTCAATCCCTAAATCACCACGCGCAATCATAATCACATCAGAAGCAATAATTATTTTATCAATATTTTTTAAAGCAATGGCTCGTTCAATTTTAGAAATAATTTTAACTTCACTTTTCTCGCCTAAAATCTTTCTTAAACGCTTAACATCCTTTTCAGTTTGTACAAAAGATAAAGCTACATAATCCATGCCGGCTTTCATGCCAAATTTTACATCAGCGATATCTTTTGGCGTCAAACCACCTTTTTTAATATTAGTAGCTGGTACATTAATGCCTTTATTAGAATTCAGGACTCCATTATTAATAACTTTAGCAGTAATAGTTTTATTTTTCACCTCTAAAACAATTAATTCAATCGCACCATTACATAAAAATAATGGTTCTCCTTTTTTAATATCCTTATATAGATCTTTATCGCCAATTGGGATAATGCCGCCCTTCTTATAAGGCTTTTCTGAATAAGCAAATTTATAAATATCATCAACACGCATCATAATTCCCCCTTCCGGCATTTTACCAACACGAATGCGTGGGCCTTGCAAATCTAACATGATCTCTACTTGTTTTTCACTTTTTTTATTATAAGTATCAATTATTTTTTTAATTCTTTCATACTGCTCATAAGTAGCGTGTGAAAAATTAATCCGAACAATATCAACACCAGCATCAAGTAATTTTAATAAAGTATTTTTTGACTCTGTTTTTGGGCCAATAGTAGCAATTATTTTTGTATTCATATTTTTTGAACAAATAAAATCAAACCATTATTTAGTATAAGGCTATCAAGAAAGTAATTCAAGATAGTTGTTGTTGATTAATTAGAGATCTTTAGATAAACGATATGTTTCTTTAGCAATCTCTTCCATTTCATCAGTTTTAACAATTAGAATCTGTGTGCCGCCACCAGTTTTACCTATTTCCGCCTCAACCCCCTCTGACTTATTATTCATTTCTTCATCTAATTCAATACCTAGAAATTTCAGATTATCACAAATTCTTTCCCGCATAATAAATGATCTTTCACCAACTGTACCAGCAAAAATCAACAAATCAACTCCCCCTAAAACAGCTGCCATGCGACCGATATATTGCTTAATGCGATTAACATAAATTTGTAAAGCTAATTTTGAATCTAAATCACCATTTTTTTCATTCACTAATAACTCACGAATATCATCACTCTTGCCAGATAAACCAAGTAGACCACAATTATTATTAAAATAAGCCTCTAGTTCTTTCTGATTTTTATTAAGTTTTTCTGAGAGATAAAGAACCGTGCCAGCATCAATATCACCAACTCTAGTAGCCATCACCAAGCCCTCAAGAGGCGTAAAGCCCATTGAAGTATCAATACTTTGTCCATTTTTAACTGCCGTAATACTAGCCCCACCGCCTAAATGACAAACAATTACNTTTTCCGGCATGCGACCAAGCAAACCAGCTGTTCGGCCAATTACTGATTGTACTGAAATGCCATGGTAACCAAAGCGACGAATACCAAAGCGACGACTATCTTCAATCGGAATAGCATATAATTTAGCTTGCTCAGGAATAGTGGCATGAAAAGCACTATCAGAAACACCGATAATTGGCTTATCTTCTCCAAAAATTTCTCGGACTTTTTTTATTTCACTTAAGGCTGGACCCAAATGAAGAGGTACTTTTTCTAAAGCACTATCAGCTAATTTTAAATATTCATCGTCTATTAAACGATTAGTTAAAAAATATTCACCCGGAGCGACAATTCTTATACCAACTGAGTCAATATCTTCTTTAGACTTAATTAAGCCTATTTCTATTAATGAAGAAACGATAAATTTAATCGCATTAATATAACGATTTTCATCAATAGCTGTTTTCTTTTTACCAATTTTTTCGGCTGTTTCAGTGACAATAAAATCACCATCTTCTTTTTCAAAATGAGCAGAATAAATTTTTTCTTCCCCAGAATAAAAAGAATATTTTTTACTTGAGCTGCCCGTGTTAATAATTAAATACTTTTTTTGCATAATGTTAATTTAATATAAGCCGCTAAAAAACAATTCGGCTATAACAAACAATATATAAAATAAAATTAAATATAACGCTTCCCTCTTACTTAAAACCTTATCAGATTTCATAAAATAAAATAATAAAACCATAGCTAAAAACATAAACAATCCAGTAACATAAATTAACTGAGGAGCGAAAGAAAACGGACTAATAATCGCAATCAAGCCAACTACAATAGTGGCATCAGCAACTACAGTTCCTAAAATATCGCCCAAGGCCAAATCATCATGATCCTGTTTAACTGCCTTAATAGAAAAAGTTAATTCTGGCAAAATTGTTCCCAGTCCAATAATAAACATTCCTACAAAGACTGGATTAATCTTTAACTTCTCAGCCAAACTAGCACCATATTGAACAGCTAAGTTAGCCCCTAAAATAAGGACGCCTAAACTAAGTAAAAATAGAAATAAATTTTTATACGAAAAAGGCTCACGCTCTGTTTTAACAGTGCTTTTATTACGTCGTAAAATATAGGCATAAAAAGATAAGCCAGTAATAATTAAAAGTATGCCCTCAAAACGAGAATAAGAACCATTAAGACCTAACAAGAGAGGGATCGCAATAGCAATAATATGAAACCATTTATTTTCCAGGAGTCTGTTTTCAATTTTTAACCCACGATTTGCTAAAAAAATAGTGATAGCTAAAACCAAAGTTAAATCAGCCACATTAGATCCAAAAAGAGTGCCTAAACCTAAAGCTGGCACACCTTGGATCGCTGCATTTATAGACACCATCGCTTCTGGCAAAACTGAAATAACAGCTACAATCAAAAAACCAACAATATATTTCGGTAATTTAAAACCTTCCGCTATTTTTGTAGAATAACGCACCGTAAAATCAGCACTTTTTATAACAATTGCTAAAGATGCTATTAACAATAAAAAATCTAAAAGCATAATCTAAAAAATAAGTCAGCTCCTTTAATTATTCTCTTTATTTCTTTTCCTACCAAAAAGAAAAATATATAAAATTTCTAAAATACCTAAAGTATTAATAACTAATAAGGCAATAAACCAGGGCTTACTATTATTTTTAACGGCCCTCCATAAAGCAACCCCCCTCCAAGGTAAAACCCATAAAACAATTAAAAATATAATATTAGGATTTTCAATTAAAGCTTGTTCCAGAACCATATATTCTTTAATTTATTTATCTAAAACAATCTTATCATTTTTATCTATTTTTAGTCAATTAAAAACCCATTTTTCAATGGGTTTTTAAACATTACTACTTAAAAGCAGGGTTTATAGACAACTATTTTTGATATTCATTAATTACAGAATCAGCAACATCATTAATTTTCAATACTAATTATTTATTAGCTTCTTTGACACTAAAACTTTTAGTGCAAAATTTCAATTCTCTCTTGGCTCGGGGACAGGGATTTGAACCCCGGTTGCCAGGGCCAGAACCTGGTGTCCTACCACTAGACGATCCCCGAAATATATAATTAAGAAAAATTTGCTTTTCTTAGCTTTTCCCAAAAAGCCATTTTTTTCTCTTCCGAAACATCAACCTGGGCATGAGCTAAATTAATTCCATCCCCTGCCTTTCTTGGAATTAAATGTAAATGAAAATGAAAAACTTTTTGTTGAGCATCTTGGCCGGCATTATGAATTAATTGTAAATTATCAATTCCCCACACCTCTTTATAGGCAAGGCTTAATTTTTTAGCTACTTTAATAATTTCTACTAAATATTCCTCTTCAACATCATAAATATTAACAAAATGTTTTTTAGGAATAATTAAAGTATGCCCTAAACTAGAAGGAAAAGCATCTAAAATCGCTATAACTAAATCATTTTCATAAATAATCTTGGATGGAGTTTCTTTATTGATAATTTTACAAAAAATACAATCAGGCATATTTTAAATTATTATTTTAACTTAATTTTTTAATTATTTTTTGGTTTCATTAATGGAAATAAAGTTGTTTCTCTCACCGACTTATCAACTAAAAAAGCGAATAATCTCTCACCAAAACCAAAACCGCAAGTTGGCGGCATGCCATGTTCAAGCATTTCCACAAATTCCCAATCTGGCATCATGGCTTCCTTGTCACCACGATCAATTAACTCTTCCTGCAATTTAAAACGATTATATTGATCAATTGGATCATTTAATTCTGAAAAGCCATTTCCTACTTCCGCGCCAGCAATAATAATTTGGAATCTTTCAGTTAATTCCGGATTTTCTGGCTTAGCTTTAGCTAATGGACTAACTAGCTTAGGATGATTAACTAAAAATACCGGACCGGCAATATTTTTACGACAATATTTCCAAAGAGTATCTGTGAGGCGCTCCCGATTATCTCCTTCATATTCTACCGCTAACTCTTTTAATTTCTTTTTCATTTCTTTTTCGCTCGTCTGTAAAACATCAATTCCAGTTTGCTTTAATACTTCTTCACAATAATCAATTTTTGGCCACTCACCAGCTAAATCATACTCAAACCCCCTAGTTTTAAATTTTGTTTTACCAAAAACTTTAAGAGCAATTTCTTGGTATAGTTCTTGGGCTAATTTCATACCCATTTCATAATCAGCATAAGCCCAATAAAATTCCATATTAGTAAACTCCTGAAGATGATTAGGACTAGAACCTTCATTGCGATAAACACGTCCAATTTCAAATACTTTTTCATAGCCAGCGGCCATTAATCTCTTCTGCCATAATTCACCAACAGAAATACGTAAATAAACTGGAATATCAAAATCATCGTGATGAGTTTTAAAGGGATTAGCTTCTGCTCCGCCAGTTGTGACTTCTAGAGTTGGAGTTTCTACCTCAAAAAAACCATGGCGCTTCATGAAATCACGCGTCACTTCCCAAAACAAAGCTTTTTTATAAAACAGATCTCTTAAATCTTTATTTAATAATAGATCAAGATAGCGTTTACGAAAAAGTTCATCCTCATCTTTTAAGCCATACCAAGCATCTGGTATTGGGCGCAAAGCTTTAGTAAGTAATTTCCATTCTTTAACCATCACACTCTTTTCCCCTTTATGAGTTAAAAAAACACTTCCTTTTACTTCAATAAAATCAGCCACATCAATAAATTTTAGGAAAGATTTATAAGATTCAGCTCCAATATCTTTTTTAGAAAAAGCTAATTGAATGCTGCCACTAGCATCTTCTAAATTAGCAAATGCTAAATTACCATGTTCTCTTTTTGAGCGTAACCGCCCGACAATATAAAATTCCTTTTGACTATCTGCTAAAGATTCAAAATCAGCTAAAACCGAGCCAATACTAAAATCGCGCTTAGCTTTGGCCGGATAGGGATTTATTCCTTGCTGAACCAGCTCCTCCATTTTTTTTAAGCGATCATCGCGCTCACTAACTGATGCCGCTGATTCAATTTCTTTTTCTTTATTAACAGGCATAAAATTGATTATTATTCAATCTTTAAAATTTTATATTTCAAGACACCTTTAGGTGTTTCCACTTCCACCGAATCTCCTTTTTTTCTATTTAAGAAAGCCACCCCTAGTGGTGATTCATTGGAAATCTTTCCCGCAAGTGGATCCGCTTCATTAAAACTAACAATTGTATATTGCTTTTCCTTATCACCAGATTTAACAGTAACCTTTGAACCCATTAGAACCTGATCTTTAGCATCCTCGTATTGGACAATAGTAACATTTTTTAAAATATTAGTTAATTCCAAAATTCTTCCTTCGTTTAAGGCTTGAGCATCCTTAGCTTCGCTATACTCAGCATTTTCACTTAAGTCGCCGAGTTCTTTAGCATGCTCAATTCTTTCAGCAATTTCTTTACGCTTAATTGTCGTCAAGAAAGTTAATTCATCTTTTAGCTTATCATAGCCCTCTTGAGAAATGATTTGTTCATTCATAATTTTATTTTATTTGAAGATTATTTGCTTCTTAATATACTCTATTTTCCTGAATAAGACAAGCCCCGATTATTAAAATTCCTATTCCTAGAGGATGATTTAAATAAGGGGTAAAAAAATTTGTTAAAGCTAAGAAAACTAAAGCAGTGCTCAACCCCAATAAAATAAAATTATTCTTTTGTGAACCAAGTATTAAAGCTCTCTTAATTAAAGAAAAAATTAAAACTAAATAAACTAATAATCCAAACAAACCAATTTTTAACCATAAATCAAGATAGCCCCACTCAAAAGCATAAGTTGTATATTCTCCAGTTGGATTATTCTGTAAAATTCGTGGATCTTGAGAAAAATAAGTCACTGTCGCTCCATAGCCTTGCCCTAAAAATGGTTCTTTTTTTATCTCCTTTAAAAGCACTGGCAAAAGAGACCAACGTGAAGCTAAGGCTGGCTCATCTTTATTTCCACTAACACGCTCAATAAAATCGGCGTTAAATTCTCCTTTGCTAGGATACGGAATAATAGAAACAAAATAAATAATAAAAAAGGCCATTAATACACTCATTAAAAGCCACAACATTGAGATAATTGCTTTCTTAAGAGAAAAAAAGCGCCAAACAACAATAAAACTAAAAACAACCGCCACCGCCAAACCAAGCCAAAAACTACGCGAGAAACTAATTAAAATTGAACTAATAAATAAAGCTGCCAACACCATGAGAGCAATTTGCTGACCATAAGCTTCTTTTTTTGTTTTTAAACTTTGCCCAAAAACTAAAAATAAAGCCACCCCAGAAAATATTTGTCCTTGAATAAAGACACGTGGCCAACCAGAAAGAGTGGGAGTCATTTCTCCAACCAAAGTTTTTCTTAGCCAAGTATATACTTCGGGAGAAAAACTTAAGCTATGAGTAAAAACATAAATTAAAAATAACGTTTTTAAACTTAAAAAAATTGCCGCTGCTAAAAAAACTAGTTTCAGATTATTAAAAGTCTTCTTATCTTCCGTCTCTGATTCACCACGACTATAAACAACTATTGCCGGAAAAAGCAAAAGCCAATATAAATAAGAATTAAAATCGTTAAAAATTAAATCTAGAGAATGTTTTCGTAAAAAAGCATTAATTAAGCCAATGCCAATGAATATCGCTAAAAAAATAAAATACTTTAATAATGAAAAATTTTTTATTTTTTTAAGATACTGACCTTCTTTTTTCTCTTTTATTAATTGCCAGACAAAACGAAAAACAAAAACAGCCATCACCACCGCCCATAAAGCAATGCGAATCGGTAAGTTATAAGTGCCAAGAGAAAAAACAAACATGTGCCCCATTGAACCGATAAAAAGCTCTGCTAAAACCATTAATAAACCCAGTTCTAAACGATAAATGCTTAAACCTAAACATAATAAAACTAAAACAATAAAAATCACTTGGTTCAAATTAGGAAAGACTAAAGCTAAGTAAGACAAGATGTCTATTGCTATAAAAGCCGCCAAAAGAAAAAATAAATTACGAATTTTTTTTGATTTAAACATAATTAATTATTAATTTTAACCGTATCACCAACAACAATTTCATTTTCCCGACAAAACCCGGCTGGCAATTCTAAAACATAATTAACAGCTGCTCCGCTAACATAAATATTTACCGGCTCCGAGCCTTCTGGTGGTAAATCAGCCGCAATGTTAATAATTTTATCATCATCAATAAAAAGAATGTCTAAAGGAAAATTCATATTTCGCATGACAAATTGTCTTTCTTCTTTATCTGGAAAAACAAATAACATTCCGCAATTAGCACATAAATCTTCCCTAAAACTTAAACCTCTATATTGTTCCACTGGCTCAGAAACAACTTCACTGATAATTTTCTTCCCTTTTATTTCAATATCCTGATATTTAAGCTCAACAATATTTAGCTCACTAATTTTATTAAAAAATACAAAAAAAATTAACATTAAAAATAAAGCAGCTACTAAGCAATATTCTTTTTTAATTTTAAGACAAGCCATGTTTATTTTTTATTACCCGCATCGCCTCTTTATATTTTTTAACCGCTGGCAAAAAAGGAAAGAGCTTATAAACAAATGAGGGCAACCAAGAGCTAATTGTTCCACCTGGAGCAATTTTAAATAAAACCTGGGGAATAAAAACACCTATTTTCCCTTCGGCAAGCATTGTCAGCCACAAATCCCAATCTTGAAATTTTTTAATATTTTCGTCCCAACCACTTGCTGGATAATCTGCTCTTTTAATCAATGACATGGTGTGAATATACGGCTGACGTCTTAATTTATCTGGATCAAAATTAGTTAACTTAAACATCTTTTTGCCCCACAAAAAAGAAGAATAAGCATAACTAGCGCTTGGATTGCTATCTAAATAAGCAATCATATATTCTAAAGCTTGGGGATCTAAAACAGCATCAGCATCACAAAATAATAAATATTCACCCCGAGATTCCTGAAAACCGCGATTGCGAGCTGCTGGTGCCCCTTGATTACTAGCTTGATTCAAAAATAAATAACGATTATTGGTTTCTAATTTTTTAAGATATGCCGCACAAACTTCTTCAAGATTATCCTTAGAACCATCATTAACAATAATTACCTCATAATTTTGATAACTTTGTTTAGCAATACTCTCTAAAGTTTTTTTTATTTTATCGGCTTGATTATAAACCGGTATTATTATGGAAACCATATAAATCTATTTATATTAAACCCTACTCAGCCATAAACTCTATTTAATAAATTGACAAACTTCCCGCGCCTTATCTTCCCATCTAAACTCTTTCATAGCGCGTCGCTTGCCTTGTTCACCTAATTTCTGTCTTAATCCTGGATCTTTAAGTAAACGAACTATCGCTGCGCCAATATCCTCAACACTTTCTGGGTCAACCATTAATCCGTTTACTTCATGCACTACCGCATCTTTAATGCCCCCAGAATTACCAGCAATAACTGGTTTGCCACAAAGATTGGCCTCAAGATAAACAATTCCAAAACCTTCAAAGTCACCAGCAATATCACGCGAAGGCATAATAAAAATATCACATAATCTAAGCCAGGCCCATTTTTCATCTTCCGATAATTTTCCTAAAAATATTATTTTTTTAGCAAAGCGTAGTGGCACTAATTGTTTTAAATAACTCTCTCGTGGTCCGGCGCCAGCAATAAAATAAATTAAATTCTTACTCTCCTCTTCAGGCATTTTTATTAAAGCCTCAATCGTGCGATCAACTCCCTTTCTTTTTACTAAACGCCCTAAACTTAAGATAATTGTTTTACCCTCTAAATTATAGGAATTTTTTATCATCCGTAGATCATAAGGATCAGCCTCGCGCGCTCCACTCTCAATTCCAGGATTAACTACTTTAATTTTATCTTCCAGCAGTGGCCAATTTTCAATTAATTTTTCTTTAACATAAGTATTCGCACAAATTATTTTATCAGCCCGCTTCAGTATTAGTTTACTTAAAAACTTCTTCCGAGGAGACTTTAAGGCAAGTGATAAATCCATACCATGCAAGAAAATCGTATATTTTAACGGTTGCAAAAAAGAAACAATATAGGCAACTGTACCTAGGGGTAATATCTGACCAACCAGTAAATGATCAAATTTTTCTGTCACCAATCTTCTTTTTAATAACGGAATAATCGGCAACCAAGAAAGCGATTTGTTGCCAGACATTAATTCACCGCGATTATTATTAAGCACTATTATTTTTTCATCAATCGGCCAATATTTAGCTAGATTACCGTAATAACTGGCTACCCCTCCACGAAAGGGTGGATACTCTAAAGTAATTAATAAAGTTTTCATAATATATTTCTCAAAGCAAACTATTAAAATTAAATTAACGTTTAAATGACTTCAGCACACTCAAAAAATCTTCTTTCTTAAATCCGCCTAAATTCATCAAAAGGAGAAAATAAACAATGGCCCCGATAATCGTTACTAAAAAAACATTTAAATATTTTTTACCTAAAAAAACAATTATGCCCATAATCAAAGAAGCGAATAATACTTTGGCAAATATTTTTAAATTTTTACCATAACGATATGGAATTATTTTTTTTACCCAATACATTCCTAAAATAAACATCAAAAAATTAGTAATCAAAACAGTTAAGCTGGCACCAACGGCTTGTAGGCGCGGAATAAGCAAGAGATTGAGCACAATACTGACAAGCATAACTATCCCCATGTTTAAAGTATTTTTTTGCTGATGATCACAGGCATTAAGCAATGAACCAATTGGGAAATTAATAAAAATAAAAAATAAAGCGATAATTGATATTTCTAAAGGTAAAACTGCGGCAGAATACCCTTGGGAAAATAAAAGAATTATCTTATCTGCTAATACTATGGTGCCAATAATTATCGGCAAAGAAATAATAATTAAATAATTCATCGCCCGCTCAAAAGAAATTAAAAGCTGTCCCCGATTATTCTGCCAATAAGAACTCATGGCCGGATATAAAGAGGCTGTAAAGGCCATTGGTAGAAACTGAAGAGCGAAAATTATTTTAAAGGCTATTTGATATAAACCAACCTGAACATCGCCAGCTAAAACAGATAAAAGAACTGAGTCAAGATAAGTATATAAACGCTGAAAAATAGCATAAACAGCAAAAGGCCAAGCTATTTTTATTATCTCCTTGATTAGCGCTTTATCATAAACAAACTTCAAAGGAACTTTTATCTTTCTTTTTAAAATAATTAAAGAATAAACAAAATTAAAAGTACTAGCTAGAGCCAAAGCCAACATGGCTGCAATAAGTCCACCACCAGCTAATAAGGCTCCATAACCAAAAATTAAAACTATGAGTTGAAAAATAACTGAAGAAATACTTTCATATTTTAAATTATGAAAACCACGCACTACCGCAAAAAAAGTAGTTGTAAAAGAATCTAGAACCATGCAAATAGAGGAAATATAAACTAAATTCTTTGTCAAAGAGTCATAACCCAAAACATTAATTAAAATAAAAACAGCCACCAAAGCCAAAATAGTTAAGGGGAGTTTCAAAATCAAAATATTGGATAACCACTTCCCCGCCTTTTCAGAATTTTTAGCTACTTCTCTCGTTAATACATTAGCAAAGCCTAAGTCAATAAGAATGGCAAAAATGGTTGTGAAAGAAATGGCAAAATAATATTTACCTAAATTAGCCGGACCAACATGGCGAGCCAAAAGTGTAAAATAAGTAAAAGAAATCACCTTTTGCAAAACTAGAGCCAAGGTTAAATATGAAGTATTTTTAGCAATATTACCTATTTTTGCCATAAATATGTGAACATCAACTAAAATTATTAGGATTCGGTCATTTTCACAAGGACTCTTGATTAAATCTAAGAGTTATGATAACATAATACTAACATAATTTAAAGATATTCAATAGCTAAAATTTTATTAAATATCAATAAAATTTTTTTATTTTTATGAAGAAAGAAATCCACCCAAAATATTATCCGAACTGCAAAGTCTCCTGTGTTTGTGGTAACACTTTTATAACTGGCTCAACTGAACCAGAAATTAAAGTTGAACTTTGCTCTGCTTGTCATCCTTTTTATACCGGCAAACAAAAATTGGTTGATACCGCTCGCCGAGTTGAGAAATTTGAAGCTAAAGTAAAAGCTAAAGAAGCTTCTAAAAATGTTAAAGGTAAAAAAGCAAAACGTATTGCCCGAGCTGAAGCACGCGCCAAAAAGGAGATAACCGTAAAAACTAAAGATATAAAAAAAATTGCGCAAGTTAAATTAAATAAAAAATAAGCTCTCTATAAAAAGCAACTGCTTTAATTTTGTAACATTTTCATGCTACAATATGACTAACAGTTGCTTTTTTTGTTAGAGAATTAAAAATTGCTCAAATAAATATGTACGAAGAGATAAAGCAAAAATTTGCCGACAGTGAAAAAAAACTAATGGATCCTGAGCTTTTAAAAAATGCTCAGACAATGGTTAAAATATCTCAAGAACACGCTACTTTAAAAAAGACAGTTGATCTTATTTTAGAATTGGAAAAAGTCAATAAAGCAATAGAGCAAAACAATGAAATAATAAATTCGGAAAATGATGAGGAGTTAAAAAATATGGCTACTGAAGAATTAGATACTTTACATAATAAAGCCATAAAACTAAAAGCTGAAATTGAGGAAGAAATAAGCCCCTCTAGCCCGAATGATAAGAAAAATGCGATTATTGAAATCAGAGCGGGCACTGGAGGTGATGAGGCTGCTTTATTCGCTGGTGATTTATTTCGCATGTATTCCCGTTTCTGTGAACGACAAAACTGGAAATTAAGTTTAATTGATTCTTCAGTTATCGGTATTGGCGGCTATAAGGAAGTAGTTTTTTCTGTTAAAGGCGAAAGTGCCTTTGGTCTCTTAAAATTTGAAGCGGGAACCCACCGCGTCCAACGTGTTCCTGAAACAGAAAAACAAGGTCGCGTTCATACCTCAACAGCCACTGTCGTAGTTTTACCAGAAGCGGAAGAAATTGATATTGAGATCAAGCCTAACGATATCAGAATTGATACTTTTTGCTCTAGCGGTCCGGGTGGTCAATGTGTCAATACTACTTATTCAGCTATTCGCATAGTCCACCTACCAACCGGGATTACTGTTTCTTGCCAAGACCAAAAATCACAACATCAAAACAAGGAAAAAGCTTTGCAAGTTTTACGCTCTCGCTTATTAGCTAAAGAAGAAGAAGATCGTTTAGCCGCTGACTCTGATGCCCGTAAAACACAAATTGGCGATGGTGATCGTTCTGATAAAATTAGAACCTATAATTTCCCCCAAGATAGAGTCACTGACCATCGCATTAATATGTCTTGGCACAGCATTCCACGTATCATGGATGGAGAAATAGAAGAATTAATTATGGCCCTAAAAAAAGCCGATCGTGAAAGTCGCCAGAAATAAACAAATATTCTCTAATTAAATGACTATTTTTGATCTACAAAAAACCTCTCCCTTGCCATCAGGAGAAACTGAAATCTTGATGGCTTTTTTATTAAAGAAAGAAAAAGAATTTATTTTAACTCATCCAGAACTGGCTGTCCCAAAAAATATTTATCAAAAATATAAAAAATTAGAAAAAGAAAGATTAGCTGGTTGGCCAATTGCCACTCTCATTGGTCATAAAGAATTTTATGGTTTAAATTTTTTTATTAATAAAGATGTTTTAGTTCCCCGCCCAGAAACAGAAATAATGGTTGAAGAAATTATTAACATAATAAAAAACAAGCAAAATAAATTAATACTAATTGATTTAGGTACTGGCAGTGGCGCTATTATTATCTCTGTCGCTCACGAAAGCAAAAAAATGTTTCCCGGTAAATACCAAAAAAACATTTTTAGAGCCCTTGATATCTCTCTGCCCGCCCTGAGGATTGCTAAAAAAAATGCTATTTTAAATAAACAAGCAAAAAAAATTAAATTCCTTTCAGGCAATCTACTTGAACCTCTAATTAACAAAAAAGATTTTAATGATTTCAGTAATCATGAATTAATTATAGCTGCTAATCTTCCCTATTTAACTCCAAGTCAAGTAAAAAACTCTCCTAGCATTAAAAAAGAACCAAAGATTGCTCTCGTGGCTGGTCCTGATGGTTTAAAATATTACCGTGAATTATTTAAACAATTAAAAGAAATTAAAAAAGTTTTTCGGCAAGATAAATCATTCAGTAACCGTTTTAAAAAACCAATTACGCTTCTCTGTGAAATTGATCCCAGTCAAACAAAATCAATTAAAATATTAACTCAAAAATATTTTCCTTCAGCTAAACTAACTATTAAAAAAGATTTGGCCCAGAAAAATCGTTTGGCTATAATAAAAATCCTTGATTAAACTCAAGGATTTTTATATTTAAACTATCTTCAATCTTATTTTTTCTCTTCTTCCTTTTCCTTTTCTTTATCTTCAGTCGGAGCCGCTGCTTCTACTGTCTCTTCTGCTGGCTTTTCCTCCTCAACCTCCTGAACCTTTGGTTCAATCACCTTGGCCACCAAATCTTCAGGATTATTGCGTTTTAATTCAAAACCAGCTGGCAAGGCTAAATCAGCCACTGTAATAACATCATCAAAAGTAGCCAACACGGAAAGATCAACATCAATGTGATCAACTAAGTCGCTCGGCAAACACTCAACTTCAATACTATCCATTTCCCGCATTAACATACCGCCCAACTCTCTAACCGCCTTAGCTTCTCCAACAAATTCAAAAGGAATCTCTGTCGTAACCTTTTCTTTCATGTTAACTTGATAAAAATCAACATGGGTAAAAGTATACTTCAAAACATCTCTTTGCGTGTCTTTAATTAAAACTTTAAGCGCTCCCGTGCCAAAATCTAAATCAATCAAGTTTGATTCACCAGCGGCGCTATAAATTTTTTCAAAATCTACTTTTTTTAATTTAAGATTCTGATTCTCCACCCCTTTGCCATACAAAATTGCTGGAATATAATCGGGCGTTAATTTTTCATTTTTTTCTCTCTTTTCTGCTTTTAATTTGAATTCCATAGATTTAATAGCTAATTTTTGATTTAATTATTATATTTTCAATTACCCCCACCAAAATCAGCAAGGATAATAAGGAACTGCCGCCATAACTGACAAAAGGTAATGGTAGACCCACTACCGGCATAATTCCCATGTTCATACCAATATTAATAAACATTTGAACAAAAATCAAGCCCGCCGCCCCAATAATGAAATAAATTCCAAAATCGTCATTTACTCTTCTGATAGCCGCAATACAACGAAAAAAGAAAAGTGAATAAAAACTTAAAATCAATAAAACGCCCAATAAACCTAATTCTTCAGCAATAACGGCAAAAATAAAATCACTTTGAGCTTCGGGCAAAAACTTTAGCTGTGACTGTGAACCAAAGCCAACTCCTTTGCCAGTTAAACCACCAGAACCCACAGCAATCATTGCCTGGGAAATATTATAACCCGCCTCCAGAGAATTAGCTGTTGGATTAATAAAAGTTAAAATTCTATCTTTTTGATAAGGTTTAAACAGAAAAAACCAAGAAATCACAAAAATAATCGCTGCGGCCACCCCAATGATAATAAAATATTTTTTCGGAAAACCAGCAGCAATAATCATTATCAACCAAATAGCCGCTAAAATAAGCGCTGAACCAAAATCAGGCTGTAATAATACTAAAAAAACAAAAACAAAAGTACTAAAAGCGGAAACTAAAAAATGACGTGAGGTCTTTATTTTAGTTGCTAAGCCAGAAAAATATTTAGCTAAAAATAAAATCAAAATAAATTTCACAAATTCTACCGGCTGCAAACCAAATCCCCCAATATTAAACCAACCTTTAGTCCCCTTAACTACTGATCCAAAAATTAAAACCGCAACTAAAATAATTATTCCAAAAAGATAAAAATAAATACTTAAACTTTTAAGAGAATAAGCATCAATAAAAGAAAATAAAAAAAGCAAACCTATGCCAATAATGGCAAAAAATAATTGCTTCTTAAAATTAAGCAAACTAAAATTCTCCTGTCCTAAAGCAACGCTATATATTTCCACCAAACTAAAAGTAATCAAGAGAATAACAGCCGCCAATATCAACCAATCAAAGTTTTTCAAATACAACCTAATACGACTTAACATATAAAACAATAGTTAACTAATTATTGAAAGCCCTGATATTTCAGATAAAGACTATCGTCTAAAATATTTAAATTAGGACGAACTTCTACCCTAGTTACACGCTGAATATTACTTAACCAAGTTAAGGAAACTTCTCGCGTCTCGCCAGCCAAAAAATTATTTACAACAAATATATTTACTCCCACTAGATCAGAGCCATTATATAAAGCAATATTAAAAGGAACGCTATAGTAACCATAATCTGTTAGGTTGGTGATACTGAAATCTAAAGAACTTAAATTATTTCTACCAACCGCCATATTTACTCCGACAGGCGTAAATTTCATATCTTTTAATCCAAAATTTACGCGTTCGTTATAAAAATAATTCCAATCCGGAATATCATGAGCATTTATTCTCTTCCAGGAAATATCTCTAATCGCCAAAATAGCTGCCGGAGACTCCGCTTCTATTTCTCTTCCTAAAGATAAAATATATTTTTCCTCACTTGGCAAAACATGAGCATTATCACAAGCAACTTCAACTTCATTGACCATGAAACAGTACTGAAAAACAGCAAAAAACTTATCATTAGGATTTTTAACATTAACCACTAAATCATAATTTCCATTATTTTTAAACACCCTAGGAGCACTAACAATTAAATCATTAACGGCATCACGTTGAGCGACAATGTTTGAGCCAAAATTAGCCATGTGCTCTTTCTCCGCCTTAATACTACGAAAATAAATAAGATAATTATAAAAAGAATAAACAAAAAAGAAAATAGAGAGGACAATTAAAAAAATAATGATAATTTTAGTAATATATTTACGATTTTCTGATAACCAAAGACCAAAATTCATTTTTTTCACACTTAAATTATCTAAATCTTTATACTTACGTAAATCAATTCCATTGATATTTTTATTTTTTGACATAATTATGTTATAATTATTCTAGTTATTTTAGCATAACATATTTTTTTAAATTTATAAACATTTACTATGGCAGAAATAAAAATTCCTTTAAGTGTTCCTGATTCAAAAAAATCGGAATATAAGAAAAATTATAACCAGGCTACAGCCAATACCGGCAACCTACTCTTAATCGCTGGTGATCAAAAAGTGGAGCATCTAAATGATGATTTCTTTGGTCGTGGCATTGCCCCAGAAGATGCTTCTCCAGAACATTTATTTAAAATTGCGGCTGGTGTTAGAGGGGGAGTTTTAGCTACTCACCTCGGGCTTATTTCTCAATATGCCTCTAGCTATCCCCACATTCCTTATTTAGTAAAAATAAATGGTAAAACAAATTTAGGACAAAATGCAGAAAAAGATTCAAGCGAGTGTTGGTGGAAAACAGAAGATGTACTTAACTTCAAAAAACAATCTGGCTTAAATATTGTTGGTATCGGCTATACTGTTTACCTAGGTGGTAAATTTGAAGCGCAAATGCTCAGCCGTATTGCTAGAGAAATTAATGTTGCTCATCAAAATGGTCTAATTGCTGTCCTCTGGGTTTATCCGCGCGGTAAAAATATTAAAGAAGAAGATATCCATACTATCGCTGGTGGAGCTGGCGTTGCCGCCTGCCTGGATGCTGATTTTGCTAAAGTAAAATATCCTTATGGAAGTAAGAATGCTAAATTAACAGCAGAAAAATTTAAAGAAGTTGTTTTAGCAGCCGGTAGAACAAAAATAATTTGTGTCGGTGGGCAAAAAAGAAATCTTAAGGAAATGATCAAAACAACTAAAGAGCAAATGAAAATCGCTGGTACTCATGGTTTAGCTATTGGTCGCAATCTTCACCAACGACCTTTAGCTGAAGCAATAAAATTAGGTAATAACTTGAGCGAAGTTATTCATGGTCCGAAACCAAAGAAAAGATCATCCTTTCTTGGCTTATTCTAATTTAATCCTTTTTAATCTAATTCAATCTTTTGACCTTAATAAAAAATCTCGTTTTAACGAGATTTTTTTATATTTAATTTCTTTAATAAATAATGTCTTAACTTTAATCAATAACTACACTTATTCTTTCCGGTAAACGTGGAGCGCGAGTAATGAAAGAGGGATAAAATTTAAGTTCAAAAGTTTTTATTTCCGGAAAAGTCTTAAGATAATTCTCTAACTGATCGCGATTAAGATTAACTATTTGTTTTTTATCAATAATTTCTGTATTACTCTTTAAAATCATTGTGCCATTAAAATTAATTTTAATTGAAGCTACACCAGTTTTCTGATTATAATCATCAAAAATATAAGCAATGTTTTTTTCATCATAGCCAACTAGTTCCTTATCATCTGGAACAAGTAAAGATAGTTTATTCTTAGCTAATTCCGAGGCTTGCTTTTTTGAATATGAAATTACTACAAATTTTTCCTTAGCCTTAACAGTAAATTCATCAACCGAATCTCCAATCTTGGCACTTGACTCAATAGTCATCGGGGCCAAAGCCTCATATATAACACCAGTTGTTATATCTTCAGGCTGGCTCAGCTTTACTTTAGACAATAAGAGATCACCCATTTCTTTAGTAGCGGCATCAATATCACTAGCCTTCACATATTTTTTAACCTTTTGACGATATATAAATTCGGTATCACTCTTCGCATAAATCTTATCCTGCAAACCAATCCAAAGACCAGGAATAGTAAAAGTTGTTGGCGAAATAGCTAAATCTCTACTTGGTTTATCGGCATATATTTCTACTTCCACTTCTCCATGAGCTGGTATATTTACTGCTTCTTTTATTCTAAATAACTTATTATCCGGACTGAGCAAACGAGTTGTGGCAACCAAAGGTTGATTTTTAGCTGAATTATTAATTAAAGTCACTTTTCCATATATTTCCTCACCAACTGGTTCCTCTCCACTAGCCAAAAAAGTTTTTTCTTCGCTAATCTCAACCTCCTGAATAGCGCCATCAACTACTTCCCTAAAATCAACCTCCTCTAAATAATCATTAGGTGTTGAAGAAGCATTTTCTCCTAAAAATCTTGCTGGTATAACCTTAATCAGTAAACTATCATTTAGAGTTTCGCCATTTGGAGTGATATTAATTACTAATTTAGAAAAAGAAAAATACAAAACGATTAAAACTAATATAACCGTTAAGCCAACAAACTTCCAAACTAAATTACGATATAAACCAACACTTTTCTTAACAGCTTCCCCTCTCTCAAGATAATCATCATCACCATCAGCTAATTTGCGTCTCTTCTCTTCTTTTTCTGAAATAAATTTAGAAAAATATTTCTTTTGCTGGTCAATTTCTTCTGCAGAATAATGTTCCTCTACCTCTTTACTCTTTTTTTTCGTTACAATATCTGCCTCTGTTTCATCTATTAGCATATCTTCAACAACCACTTCCGCTTTCAATTCCGGTAAATCCGGAAAAAAATTATCCATCTCCTCATCATCTTCAATAATATCAACAATCACCGGTTGGACTTTCTTCTTTTTTACCGAATCAGTCGCCTTTTTAGTTGCGGCCTTAGGAGAAGTTTTAGTGGAGGGCTTAGAAGAAGACTTAGAAGACTTGGTGGAGGCTTTGGAAGAAACTTTGGCAGAAGACTTAGGAGAAGTTTTAGCTGTTTTAGTTGCCCGAACAGAAGCTTTAGCAGTTGAGGATTTTTTTTTCGTTGTTTTTTTCACCTCGTCAACATCATTTTTTTTTGAAACTCTAGGCATAATACAAAAAAAGAATTAAAAATTTTAATTTTAAAAAAATTTATAACTTAATTAATTCTATTATATCAAAATTTTATAATGACAGCAATTTATTAAACAGCAATTTTTATTAATCCCTTAAACTGATCACTTAATTCCTTATTTATATTGTCATTATTATCAACTTGAAAGGCAGTTTTAATGATTTTTGATTTTCCACCTATCGTAACTTTAAAATAAACCTCATCTTTTCCCGGATAACGAGAAAAAAATTCTTTCATTTTAAGAATATCTTGATCTAAAGGATCTTTTAAGAAAATGATTTTGAGTGGTTTCTTGGGCTGCTCTTCTAATTTAACAGCTTTAGCTTCTTTTTTCTCCCGAGCAAACAGCTGAGCATGTTTAGCTTGATAATTATTCTTATGTGAAGCAGTCTCTAACATTAAACGTTTAAAATTATCAACTGATTTTTGTGGCGCTTCAGGATCAAGCGGAGCAGCCCGATTAACCAAAAACTTTATTTCTTTATCTTTTTCTGAAACCTTTCCCTCTAAAATAACTGCCTGGCCATCAAGCCAAAGATCAGTTGTCTCTTTATATAAACGTGGAAAAATTAACAGCTCAACCGATTTAAGAGCATCCTCAATTTTAACAAAAAGCATAGACTCACCTTTACGAGTAATAATTTTTTTAACAGTTGAAATAATGCCGGCAATAATAACATGTTCCGAACCTTTGTACTGATTTAATTTCGCTAAAGGAATAGCATAGCCAGATAAGTACTGACGAAAAAGATTATAAGGATGCTCGCTGACATAAAGACCCAGTAATTCCTTCTCCCAAATTAATTTTTCATTTTGCTCAGCTGGTGGGGCTGGACTTAAGCTCACTTTACTCAAACCGGCATTCAAGGGAAGATCGGCAAATAAACTAACCTGTTTACTTTCCTGAATCTTGCTCAGTTCTTTATTATAATTTAATAATTTTTCTAAATTTGATAATAACAAACCACGTTCACCCAAGCTCTCCATCGCCCCACTCTTAATTAAGCTTTCTAAAGACTTTTTATTTAAATCTTTATCAGTTACTCTTTCTAATAAATCAAAAATATCTTTGTAGGGTCCATTTTTTTTACGCTCATTAATAATAATATCAACGATATGCTCACCAACATTTTTTATCGCTTTAAGACCAAAGCGGATTGTATCAACTTTCTCCCCAGCTCTAACTGGCCGATTTTCCTTAGTGCCAGCCGTCACCGCTGTAAAAGTGCCAAAAGATTCATTAATATCTGGAGCCATAATATTAATACCCATATTACGACACTCTTCAATTTCAATAGCAATTCTATCAGAATCTCCATAATCAGAAGTCAATAAAGCAGCCATAAACTCTACCGGCCAATGCGCCTTTAAATAAGCTGTTTGATAGCCGATAAGCGCATAACAAGCAGCATGCGAACGATTAAAACCATAACCAGCAAATGGCTCAATAAAAGAAAAAACTTTCTCAGCCAACTCTTGATAAACTCCATTCTTAACACAACCTTCAATAAACTTCTCTTTTTGTTCAGCTAATAAAGAAGGAATTTTCTTACCCATCGCTTTACGCAAAACATCTGCCTGCCCCATGGTAAAGCCAGCTAAATTACGAGCAATTTGCATAACCTGCTCCTGATAAATAGCCACCCCATAAGTTTTTTCCAAAATTGGCGCCAATTTAGGATGGAGATAAGAAACTTTCTTAGTTTTATGTTTACCCGCAATATAATCCGGAATCCACTCCATTGGTCCTGGGCGATATAAAGCAACCATAGCAATAATATCTTCAAAAACAGTTGGTTTAAGTTCGCGTAAATAACGTTTCATGCCAGATGATTCAAATTGAAAAACTCCAGTCGTCTCCCCTTCTTGAAATAATTTATAAGTTGCCGCGTCGTCTAAAGGAATTTTATTAATATCAATATCTAGTCCGCGAGTATTTTTAATAATCTTTAAAGCTGATTCAATAATAGTAAGGTTTTTCAAACCTAAAAAATCCATTTTTAACAAACCTAAATCCTCAATTGGATGCAAAGAATATTGAGAAATAATGCTTTGATCAGAAGAAGAAGCATATTGAATCGGCACATAATCAGTTAGTGGTTTATTAGTAATCAAAACACCACAAGCATGTGTTGAAGAATGACGAGCCACCCCTTCTAAACGTAAAGCATAATCTAATATTCGCTTAGCTGCTGGATCATTATTATACATTTCCTTAACCTCTGGAACATCTTTTAGAGCATCACTTAAACTAGTAAACATCGGGATGCTCTTAGAAATCTTGTCGCAAAAATCATAAGGCTCATCAAGCACCCGTCCGACATCACGCACCGCCATTCTGGCCGCCATTGTACCAAAAGTAATAATCTGAGCAACGTGATCACGTCCATATTTCTCTGCTACATAATTAAGTACATCGCCACGGCGTGTGTCAGCAAAATCTAAATCAATATCAGGCATAGAAACACGTTCTGGATTTAAAAAACGTTCAAAAAGTAAATCATACTCTAAGGGATCAAGTCCAGTAATACCAGTCAAATAACAAACTATTGAACCAGCAGCACTGCCACGCCCCGGGCCAACCACAATTTTATTTTCACGTGACCAATTAACAAAATCAGCTACAATTAAAAAATAATCTGACCAACCCATCTTGGCGATAACCCCTAACTCATACTCCAGGCGCTCTCGCACTGCTTTTAATTCTTCTTCGCTAGCTTCTGGATAACGTCTAGAAATCCCCTTTTCACATAATTCTCTTAAATAGGAATTGCCATCATAACCTGCCGGAACCTCAAAATGCGGTAGCTGAATATTGCCAAGCTCAATTTCTAAATTACACATATCAGCAATCTTCAAAGTATTTTCAATTGCTTCCGGTACATCCTTAAAAGCAGCAATCATATCAGCATTAGAACGCATTGAATAATCACCATAACCAAGCATAGTCATTCTATCGGTATCAGTAATCTTCTTTTTATTTTGTAAACATAAAAGAATATCCTGTGCTTCAGCATCCTCTTTTTTAAAATAATGAACATCATTAGTAGCGATCACTGGGACATTTAATTCTTTAGAAAATTTAAGTAGTTGAGCATTTACCTTGGGCATGTCCTCCAATTCTGGATGATCCATTAATTCTAAATAAAAATTTCCCTGCCCAAAAAGATTATTATAATCTTGAATTCTTTTTTTTGCCTCTTCTAATTTATCAGCAACAATCAAGCGCGGTATTTCTCCAGCTAAACAAGCCGTTGAAGCAATTAAACCTTCATGATATTTTTCCAATAATTCCCAATCAATTCTCGGTTTATAATAAAATCCCTCTAAATGAGCGGCTGAAACTAATTTAATTAAATTTTGATAACCAGTTTTATTTTTAGCTAATAATAAAAGATGGTAACCACGACCATCTTCACGTGTATTTTTATCAAAACGAGAATTCGGCGCTAAATATGTCTCTACTCCAATAATCGGTTTAATTCCAGCCTTCTTAGCTTTCTGATAAAATTCTATCACTCCATACATTGAGCCGTGATCAGTTAAGGCAACAGCTGGCGAACCCTGTTCTTTAGCAAAATTAACCATCTCGTCAATCTTAGTTAGACCGTCAAGTAATGAATAATGACTATGATTGTGGAGATGAACAAAAGACATGTGAAAAAATAATTATTGATTTATTTTCCTTTATTTTTTTATTTTCTTCAATATTCCACTCAATTCTTCCTCGGAGTAAAAGTCAATAATTAACTTTCCACCCTTACCACGATGTTTTATTTCAACTTTAGTAGCTAAAAACTCACCCAACTCTTCTTCACGCGCCCGATCAAAATAATCTTTCTGCTTCGCTGCCTTAGTTCCACCTAAACGCTTAATCTCTCTATCAGTCTCCGCTACAGTCATATTTTGACGCAAGATTTTTTTCAACATATTTACCTGCTTCGTCTCCCCGTCAATTCCTGATAAATATTTAGCATGGGCTTCTGTAATTTTCCCAGCGGCTAAAGCATCTTGGATGGGTGCAGGTAAAGTTAAAAGACGTAAAGCATTCGTTACACTAGAACGAGCCTTACCAACCTTTTTAGCCACCTCTTCTTGCGTGATATTAAATTCATCAATTAATCTTTGATAAGCGCGGGCTGTTTCTAGGGGATTTAAATTTTCTCGCTGTAAATTTTCAATCAAAGCAATTTCTAACTTCTTCTGCTCTTTTTCTTCACGCACAATCACTGGCACTTCTTTTAAACCAATTAACTTAGCACTACGCAAACGACGCTCTCCAGCAATTAATTCAAAATCATTGCCTTTACGAGTAACAATTAAAGGTGAAATTATACCGTGTTGACGAATTGATTCGGCTAAATCATTTAAAGCAGTTTCTGAAAAATGTGTACGCGGTTGCTGCGGATTAATTGAAATACGATTTGGATCTACTTTTAAAATACGATCACTATCATTAAGAACAACCACTTCTCCTCCAGCCGTTTCCGACTTAAAAGGATTTTGTCCATAAGTTACTGTTTTTTTGGGAATTAATGAGCCGAGTCCTCGGCCTAAACCTTGTGCCATATATATTGATCTGAATTTTTATTTATCTAATTTTTTTATTTTCTAAAAATCTATCTCTCTAAACTTAAAACTTCTCGCGCTAAATTTTCATAAGCCCTAGCACCACGTGACTTTGGATCATAATGTAGAATTGAGCGACCATAACTTGGCGCCTCAGCTAGACGAACGCTACGCGGAATAACCGAACGAAAAATGCGATTCGGAAAAAATTTATATAATTCTTCCATAACCGCTCCAGACAATTTATTGCGATTATCATACATGGTAATAACTGCACCCATAATACCTAAACTGGGTTTTAAATTATTTTGCACCAAGCTAATTGTTTCTAATAACTGACTCAAACCTTCTAAAGCATAATATTCGCTTTGGATTGGAATTAAAACTTCATCAGCGGCAATTAAACTATTAACCGTTAATAAACCAAGGGAGGGTGGGCCATCAATAATAATAAAATCAAAATCATTGCGTACTTCCTCTAAAATACTAGATAGACGAAATTCACGATTATCTAAGGCCACTAAATCAATCCCGGCACCGGCTAAAGCTAGCGTGGCTGGGGCTAATTTTAGCCCATTCTGCATCGTCCGCTTAATAATTTCATAAATCGGTTTATCGCTCACCAAAGACTCATAAATACCAGCTTCTAAATTACGATGATCAAAACCTAAACCAGAGGTAGCATTAGCTTGCGGATCTAAATCAACCAAAAGAACCTGTTTGCCCAAGTGGGCTAAATAGGCACTTAAATTCACAGCCGTAGTCGTTTTACCGACACCACCTTTTTGGTTAACAATCGCAATTATTTTACCCATAAACTTTACTAATATTCATATTATATCTTAAAGAAAGCCCTTTGACAATTAAAAGCATATTTATTATACTAAACTTCGTAATCGGACAGCCGCGGTGACGGAACTGGTAGACGTACATGACTCAAAATCATGCGAAGGCGACTTCATGAGGGTTCAAGTCCCTCTCGCGGCACCACAAAAAAACAAGCTAAATTAAGCTTGTTTTTTATATTTTTCTATTTTTTTACCTTTGATGACGGCAAAACAGCAATCAGACCACCGCCCAGAACTTGTTTTTTATTATAAAAAACAATACTTTGACCGGGAGTAACAGCGCGTTGCGGTTTATTAAAAGTGACTAAATAATCTAAATAAGCTTTCGTGGATTTTTTATTTTTAGGTGTCACTGTACACTTAACTGCTTTATGTCCATAGCGAATAACTGCTTCACATTGAAAAGTTTTTTTTGGTGATTTGCCACTTAACCAATTTACCTTCTGAGCAATTAATCCCGGTTGATATAAAATAGCCTCATTCCAATTCTTAACTACATAAAGAATATTTTTCCGATAATCAAATTTAGCTACATAATAAGGCCCAGTACCACCCACTAAACCACGACGTTGACCAATTGTATATAAAGGCAATCCCTGATGTTCACCAATTTTCTCTCCTGTTTCTAGTAAACGAATATCACCTGACTTTAATTTTAAATATTTTTTTAAAAAATTATTATGATCACCCGATAAGAAACAAATGTCCTGACTTTCTGCTTTCTGCGCTACTTGTAAACCAAATTTCTCAGCCATTTTTTTTACTTGTAATTTAGTATAGCTACCCAATGGAAATAATAAATGTTTTAATTGCTCTGGTCTAAAAGTATATAAAAAATAACTTTGATCTTTATGAGTATCACGCGCTTTAAATAATTGATATTCGCGTCTCACTTTCTTAATCTTTAAATAATGTCCAGTGGCCACGTAATCATAACCTAAAGCCCGGGCTTGTTTAAGTAATAGGCCAATTTTTATTTTATGATTACAAACTACGCAAGGATTTGGTGTCCGACCGGCCGCATATTCACTTAAAAAATTATCAACCACTACCTTTTTAAATGGTTCAGAAAAATTAAATGTATATAAAGGAATGCCAATTTTAGCAGCCACTGCGCGCGCATCCCGTAAAGATTCTAATGAACAACAACGATTCTCTGCCTTGACTGACTTATCCTGCCAAAAATGTAAAAAAACACCAGCCACATCATAACCCTGGTTTTTTAATAATTGAGCCGCCACACTAGAATCAACCCCGCCAGACATGGCTACTAATACCCGCTCCTTTACTTTTTGCTTTTTACTGCTGGTCATTTAATTCTCTAAATATTTTTAAATATTCCTCAGCTGTTTTTTTCCAAGTAAAAATCTTAGCCCGTTCATATCCTTTTTGAATAAATGATTCACGTAAATTTGTATCACTTAAAATAATTTCTAAAGCTTCAGCAATTTCTTGTGATTCAAAAGGATTAATCATTAAAGCAGCCCCAGCCACCACTTCCGGCAAACTAGAAATGTTTGAGCAAATAACTGGTAAACCATAAGTCATTGCTTCTAATGGTGGAAAACCAAAGCCTTCATAATATGACGGATAAACAAAAACAGTCGCTGAAGAATATAAAATCTCCTTTTCTTTTTGGCTAATATAACCTAAAAAAATAATATCAGCTTGATAAGGTGACTTTTTCCACTCAGTATAAATCTGTTTATTTTTCCAGCCATCTGCTCCAGCTAAAACTAATTTTAAATCACTAAATTTATTATGGCCGCTTAATTTATCCTTATCTCTTAAAGCATTATAAGCAGTAATTAAACCAGAAATATTTTTTCTTGGTTCAATCGTGCCTAGATATAAAATCAAACGCCCCTTTAAATTTTTCTTAGCCAAAAACTCCTTTGCCGCCTGATTAAAAATATTTTTTTCTGCTGCTGTTAAATCTTTTTTGTCCAAAACATCCTTAAGCGCATTATTGCCAGAATAAATTACTTTTACTTTTTCCGGCGCTACTCCAACTAATTCCACAATATCATTTTTTGTATTCTCAGAAACCGCAATCACTCTATCCGCTTCTCTAATAATCTTTTTCACTCTCAGCGCACGATGCCAAATATTTTTTCGTATACTAAAAAATTCTGGATAGCGTAAAAAAGATAAATCATGAACAGTAATTATTTTTTTTGTATTCTTCTCTAAGCTAGTAAAATTAAAATGAGGCGACCAAAAAATATCTACCCCACCTAACTTTTTATCTATTTTTGGATAAGAAAAAATTTTCTGCCCCAAATAATTAAAAATTTTATTCGGTACACGACTGGCAACCACCTGAGAATTGGGGCGATTCCAAGACTGAAATTGCTGATTGAGATTCTTAAAAGAATTATAAAATAATTTATATTCATTATCAGGATCTAGTAGTAAAAGCGCCTTTAATAAATTAGCGGCGTATTCGGACACACCGCTATAATATTTATCCATTAAAACTCTGGCGTCTACTCCAATTTTCATAAAATAAATTAACTACTTCTTTTAAGAAACATTTATTTTTTTAAATGTGTCATGATAAACTCATTAATTCGTTGCTTGAAATTATCTAGCGAAAACTGATTAGCATAATCTTTAATCTCTTGTGGCTTAAAGTTTTCATTCTTAAACTCTTTAACAGCCATCACTAAAGATTCGGCTGTTTGCTCATTAAAGAAAAGACCGGTCTTCCCCTCAAGTACTGTTTCACTTGCTCCGCCACTCCGATAAGCAATTACTGGGCGACCAGCCGCCATTGATTCAATAACAGTAATCCCAAAATCTTCTTCTTGCGGATTAATAAAAGCTTGAGCATTCTCAAATAATTTAATTTTTTCTTCTTCACTCACCCGTCCTAAAAATTCAATATTAGTTGCACCAGCAGCCATTTTTTTTAATCTCTTGGCATCAACTCCATCACCAAATATCTTTAAGCGATAATCATTACCTAATTTTTTAAAAGCCTCAACTACTAAATCAATTCGCTTATAGCGTGCTAAACGGCAACCAGCCAAAAAATATTTTTCCTCCAGTTTTTGATTGCTTAAATCACGAACCGAATATTTATCGGTTTCCACTGGTGGATAAATAACCGTTGATTCACGACGATAATATTTTTTAATTCTCTCTTGAACTGTTTTTGAATTAGCAATAAAAAAATCAACTCGGTCAGCCGCTACTCTATCCCAAATACGAACACGACTTAAAAATAAAGAAATAATTTTCTTAAACCATTTATTATATTTTAAATCGTTAATGTATTGATGAGTATCACTCCATAAATAACGCGTTGGTGTATGACAATAACAAATATGTAAACAATCTGGCTTAGTGATTACTCCTTTAGCAAAAGCACTAGCGTCAGAAATAACCACATCAAAATTAGACAAATCAAAAAACTCCACCGCCAAAGGCATAAACATTAAATACCATTGATAATGCTTAATGCCACCCGGTAGCTTTTGAATTATAGAAGTCTCAATATGGCGATTCTTAAAATATTTATCAACCTGTTTTTTCTCATAAAGAAGCGTATAAATAGGTGCCGCCGGAAACATATCAGAAAAAACTTTCAGAACTTTTTCTGCTCCCCCATCTTGAGCTAAATGATCATGAATTAAAGCAACTTTCATTTTTGTTAAAAATCACCAAAGCGATATTAATTATTATTCTGCCTCACGATGTTTTAAAACCGCCAAAGGTGTTCTTAGTAAAATAGAGATATCAAGTAAAAAAGACCAGTTTTCAATATAATAAATATCTAACTTAGCCTCTTCTTCAAATAATAAATCGCTACGACCAGAAACCTGAGCTAAACCAGTGATCCCTGGCTTAACTGTTAAAGTTTTACGATGATAATTTTCATATTTAGCCACCTCCTCTGGTAAATGTGGACGTGGCCCAACCAAGCTCATGCGACCAATAAAAACTAAAAATAATTCCGGCAATTCATCAATTGACCAGCGACGAATAAAGCGACCAACCCGCGTCACCCGTGGATCATCTTTAATCTTAACCAAGGGCCCCTCGCTACGTAAATTACGATCAGCTAATTCTTTATAGCGCATATTATCAGAATTAGGGATCATTGAGCGAAATTTAAAATAACGAAAAGGTACACCACCTTCCCCTACCCGATAAACTGGACTGCCATCATCACGACGTGAAAAAAATATCGGTCCACGTGAATCTAAAACAATAGCCAACATAGTTAAAATAAGTACTGGTGATAATAAAATAATTAAAATACCAGAAGCAACGATATCAAAAAGTCTCTTCCAAACTTTGCCCCAACCTTCTAGGGTTGTGCGTTTTACTTCCACAATCGGCATGCCAAAAATTTCCGCCACTTCTGTACGTAAAACTTTAACCTCTAATAAATCAGCTACATATTTAAAAGTAATATGATTCTCATTAGAAAAATCATAAAGACGCAAAGTCTCAGCTTTAGTTAAATTTGGATCACTAGAAATAATTTCATCAACCTCATGATTAGTAATAAACTCAGCTACTTCCTGAGCTGTTTCTAAAGAAAAATCACGCACTCGTTTTACTACTTCAAAACCAGCTTTCTTATTGCTAGAAAATTCTGACATCAAACTATCAGTGGTCATTGAGTTGCCCACCAAAATAACCTTACGAACACCGATGCCAAATTTATATAATTCCTTCTGCAGCCAACGAATAAAAATATGGGCAATCGTTAAATAGAGAAAAGCAAACACCGAACCCATTAAAACAATAAAGCGAGAATCAAATAAATCACGTCGGAAAAAAATAATAATAGCAATCACAGCCAAGCCAGCTGCGCAAGCAAAAAATATTTTATTAATTTCTACTGCTATTCTACGAGCGCCTCGGATATTATATAAACCAGACATGGCCATAATTAAAATCCAAATTATCGCTACTAAAATTAAAGAGCGAAAATATTCCGGGAAAGGTAAATCAAAAATAATGGGACGAATACCCGTCCACCAAGAAGAAAATCTTAAATGATAAGCGCTTAAACCAGCTAAAATTAATAAAACAAAATCAACTGGAATCATTAAAACGGAAAAAAATGTTTCAATTTTTTTCATATATAAAATAAATAGAAGCAAATAGTTATCGGGACAGCCATAAGCCGGATTCTGTTCTAGCAATCATTTATCTAGGTTTATCATTACTGATAAACTCGGGCGAGCTACTTTTTATTTTATTCAAAAAATGAATAAAACTTTGCTCTTGCTCCTGATAGGGTTTACCACGGCATCTCCGTCACCGGAGGCCGAAATCGGTAGCTTCCTGATGGAAACATCCAATATCTTTTCACCTTTTATCCTGTCAAAATTTCCAGGATTAGAATTGTCTCTGTGGCACTATCCCTAAAGCTCCTAAAAATAATTTAAGCGCTTCGGTGGGCGTTACCCACTATCGTCTTGCTTATAAAATAAGCCTGGAGTCCGGACTTTCCTCCCCTTTTTGTAATAAAAATTACAAAAAAGAGCGATTGCCCGCTTATCCCGATAACACTTACAGAATACAAGAAAAGGAGAAAAAAATCAAGTAAAAAGCCACCCCTAGGTGGCTTTTTTTGTTAATTATTAGCTGATATTACCTCAATTTGTTTTGCACTTAAAGCGCCCTCCCAAACTCCCAGGTCATCTATTTCTACTACCCCGTTCTCTAAAACTATCTCCAGGGAATCGGCTAATGGCCGATTGACTGGCCAAAGATAACTATGCTCTTCTGTTGCTTGACCATCAAGATACAGGCGTAATAAGCTGCGATAAGAATCATAAACTATTGCGATATCATGCCATTCTGTATCTTTTGGTGTCTTTAAACAATCAGTATAACCAATAAAATTATATTTACCAGCAAAATTATAACCAGAAACATACTGACCAGGAATAGCTGTTAAAATACGATCAACCTCTTTATTTCTTAAGCTAATCCGATTACGATCACCACAAGAAACATCAGTGCTCCGCCATTTAAAAGTCAAGGAAAGATCTGGTGATTCTAAAACCGGAAACTCAACTAAAACATCTTTACCCCATTTATTAACCAACACGCTATTCTCCAAATCTAAACTACGCCAAGCATCTTTATCAATAATTAAATCTGCCTCACCAATTAAATCAGCCGTGCTTGTTCCCACCCCCTCATTAAAATTCCAAAAATGTTTTAAAACTGCAGCTGATTGCAGACTACGAAAAGTAATTGGCGCAAATGGCTCTTCAATATTACGGACCAAATAAACCTCATCTGGCGACAAAGCTCTCTCCCAAATAGCTACTTCATCAATAACAAATAATCCATTAGTGCCACCAATTTCTAATTTATCCATCAACGGAAAAATTTTATAAGAATTAATATACATTTTCTCTTCCCCATCAACATAAAAAGCCCAATAACCCTCCTGACGATTGACCACTAGCATTGCTTGTCGCCAAACATGATCAAAAGGAAATTCTGTATAGTAGCGCCAATCTGGATTAGGTAAACCAGCAAACTGCATTAAACCTTTTTCTAAAGTAAGATTAATATTTTCATCTTCACTGTTTGATAAAGTTAGGCTTAAACGTGGATATTCCTGATTAGTTTTAAACCAAAAACTCAAAGAAAAATTATTTATATCTACTGGTTCCTCTAAAAAGCTACTTATCTTTTTTTGGATTAAGCCAGCTTCTTGAGCGCAATCAAATTTTCCACCCGCCCAATCACTACTAAAAACAGTGGTGGACGAACCCACTGCGCTATTAATTTGCTCGCCAGAACATTCATCAAAGTGCCAAAGATATTTTAAATCAGCTGACTCAATCGGTTCTACTTGTGGTAATAAATCATAATCAGATGGATAAAAAGTATACACTCCGTTAAAAATCGGCTCCTCTACTTCAGCAGACGGCCAATCAATATCCGGATCATCTGATTCAATTAATTCAAAATCAAGCCTGTTATCACTGCTAGTAGCTACACGACTTAAAATATAATTGTCAGCAATAGCCGGCGCTGGTCCAGTCCCCTGCCAATAGCTAGCCTCCGGACCAAAACCAATAATTTCTAAAATATCTGGATCAGTACTAGAACTAATTGCACCTTTTCCTAAATAAATCGTATAACCGGAATCACCCCAAGTAAAATCGGTATTAGTAGCAATAGCATCCGCCTTAATTTGATAAAAATCACTAGCCTCATCACGAACAATTAAATAAGTACTCCTTGCCTTAATAACCGTTCCTCCGGGATAATAACCATCTTCTGGTTTACCAATCCGCATTAAAATATTAGGATATTCTGAAGTTTTTGCTTTACTTAAACGATAACCAGCTGCCGCTAAATCAAAATCGTGATCACTTGGATTATATAATTCAATCCAATCATTATTGCCGGTCGCATAAATTTTATTAATAAAGATTGGAACATCTTCAATAAATTCTTCAGAAGAAGTGGTCACCTCATCACCATTATCAAGAACATTATCCTCACCTTCATCAAAAATATTATCCTCGCCTTCATTAGAAACATCATCCCCATCTTCATCAGAAACATCATCTTCATTCTCAACTAAAGAATCAGGGTTCTCATTGGCAGATTTCTGATCATTCCTTTCTAAGGCTAACCAATCAATTTCTGGATTATCTGATTTTATTAACTGAAAATCAGTATCATTATTTCCACTATCAGCTATCCTAGCTAAAACATAATAATCTTTTATCTCTGGTGCTGGACCATTCCCTTGAAAATAAGTTGCCTCTGTGCCAAAACCAACGGCTTCCACAATATCTTCATCAGTAATTGAGCTAATGGCTGCTGTACCTAAAAATAAAGTATAACCGGAACCCTTCCAAGAAAAACGCTCACGTGTAGCTACCGCATCAGCTTTACTTAAATAATAATCAGCCGCTGTATCCTTAACAATCAAATAATAACCGTGCGCTTTTATAACTGTTCCTCCCGGATAATAACCATAATCCTCATTACCAATAACCATAATCGGTTCCGGATCTTTAGCTGATTTCGCCCATTCAATTCTATAACCAGCCGCCGCTAAATCAAAATCGTGATCAGTTGGATTATATAATTCAATCCAATCACTATCATCAGTTGCGTAAATTTTATCAATCGTAGCAATCTTAGGATAATTATCAGTCACTTGAGAGCTTGAATAAGAACTACCACCCCCTCCTCCACTACCACTTCCCCCACTACTAGCATTATTATTTTGATTGAAATTATTAGGAGTAGAAACAGTTGGGGCATAATAAGTCGTAGCTAAAGTTAAAGTTGAACTTGCATTATTATCATTCTTCTCAACTTCTGTTTTTACCTCCTTCTTAGCTTCTGTTTTAGTCGTCTGCGCAGCCTTCTCATTATTTTTCGCAGCTGATTTAGTAGTCAACTCTGAATTTTTTACCACCTTAGCTGTTATCTTCTTTGACTTGTTAGCATAAGCTTGCTCAGACAACTTTTGCAAAGAAGTTTTTTCTTTTTCGGAAGTACTGCTCTTTTTATCAGCTTTATTAATAATCGCTCGTGCTTTAACAGCTACTGCTAATTCCGGACTAAGCTCTTCAACCAAATCATTAAATACAATACTGTCTGCTATATCTGTATCAGCACCAAAAATTTTATCTTTTAAACTAAGTAATAAATCATTAGTTTTTTGAACAATTATCTTCACTGAAGAAATTGGATTATTAATTAAGCTCCATCTGGCTGCTAAAGCGCCAGCGTTATAAGAGCCACGTACCTCTTCTCCAGAAAAAGAGGAAGACATTTGAATATCAGTCGGCGTGTCAATTAAAGTTGGTTGCAAAAACTGCGTATATGGCAAGAAAACAAAACGTTCCCCCGCTATCTCAAAACCCACATCATAACCAATTAATTCCGGAGCTGGTAGTAATAAATTTTTCCGGCGAGCAATTTTAGAAAATTCATAATCAGTTGAAAAACAATCACCCTCATCGTTAATAATGCTGTAATTATCAAAACCGTCATCAGTTATATCAATAGCATAATAATCATTATCATATTCTAAGGCTTCTAAATTATGCGGATTAGAAATATTGGCACTCTCATAAATCTTTTCTACTAAACCCACACAAGTCCATTGACCAGAATATGGTCCCTTCTGTGTTTTATAATCAAAATCATAAGCTAATTCTTTAGCAGCCAGACTACGTGCTATCTTCACTACTTTTGCTTGCTGAGCAGCCGTTAAATTTTTCGGAATTTTTGCCCCTAAATATTTTTCTCCCTCCGCCTCATTAACAAATTTATCCGCCGGCGTCATCACCACTCCACCCGCCAAAGCTTCAACAACATAATCAACCCCATCTTCTTGACCAACATATATTCCCACATGACCGGGATAAATATCTTTCATAATTCCTTTTTTTGACTCAACTAAGGAATCGCCACTATAACCAAACATTTTCCCATTGCTAGAAGTACGATAAACTAAAGCGCCTGGCACCATTGCCTGACAAAATGACGGATACAGAAAATTTAAACACAGTAATAAGCAGAAAAATAAAAAGTATTTTTTAATTAAATTTATTTTCATATTTTTATTGATTATAATAATCAGCCCAATCAGTAGAGCTAACCGCGGGTAATTCTAATTTCTTATCCGCGAGATGATTTAAACTATCAGCGCTAAAAAAGCGACTAATTATATCTAAAGAATTATTATCATAAACTGCCTGCCACACGACTTCACTTTCTTGAGGATAAAGCAAATAATAATCTCCGACTAATAAAACCATCTCTTGCCGTAATCTTTTATCTGTTTCTGGTGCTAAAATAAAAGATTTTAATAAAGCTAATTGATCTAAAGTAAAGTATTTTGATTTTTCTAAAACATTGCTAATACCACTAATAGCCTGTTTTTTTACTGCTACTCCGACCTCACTATTCAAAAGCAAAAAATAATTATCAATTTCGCTGCCACCACCGACTTTAGCTAAAGTTTTCACTGCCTCAATCTTCTCAGCCTCATCTGTGGCTGTTGTTATCCGCCGATGCAAATTAGCCAGCAAATCACTACTATTGACCGTTTTCGGGGCAAATACAGCCCAAATTTCCCTAATTAAACGCACATCAGCCCGTGGATCAATTAAATAATCATTTAAATAGGCCGGTAAATTATTTTTTCCATAAACAGCTGCTAATATCCGAATAAGTTCTTTTTTAAACCCAAAAACTGTCTCCGCCTTAAAACAGTAGGCAACTATTCTTTTTTCTAAACGAGCACTGCCTTTCTCTAGTTCAGCTTTAATAATTTCTATCTCTTTTTGCCGTCGCAAAAAACATTCTTCATGACAAATTGCCTCATTAAGAAATGATTTCTCTAGCTTAGCTAAAGCCACCTCTCCTCTGCTCACGCACAAAAGCGAAACAATTAGATAGACAAGAAAAATAGCAACCAACAATAAAATAGCAAAAATTATTTTAGCGCGTGGTGTAGCTAATCGCCTTTTTTTTGTCTTCAATCGCCAATTTTCAAATAGGCGATGAAACTTTTTTTTGATCTCCATAATTTTTAAAGATTAATTCTTAGCCTCTTTAATATAACAAAAACGTCCTGATAGAATTTTAAAAAGAAAATAAAAAGTTTCTTGCTACTTTTAGTGAAAACATCACAATAAACCGCTTATTTTCCTAAAATAAAAAATCAGACCTTCTGGTCTGATTTTTAAGTTCTTTGTCTTTATTTATTTTTTATTTTTATTCTTCTTTACGATTAGCGTCAATAAATGCTTTAAATTCATTCCAATCCTCAACTAAAGTTGGATTAAGAGCTAGAGCTTTTTGAAAAGCAGCTTCAGCCTGATCTTTTTTATTAAGCAAATAATAAAGCCGAGCCTGATTATTCCAAATCTCTGAATCTGGCTCAGAGATTTCCGCTAAACGTTCTGATAAAGTAGCTGCCCGATCATAATCTTTTATTGAAGCATAATAATTTATCCCTGATTTCAAAAAGCTAACTGAGCTAATCTCGGCAACCCCACCCCGATCAAGACAATTATTAATCGCTTCTCCAACTTCATTATCATATTTACTATCCCCAATAAAGAAAAGCATCTGCGCTAAAAGACAATGTCCCTCGGCATAATCAGGGTTTAGAGCAATCCCTTGCTTCATAGTTGCCACTACCTCATCATTCTCTTGTCTAAACAAAAGCATTTGCGCTTTCACAAAATAAGTAGTCGCTCTTCCCGGACTAGCTTTAATTGAAAGATCAATAGCCTGCATCGCTTCCGGAGAATAAAAATTAAACTTTTCTAAATTCTGATAGCTATAACTATATCTAGCTGCCACATCTAAAATTTGAGCTAACTGCAACTGCATTAAACTATCTCCCGGATTTTCCGAAACATTCAATTTAGCCAAAGAAACAACATAATCAAGAACATCAAATGCTTTTTCCACACTTAAAGTATCTAATAACGAGGGATTATTTACTATTAAATGAATTAAAGTCACCCGAGCGTCACGCTCCATTGGCCGACCAACTAGATTATTTTTATAAATAACCACCCCATCTTCCAGCTGACCATAAGCAATTTGAGTATAAGCATCAATTGAGCCCTGGAACATCTTAAAAGTCTTAATATTATAATAATTTGTAAAAATAAAAGTAGCTAATAAGAAAATAATTAAACAAATTAATTCCCCGCTATCACTTTTAATGACAAAGCGTGGTTGACGCTCACTCGTTTTCTCATTATTACGGCGAAAATTAAGCCAATAAATAAAGCCCAAAGTAATCGTTAGACCCATTAGAGTGGTAAAAGAATCAAAAATCGCCAAATTCTGAATAAAATAAGCGGCTAATAAAGAAGTTAAAATAATAATTTCTATATTATTCAGACCACTAGGATCGCTACCCGTTCTTTTACCATTCAGCTTAAACTCATTCCATAAATAATAAGCAGCTGCTAAAAAAATACTCAAATAAGTTATTAAACCAACTAAGCCAGTCGTGGAAGCAATATCAATTAAATTATTATGAGCGCGATCAAAATAAGTGTCACCAGTAGCATAATTATAAAACTTAGAGTCAAACATCTTGTCAAAGATGATTGCATAATTACCAAAACCAACCCCGATCACTGGATGATTGTGAAAATCTTTAACTGCTCCCCGCCAAGAAATCAAACGAGTTTGAAAAGTCGCTTTTTGAGAAGTTAAATTCCTTAAAAAACTATTTTGAAACCAAGCCGCATCTGACTGAGAAAAAACAACAAGAATCGCAACAACTGCCACCAAAAAAGAAATTAACGAACCAACCCGCACTTTTTTATTAGCATGTGATAAACCTAATAGTAGAAATAATAATAAAATACTTACTCCCAAAGCAATAATTGCCCCCGAAGTGCGCATGTTCTTAAACTCCATTAACATAATAAAAAGCGGAAGTAAATATAAGCAACGCATGCCCTTATTCTCAGAACGAAAAAATAATAAAAAAACAAAATAAATGCCAAAAATAAGATAGCCACTAACATAGGCTGTATTACCAATTGTACTATACGGATCTGCACCAAATAAACCAATCA
>JGI24712J26585_10000060_pt1 | contig 80286 bp, 72 predicted proteins | sample BioPla3DNA2_FD_26585 | JGI IMG/M metagenome (IMG submission 26585) | reverse complement strand
CGTTGGTGAATATTTTTCTTATGGTATTATAGCCTTATTATACCTCATTTCGCTGGAATTGTGAGTACTTCTATGATAAAATATTCACGGATTCAGGCATTCTATATATTACCAAATTCTGGTGTTGGGATTTACAAAAATTGGAGTTTTATAAATTCCTATACTCGAATATGTACATTGATTCATAGGTTGTGGAAGATTGAGCTTATGTCCTGCAAGCACAGATGCTTTAACTACCTTTATTTATTTAAAATCTTTTCGCAACATATATAACTTATAAATATTAATATTTAGTATATAAATGAAAGAGCTTGAATATTATAATTTTAGGACAATTAAGGACAGTTATAGGAGTAAAAATGAAATTATACATTGTTAAACTAAACACCCTTTATAAATTTGTACTTATAGGGATTTTTGCGGTTATTACAAGTGTTTGTGTGTTTGCTTCAAGGGAGACGGTTGCTGAGGTTTTTGAACAAAAGAGGGATTTACCTATATACTCTGTTGAATGTGAAGAAAAAAAGGCGGCCATTACATTTGATTGTGCTTGGGAAGCTTATGACATACCCGATATTATTAACACATTAAAAGAAAGCAACGTTAGAGCAACATTCTTTTTAGTAGGACATTGGGCACAGAAGCATCCCGATGAAGTTAAGTTGATGGCAGACAATGGACACGATGTTGCTAATCACTCTTATGCACATTTACGTATGGGAGCAATTGACAATAGCAAAATACGGTCAGAAATTGAAAAATGTGATGAGGTTTTAGAGAGGATTACCGGAAAGAAACCCGAGCTTTTCAGAGCACCTTATGGGGATTATAATAATAATGTTGTGCGTATAGCTAGGGAACTAAATGAATACACAATTCAGTGGGATGTGGATTCTCTTGACTGGAAGCCTGGAATTACTCCCGAACAGATTCAAAGCAGAGTGCTAAAAAAAGTAAACAATGGATCGATAATTTTATTCCATAATGACACTCCCCATACAGCAAAGCTTTTGCCATCTATAATTTTAGCATTGAAGGAAAAAGGATTTGAACTAGTTCCAGTATCTGAATTAATTATGAGGGAAAATTATGAAATTAATGTTGAAGGTCGTCAAATTAAGAAGTAACTGTCTATAAAAAATATAGTGTTTTATGGAGAATAAATGGAGTAAAGATATTGTGAAAGTCAATTTTTAAAAGAGTGTTACATAAAATATTGAAAAAAAGCAAATTATAAAATTACAATTATCTCAAGAAATGGGGTTAATAAAGTGCTAATAGCTGGTATTATTAGTCAAAGTAATAAGGAAAGCACAGCAAATCTCATTAATTCGATCTTTTCAGCCTCGAAAAAGAGGTTTAGTATTGTTGATTCAAAAAGTCTAGCAAATATTGATGTTAAACGGTTTAAAGCATATTTAGCTGAACTTTTAAAGAATAACACAGATATCTTGATTCTAAAGGTGAATATTTTCGATCTCGATAAAGAAATCTTTAATTACTTAAAATTTGATATAATTATTTTTACTGACAAAGCCGATGATTTTAAAGAGAGCATTTCTGATGCTTATAAAGAAGGAATGAAAAGAGCGTTTGCTCTTTTAGACGAAAAGGGCATTGCTATAGTTAACGCTGATGATAATGAGCTTACAAACTTTTTAAACGGAATAAAGCATTATATCATTACTTATGGATTTAATCTTAAGGCAAGTATAACCACTTCTAGTGTTGGCGATTTAGTTGATAAAAGCGATATTATGTGTTGTTTACAGAGAACTGTATTTGCGAGAAATGGAAGTGTTATAGAACCTCAGGAGTTCATAATTAAAACTCAACCTGAAATGTACGATCCGTACAATGTTTTGGCAGCTGCGACCTTTGCGTTGGTTAATGGTGTGGATTTGAATTCATTAAGTAATTAAGAAAAATATTAAGTGTATTATTACTGATATGTAAATAATGCCTTTTAAGGTTATTTCAAAAATGCTAGGAATTCAAGGCTTAGAGGTTATCCATACCAATGTAAATAGTAGCATATATACTGTATTCGCAAAACGTAAGCACATTGCAGCTATATGTCCTAATTGCGGTAGGTTTACAAATGTAATACATGACTTAAGAATTTTGAAGACCCAACTGCAGAAGAAATTGCGACACTTTTTAGATTATTCGATGATTATCCAAAACTAGGTGAATGCTTTGTTATTAAAGAAAAATTCAGTAAATTCTTTACTGTAAAAACACCAAGGAACTACCCGTTGACAACGCTAGTTTGGTTTCTAGGACAAAATTTATTTATGAACAAAAAAATTAAGGGATTTGCAAGTTGAAAAATGTGTAATATAATGTGTAATATAATGTGTAATATAATTTAATATAAACCGATAATACCATTGACAAGAATTTTTTATGTAATTCTTCGGTGAGATTCGTTTAAGAAATTATATATTTATTATATAAAGTTATTCTAAAATCTACCTCTTGCGAATAAACATTACATTAGATAAATATTTAATGTACGCAAGCCTAAGAGAGGAGTGTGGGGGTCGGATGGTCGGAAACATCATTGAGAACAACATGGTGACCATTTCCGGTAAGATAGCAACTGAAGCAGAGTTTAGCCATGAGGTGTACGGTGAAGGTTTTTATTCATTTTCGCTCGAAGTGCCTAGACTAAGTGATAGTTACGATAGAATAAGCGTGACTGTTTCAGAGCGTTTGATTTCTAGAGAGTGTTTGGAGATTGGTAAAACTATCGAGGTAGAAGGGCAATTCCGGTCGTATAACAATTTTAATAGCACTGCGGATGGAAGCAAACTTATTTTGACTGTATTTGCCAGAGAAATCAATTTCCTTGAGGATGAAAGGAAAGTAAAAAATCCAAATCAGATATATCTTAACGGCTTTATCTGTAAAAAGCCTATATATCGAACAACTCCTTTTGGAAGAGAAATAACTGATATATTGTTGGCTGTGAATCGGCCTTACAACAAATCGGACTATATTCCATGCATATCGTGGGGTAGAAATGCAAGGTATTCATCTAACTTGGAAATTGGCGACAATATAAAAGTTTGGGGAAGGATTCAAAGTAGAGAATACCAGAAAAAGCTTGAAAGCGGTGAAGTGTTAACAAAAGTGGCTTATGAGGTTTCGGTTTCTAAGATGGAAATTTGTTCTGAAGAGCAAAATAAGAGTGAAGAGAAGCGAGAAGATAATGACGAAAATGTTTGAGGTAAAAAAGTGGTGATTTGATATCATCACTTTTATTACGCTTATTTCGAACGAAGTGGCTCGATGCCCCTTCGTTTTTATTTTTTTCTAAAGAAGCATATCGATTCTATCACAACTTTCAAATAAAAGTAAAACTCACAATAGTTTAAGTGCATATTATGGAAAGAACTGAGCTACAAGCCTTAGAGAATGTAGACGAAGTGGAGAGTGATTTTTGTAAAGCAAAAGTTAAAGATACAATTTTTCTAGATTTTCTTTTGACGAAATCAGGGTGTTTTCTCTATTAATTTGTTATAATAATTGCTATAAACTATTTGAGATACAAAAAGGTGAAATTAGGGATGAGAAAAGAGTTTATTCTGTTTGTAATTGTTTTAGTGACAATAAGTGTTTCCGCGTGCGATAAATTAGAAACTCAGTTCGATAAGAATTCAACAAATGTTCCCTATGAGAACGAGGACTTTGCAATGGGCACAATAATTTCGCAGAGAATCTACGATAACAATGCTGAGGAAATAAGCAAAAAGGTAATGGATAAAATTAGGGAAATTGAAGATAAGATGACTATAAATAAGTCCGGAGGAGAAATAGACAAGCTAAATGCCTCTGCCGGAATTGATTTTGTCGAATTGAATGAAGATGCAATATATGTATTGGAAAAGGCAAAGGAGTTTTCAAAAATAAGTAACGGAGCTTTCGATGTTATGGTTGGTCCTCTTGTTAAGGAATGGGGTGTGTTTTCGGATAATCCTTCCATACCGTCAGCAAAAAAGATAGAGGATTTATTAAGCTTAGTGAATTATGAAGATGTTATAATTGATAAAAGCATATCTAAAGCAAAGCTTAGGAAGAAAAGTCAAGTTGTTGATTTGGGTGGAATTGCCAAAGGATTTGCGGGAGATAAGGCAATAGAGCTATATAGGGAACATAAGGTGAATTCGGCTTTTATAAATATTGGTGGAAATATTGTTTTATTAGGGAGCAAACCTGATGGGAGTTTGTGGAAAGTAGGGGTTAGAAATCCTACTGGACCTGAAGGAACTTATATAGGAGTTATAAGTGCAAAAGATAAAGCTATAGTCAGTTCGGGAGATTATCAACGGTATTTTGAAAAAGATGGTGTGAGGTATCATCATATTATTGATCCGAGGACAGGTTATCCTGCTGATTCAGGACTTATAGGTACTACTGTCATTTCTGATCTATCAATTGATGCAGATGCTTTATCCACTGCAACCTTTGTTTTAGGTCTTGAAAAAGGTATGGATTTAATAGAGGAGCTTGAGGGTGTTGAAGCTGTTTTTATAACAAAGGATAAAAAGATATACATTACAAAAGGACTTAGCAGTTCATTTAAATTTGAGGATGATAATAATGAGTATGAATATGTTGAAAAAAGGTGATATCATACTTCTAGGTATTATAGCCGCAGCAATTGTTATTTCTTTTGCAGTTGTATCCACTTATAAAAGAAGCGGAAAGGATACCGACAAAGTAGCAGTTATAAAGATGAAAGATGAAATAATAAAGAGCATCGATTTAAGCACTGTTAGTCAACCACAACAAATAGAGATTTCAGGTAAATACATTCAGGTAATACTTGTTGAAAGAGGCAGAATAAGATTTTTAGATGCTGATTGTCCTGATAAGATATGTGTCAATACAGCGTGGTTATCTGAAAAAGGTGATATGGCAGTATGCATTCCTAATAGTACTATGATTAAAATTGAGGGGCAGTCGGACAAAGTAGATGCTGTTACGCATTAGCAAAAAATTGTGAGTTTAAGGACCTTATACTGGAGAAATTCTAGCCGTGAGGTTATATTTTAATTAAGGAAGTTGGGAGTAAGTATTGAATAAAACAAAACGTATTGTTATTTTGAGTTTGATGGTTGCACAGGCCTTAGTTTTATCTTTAATAGAATCATGGATTCCTTTGCCATCGCCTGTTCCTGGTGTAAAGCTTGGATTGGCCAATATAATTACTGTAACAGTAATTATATTCTATGGTTTTAAAGATGCTTTGTCAGTAGTATTAGTTAGATGTATATTGTCCTCCATTTTTGGAGGAGGGTTTACAGGTTTCTTTTTTAGTATGGCTGGAGGGATTCTCAGTACAATTGTAATGTATGTTTTGTACAGTAGGGGTTCAAAGGTATTTAGTATAATAGGAATAAGTATAGCAGGGGCAGTTGCCCATAATATAGGTCAAACAATTATTGCAAGCTTTGTAATGAAGGATGTAGCGATTTTTATGATTCTACCGGTACTCCTTATATCAGGTGTCGTTATGGGTTTTTTTGTGGGACTGTGCAGCAGCTTTTTAGAAAGAACATTAAGAAATTCGAAAATTTTCACATAAGCATTTTTAGGACAAAATTATAAAAGGCAAAATGGTGAGAAGTAATTGAAGGGAGCAGTAATGAATAATATTGCGGAAATAGTAATAAGTAACGCTACTAGGCAGTTTGATAGGGTGTATCACTATAAGGTTCCAGAAAAATATTCAGATATAATTAGTATAGGAATGCGTGTTGTTGTGCCTTTTGGCAAAGCTAACAGACTTCGGGAAGCTTATGTTATAGCTCTTTTGGAGAAGAGTGATTTTAAGGACTTAAAGGAAATTAGTGAAGTTATTGATGAATGTTCAGTGCTTGATAAGAATATGATAAATTTGGCTCATTGGATGAGGCACAGATATATGAGTACATATTCCGATGTGCTTAAATGTTTGATTCCTCCTGGGTCGATTTTGATAAATTCTAAAACGGTAAAACTTCTTGATTTTGATGCTTCCTTAAAGGGCAACTATTTAAAAATTTTAGAGAAGCTTAGGGAGTTTGAAGGCATAATGGAATATGACCATTTAAAGTCAGAGGTGAATATAAAGGATTTATCAAGATACATAAACAAATTAATCGAGCTTAATTGTATATCTGTATCTGAGGAGTTTGGAGCTAAGGTAAGCAAAAAATATGTCAAAGTAGCCTATCTTATAAAACCTTCCGAGGAAATACAAGAAGCTATTGAGGGGAATCGCTTAAGGAGCATAAAGCATATCAGAATACTTGAAATGCTCTTAGAGAATGAATATATTTCAGTAGCTGATTTGGCGAAATTTGCCGGTGTTTCAAAGAGTGTGCTCAATACCTTGAAAAAATATGGATATATAGATTTCAAGAATGTAGAAGTGACTAGAGATCCCTTTGAAAATCGCAGTTTTGAAAGGACAACCCATCTAGAACCGACAGACGAACAGCAGCATATTCTAGAGAAAATAAAAGAAATGCTAGATGGAAAAGCTTTTAACGAAGTATTAGTGCACGGCATAACTGGAAGCGGTAAAACCGAGGTGTATCTTCAGTTAATTGACCATTGTATAAATATTGGGAAGCAAGCTATTGTCCTAGTACCGGAGATTTCTTTGACGCCACAGATGGTGGAAAGGTTTAAAGGTAGATTTGGGGAGTATGTCGCTATACTTCACAGCAGATTGTCCTTAGGAGAGAGGTATGACCAGTGGAGGCTTATAAAGAGTGGAAAAATAAAAGTTGCTATAGGGGCAAGATCGGCAGTATTTGCACCTTTTAATAAACTTGGCATGATCATAATAGATGAAGAACATGAGAATTCCTATAAATCAGAGATTTCGCCAAAGTATCATGCGGTTGAGGTGGCAAGGGAACGCTGTAAAATTGAAAATGCTATATTGATGTATGGTTCAGCTACTCCTTCTATCGAAAATTATTATAGAGCGGTTGCCGGTGAAATAGCTATGTTTACAATGCTAAAACGTGCTAATAATCTGATGCTTCCTAAGGTTCAGGTTGTTGATATGAGAACAGAGTTAGAAGCGGGTAATAGATCAATATTTAGTCGGGCATTAGCCTGTGAAATGGAGAAAAATATAAGTAATAAAGAGCAAACAATCATTTTTCTTAATAGGCGTGGTTATTCGTCCTTTATCCTTTGCCGCAACTGTGGTTATGTGTTAAAATGTCCTAAATGTGATGTATCAATGACCTATCACTCCTATGATGAAAGGTTGATATGTCATTACTGTGGGTATACCATAAAGAGAGTTAGCAACTGTCCGAAATGCAAAAGCCCTCATATAAGAGGGTTTGGTACCGGAACTCAAAAAATTGAGGACGAAATAAAAAAGAATTTTGAAGATGGTTCCGTAATAAGGATGGATATGGATACAACAACCTATAAAAATTCTCATGAGGACATTTTGCGAAATTTTCGTGAAAACAATATCAACATACTAGTGGGAACACAAATGATAGCAAAGGGTCATGATTTTCCAAATGTTACCTTAGTTGGTGTGCTTGCGGCAGACAGTATTCTTAATACAGGAGATTTTAGAGCTACCGAAAGGACTTTTCAACTCATAACACAGGTGGCAGGAAGAGCAGGTAGGGGAACAATTCCAGGAAGGGTAATTATTCAAACATACAATGTTGAGAATTACAGTATTGAATGTGCATGTGATCAGGATTACAAGGGTTTTTTCGAAAAGGAGATTATGGTTAGGGAAAAACTGTCATACCCTCCTTTTACACATATCGGTTCAATTGTATTGAGCGGAATTAATGATCGTATGGTTTTTAATAAAGCAGTTAGTGTTAAAAAATTTATTGATAACTATTTTTCCGATGTTTATAATAGTATTGATATATTAGGTCCTTCTAGGTCTTTGGTGACTAAAATAAAGAACAAATACAGGTGGAGGATTATTATTAAGTATAAAGATATGGAAAAGCTTATAGATGTATTAACGAAAGTTTTGGACAATTTCTATGAAAAGCAGGGTAAAAATGACATAGGTGTTAGTGTGGATATAAATCCGGTAAATATGTTATAATACTTTTTGTTGTGGGAATAAATGATGTATAGAGTATAAAAATATGATATGGGGGAACCTAAAATGGCATTAAGGAATATAAGAATTGATGGAGATGAAATTTTAAACAAGGTATGTAGAACAGTTGATGTTATAGATGACAGGATATTGACTTTACTTAAAGACATGGCTGAAACAATGTATGCAGAAAGAGGAGTAGGATTGGCCGCACCTCAGGTAGGCGTATTAAAAAGAATTGTTGTAATCGATGTGGGTGAAGGCTTGCTAGAACTAATCAATCCTAAAATTGTTAAAGCAGAGGGAGAGGTACTTGATGTAGAAGGTTGTCTCAGTATACCCGACTATCTTGGAGATGTAATAAGGCCTAAGAAGGTTTGGGTTGAGGCATTGAACCCAAAGGGTGAAAAGATAAGCATTGAAGGAGAAGATCTCCTTGCAAGAGCCTTTTGTCATGAAATTGACCATTTAGATGGAATTTTATTTACAAGCAAAGCACAAAAAGTAACTCATAAAAATGATTTGCACGAGTAGTAATATAAAGTAAAAATACTTGTTAGAGGTGACTTAGTTGAGAATTGTATTTATGGGTACTCCTGAATTTGCAGTACCATCTTTAGATATGCTTTTGAAGGAAGGTTATGAGGTTGTTGCAGTAGTGACACAACCCGATAAACCAAAAGGTCGTGGGAAAAAAATGTGCTTTCCACCAGTGAAAGAATACGCAATTAAGCAAGGAATTGAAGTGTTACAACCGGATAAAGTCAAAACTTCTGACTTTGCAGATAAAATAAAGGAAATTAATCCCGACTTACTGGTTACTGCAGCATACGGGAAAATTCTTCCTAAATCTGTTTTGGATATCCCGAAATATGGATGCATAAATGTACATGGTTCTTTGCTCCCGAAATATAGAGGTGCTGCACCTATACAATGGTCTATAATAAATGGTGAAAAAGTGACTGGTATTACCACTATGTTTACTGATGTGGGTATGGATACAGGAGATATGTTATTAAAAGAATCTATTGAAATAAATGAGCATATGACCGCAGGAGAACTTCACGACAAACTGTCCGTTTTAGGTGCAGAGGTACTAAAAGTGACCTTGCAAAAGCTTGAAGATGGTAGTTTGGTAAGGACACCCCAGTCTGATTCAGAGGCCACATATGCTAGCATGATGACTAAGGAAATAGGACTAATAGATTGGACGAAGTCATCTAAGGAAATTCACAACTTAATTAGGGGAACAAACCCTTGGCCGGGATCATATACATATTACTCCGGTGAAAAAATGAAAATATGGTTAACTTCCGTTATGTCAGAAGATGAACATAATTTGAAAGCGGGCACCATATGTAATGTTAGTAAAGATGGAATTATTGTTGCTTGCGGTATTGGTAAGCTCATTATAAAAGAGGTACAATTTGAATGTTGTAGAAGAATGTGCGTAGAGGACTATATATGTGGTCACAAAATGGATGAAGGTGAAGTTTTTGGATAAAGGATTAAGGAAGTTTGGTCTGTTATCAGGCGTGTTAATAGTTGGACTTTTATTAATATTACTTATCTTTGGGTTGGTTTACCGCTACTCTACAATACATACATATAATATAATATTATTAATTTTAGCAATAGTGACAATACTAATCATACTATTTTATAGTATTTCTTTTATTAGCATTATGTATATATATAAATATAAATCGTCAAGCAAAATAATCGGAGCTTTAGCAGGGACAGGAATAAAGTCACTGCTTCCACTTTCGATATTTTTAGCAGATATTTTTAAGACAAAGAAAGATTTAATACGTAAGTTTTATATAGACTTTAATAATATAATGGTAAATGCGTTAGGTCAGAAGTATTCACCAAAAAGCGTTCTTATTTTGCTTCCACATTGTTTGCAGTATTCTGAGTGCAGATATAAAATTACTAATGACACTAATAACTGTAAAAGGTGTGGAAGATGTACAGTTGGTGATATTCTTCAAGCAGCTGAGGAGAGGGGGGTTAGAGTTAGAATAGTAACAGGTGGAACAGCCGCAAGAAATATTATAAAGGAACTGCGACCAAAACTGATATTAGCAGTTGCATGCGAAAGGGATCTTACAAGTGGAATAGTAGACGTTGGTAAGATACCGGTTATTGGCTTGATTAATGACAGACCAAACGGACCTTGTTACAATACTTGTATAAATGTTTACACTTTAAAGCAGAGATTAAATGAAATTATAGAACCTTGACAGTATTTTTGTACTAGCTATTTAAAGAATTTCATTGTAAATATTGGACTTTATTGAATTTGTACTTTAGGTGATGGGTTTTTATAGATGATTTTATTGGGCTATAAATCTATATATTGAATGATGAACGATATGATACTAAAGTATTTAGAAAAAAATAAATTATTAGAACTATATATTGAATAATGAATTTAAAACACTTTAAAATAAATAAAAGATAGGAGGTAGTCTTATGGGATTATTTTATGGTTTTGATATATATTATTTATTACTTGTTTTACCAGCATTTTTATTTTCTCTTTATGCACAATTCAAGGTAAAGGGTACCTTTAGCCGTTACAGTAAGGTTCACAATAGCAAAGGTATGACAGGGGCAGATATAGCAAGGACAATATTAGATAGAAGCGGACTTTATGATGTGAGGATTGAAGCATATCCAGGAGAACTTACAGACCATTACGATCCAAGGACAAAGGTTGTAAGATTGTCACAATCGGTATATGGAAGTACATCAGTTGCAGCTATTGGTGTTGCTGCTCACGAAACTGGGCATGCTATTCAACATAAGGATGAATATGGACCTTTAGTTTTAAGAAGTACATTGGTTCCCGTCGCAAATATAGGTTCTTCCGTTGGACCTACAATGGCGATAATTGGGTTGATGTTCAGTATTCCGTTTATTATTAATCTAGGAATTATACTTTTTGGTGCAGCTGTTCTTTTTTATCTTGTGACGCTGCCAGTAGAGTTTAATGCAAGTAATAGGGCTATTAGAACACTTGAAGATACAGGGATGATAAATTATGATGAGATAGATCCTGCAAAGAAGGTACTAAGAGCTGCAGCTATGACCTATGTTGCTTCGGCAGCCGTTGCTATAGCAAATTTACTACGTCTTATATTATTATCGAAAAGTAGAAGAGATGATTAAATATTATGAAACTTGATTTTCCAAGAGAAACTGCATTAAAAATACTTTATGAAATCAATAAGTCAGGGGCATACTCGAACATTGCCCTTAACAAAAAGCTGGAAGACAGCAAATTAAATAATCTTGACAGGGCTTTTATTACAGAGTTGGTTTATGGTAATTTAAAATGGAAACTTACAATTGACCATATAATAGATCAATTTTCTTCAGTGAAAATTAAAAAGCTTTCTCCATGGATACTCAACATTTTAAGGTTGGGGGTCTATCAACTCATTTTTATGGATAAAATTCCGGAATCGGCAGCCTGCAACGAAAGTGTCAACCTTGCAAAAAGGTATGGACACTCTGCTAGTAGCAGGTATGTTAATGCTGTGCTTAGAAACGTTGCAAGATCGAGAGAAAAGATTGAGTATCCCGACAAAAGTACGGAGCTTAGCACCTATCTTTCGGTAAAATATTCCCATCCCGAGTGGATGGTTAACAGTTGGCTAGTTCGTTTTGGTGAGAGTTTTACCGAGGAGCTATTAAAAAGCAACAATGAGACTGCTCCTTTGACAATTAGGGTAAATACACTAAAGACTAATAGAGATGAACTCCAAACTGAGCTTAAAAAAGAAGGATTTGAAACTGAACCGGCAAGATATATAAAAAATGCATTGATTATAAATAATCCAACGTCAATTACAAAGATGGATGCATTTTCAAAAGGTCTCTTTCAGGTTCAGGATGAAAGTTCCATGATGGTTGCACAAGTTTTAGACCCAAAACCGGGAGAATTTGTAATTGATGTGTGCAGTGCACCTGGAGGCAAAGCTACTCATATTGCTGAGCTCATGCAAAACAAAGGCAAGATTATAGCTCGGGATGTTCACGAGCATAAGATAAAGTTGATAAAGGAAGCTAGTGAAAGACTTGGGATTGATATAATAAGCTCGGAAGTTTTTGATGCTTTAGAGCAGGATTTGAGTTTAACAGGCAAGGCAGACCGCGTTTTAGTTGATGCCCCTTGTACAGGTCTTGGTATTATTAGAAGAAAACCAGACATAAAATGGACAAGAAATGAAAATGATTTAAATGAAATAGTAAAGCTTCAGGAGAAAATACTTAAATCAGCTTCTAGCTATGTTAAATCTGGAGGTGTATTGGTCTATAGCACTTGTACTATAGAACCGAGAGAAAACGAGGAGCAAATTAATAAATTTTTACAGGCTAACAGTGAGTTTGAATTGGAAGATATTTCGGAATTTATTCCTGAAGGCTTAATAAAAGATACAGCAAAAGAAGGGTATGTTCAAATGTATACCAATACAGATGGCATAGATGGTTTTTTTATCTCTAAATTGAGGAAAAGGAGTTAAGATTATGAACAGAAGGGTTGACCTTCTCAGTCTTACAATAGAAGAATTAGAGACCTTTTTTATTAAAATGGGTCAGCAGAAATTCAGAGCGAAACAGGTATTCCAATGGGTTAATAAAGGGGTCAAGGATATTGATGAAATGACAAACCTTTCAAAAGACATAAGGGAGAATTTAAAAACAAAGGCATATATAAATAAGCTCGAAATTTCTGAAAAGTTTGTATCAAAAATAGATGGGACAACAAAGTATTTATTTAAGCTTATAGATGGCAACATAATTGAAAGTGTACTAATGAAGTACGAACACGGATTATCGGTCTGCATATCTTCACAGGTAGGTTGTAAGATGGGGTGTAAGTTTTGTGCTTCAACAGGTGTAGGTTTTGTAAGAAATTTAACAGCTTCCGAGATGTTGGACCAAGTGCTAACCATTCAAAAAGAGGCTGATGGCAGAGTAGGAAACATTGTTGTAATGGGAATAGGCGAGCCTTTTGATAACTACGATAATCTTGTAAAATTCATTAGACTTGTAAATCACAAAGATGGTATGAATATTGGAGCTAGACACATTTCGGTTTCTACCTGTGGACTTGTACCTGAAATTATAAAATTGTCTAAAGAGAATTTACCTGTTACTTTGTCTATTTCACTACATGCACCTAATGATGAGGCGAGGGGAAAAATTATGCCTGTCAATAAAAGGTATTCTATTGACAAATTGATTGAAGCATGTAAGATATATACAGAGACAACAAAAAGACGAATAACTTTTGAATATGCATTAATCGATGGTGTGAATGATACAGTCGAATGTGTTCAGCAGCTTTCAGGTCTTCTAAAGGGCATGCTGTGCCATGTGAACCTGATACCTGTAAATAGTGTTGCAAATAGCGGGTTTAAAAAAAGCAGCAAGGATAGAATCTTCAAATTTAAAGATATGATGGAGAGACGCGGTATTGAAACAACAGTAAGACGTGAACTTGGTGCTGATATTGATGCTGCCTGTGGTCAGCTTCGCAGAAGCCTTATTGAAACTGTTAAAGAATAAATGAAATATAATTACATTAGTGATTTTAGCTATTTAACTATAAAACATTTTACAAGTTTTCTGGGGAGTGGTATAGTGAGATTTGGAGTCGAAAGCGATAGGGGTATGGTACGCGAGATTAATGAAGACAGCTATAAAGTTATTTCCGGGAGAGATGGATTACCTGATACCTTTATTGTAGCGGATGGGATGGGTGGACACAACTCAGGAGAGTTAGCAAGCCTTATGGCTGTTGACTTATCCGAGGAGTATTTGCTTAAGTTTTTTCAGCCGGATTTAGATGAGGAAGGCATACAGTCCTTTATTTGCGATATGTTGAAGGAAGTTAATACAAATATTTTCTCTAAAGCCAAAGAGTCGGAAGAAAACTTTGGAATGGGAACCACTTTTGTTATTGTAATATTTTTGAAAGATAAGCTTATTATAGGGCATGTAGGAGATAGTAGGGTATATCTTGTAAGAAATGGTGTCTTACAAAGGATTACTACTGATCACTCATATATTGAGGAGCTTATAAAAAATGGTTCGTTGACTAGGGAAGAAGCCCACAATCATCCAAAAAAGAATATAATTACCAGGGCTTTAGGATGTGAAGAAAACGTTTCTGTAGATACATATTGTATTGATGTAAATGACGAGGACACATTTGTTTTGTGTACTGATGGATTAACAAATATGTTGAATGAAGACGAGATATTGTCAGTCATAAATAGTTATGATGACCCGCAGTTTTCATGCAGCGAGCTAGTTAGACTTGCAAATGAAAAAGGCGGAGAGGACAATATAACGGTTATAATCGTAAAAAATTCTTAAGTATTCATAGGAATACATTGATTGCATATACATATCTTTATAGGATATTATAAGGTGGGATTTTGGTTAAGTGTTATATTGAAATGCCAGAAGAAGAGGTGTAGATATGGAAGGTCGCATACTTGGTGGAAGGTATGAGTTGTTAGAGAAAATTGGTGGGGGCGGAATGGCCCTTGTATATAAGGCAAAATGTAAATTATTAAATAGGTTTGTTGCAGTTAAACTATTAAGACCAGAATTTACTGCAGATGAAGAATTTGTTAAGCGTTTTAGGGTTGAAGCTCAGGCAGCAGCCAGTCTTTCACATCCTAATATTGTGTCTATATATGATGTTGGAAAAGAAGATGATATGCACTATATTGTTATGGAGTATGTAAATGGCATAACATTAAAGGATTATGTAGTTCAAAACGGTGCACTTGATTGGAAGGAAGCAGTAAATATAGTCATTCAAATATGTTCAGCTATTGAGCACGCCCATAAGAATCATATTGTTCACAGAGATATAAAACCTCATAATATTTTGTTAACAAAGGACGGAGTTGCAAAGGTTACAGATTTCGGTATTGCTAGGGCTGTTACATCTTCAACAATAACTGTTGTTGGAAGTACAATTGGTTCTGTTCACTATTTTTCGCCAGAGCAGGCCCGAGGAGGGTTTTCTGACGAAAAATCCGACCTCTATTCCTTAGGAATTGTTTTGTATGAATTGGTTACCGGCAAACTTCCCTTTAATGGAGAATCGCCAGTAGCAGTTGCTTTAAAGCATATACAGGAAATAGCAGAAGAGCCGTTGAGCATAAAAGAGGATTTACCACAAGGGGTAAATGACATAATTATGCTTGCGATAGAGAAAGATCAAAAAAACAGGTATCAGTCAGCGACAGAAATGCTAGAACACTTATACAAAGTTTTAAAAAAGCCTGAGATGGAGATTACTTTAGGAGATGGAGAAAATGTATATGACAGTCCAACAGTAAGGATGCCGTCGATAGGTGAAAATAAGTTATTAGGGGAAAAGGATTCTAAAAAAACGGGTGATGATAAAATGAAAAAGAAAAAAGATAAAGATAGGGCTACGGTAATACTGGCAATAGCTACATCCTTAGTAGTTATAGTACTTATAATTTTCTTGGTGGCTAAGGTTATTTTACCATCTTTAGCACCACCAGATGAATATATAGTACAGGATTATACCAATAAGGACTTTTATCAGGTTAAGGCGGAATTAGAGAATAATGATATATTTGTTGAATTAAACAGAAAAAATGACGAAAATATTTCAAAGGATTTGATAATATCTCAAGATGTACCTAAGGGTAAAGCACTTGTTCGGGGAGGTTACAGTAAGATTGTGCTTACGGTAAGCGATGGTCCGGTTTATATCAAAATTGATGATTATTCTCAGATTGATTATAGAACTGTGCAAACAAAAATTAAATCCTTAGGTCTTGACCCCAAAATTGTAGAAGAATATTCTGATGATGTTGCTGTTGGACTAGTTATAAGAACTGAACCGGGGGAAGGCGAAGATGTAAGGCTTGGGAAAACTGTAAGGATTTATAAAAGTATGGGACCTGAAATCAAAACAACAACAGTACCGGATTTGATTGGAAAAACAAAAAGCGATGCTTTAAATCTTCTAGCGGAGAAAAAGTTGGCAATTGGAAATATTAATCCAAAAGATACTACAAATACAGTAGATAAAATTGTAAAACAGGAACCTAAGGCGGGAGAGACCATCAATGAAGGGCAGCCTGTAGATATTTACCTTGAAGAGATACGATTGAACGAGAAAAATGAAAAAATTGTGGCTAGTCCTTTGATGTTGACGGATGCTGATTCCTATGCAGAGTTTATAAGCGTTGTGGTTATTATTACGAAATCCACTACAAAGACTGAGGAACAGCTATACAGCGAAATAAAAAGAAAAACCGATTTTCCATTGACTTTATCAATCCCAGTACCTAAAGATGGTAGTACAGAAGTTGAGGTTTTCTTAAACAGCGAAATATATTCGCAATATACTATAGAGTATTAGTTTTATTGAATAGAGCCAAGAGGAGGAAGAATGCTTGATACCAGGTCTAATCATTAAAGGTATAGGAGGGTTTTATTACGTAAAAACCGATTTAGGAATATTTGAGTGCAAGGCACGGGGGATATTTAGAAAGGACTCCTTTACGCCTTTACCCGGAGATAAGGTATCAATATCTGTTTCAAACGAGGAGAATAAAATTGGAAACATTGAAGAGATTTCTCCTCGTACAACACAGCTTACTAGACCAGCGGTTGCAAATGTGACTCAAATTGCAATCGTTATTGCGATAAGATCTCCTCAGCCCGATTTTATGTTGTTGGACAAGCTTCTTATAACTGTTGAGCGAAAAGACATAAGTGCAATAATATGCCTTAATAAAATAGATCTTGACAAAGAAGCGGAATATATAAAGATAATTGAAGCCTATAAAAAGGCTAAGTATAAGGTAATAGCACTTAGTTCTATGAATGGTGCAGGCTTTGGTGAATTAGAATTTGCCTTAAAAGGTAATACTACTGTTTTTGCAGGACAATCGGGAGTGGGAAAGTCTACAATTCTCAATAAGGTTTTGGATTCATATGTAATGGAGACGGGTAAGGTAAGTGACAAAATTGAAAGAGGTAGACATACAACTAGGCATGCAGAACTTATTGAGCTAAAGTCAGGTGGTTTTGTAGTAGATACTCCTGGTTTTAGTTCATTTGATATATCTGGGTTTGAAGCTAATGAACTTCAAAATTATTATCCAGAGTTTCATGAGTATTTTGGTAAATGCAAATTTACTGGCTGTATGCATATTAGTGAGCCATCCTGTGAAGTTAAAGCTGCCCTTGAAAAAGGAAGGATAGATAGACGAAGATATGAGAGGTATGTGGAGTTTTGTAATGTGCTCAAGGAAAATCAGCGAAAGAAGTATTATTAGGAATATTCAAGTATAAATATGCTTGCATTTTGCTTGTGATTTTGTATATAAAGGATTTGATAAAAATCAAAAATTGTTTTAAGCCTAATCTTTATGTATTTTGAAGGGAAGTGTTTAGAGTTGATTAAAATTGCACCATCCATACTTTCAGCAGATTTTGCGAAATTGGGTGATGAAATAGTTAGAATTGATAAAGCAGGAGCGGATCTGGTTCACATTGATGTTATGGACGGACATTTTGTACCTAATATTACCATTGGACCACCTATTATAAAGGCTTTAAGAAAAGTAACAAAATTACCCTTTGATGTGCACCTAATGATAGAAGATGCCGACAAGTATATTGATAATTTTGTTGATGCTGGTGCCGATATAATTACGGTACACGCTGAGGCATCACCTCACCTGCACCAAACCCTACATAAAATAAAAAAGCGTGGAATAAAAGCAGCTGTATCTTTAAATCCTGCGACATCAATACATACAATCGAATGGATTTTAAATGAGGTAGACATGGTACTTGTTATGTCTGTTAATCCCGGTTTTGGAGGACAGAAATATATTGAGGCTACTACTCAAAAAATAAAGAAATTAAGAGAAATATTGGTTGCTAGAGGTATAGAAATTGATATTGAAGTAGATGGCGGAATAAACTTAAGTAATATATATGAAATTACAAGGGCAGGGGCTAATGTGATAGTGTCAGGTTCTACAATATTTAACTCACAGGATACTACAAAAATAATAAAAGAACTGCGTGAAAAAGCATTTAAGATGTAGAGTTTGAAGTTTACTAGGAAGGTTTAATATATGACAGCATTAATTGTGTGTAGTGGGAGTATAGAAGATTATTCCTATCATATGAAATATTTTGAAGGGGCACAGTTTATTATATGTGTTGACGGAGGGGCTAAGCATATTAGAAAATTTGGTCTTGTTCCGGATATATTGATAGGAGATTTAGATTCTATATCTAAAGAAGATTTAGATTATTTTAAAGATTTGAAGGTTAAAATTATTAAGTATCCAAGTCAGAAAGCTATGACAGATACGGAAATAGCGGTTAATTATGTTGTTGATAACGGATATAAAGAAGTGGTTATTATTGGTGGAATAGGGACAAGGATTGATCATTCATTGGCAAATATATTTCTTCTTAAACAGATGCTCGATAAGGGGATAAAAGGCACACTTGCAAATGAGAAAAACGAAATAACTTTGATTAAAGATGGAATTAAGATCAAAAAGGAGAAGGGTGCTAAGCTGACTTTATTGCCGTTGACAAAGGTGGTTGAGGGAATAACTACTAAGGGTCTATATTACCCTCTCGATTGCGAGGATATTGAGCTAGGATCAAGCAGAGGGGTAAGCAATGAATTTGAGGATGAGTTTGCTGAAATTTCAATAAAAAGTGGTATATTAATTGTAATAAAATCAAGAGACTAGAAAATAACCTATACAATAAAAATGTAAAAAATCTCGGGCTTATGTGACCCGAGATTTTCTTTTACGCAACTTTTCGGACGAAGTGAAAGAGGCAAAAACGGAGGGGATAGATGCCCCAGAGTTTTTATTTAACGCCTATTTATAGAAAATTTTTATTTATTGAGATTATAGTCCTTTGCTAAAGACTCAAAGGCAGAAAAAGAATTCTTTATTGTATCAATGCCTACACAGTAAGCCATTCTAAAATACCCCGGAGCACCAAATCCTTTACCGGGAACTAACAAAAGATTGTATTTAACTGCACTCTTAATAAAAGCTACATCATCTTCTATTGGAGATTTTGGGAACAAGTAAAAAGCTCCTTCAGGCTTTAAGCATGAAAAACCAAGGCTTATAAGCTTGTTGTATAAAGTATCGCGTCTTTCTTTATATATATTTACATCAACAGTAGAATCTAGTGTAGCACCAATTACTTTTTGAAAAAGAGCAGGAGCATTTACATAGCCTAAAGTACGATTACAGAAGGCCAGACATGATATGACAAGGTTTATATCCTGTATTTGAGGATTTACTGCAATGTATCCTATTCTTTCTCCTGGTAGAGACAGAGATTTACTGAAAGAGTTTATTGCAAAGGAGTTTTTGTATAGTTTTAAAATACTTGGAAGCTCTACATTGTCATAAACCAGTTTTACATAGGGTTCATCCGATAAAACAAATATAGTGGAGTTAAATTGTTCTTCTTTTTCTCTGAGAATATCAAAAAGCTTTGTTAAAGTCTCTTTACTGTAAATATGACCCGATGGATTATTAGGAGAGTTTATAATAATAGCCTTTGTTCTCTCTGTAATTTTACTTTTAAGCACATCGAGATCAGGATCAAAAGAATCCTTCATCGGAGGCACAACAATTGTCTTACCTCCATGATTTTCCACATAAAAGTTGTATTCTGCAAAAAAAGGAGCAAGTATAAGTACTTCTTCACCAGGATTTAGAATGGATTTAAGTACTACATTGAGTCCTCCTGCAGCACCACAGGTCATCAAAATATGTTCGGAGGATAATGATAGTCCAGTTTCATTACTGATTTTGTCTGCAATTTTTTGTCTTACATATTCATATCCTGCATTACTCATATACCCATGCATTCCTTGATTGCTTTCTAGAACTATGTTTTTTAAGGCTTCCTTAACTTCTTTTGGAGGCTCAGGATCCGGATTTCCTAAAGTGAAATCATAGACCTTATCTTTTCCATGAATTTTCCTGAGTTCTTCTCCCTGTTCGAACATGGCCCTTATCCATGACGCGTTTGAAAGATTGGTTGTTACTTTTTGTGATAGCATATTAAAGTCACTCCTTATCTACTTTTCTATTTATATTTTAATTTTTTTATTTTGTTTTCACTGGGGGTAACAATTATAGTTTTATAGTTAACGTAAATAACCATGCCCGGTTTGGCACCTTTTTGCTTCTTAACATTTTTAACTTGGGTATAATCCACTTCAACATGGGAGGAGAGCTTACCCTTACTGTGATAGGCAGCAATCAAAGCAGCCTCAACAAGAGTGTTATCTGGAATTTCTCCTATTTGCTTTCTTACAATAACATGAGAACCCGGTATATTTTTTGTGTGCAACCAAATATCGTTAGAAGAAGCTGTTTTCAAAGTTAATATATCATTCTGCACATTATTTCTTCCTGCAAAAATGTCGTAACCATCGGAGGATCTATACCGATATGGTTCTAAGGTCTTGTTATTTCTTTTGTGTTTTGCACTCTTTCTTTCATTCAGATACCCAACACTAACAAGCTCCTGCCTTATTTCTTCTATTTCCTGAGTATTGTCTGCACAGTCAAGATTTTGAAGCACACTTTCAATATATTTAAGTTCATTAAAGGCCTCTTCTAATTGAGTAAGTGTAAAATTATATGCGTTTTTTGCCTTTGAAAATTTCTTAAAATACCTTTGAGCATTTTCTTGCGGTAACATGTTTTCGTCAAGAGGTATATCTATATATTCTTCGTTTTCACTATAGTAGTTGAGTAGAGAAACCTTTTTTGAATTTCTTGGAATACTATGTATGTTTGCAGTTATAAGTTCTCCGTATAATTTAAATCTATCACGATCAGCGGCTTCTCTCAATGTATCCTGGTGGATGGTAATTTTCTTATTGCATCGTTCTAAACTGTTATTTAGTACTTTATTAAGAGCACTCTTTTTTTGTATAAGTCTTTCAGCATTATCTTTTGATGTATAAAACAAATCTAAAGCATTGCTGATGGAAGAGTGATATTCAAGAATCGGATATTGAGATATTTTTAAGGAATGAAAATCTATAGGTTTTGTTTTCATTTCATCCCCCCATACGATACAAGGAGAAAAACTTGAAGCAGATATCTTAGAAATAATTATCTTTAAAGAATTTTTGATTTCTTTAAGTTGTGCATCGGTTAAATCATCGATAAGTGTTTTGCCATCAATTTGGGCTCTATAACATACTTCTTCACAAAGAATAGGACTAAAACCTCTTATACTATTTAAGAGATATTTAGAAATACGAAGTCCACCTTGATTTCTTGCATTTATGAAAAGGGTATCTAGATTGATATCCTCAGGGCTTTCCTTATCCTGACCCGGTGGAAGCGTGTATGGTCTTGCAGGCATAACTTCTCTCACTCTGCTTTTATCTATATCGATGTGTTTGATAGAGTCAATAATTATGTCTAAATCGTTTAGAAGCATTATATTACTATGCTTTCCCATTATCTCAATAAGCAGTTTTTTATATGTAGTATCTCCCATTTCGTTAACCGCTTCGACATGAACGGAAATGATCCTTTCAAAATCGAAGAATTCAACTTTTATTATTTTACCTCCGGACAAATGCTTTCTTAAAAGCATACAAAAGACGGGAGGATTCATAGGGTTTTCCTTTGATAAATCGGTCAAATGAATCCTAGGATAACTCGCATTAGCAGAGAGAATTAGCTTATAATTCTGACCCTTAGCTCTTATATGAATTAGAATTTCATCATGTTCTGGCTGATATATTTTATCTATTCTTCCACCTATCAAGTCATCAGATAACTCTATTACTACATTTTTAGCTACAACTCCATCAAAAGGCAATTTACGCACCTCGTTTCTGTGTTAAAAAACTCCAATTTACCCTAAAACATTTCAAAATACTTTAGTAGTTATTTATAGTTTAAATCTTATGAAATCAAGATTTTTGAAATAACCTTAAGTAAAATATTATTTAAATTAGTATAACACTTCATACGCTTATTAACAAACAAAATTATGGATGTGATACGTTATAAAGAATTAGAGGAAGTTCCTTTATAAATAGGGAATTTGATAGTGAATTTGCTCCCATGCATTTCCTTAGATTCAACATCAATTGTACCGCTAAATTCTTTTACTATTCCATAGGTTATAGAAAGTCCAAGTCCGGTGCCTTTATCTACCTCTTTTGTTGTAAAGAACGGGTCAAATACTTTGTTTATTATTGAATTAGGAATTCCGATTCCATTATCGGATATTTCGATAATTACATCTTCTTTGTGGGAGTATATCTTTATGACAATTTTTTTATCAATAGATTTGATCGAATCGGAGAAGTCACTGTCAATTCTTGTTTTGCAAATTACACTTTCCAATTCATCTACAGCATCACGAGCATTTCCTATTAGATTGAGATAAATTTGTTCTAACTTGTTATGATCTGCAAGTATTAAGGGCAAATCGTCGTCAAGTTTTAGTTCAACAGTTATGTTCTTTTTTATAAGTTGTTCGCCTATTAACTTAAATACATCAAGTAGGGGTTGTTTTACATTAACCTCTTTTTTTGTGTCGTCGGATTGCCTTGCAAAAGTTCTTAAGTGGCTGATAATCTTGTTAATCCTTTCAACCTGGTCTACTATTGAATATAGTTTTTCTGATAGCATTTCTTCGGTAAGTTTATTACGGTTTTTAGCGAGTATCAAACCTTGAGTTATCAGGCTGATTCCTCCTAGTGGTTGATTGATTTCATGTGCTATACCAGTGGCCATTTCTCCAAGTGTTGCAAGTTTCCCCGATTGTATCAAAAGGGCATCTTTTTCCCTAAGCTGTGATGTTCTTACTTTGACCATACGCTCAAGATTGTCGGCATATTCCCGGATTTCTTCCACTAACCTTTTTCTCTGTATGCCCGCAGTTATTTCATTAGCTATTAGGCTTAGAACTTGCGTTTCTTTTGTGAAAAAATTCCTTTTAGATGATGAGGTAACAATGTGAAGTATACCAATCAAAGAGTCATCGGAGGTAAGCGGGATGTGAATTATAAAATTGTCATCTTCAACTAATCTGCTTGTATCGATATATTTAGAAATAGCATGTTTATCTAGCGGCTCTGAATTTATTATAAACTGCGAATAGGTTTCATAGCAGCTTTTTATATCGTTGTTTATTTTTGACGCATCCGAACAATATATACAATCGTGGTTTAAGCATTTGTTGCATAGACCAATCTGGGAATTGATGTTGAAATTGTTGTAAAGGTAGTCAAATATGCAGATGAATGCAATGGGAACATCTAAAACAGTGCTTATAATACTGCAAATGGATTGACACATCTCATCAATGTCATTAGGTGAATTAACAATTTGGGTTATTTCAAGAAGTAAATTTCTATACTGCTCTTCGTAAGTTGCTTTTGTGATGTCTCTTACTATGATCAAAAGACCGCAAAAATCACCTCTAGAAAGCCTTGGTGTTATAGATACCGATAGAGGTTTAGTTTGACCGTCCTTGGTTTTACCTATCATTTTGTAATCTGTGGTATTTGTTTTTAAAGCATTTTCCACAAGAAAGATATAGTCGATTTCGTTTCCCATTTTCTTATTTAGTCCTAAAGGTATATGCTTACCTAACATTTCAGAAGGAGAGTATCCATAAATAAGCTGAGCACCTTTATTCCACAAAACAATTTTATTGTCCATGTCTGTGGCAATTATGCCATATTCGGTGGAACTTGTAACAATACTTTCAAAAAAATCTGCGGTGCTGATTTGATCGGAAAAAATATGGTATTTCATTTATTCAACCTCGATTCCTAACAAAGTAATATCATCAAAAAAAGTATTGTTGGAATAATCTTTAACTGCTTGAACCGCCTTTTCTAAAGTAACTGCAAGTGTAGCATCAGTATTGTTTTTAAAGTGGGACAAAAGTGAATCATCCCCAAAACATGGAGTTTCTTCATCCGGGGCAGCTTCAATTAGCCCATCGGTAAAAAGCCATATTTTATCATATTGACACAATTGATTGACGCAACAGCTGTAGGTGGCATCTTCAAATGTTCCTAAAATAGGTCCTGTAGATTCTAAAGGAATATGGCTGCCGTCTTTTCTCACTATATACTGGTTAATATGCCCTGCGGATACGGTATAAAGAATTTTGCTCTCTTTATCTATAAAACCTAGTAGCAAGGTTGCAAAGACATTGGTGGCTGTATTTGATAAAAGCACCATGTTAAGGTCAAGAACAATTTCAGGAAATCTCCTTTTATTTATACCTTGCTTATAATTATATTCAATGTTTTGAAGGAAACTTTTAATTATAGTTGAAATTACTGAAGCAAGTATTCCATGACTTGATACGTCAAACACATAGAAACAAATATAGTCTCCAATGTCGGCAACATCATACATATCACCGCCTACGGAATCACAGCTTTTGTACTCTACAGCAAAATTATAACCGCTAATGTTAGGGAGTTTTTTAGGAAGCATATTTATAAGAATTTTTTCGGCCGAATCATGAAGTCCTTGGAGATAATTTTTGTGTTCTAAAAGTTCTCTGTGAATACGGGCATTTTCTAAAAGCAGGTTTTTCTTGTTTACGGCATTATTGATTGCTATAGCAAGATTATCCGCTTTTACTGGCTTTTTTAGATACTCAAAGGCCCCCTCTTTCATGGCTTGAATTGCATTTTCAAGGTCACCGTGACCTGTAAGAATAATTACACCCATTTCAGGCATTATTTTTTTTATTTCCCTCAGTACTTCCATTCCAGAAATGGTGGGCATTTTCATATCGGTAAGAACTACATCAATCATAGAATAATTCTCTTTGAAATAATTGAGCCCTTCCTCACTACTTGAAAAAGTAATCACTTCATTGTTATCAAGCTCGAGAACAAATTTTATATTGTCTAGGATAGTTCTTTCATCATCTATAACAAGTATTTTGGACATTTATCTTATTCCTCCCTTTAATATTATAGCAATTTATAAATTAAATTTCCATAGATGAAAAGTTGTGCTATAATGTAACAGGAAATTTTTTATTGTTATAAAAGCTAGAGGTGAAAAATGGTTATAGGAGTTTGTAAGGTGGTTTTAGTAATAGACGATGTTTTTTCACTTAAAGAAAAAAGACATATTGTAAAGAGTTTGATAGGAAGAATTAAATCTAGGTTTAATGCTTCGGTTGCAGAAGTAGATCTTAATGATAAGTGGAAGAGAGCTGTAATTGGAATTTCTTGTGTGTCAAATGAATCTGGACATGCTGATAGCATGATGGCCAATATAGTTAATTTTATTGAGAATGATGGAAGAACAGTGCTTTTTGATTATAGCACTGAGATTATACATGTAGATTGATTTTTGGATAAGTATCAAAAGTTATTGCATAATGTGTGCAAATACATTAGAATATAACTATGTGGGGGGCTATAGCGCAGCTGGGAGCGTATCACACTGGCAGTGTGGGGGTCAGGGGTTCGAACCCCCTTAGCTCCACCATACATAACTCAAATTTCGATACAATTCAAAGTCACTGCTTTTAAGTGGCTTTTACTGTACATTACAGTTCAAATCTATTATAATTTAATTATAACATTATGTTTCCAATAAATTTAAATTACTTAATTTTCATTAATATAAACTAAATTTAGAGGAATTTTTTACTGCACTTTTTTGCAATCTAGTTAAGGATTTAGAACAAAAGGGCTAATACCCCTAAGTTAATTTTATCCATTAAAGGGGATGGAGAAATGAAAAAATCTCTTGATAGTGAAAATGAATTACAAAGTAAGAACATTGAGAAGGATTACATCTCTATTGTTATACCTTGCTATAACGAAGGAGAATTGCTCTTTGTATTACACGACAAATTATGTGAAATAACAAAGTTAATGCCTAACAGTAATTTTGAGTTCATATTTGTGGATGACGGTTCAAAAGACAAGACTATGGAAACCATTAAGACGCTTGCATCAAAAGATGCACGAGTCAAGTATATATCCTTCTCTCGAAATTTTGGTAAAGAGTCTGCTATGCTAGCCGGCATGGAAATGTCAAAGGGGGATTATGTTGCTATAATAGATGCGGACATGCAGGACCCACCGACACTTATTCCGGAAATGTATCAAGGTATCAAAAAAGAAGGATATGATTGTGTAGCTGCAAGGCGAGTTAACCGCATTGGTGAACCGATGATCCGGTCTTTTTTTGCAAGGCAGTTCTATAAAATAATGCGAAAGCTCAGTAAGACTGAAATTGTCGATGGAGCTAGGGACTTTAGATTGATGACCCGACAAATGACAAACGCAATACTTTCAGTATGTGAATACAACCGTTTTTCTAAGGGAATTTTTTCTTGGGTCGGTTTTAATACAAAGTGGTTGGAATATGAAAACATTGAGCGTGCAGGTGGTGAGAGCAAATGGTCCTTTTGGAAGCTCTTTATCTATTCTATAGATGGGATAGTAGCATTTTCTACTGCACCCCTTGCATTATCATCATTATTGGGTATTTTCTTTTGTGTTATTGCTTTTATAGCAATAATATTTACTATTGTCCGACAAATTGTTTGGGGAGGGTCTGCCTATGGCTGGTCTTCAACTATATGTATTATTTTGTTTTTAGCTGGTATACAGTTGTTTTGCATTGGGATTTTAGGACAGTATCTTTCTAAGACATATTTAGAGACAAAAAGACGTCCTATTTATATTGTAAAAGAAAAAGGTGGTGACATTGATGAAGGGAAATAGATGCAAAACGATTATTATTGCAACTCTTTGTTTTATGCTGCCAGCCATTATAGTTCTAATAGCTTTTGCAAAGATGAGAATGGCACCTTTTGGTGAGAGTTCAACAATGATCATGGATATGTCTGAACAGTATGTTGAGTTTCTATGTGGTTTAAAAAGCGGGGATGTTTTATTTTCATGGTCTAAGGCTTTAGGAGGAAATTATATAGGTGTATTTACATATTATGTATCTAGCCCCTTTTCATTTCTAACACTGTTTTGTCCAAATTCTCATATGCCTATTGCTGTATTGTTTTTGACAGTTTTAAAAATAGGATTGGCTGGATTGTCATTTAGTTTATTGCTACGTTACAGATTTGGTAGATATGATCTGTCTACCGTGTTGTTTTCGATGTTTTATGGACTTATGTCCTATAATATAGGATATTCAATGTGTATCATGTGGCTAGATGGTGTTATCTGGCTTCCGTTGATAATTATTGGTATCGAAAAAATACTTGAGGACAAAAAAAGCTGGTTTCTAACATTCTGCTTATTTATATCTTTTATATCAACCTATTATATTTCATATATGACGGGATTATTTACTGCTATCTATTTTCTCTATCGTTGTTTTGAGAAAAAAATTAAAATTAAACAGTTTTTTAGCTACTTAGGTAAATTTATATTGAGTGTTATTGTGGCGGCTTCTTGGGGAGCATTTTTATTGCTTCCGACACTAATTTCACTTTTTCAGGGCAAAATAGGTTCAATTAGTATGGATTACTCAGGAATATTTAATTTTTCATTATTTGAGTCTAAGCTTAGATACAAATTTCTACCTGGAGGCTATGATTCAATTACAAATTCAGGTACACCTTTTATTTACTGTGGTCTTTTAGTATTTTTATTGTTTTTGGTCTTTTTTGCCATAAGAAAAATAAGCTTACGAAGCAAAATTTCCACTGCACTTTTCACAATCCTTATGTTTTGCAGCTTGTGGTTTTGCAAACTTGATAAAGTGTGGCATGCTTTTCAATATCCAAATTGGTTCCCTTACAGGTATTCTTTCTTGTTTTCATTTTTGATTATTATTACTGCATATAGAGCTTTTATAGAATTTAAGCTTAATAGGAGAACTATAGCTATTATACTTCTTATAATTTGCTCTGTTGATATGTACGGCAATACAATAGGTATTCTTAAGGGATTAGACAGAGAATTCAGGTATTCAACCTATGAGAATTATCATGGCTATAAGAAAATGATTGAACCTCTAGTAGATGAAACAAAAAAGGATAAGGATGTTTTTTTCCGCATGGGAGCTACTTTTGAACGGACAAAGAATGAACCTATAGGATTTGGTTATAAGGGAATAACCCACTATAGTTCAACCTATAACAGGCATGTTAATAATTTTCTTCAAAGAATGGGAATGGCTCAGGCATGGCTATTTAGCTCGTATTTTGGCTCTACTATGGTGACGGATGCTTTATTTTCTGTAAAGTATGTTATTTCCGAGCGTCCTATGTCGCCAGATTACAGCATAATTAAGCAAAGCGGTAGGGCTATTTTATCTCGTAATCCCAATGCACTTTCAATCGGTATAGCTGCAAAGAGCAAGTCACTTAAGGAGTTTACTTTCAGTAATAATCCTTTACAGGCACAGAACTCCTTGGTTAAAGCCTTGACTGGGACGCAGGAGGATTGTTTTGTTTCTTTAGATGCTACAGAAACGTATAATGACAATATTGTTGAACATACTATTGTTTCAAACGGAATGCCTATATATGCACATTTTGTTTCTAATCAAGATGGTGGAGAGTTATTAGTCAATGGAAGGCGTATTTCGGGACTCTTTTCAAATGAAACAAGATGCATTCAGTATATTGGTACATTTCCTCAAGGAGAAAATGTGAGTGTTGAAATTAGGCATAACTCAAACGCATATGGGGAATTTTACTATCTGCATACTGAGAACTTTGAGAGGATTGTGTCAGCGTTAAGAGCCTCGGAATTATCAGTAGATTATTGTTATAACGGACGTATTGGAGGAACAGTAACTGCTAATGAAGGTGATATGCTATTTACAACAATTCCCTATGATAAAGGGTGGAAGGCGTATGTTGACGGCAAGCAAGTGCAATTGAAACCTTTTGCTAATTCACTTATTACAATACCCCTCACAGCAGGAACACACGAAATCAAACTGACTTATATACCGACAGGTTTTATTGAAGGTGTTTGTATATCCGTGATTCCAGGACTTTTGGCTTTAGTAATATTTTTTATAACTAAAAAGTTTCGACGGGCTGTTTAATAAATTATGCTGTTAGAATTACCTTATAGGCAAGAGGATCAATTCTTGCCTATTCTTATTATACATTAAGATTTTTTTAAAGACTATTTAATGCAGTTTTCACAACGTAGTGGAGAGGTCGGTCTAAATAGTGCAAGGCTGAATTACACTTCGCTTAAACCGAGTTTTCTCAAAAACCAAACACAGAATTTTTGCAATTTTGTTTTGGGCTTTTCTATAGGTATGGCTACACCGTTTACTATTCTATAGCATAATTCCGAGGAAATAAAATGTATAGCACCAGTGTCAAATTGAATTCTAAGAGCCAATGTTTCATTTTTTACATGGGTGTCTATAACTATAGCTTTTCTATAAACATCCTTTGAGCAGGGAGCTAATACCGTGTCACCGAGGTTAACAAGCTTATATACACGGTTCTTTCTTGATTTTTTCATGGAATACGCACATCGCTTTTTATATTATCCTATAGTTAATATATTCTTCTAATACTATAAAATTCACATTTTTACTTGGGGAATTTTTATAATTGTCTTAATTTAAATGAATTGTTATTAAAAATTAATATTCTATTCACAAATTATTAATTAATAAATGTTAAACTTAAAATATAATAAGTGAAAACGTTTTTATTATTCTCCCTCCATATATAAGAGATAATTAATAGAATGTTCATAATTTATTAATTATATGAAGTTATTATTTGATTAACAGGTCGGAAGACCTTTGAATATATTACTCCCTTGATAAGAGCTTAACTAAGCTCTTGTTTTTTTAAAAAAAGCTAACTTTAAAAAAACTCTGGGGTATTTATGCCCTTACGTTTACGCTTCTTTCACTTCGTTCAAAAGAAGCGAAAGAAGCGTAAACAAAAAGTTGACTTAAATAGTCAACTTGAAAATTTCGTCTAAATTAATTCTAAAAAAATCTCATTAATAGCATTAGCATTGTACTATCATGCGTTTTTTCATGTTTTCATATATGCTCTTATACATTCTGAAGGTTTTTGCTGCATCTACATCTTCACAGTTTACGTCAGGATGATACTTTTCGAGTATGCCATTCCAGCCTATTTTGAGTATTTCTGCCTGAATTTCATTGAACTTTGTTATCAGCTGTTGCTTGTTTTGTGCTGATTCCATAAGAATTCCCCCTTAAAAAATAAAATACTATATATAAAGTGCAAAGCTAATATAGTATCGTAATACATTCTCTGTCTATTTCTTATTTAAATTATACCACGTATTATTTCGTCAATCAATATGCTACTAAATGTATTTTAAATATCAACTCCAAATTAATTATAAAAAAGCTCAAGATACGTAATCTTAAGCTTTCTTAAAAGCATTTGAAATAATCTTTGGTCTAATATATTTTATTGAACTTTAAAAAACCAAATTCGATAATTATTATCTTTTCTTTTTCTTCTTAGATTTTGACTGCAAATTCTCTAAATTTTTGTTGGCAGAACGCATAAGAAAGAAAAATGAAACACCTATTAATAAAACACCTGCAAGTAAATAAAGCAAATTCCAGTATGCTGGCATAGCATTTTCACCTCCAATAGTTAATAAAAGTTTATCATATATTTTTCTTGAAATCAATTGTTATAAGAGAAGAAAATAATCACCTAAATGATAAAATAAGTTTTTTTAGAGAAACTAATATTAAAGGATCTAATAAATAACTAGTCAATGGGGGAAAAAGTCTATAATAGGCATTTAAAAAGTTAAGATTTAAAAGGGGTTGCGACTTGATTATTGAAAGAATTTTTGAAATTGCCTAAAGAAAAATAGTAAGGAGTAAATATGAAAGCAGTTGTGATACTTGGTGCAGGTTTTTCGAAAAATTCCGGCTTACCTGTACAATCTGAGATACCAGAATTATTGATAAAAGATCAATGTGATAATCCCTTTGAAAACAATGTTTCACATATAATAGAAAGGTTTTATGAAGATGTATTCGGTTTTTCAAGGGGAGCAGTACCGCCGAGTTTAGATGATGTTTTAACTTGCATCGATATATCTACAAATACAGGACATCATTTAGGTATAAAGTATTCACCTATACATCTTAGAGCTATAAGAAGATTTGTTATTTATAAACTGTTTAAGGTTTTAGAGGAAAATTATAGATATTCTGAAGAGGTTTTTATCCTTATCAGCAAGATTTTGAAGAGATATACACAAGTGGATTTTGTTGTACTAAATTGGGATACTGTTTTGGAAAAATATATAAAAATCATTAATAGCGATTATACAATTGATTACTGTAATGAAGGAAAAGATATAAGAAGTACAAGTTCCGCTAAATTTTCTGAAGCAATAAGGGTAATAAAAATTCATGGTTCTTGTAACTGGTTATACTGTGATAATTGTAGAAATTTGTTTAATGATAGTTACAACGATGTTCCTCTTACAAAAAAGGTAGGCTTTAAAGTGACGGATTTTGAACTTTTAGGTGATTTTGACCCAAAAATCACAGAAGTTATCGATGGTGAAAGATGTGTAATGTGTGGGGATCATATATCCTCACACATTGCTACGCATTGCTTTAGAAAGTCTTTTAGAGAAAACTCCTTTCCTCATTTATGGGATAGGGCTGAGGAGGCACTGACAAACTCGGATAAATGGATTTTTATAGGATATTCTTTGCCGCAAGCAGATTATGAGTTTAAGCATCTTATAAAAATTTCTGAACTTAAATTAAGACATAGGAGAAAAAGAGGACCTGAAGTGGATGCTGTTCTCCTAAATAGCAAAACTACAGCAGCAAACTATGAGAGTTTTTTTGGACATAATATAGGATGGATATGCAATGGCGGTATAACCGAATATAGCAAATATGTTTAATTGTACTTAATATTTTTGACTATTGCTGATATAATATATAACTGTAAGAAACATAAAAAATACGCTAAGGAGTAATGGATTTGAATATTAATAATGCCAGATTTGAAAAAGGTGCTGTTAAGCCTGCACATTATCCTGACAACAACATACCAGAGATAACCTTTGTTGGCAGATCAAATGTGGGCAAGTCGTCTTTAATAAATGCTTTACTTAATAGAAAAAGTTTGGCAAGGGTTGCCTCAAAGCCTGGAAAGACGAGGGAAATAAATTTCTATAATATCGATGACACAGTTTACTTTGTTGATTTGCCGGGGTATGGCTATGCAAAAGTATCAAAGGATGTTAAGTATTCGTGGGGAGAATCGATAGAGACTTATTTGAACAGCAGCAAAAAGATAAAGCTTGTAATTATGCTTGTGGATATAAGACATTCACCGTCGGAAGATGATAAAATGATGTCTGCGTGGTTGACAGAATTATCATTTCCTTATATTGTTGTTGCTACAAAAAAGGATAAAATACCGCGTGCAAAGCTAAAGGAAAGACTTGCTGATATATCAACGAGTTTAGGACTTAATAATGACACTCTATTAATTCCGTTTTCTTCAGAAACTAAGGATGGTAGAGAAGAAGTGATGAATTATATTAATTCAATTTTATAATTCAATTATTAAGGAGTATATGTACAAGACTGCATGCAAATTAGCTATAAAAATGGAAAATATGTATTTACATATTAATTTTAGTAATATATAATGTTATCGAAACAACTGAATAAATTGCTAGGGGTGCCATTTGGCTGAGAAAGAGTAAATCTCTTGACCCTTTGAACCTGATGCGGTTAATGCCGACGTAGGGAAGCTAAAGTAGATATGTAATGCATTTATGACGCTTGCCTTTATTGGCAAGCGTTTTTTGTGTTGTTTGAGAGGGGGTGAAGTTATTGAATATTACTTTAAATGGTAACAGGGTTGAAATTGAAAAGCCGGTCACATTAATGGAACTATTAGAGTTAAAAGGTATAGAAGTTGAAAAGATTATAGTTGAGTACAATTATGACATCTTAATGAGAGATGATTGGAAGATTACTGCTTTAAAAGAGAATGACAACATTGAAGTATTAAGATTTGTAGGGGGAGGTTGAGGAATATGCAAGATAAATTAACTATTGGGGGAATAGAGCTAGGTAGTAGGTTGCTGTTAGGTACTGGCAAATTTCCATCAAATGCAATTATTCCTCAGGTTATTAAAAGTTCAGGGGCTAAGGTGATTACCGTTGCCTTAAGAAGGATAGATTTTGACTCGGAAGATGAAAATATCCTAAAACATATACCTAAGGATTGTATTCTTATGCCTAACACATCGGGAGCAAGAAATGCCGACGAGGCTGTACGGATTGCAAGAATTGCCCGTGCAGCCGGTTGTGGAAATTGGATAAAAATTGAGGTTATATCGGACAACAAATATCTTTTGCCGGATAATTTTGAAACTATTAGAGCAACAGAAATATTGGCAAAGGAAGGTTTTACGGTACTTCCTTATATGAGTCCGGATCTTATGACAGCAAGAAGGCTTAAAGATGCAGGTGCTTCAGCAGTGATGCCGTTAGGTGCTCCTATTGGAACTAATAAGGGTTTGAGGACAAGAGAACTGGTGAAGATATTGATTGATGAAATTGATTTACCTATTATAGTGGATGCTGGATTGGGCAGACCATCAGAAGCTGCAGAAGCAATGGAATTAGGTGCTGCGGCAGTGCTTGTGAACACAGCTATTGCTACTTCCGATGATCCTATTAGTATGGGAGAGGCTTTTGGACTTGCGGTTTTAGCAGGCAGAAAAGCATTTCTTTCTGGTGCTGGTGCAGTAAAGGATTTTGCAGAAGCATCATCACCGCTTACAGGCTTTCTTGGTACATGACGAATTATGTTTGTATGAAAAGAGGCGTTAATAATGAGCTTTTACGAAAAATACTTGGAATACAGGGATTTTGATTTTGAGGAATTTGCCAGCAACCTAACAGACGATTATATTATTAAGGTTATTAATAAAGAGAGAATAAACGAGTTAGAGTTTCTTAGTCTATTATCCCCTAAAGCAGGTAAATATATTGAGTTTATGGCACAAAAATCAAGAAAATTAACATTGCAACACTTTGGAAGGGTTATTTTCCTTTATACTCCCATATATGTGGCAAACTACTGTGTGAATCAATGTGTGTATTGTGGCTTTAATATTTCAAATAATATTGTTAGAAAGAAATTGACTATAGAGGAAGTGGAACAAGAGGCTAAAATAATCTCTGATACCGGACTTAAGCATATACTGCTTCTGACTGGAGAATCAAGACTTCACAGTTCACTAGATTATATTAAGGAATGTGTAACAGTTCTGAAGAAATACTTTAGCTCAATATCCATAGAAGTATATCCCCTTGAGATGGATGAATATAAAGAACTTGTGGAAGCAGGTGTTGATGGATTTACAATGTATCAAGAAGTGTATAACGAGGATGTCTATGGACAGCTCCATCTAAAGGGACCTAAGAAGAACTACAGATATAGAATTGATGCACCTGAAAGAGCATGTGTTGCGGGAATGAGGAGTGTTAATATAGGAGCGTTATTAGGGCTTGATGACTGGGAAAGAGAAGCGTTTTTTACCGGAATTCATGCACAATATCTTCAAAACAAATATCAGGATGCCGAAATAAGTGTATCTATACCTAGAATGAGACCATGCAACGGAGCATTTCAGCCTAAAGTGAATGTGAATGACAAAAATTTTGTTCAGATAATATTTGCCTTTAGATTGTTTATGCCTAGAGTAGGTATAACTCTATCCACAAGAGAACGTCCAGAGTTTCGTGACAACCTTGTCGGACTTGGTGTTACAAAAATGTCAGCTGGTTCATCAACAGAGGTTGGGGGACATGCAATTGATTCTAAGAGTGAAGGACAGTTTGATATATCGGATACAAGAAATGTTGAGCAAATAAAAGAGCTAATCTATAGTAAGGGTTTTCAGCCTGTATTTAAAGATTGGCAACAAATTTAGGATGGTGGTTGTATGAATGCTTTTGAAAAGGGGCTTTGCGACTACATAGAAAAAGAGTGCTTAGAAAAAATTCAGAAGTTAAAGATTGGAATCGCGGGAGCTGGAGGTTTGGGGTCAAATTGTGCTTTGAACCTTGTAAGAAGCGGATTTAAGAGCTTTAAAATAGTGGATTTTGATGTTGTTGAGGCTTCAAATTTAAACCGGCAGTTTTACTTTTTGGATCAATTAGAAACTCCAAAGGTGGAGGCACTTAAATCAAATCTTTTGAGAATTAATCCTGACTTAGAAATAGAAGCTATTAATACTAGAATTGAGCGAGAAAATATAAACCAGCTATTTGAAGAATGTGATATTGTAGTGGAAGCCTTTGACAAGGCTAAGTATAAGACAATGCTAGCAGAATGCCTTTCTTCTTCGGGAAAGCTGATTGTATGTGCATCAGGACTAGGCGGATGGGGGAAAAGTGATGATATCAGAGTGAAAAAAGTACATAAAAATTTCTATATGGTAGGGGATTTTGTAAGTGAAGTTAATGCTGATACACCCCCCATTTCTCCTAGAGTAAATATTGCTGCAGCAAAACAGGCAGATATAGTCTTAAGCATTGCAATGGAAAATCTATAGAAATAACAATTACGAAGAAAGAGGGTTTTATAGAATTTTGAAATTAGCTAAATAAGTTGTAGGGTGTGATTAAGTGGGGAAACGTAAGGGTATCATTGACACCGACCTATACTGCATAACTTCAGAGGAACACTCTAGAGGCAGAACTAATATAGAGGTTGTCAGGGAGATGATAAAGTCAGGTGTTAAAGTAATCCAATACAGAGAAAAGGAGAAAAGCCTTTTACATAAGTATAATGAATGCTTACAAATTAGGGCTATGACACAAGAGGCCGGTGTTACATTTATAGTTAATGATAATATTGATATAGCGATTTTGGTGAAAGCAGATGGAGTGCACATAGGTCAGGATGATCTTCCAATTGAGAAAGTAAGGGAACTGGTGGGAGAGAAAATGATAATAGGTTTATCAACCCATTCGCCTAAACAAGCAGAAGAAGCAGTAAATAGGGGAGCCGATTATATAGGTGTTGGTCCAATTTATAAAACCTATACCAAAAAAGGCGTGTGTGATCCAGTAGGTCTTAAGTATCTCAGCTATGTTGTTGGGAAAATTTCCATTCCCTATGTAGCCATAGGTGGAATCAAGGAGGACAACGTATTTGAGGTGTTAGAAAGGGGAGCTAAGTGCGTGGCAATGGTGACTGAGATTGTTGGAGCAGACAACATTGGTAAGAAAATTAAAGAAATAAAAGAGAAAATGAAAAGAGGTGCTTTATAGTGTATACAACGCAAATGGATGCAGCAAAAAAGGGTATAGTTACTAAGGAAATGGAAATTGTAGCTAAGAAGGAAGGCATGTACATAAAGGAACTTCTCGAGCTTATGGCACAAGGTAAAGTTATAATTCCTGCAAACAAAAATCATATAGCCCTTGATGCAGAAGGTATTGGCCGTGGAATGAGAACTAAAATAAACGTGAACATCGGAATTTCAAAAGACTGCTGCGATTTTGATATTGAATTGGATAAAGTAAGGAAGGCTCTTGAATTAAAGGCTGAGGCTATAATGGATTTGAGTTCTTATGGTAAAACTCAGGAATTTAGAAGAAGGCTCGTTTCCATGTCTTCTGCCATGATAGGTACAGTACCTATATATGATGCGGTGGGTTTTTATGATAAAGAACTTTCAGACATAACAGCTGAGGAATTCCTAGATGTAGTAGAAAGGCATGCTACTGACGGGGTTGATTTTATGACCATCCATGCGGGAATAAATAGGGATACGGCAAGGCTTTTTAAGAAAACAGGAAGACTCACAAATATTGTTTCAAGGGGCGGAGCACTTATGTTTGCATGGATGGAGGTCACTGGAAACGAGAATCCCTTTTATGAATACTATGACAAAATACTTGAGATTTTTTCTAAGTATGATGTTACTATGAGTCTTGGGGATGCATGCAGGCCTGGAAGTATAAATGATTCAACCGACGCTTCCCAGATTGAAGAATTGATAGTACTAGGAGAACTTACGAAAAGAGCTTGGGAAAGAAATGTTCAGGTGATGATAGAAGGCCCGGGGCATATGGCTATTAACGAGATAGCAGCAAATATGGTACTTGAAAAGAGGCTTTGTCACGAGGCACCCTTTTATGTACTAGGACCGATTGTTACTGACATTGCTCCTGGATATGATCATATAACAAGTGCAATTGGTGGAGCAATTGCAGCTGCAAACGGAGCAGATTTTTTATGCTATGTTACTCCAGCGGAGCATTTGAGATTACCTGATATTAATGATATGAAGGAAGGCATAATAGCCACAAGGATAGCAGCCCATGCGGCAGATATTTCAAAGGGAGTCAAAGGTGCTAGGGATTGGGATTATAGAATGAGTGAAGCAAGGAGAAATTTAGACTGGGAAAGGATGTTTGAATTAGCAATAGATTGTGAAAAGGCTAAAAAATATAGAGAAAGTTCTATTCCTGAAAATGAAGATACATGTACAATGTGTGGTAAAATGTGTGCAGTACGGAATACAAATAAGATTCTAAAAGGTGAAAAACTCAATATACTTTGAGAAGCATAAACTAATTAACTATGGGGGCAAAGGGGGGGAGCCCCCATAATATATAAAAATTTGGAGCTTACAAAAGTTAATATAAAATACTCCAATAAAACTTCTCGATACAAGTATTTCCTTCGATGTAAATATTTTGCTTAGAGTTTTCAATAAAAAACTGCAGCTAATTTCTGCCGCAGGCAAAATATAAAGTATAGAGGAAAAGTACGTTTGCCGTACAGTTATATTATATAGATATATGAGCAAAATGTTAATAGGTAATATATACAAGAATGTTCTCAGATAGGTGAAGATTTCTGTTAAAAATACATAAATCTATTTTAAACAGTATTGTTACGAATGCTAAAACGAAGTATGAGACCTAGATAGTAATAGATAAATATTTTTACAATATCTAATAACAATGTAATTTATTGGTTTGTAAAATTCATAGGACAATCCCAAAAAAGGAATAATAAAAAAGATTTTGTGAATGAACCACAAAATCTTTTTATTATTCCTAATTTATCAACAAAATATTTATTGATAAATATGCAACATTCAGATAACTAATATATTTTACAGTCTTATAAAGACCATTAAAAAAATAGCTCTACTTGTTAGATAACTGTTGTTCTGCCATCTGAATTAACTTTTTAGTAATATTTCCACCAATTTTACCAGCATCTTTAGATGATAAATCACCGTTGTATCCTTGTTTTAAATTTACGCCAACTTGCGATGCAATTTCATACTTCATTTTGTCAAGAGCATTTGATGCACCGGGCACAACTTTTTGATTATTAGCCATATTGTATCACCTCCCTTGTTGGAATTAACTGCACTTAATTGCAAACATTCAGTAGTGAATCAAGTTTAGCCAAAGTAAAACTTTTTGATGCTTTGAAACATTTCAAAAAATTATCTATACAATAATCAGATTAAAGCCTATCATGAAAGCTAAAGAGCTCTCAAATTTAGGAACATTATTTTGCAATGCATAAACGTAAATCAGATTTTTTGAAATGGCGATTGCAAAGTTTTTTTGGAATCGTCTTAATTTTATTTACCTGAACAATATTATTTTGAGACAAAAATGAAACTTTTATGATATGAATTTTATAGCAAACTTTTTTGAAGGAATTTGAATTTGAATTGGAGAATAAATAATTAACGCTAAGTATAAGTGCTTTCTACTATTGGAGGTATTATGTATATAATTAATGCCAAGTCCGAGGATATATATTTAATGGATATAAATCCCGCTAATTTGAAATATATGCTTCAATGGTATAATGATGAGGAATTTAGATATGCCACAGGGGTTGACGGGGATATAGAAATATACCAGTTAGCACAGATGTACAATATAGCCAAACAAGGTGAGAATCACTTCTGGGCAGGTGTTTTTATTACGTCTACAAGTGAAATGATTGGTATTATAAGGGGACAAATAAAAAAAACTTATCAGGCATCCCTTTGGATTAATACTCTGATTATAGATAAACCCTATCAAAATAAAAGATATGGGACTAAAGCAGTAAATTTACTTATAAATTATGCTAAGCTAAAAAATAATGTTTCAAGAGTATACATAGCTGTTTCAGAACAAAACACAGGGGGTTGTAAATTTTGGACAAGCATGGGTTTTGAGCATTTTAGACGTATAAACAATTGTATTAGGCTTGGTGGAGAGTCATTAAATGCCATAATAATGTATAAACTGGTGTAGTTTGTGATGCTATTTGTTCTACAGTCCTAGTGAAAATAGTCGATATATACTATAAGGAAAGTTTCAATTTGAGACGGTTATATTATGTAAACCAAAGAAAAAACGTGTTACAATTGATACAGGAGGTGTTTTGAGTGTTTAGGATATTTATGGTTTGACAAAGAAAACTCATACATGTATAATGGGTTTGTCTAATTTAAGGAAAGTCCTACAATATACGAGCAGATAATTTGTAAGCTTATAAGGATACAAAAGAAAGATATAAAGTAGGAGGTTAAGTATGTTAAAGTGCAGTAAAGTAATTTTGTGTTCAGCAGTTTTAAACCTTTCGATTTTTCTTACGGTTTCTCTTTCTTATGCAGATGTCGATAAAAATACCACAGATCAGAGAAATTCAAACTTTCGAGATAATTCAATTATATCACTCAATATAGAAAATATGTTTAAGAACTCCCAAGCAACGATAGAAGAAAATATAGGTAATTGGTACAAAGTTAGTCTAGACGGCAAATCGGGTTGGATGTATGGAGAGGTTTTTCCAGTAGAAATTATAAAAGCTTCTCAAGATGCCAAAAGTTTAGAGCAACCCGAAGCTCCGACGCAAAAGTCACAGGATGAGAAAGATAAAAAGGATGAGGAAAAAGCTTCCACAACAGTAGAAAGTACCGATGAAAATAATGAGGAGGTTCAACAAGAGGTTGATCCCGAAAGCGAGGAAGCTACAAATCAAGCAGATGCAGATGTTGATGGTTCAAATAAGTCAGAGACTCTTGCAGCAGTGATTGAGGGAATAATTACTGGAGATAATGTTAACATTAGAAAAGGACCAGGGACAGATCACGAAGCAATCAATCAAGTAAATACCAGTGACAAAGTAGAAATTTTAGGTAAATCCTCTGATTGGTACAATATTAGAACAAAAGATGGAGTAGAAGGTTGGATATATAGCCAATATGTATCCTATGGTTCTTCGTTTGCATCAAGAGGGGAAACATCCAATTCGGATACTTCAGACATGGGGACTAAAATAATTGCCTATGCAAAAGACTTACTTGGAGTCAAGTATGTGTATGGAGGAACTTCAAGAAAAGGTTTTGATTGCTCAGGTTTTGTATGGTATGTATATAATAATTTCGGAATAAAGCTAAACAGAGTTGCATCGGATCAAGCAAAACAGGGAACTAAGGTGTCAAAATCTAAGTTACAACCTGGAGATTTGGTTTTCTTCGATACAAACGGAGGTATGAACCATATTAATCATGTAGGAATTTATATTGGAAATGGCAGTTTTATTCACGCATCCTCTGGAAGTAAGGCGAAAAAGGTTGTTATCAGCGATATAAACAGCGGTTTTTACAATGGATGTTATATGACTGCAAGAAGAATTCTTAAATAAGACATTACAACTAAAGATCTCAGGGACCTTTGTTCCCTGAGATTTTTCACTAGTTTGGAAGGTATATAAAAGTAAACAGTTTTATAGCTCGATTTTTTCACTACCTGAAAGTAGAAAATTAAGTATTAATAGCTCTTTAGTATTTAATCACTTCGATAGGGGTGAATATATGAACAGACCACTTGTTTTGTTGAGCATATCTTTTATGTCAGGTATATTACTTGCAAATCTTACTCGTTCTTATTGGTTTATGCTCTATTCCTGTATATTGCTTATTCTTTCGGCTATTGTGTATAGTAGGTTTAGAGATGGTCTAAAGTTTTTACTGTCTGGAATTATAATTATATATCTTTTTGGCGGTTTATATTATTTGTATACATATAATCAAAATGCAGATAAGTTCATTAAGTATGCAGGAGAACAAGTTTATATAAAAGGATATATAGATTCTGCTCCAAATGTTGATAGCAGTAAAGTGGTATACCAGCTCAAAACAGAAGAGGTAGGTATTCAAGGTCATAAAGAGCTAGATAAAGTTAAAGGAAAGATTATGTTATCTACATCTAGCCAAAACAGCGATTTTATAGATTATGGCACAGAAGTAACAGTAAGTGGAACCTTGAATATTCCCAAAGACAGAACCAACCCTGCGGGCTTTAGTTATAGGAGTTATTTAAGCCATAACGGAATTTCAGCAACTATTTTTGTTATGGATTACAACATAAAAATTGGCGATAAGAATAAAGGGAATTTTTTGATACAATTAGGTTTAGATCTAAGAGCTAGAATTGTTAATGTAATAAACAGAAGTTTACCGCCTCAACAAGCAGGATTGTTAAATGGTATGTTGATAGGCTACAAACAGGATTTGAGTGAAGAGGTACAGGAGGCCTTCAGTATTTCGGGTTTGAGCCATATAATGGCAGTTTCCGGAAGTAATGTGGGGTTTATAGTGTTACCCCTTGTGTTTTTATTTAAAAAACTTAAAATACGACAAAAGTACGCGAATATAGCGATAATTGTAGTTTTGATACTGTTTATACTTGTTACAGGGTTTGAACCCTCAGTTTTAAGAGCTGTGATAATGGCTATTGTAATTTTAATTGGACAGATGATTTGGAGAGATACTGAGATTTTTACAAGCATATCCTTTGCAGCACTGGTTTTGCTTTTGTATAATCCCGGAATTCTTTTTAATATAGGTTTTCAATTGTCTTTTGCTGCTACTATTTCTTTGGTGTTATTCTATAAGAACTTAAAACAGATGCTTAGTTTTAAGTTTATCCCGTCCTTCATTGTGGATGTACTTGCGGCAACAATATCAGCACAGATAGGTGTATTGCCAATTACCGTTTTTTATTTTAATACAGTATCTGTGGTTTCTATTATATCTAATTTACTTGTTGTACCTGTAGTAGAGTTTATTACTATTCTAGGTTCGCTTATGGCCATATTAGGGCAAATACATATTGTTTTCTCTATACTTTTGGGATATATAAATAATGTGTTATTGAGTTTTGTTCTTTATGTAACTAAGTTTTCTGCAGATATGCCATGGGCAGTTAAAACAATTATTACGCCCTCCATCCTTATGGTTATTTGCTATTATGCAGTTATTATGTATTTCTTCTGGTACAGACCTAAATATAATACGAAATTAAATATAAAATATTGCATTATAGTGTTTTTATTGATATTTGGAACATTTATTTTTAGTGCACTTATTCCAAAAGGACTTGAGGTTGTATTTCTTGACGTTGGACAGGGTGATTCCGCCTTTATACGGACGAGCAAGGGTAAAACCATATTGATAGATGGAGGAGGGTACAGCAGTGCGTCAGCTAACAGTACAAGTGTAGGTGAAAATATTGTTATTCCCTTTTTACTTGATTATGGAGTTGATAGGGTAGACTTAATTGTTGCAACTCATGGGCATGATGATCATATGCAAGGATTGATACCCGTAATGAAAAAAATGAAGGTGGGTAACTTGATTATACCGCAAGTACCTCTTGATAGTGGATTGAAAAAATTGTATGATATAGCACAAGAGGAGAAAATAAAAGTGCAGATGTGTGCAAAAGGTGACGTGATTAAGCTTGATAATTGGACGCGTCTTGATGTATTATGGCCTAAGGAAGATGCACTTATTCGAGAATCAGCTTCAAATAATAACTCATTACTGTTAAAATTAAGTTTTAGGGATGTCAAAATACTATTTACAGGAGATATCGAAAAAGAAGCTGAAGAAATTATTATAAAGGACAATGTGGATTTGAAGTCGGATGTATTGAAGGTGGCTCATCACGGATCTGATACATCAACAACTGAGGCTTTTCTAGAATGCACAAATCCTGATATAGCTGTTATAAGTGTTGGAAAAAACAATTTTGGGCATCCGTCTAAGGTTGTACTAAATAGACTTGAAGAAAGACAAATTATAGAATTTCGTACCGATCATGATGGTGCAATAGTGCTAAAGACATATGGTAGTGATATCAAAGTAAAAAGAACTGTAAGAAATAACAAAAATAAATTTCTTCTTCTTTCACTTATAAGATATCTAGTGGATGGTTTATTTTATCCAATTTCTCTAAAGTAGTTTTTTACGGAGATTTTTGTTGTAAACAAGTTGTAGCAATACTTAAATAGAGAATTCAGAGCCTAGAGTGGATCAATATTCTGAATACTATGGTTCTGAATTCTTGTGTTATGGCTCACAATAAAATAAATGTGATATATAATTTTAATTTAGATAAAGGTGATTATATGAGTGTTGATGTTCTTAAGAAAGACATTAAAAGTAAAGAACTTAAGAATCTATATCTTTTCTATGGGCAGGAAGAATTCTTGAAAAAATATTATCTCGAAAGTATCGAGAAGGCTATTGTTGAAAATGATCTTTCGTCGATGAACAAACTTGTCTTAGAAGGAAAATTCGAAATGAGCAAAATAGAAGAAGCTTGTGAGACTATGCCGGTTTTTTCTGAAAAGAAACTTGTTATTGTTAAAAATTCAGGTTTGTTCAAGTCGGCTAAAGATGGCTCAAAACAACAAAGTGCAAGAGATAGTATTATTAATTATTTAAAAAATTTGCCCTCCTATACGGTGCTTGTATTTTATGAAGAAGAAATTGATAAAAGGCTTAAGACTGTGGATGTAGTCAAAAAGAACGGGCTTGTAGTAGAGTTTCCTTTTCAGAAGCCCGCAGAATTAGTTAAGTGGGCTATAAAAGCTATAAATACTCACAAAAAGGAAATAAGTTTTGCAGATGCCTCTTATTTGATTGAACTTTGTGAACAGGGAATGACAGAGATACTCAATGAAGTAAATAAACTGGTTATGTTTGTTGGGGAGAGAACAAAGATTACTGTACAGGATATTGAAAAGGTATGTACAAAATCTGTAAAGAGCAGGATATTTGATTTAACCGATGCGGTAGCCGAGAAAAATCTCGACAAAGCTCTCAAACTTCTGAATGATATGATTATATTAAGAGAACCTCTTCCAAAAATCCTATTTATGCTTACGAGACAGTTAAGACATGTGTTAGAGATGAAGCTTCTTACTTTAGAAGGTATGAGCGTTAAGGAAGCTTGTACAAAAATAGGAATCACACCCTATGCTGGGGGTAAGGTATCCTCTCAGGCAAAAAGTTTTAGTACCGACCAATTAAAAGAAGGTATTAAGGAAGCTTTTGAACTTGATCTTGCAATAAAAACAGGAAGAATAAATGATAGAGTTGCGGCAGAATTGCTTATAAATAAGCTTGCAAACGGTTAGTGTTTTTTTATAGGTATTTGTACAAAAGTGCACGTTCTTAGGCTCTAAGCCTTGTTTAAAATGATGTAGTAGATAGCTATAAATGAGTGGTAGCTAGAAAGGATTTGTGAGCTGTGCTTTTCTAAATAATTTATAATAAAAGTAATGAACCTTCTTAGGAAACAAAAACTCCGGGGCATCGAGCCCCGGAGTTTTTGCATCTTTCTCTTCGTTCGAAAGAAGCGTAAAAAAAACGTACTTTTATGTACGTTTTTTGCTATTTGGTTTTATTTGCAGCGTTATATGCCTTAGCAAGCTTAGACTTTCTTCTCGCAGCGGTGTTCTTGTGTAAAACATTCTTTGCTGCAGATTTATCTATAGTCTCAAACGTACTATTGAGAATAGTAGCAGCTGAAGCGTCATTAGTAGCTATTGCTTGTTTACATTTTTTGATAGTACTTTTCAAAATTGATTTATTAATATTATTCTTAAGAGTCTTAGCATTAGTTACTTTTACTCTTTTTATAGCTGATTTTATATTTGGCAATCCATTCACCTCCTGCGAGTTAATTAACAAGAAGTATTTTAACACGAAAGAAAATAAAAAGCAAGGTATTTAAAATGAAAAGTGTGAAAAAATATTGAGGTGGGACAATACAATTTTTTATTTTGAAAAGATGAAAGGATGAAACTGATGATTCAGACCAGAAGTATTAGAACAGACTTAGCACTTGAAGCTCATGAATATGTAAGGGAACAGGGACAAGCAAAACTTGCTTCGGTATCGCCGGATTTACCTGGAGTAGAAATTGAAAACGCAGGTACTCAAGATATAAAGATAACAAGGGTAAGGGTGACTTCTCCAACTGGTGAGGTATCAATAGGAAAGCCTATGGGAAATTATATAACCCTTGAAGTTCGGAGACTAAACGAAAATGACCAGGTGTTGTATGAAGATACATGCAAAGCACTTTCGCAAGAGCTTGTAAGAATCTTGAAGCTTAGAGAAAAATCCACTGTATTGGTGGTTGGTCTTGGGAATTGGAATGTAACACCGGATGCATTAGGACCGAAAGTGACGAGTGGATTGATGGTAACAAGACATCTGTTAGAGTACGTACCAAAGCAAGTTGACCAAGGAGTAAGACCTGTTTGTGCTATTGCTCCAGGTGTATTAGGAATAACTGGGATTGAGACTGGAGAAATAGTGAAAGGAATTGTTGAAAGGATAAAACCCGATGTAGTAATAGCAATTGACGCTCTTGCTTCAAGAAAAATGGAACGTGTTAATACAACTATTCAAATTGCAGACACAGGAATTTCTCCTGGTTCAGGAGTAGGGAATAAGAGAATGGAGATTTCCGTAAACACTTTAGGTGTTCCCGTTATTGCAATAGGTGTTCCGACGGTTGTGGACGCAGCAACAATGGCAAATGACACCATAGACCTAGTTATAGATAATTTAATTAATGAGGCTAAGGAAGATAAGCAATTTTACAATATGCTCAAGAATATTGATCGAAACGAAAAATACCAATTGATACAAGAAGTGCTAGAGCCGTATATAGGGAATCTCATTGTAACACCAAAGGAAATCGACGATGTAGTAGATAGAATTGCAAAAGTTATAGCTAATGGACTAAATATTGCACTTCATCAGGGAATAACCCTTGATGATGTTGATAGATATATACAGTAACTAAGAAATTAATACTATCAAGAAAGGGCCGGGCAAAAAGCCCTTTTTTTGTTTTCTAAGAAAGTGCATTGATTTTCTAAAAAAATAAAACCTTGAGTTGCAGAAGACGCAAGGCTTTCAAAAGAAATGTAAAAGTGTACCATGCGGGGGTTAAACGGGGCGTAGCCCCCTTTATTCTCTTTAATCTGGTGGCTTAGTTCTTAGAATAATATGCATTTACACGGCGGTGAGTACCTATTAAGCTTTGAAAGCTCTTTTAGACCCTCATTAATTTCATGCAATCACCACTATAGCTTTTACCGAGTCATTCCCCTCTCTTATGTCAATATAAGTGGGGATGTTTTATGTTTAATGTAATACGTACATAATAAAAAATAATATCGAGTCACTTATTAACTAAGAAGGATTTTTTCACTATTTGTCGAATATTATATATTATTATTGTGTTTTATTATACCGATACATTTCAACAACAATACTTGCTAAAATTACCTTGATTCTGGTAAATTAAAGTATTTACGAAAGGTTGTATTGATTTTTATGGCGAGTTATGGAAAACTAAATTCCTGCCATACAAGTGTTTAAAGATACTACATCAATTCGTGAATCTAAATTGCGATCGGTACTGTCTACCAAATTAACAAATTCCGCTTTTGCAGACAGTAGAAAATATCTTCTAAAAAAGTACCTTATAATCTTATCGTAAAAGATGTGTAGCATATAATTTTACTAAACAAACTTTTTGAGAATAGTCGTATCAACTTTATGCAATTAATTGTCTTGCAGTTTACATCGACATCAGGAATACCCTTATATACTCGCTAAGAGATAACAAAAAACTTTCTATTCATATATTAAAAACATCATCAAATTAAGTTTTTGTTTATCCCATATTGTGGCATAGTCTCAATAATTCATAAATTTCCAACATTCCTAAAGATACTTCGACACTGGAAAAATCAGTTTATTTGTAAGGTTCTAATTTACAGGTTGAAGCGTATAGAAACCACCTTATTGAAAGGTAGGTGAGCACAATTAATAATTCCAGCAAAAATTTATCAATAAAATCACCTTCAAATATACTAGTATTGTTACTTTTTCTAGCTATAAGTCTTTTTAGCAGAATACATAATATACCATTCTCTTATGGTGTAAACTTCACTTTGAGTAGTTTGTTTATTTTTATAATACTAAGGTATTATGGGTTGATGGTTGCGTGTTCTGCAATAGGGATTATTAATATACTTGATTGGAGTTTATTTAATGGAAGCATATACACGATATTTATGTTTCTAGAGGTGTTATTAGTAGGCTGTTTGTGGAAAAAAAGGCAGCGAAATTTATTTGTTCTTGATGCTTTTTATTGGGGTATAATTGGAGGTCCTTTTGCAACTTTAGTATTTTATATGATTAGAGGTACTGTTAATGTAGAAGGGTTGCTTATTGTTTCAAACATAGTTATAAATGGACTTATTAATGTGTTCCTTGCTGATATTTTGATTTCTTATATACCAATTCAAAGGATTTTTGGATATAGAGACAAAGGGCATATTGATTTAAACAAAATGATATTTCATTTAACAGTGGCAGCAGTTTTAGGTCCCTTTTTAGCATATACCTTTGTTGATACATGGTTTTCGAAGGCTAGTTTGGAGTTGGATATTTTTCAAAATATGAATTCCACTAAAGTAAATATAACTGAGAAGCTTAAGACCTGGGAAGACAGTGACTTTCAGAAGCTTCGCCTAAAATCTCCCATATATATAAATAGGTTTAAGACAGCTCTTAGCAGTAATCCATTAAATAATTCAGTTGAAGTATTGCTAGCGGATAATAAGAGTAATATATATTTTACAAGTAATGAGGATAAATATGGAAAAAACTACAACTGGAGAGAATGCGGAGTTTATTTAGAAATTGATGATAATGTATATGAGTGGTATCCTGAGTATAGCGGCGTAACAACAGATTTGAGCCGTTGGAGTAAAGCTTTTTATATAATGATTATTCCTTTTAATTCGGTGGATATTCAGCTACAAATAAAAGTTCCATTATCACAATACGCAGAGGATGTATGGAAGACCTATCTGAATAAATTTTTAATATTATTGTTTTTCTGCTTTGTATCGGCGATTATTTCGACGATGACTAGCACGTTTGTATCAAGAGATCTTTCAAAACTGACTAAAAGTTCAACGGGTCTTCCGGAAAAGCTTAAACGTCAAGAGGTAATTGAATGGCCACGTACATCTATTAGTCAGGTTAATTCGTTAGTATCGAATTTTCAGGTTATGTCAGATAATCTTGTGGATTTATTTACTGAAGCGAAAATTATGAATAATCAACTTTTATCACAAACAAAAGAACTGGAATTGTCAAGGGAAAAAATGAAGCACTTAGCTTATAACGATGTTTTGACAGGACTACCAAACCGACTAAGTTTTAATGTTTATCTCGAGAATCTTCTCAATACCGAACAAAGTAGAAATTTAGCAGTTATGTTTATAGATTTGAATAGATTTAAGCATATAAATGATACTCTTGGTCATGAATATGGAGACATGTTGATAAAGGAAGTTGCAAAGAGATTGAGCTATTTTTTAAAAGATGACAGCTTTGTGGCAAGACTTGGAGGTGATGAGTTTGTAGTTGTTTTAAATAATGCTGATATGAGGAGAGCAAAGAAATCAGCTATCTATATTAATAAAATACTTACAGAACCTTTCTTTATTAATCAAGATAATGAAATGCATGAATTATATGTGTCAGCAAGTGTAGGAATAAGTATGTGTCCTGAAGACGCTTTTGAAAAGTCAACATTATTAAAATATGCGGATCTTGCGATGTATGCTGCAAAAGAAAGCGGGGACAATACATTCAGATTTTACTCTGAAATAACCAAGTCAAACATGGCAGAAAAGCTTTTGCTGGAACAAAGTTTATGTAAGGCATTAGAAAGAAAAGAAATTATTATATATTACCAACCGAAAGTTAATGTTCAAACAAAGGAAATCACCGGTATGGAAGCGTTGATACGGTGGAATCATCCGCAAAGAGGTATGATATCACCAGCCCAATTCATTCCTTTAGCTGAAGAGACAGGTATAATAAATCAGATAGGAGAATGGGTTCTTATTGAGGCGTGTAAGCAGACTAAGAAGTGGCAAGATATGGGGTTCCCTAAAATGCGTATTTCAGTGAACTTATCCATTAGGCAGTTCTATGGGAACAATATTGTAAGGTTGGTTTCAAAAGCATTGGATATATCAGGTTTGGAGCCTAAATACTTGGAATTGGAGATTACAGAAGGTTTTCTTATTAAGAATACAAAGTATATTATATCGATTTTACAGGAAGTTAGAGATATGGGTGTATATATATCAATTGATGATTTTGGTATTGGCTATTCATCCTTTTGCAGGCTTAAAGAACTTCCAGTACAGATTTTAAAAATAGATAAGAGTCTAATAACTGACATTTTAAAGGAGAAAATGAACGGTTCAATTGTAAAGGCTATTATAGAACTTGCCCACTCAATGGGACTTAAAGTTGTGGCGGAAGGTGTTGAGACGATTGAAGAATTTCACGCATTGGCATTGTTAGAATGTGATGAAATTCAAGGTTACTTATTTTCAGAACCACTGCCTGTAATTGAATTTGAAAAACTGGTAAGAAGCTTTGAATTTTGGGTGGATGTAACAAACTAATAGCTGAAAGGAGTTTTAAAATGGGAAAAGTATTTAAGTTTGCTTTGATTTTGGCATTAGTGTTTAGTTTGACTCTTAGTATAGCATGTAATAAAAGGTTTGAAGATGTGGAGGGAACTACAGATACAACTGATAATGTGGGACAAGAGGCTCAGATTGAAGCTACCAAGCAGGATGTTGAAATTGAAATGTGGGGTTGGTTTAGCTTTGGAGGTTCTATCAGTACATTTGAAGAGAAGACTGGTATAAAAGTAAAAGAAAAAATTATTCCTTTTCACGAGTGCAAAAATGAATATATGAAGGCACTTGCAAATGGTACAGGACCTGATTTGCTTGTGTTTGATAGTAGTTTCTTTGGACAATATACAGTAAACAATATTCTTGAGAATTTACTTGATGAGCCTTATAAAGCAGAAAAATACAAGGGAGATATTATTGGTTGGGAAAGTGGTTTTTCCCTTGATAACAAACAATTACTGTCCCTTTCATATTCAACAGCTCCTTATATAACTATGTATAGAGAGGATATAATGAGGGAAAATGGTTTTCCGTCGGAACCTGAAGAATTTGGAAAGTTTATTGAGCATCCGGATAACATATTGAAAGTGAGTAAAAAGCTTAAAGAACAAGGAAAATTTATTTTTCAATATCCTACTGATATAACAGATATAGTGGGTGCAACAATGGGCTATTTTGATGAGGAATTTAATTATATACGTGAAGGAGAGATGTATGCAAAAGCTATAGATATGGCACAAGAGATGTATGATAATGACTTGATATCAAATAAGAACTTTTGGAACGATACGGGTAAAAAAGCAGTTAATGAGGATAAGCTTGTTATGTTTTTTCTAGCATCCTATGCGATGGATGAATTAGAGAAAATGGCTCCTGATCAAAAAGGAAAATGGAGAGTTACGACATCACCTTTAGGGATAGCGGCGTGGGGTTCGGATACAAGACTATCTATAAATGCCCATAGTGAACACAAAGAAGAAACATGGAAGCTTATTGAACATCTCGTAACTTCTGTGAATTGGACAGTTAATGTTGTGCCTTCGTATATTCCGGCTACAACATATAACGAATATTTGTCACAACAAAAAGACTTCTTTGGGGGACAAAATGTTTATCCCATGTTAGTTGATTTAGCTATAAATATGAATCAATATAAATTGACTCCTTTAGATGAAGAAGTACGCGAGTTGTATCTAAAAGGGATTTGGCAATCACTTTTAGATACAAAGAATTCACATGATAAGATTGAACAGATGAGAAAGGAAATAGAAAAAGAGCTTGAAGAGGAAAAGAATGTTTTATTAGAATAGAAGAGCGAAGATAAACATAAGAATTATCCTTTCTTAACTAAACTTAATCATGTAAATATATTCTTGTGGAAAATAAACTTGTTTTATAGGATAATTAGTAGGAAAAGGGATAAAAATAAACAATCGGGGTATAAAATGAAGGAAATATCTAGAATTATTAGAAAATTATATAACTCATATACAAAGATGCCAATGAAATTGAGATTTTTACTTGTACTGACTTTTTTTGTGCTGCTTTTTGTTTTTAGTGTAAGTATCAACCAAAATGTGGTCAATGAAGAGAACCAAAATAATGAATCTAATAATATTAAGAACGGCAGAGAAAATGGAGAAGGTAGGCCTAATGAAGTCGATAATTCCACACCAATTACTAAAGAGGTTACAGTTGTGATAGATCCCGGACATGGAGGAGAAGATTTAGGAGCTACAAAAGGTGATTTATACGAAAAAAAGCTGAATTTGGATATATCACTAAAGATGGGAAAATTACTCGAAGACTTAGGGGTTAATGTGGTTTATACTAGGGATAAAGACATTGACGTAGGTCTAGATGAAAGAGTCAATATCGCTAACAGAATTAATGCGGCACTTTTTATAAGTGTACATAATAATTATATGCCAAATGATGCAGGATATAAGGGTACTGAGACTTTGTACTGTACCCCTGTTGATACTGACGAAAACAAGATGGACGGACAGAAACTCGCAGCAATTGTTCAAAATAAACTTGTCAGTACATTAAAGACTGTAGACAATGGTACAATATACAGACCGAATCTTGTAGTGCTTAGAAAAACCAATATGCCAGCTGTGATTGCAGAGATCGCTTATATGTCAAATTCCTCCGACAGAGCAAAGCTTACAGATGAGGGGTTTAGGCAGAAGGCAGCAGAAGCTTTAACGGAAGCAGTTATGGAGGCTTTTAAGTTTATGAAAGTGGAAAAGGATGAAAGCGGAGAATGGATGTTTATGGATTAAGGATTTTGTAATTACCTAAATTATAAAAAAGAAGGGAATTTCGAGGGTGCTGGAAAAAGTAAAACTTTTTTAGTGCCATCGGAATTTCCTTTCTTTTTTTGTATTATGAATGTATAATTTCTATTGAGGTTATTTAAAAAAATAACTGCTCAAAGGATGTTTGAAAAAAGTTGATTTTATTATGGTGGAAATATATATTGACTAATGAATTTTTTAAAACACCTGAGGTTATTCCAAAAAGAAAATATTATTCTAGGTGGTACATATGAAAAAAATATGGAAGTATCTTTTGATTTTAACACTCCTGATTGTTTTTTGGAATCAGACAGTAGTAGGACCATTTAAAGCAGTGTCCTTGGTTTTTCATAAAGTCGGGCATGCATTGGCATCTGCATTATCTGGCTTTGGTGTATCGGCTTTCCGTATGATATATGGAAATAGTGGGGATATAGTATTTGGTGCAAACAGCTGGATTGCAAGCTTTATTATTGCAAACAGCGGATATATTTCAAGTATATTATTTTGCTTGTTTATATTTTTTTTAAAAAAAACAAAACTAAAAAAGTACACGGTGGGAAGTATTACTATAATATATATAGCTATATCAATAGTATTTAATTCGTCTATTAAAACATTAGTTACATCATTGGCGTTTTCTGGGATGGTAATTCTGATATTGATGATGCAAAAGGAAAGCCTAAATGACTTGATGATAGATATTATAGGAATGTCTATGGCGGCATATGTAATATATGATACATTTGTCAATACAATTCTATTGAAATTAAATGGACAGCTTTCAATAGTACAAAGTTGGGGCACACAACCACCGGAGGATATAGTAAGACTTTCTGAGTTGACCGGTTTTCCAACACTTATATGGGGGGGAATCTGGTTGGCTATTACAGTTGTTTCGGTAAATATTTTATTAATTAAGGTGATTTCTAAAAAGTGAGTGGGTTTTTGCTATTAAAAAAACATAATAATTGGAGGGTATATGGATATAAAGAAAAGGATAGAGGAGTTAAGAGGGATAATCGAATATCATAATGATAAGTATTACAATCAGGATGATGCTGAAATTTCTGATTATGAGTACGATCAACTTTCCTTAGAATTAAGGAAGCTTGAAAAGGAATATCCTGAGTTTGCCACATATGATTCTCCTACCCAGAAAGTTGGGGGGACCGTTAAGCGTGAATTGAGAAAAGTTCAGCATGATGTTCCTGTAATAAGTCTTCAGGATGTTTTTTCAAAGGGAGAAGTATATAACTTCGTTAATAAGATGATACAGGAGTTGGAAAGCCCTACCTTTGTTGTGGAGAGAAAGGTTGACGGTCTGTCTGTGGTTTTAAGGTATTATGATGGAAAACTGACAGAAGGTATTACTAGAGGTGATGGCGAAATTGGAGAATCGGTATATGAAAATTTATTGGAGATTAAGTCCATTCCCCGTACGCTTCCTAGTAAACTGCCTTATTTAGAAGTCCGTGGAGAAGTATATATGTCAAATGAGGCTTTTGAAAAGGCCAATCAAAAGCAAGAGGAGATAGGAGGTAAAACATACCAGACAGCCCGAAATCTTGCAGCTGGTACATTGAGACAATTAGATCCTAGTGTTGTAAGAGAAAGAAACCTCGATATCTATGTATTCAACTTAGAAATAAGTCAGGGTAGAGAGTTTACATCTCATTCTGAAAGCTTGGAATGGCTTTCTTTACAAGGATTTCCTGTAAGCCCTGGTTTTAAAATCTGTAAAACTGCCGATGAGGTGTGGGATTGTATTTCGAAAATTGGTGAAAGCAGATGGCAGTTGTCCTTTGGAATAGATGGTGCTGTAGTTAAGGTGGATAGCTTAGAAGACCGAAGACGTTTAGGAATAACAAGTAAAGTACCTAGATGGGCAGTAGCTTTTAAGTATCCACCGGAGCAAAAGGAAACGGTTGTTGAAGACATAATAATTCAGGTCGGACGTACAGGAAGGCTTACTCCGTTAGCGATTTTAAAGCCGGTAAAGATAGCCGGAACTACTGTATCTAAGGCTACTTTACACAATCAGGATTATATTGATTCAAAGGATATTCAGATCGGTGATACGGTAATTATTCAAAAGGCTGGCGACATTATACCAGAAGTGTTAAAAAGTATACCCGATAAGAGACCGGACTCTGCAAAGAGATATATTATTCCTGATAAATGTCCTATATGTGGGGCACCGACTCTTCGTGAGGAAAATGGAGTTGAAATACGATGTACCGGTTCGGCATGCTTGGCTCAAGCAATACGAGGGATCATTTATTTTGCATCTAAGGATGCTATGAATATAGAAGGATTGGGTCCGAGTTCAGTAGAGGCCTTAATGTCTGAGGGGTATATAAAAGATGTAGCGGATATATTTCATTTAGAGGACTATCGTGAGGAGCTTATAGATAAGGGAATAGTGGGTAGGGAAAAATCAATTGATAATCTTCTTAAGGCTATTGAAAGGTCTAAAGAGAATGATATTGATAGGCTTATAACCGGTTTGGGAATTAGAAATGTAGGTAAGCAAACTGCTAGAGTATTAGCATCTAGTTTCACAGATATGGAATCTATTGAAAAAGCTACCTATGAGCAGTTGATTGTATTGCCTGATTTTGGGGAAATCATGGTTCGGGATATACTTGAATTCTTTTCAAAAGAGGAAAACATAATACTGATAGATAGACTTAAGAAAGCCGGAATAAATATGAAGTCAAAGGTTTTGGGCACAATAAAAGATGACCGTTTTTCTGGAAAGACCTTTGTTTTGACAGGTACTTTGCCAACTATGACTAGGGATGAGGCAACGCAAAGAATCCAAATGTATGGAGGTAAAGTATCGGGAAGTGTATCAAAAAAGACTTCATATGTTCTTGCAGGTGAAGATGCAGGAAGTAAACTGACTAAAGCACAAAATTTAGGAGTACAGATACTTAATGAAGAAGATTTCAAAAAAATGCTAGAATAAAAGTTTTATAGTGTAAGCGTTATAGGGCACTTTATAATAATAAGTAGTAAAGGTGGATTATATGAAGCTTAATAAAAGTGGCACGGAATTTTTTGTGTATGATAATATCGCTATAGATAAAGCTATTTCACGCACAACACACATGGCTGTTTCTGCACATCATGATGATATCGAAATTATGGCTTATGATGGAATACAAAAATGCTTTGGAAGAGCGGATGAGTGGTTCATGGCTGTCGTTGTTACTAATGGTGCGGGCAGTCCAAGAAGTGGCGTTTATCAGAACTATACCAATGAAGAAATGAAGCAGATTAGAAAGATTGAGCAGAAAAAAGCAGCCTTTGTAGGAGAATATGGATTTTTGGCAATGCTTGATTATGAGAGTGCTGAAATAAAAGACAAATGCAATAATGAAGTTGTGGAAGATATTATGCAACTTATTTCCGTTGCAAGGCCTAAAGTTATGTACACTCACAATTTAGCAGATAAGCATAGTACACACGTAGGTGTAGCGTTAAGACTTATCCGTGCAATAAGGGAATTACCCATTGATTATAGACCGGAAAAGCTATATGGGTGTGAAGTCTGGGGTAAAATGGATTGGATAAACGATAACGAGAAAGTGATTTTTAATGTTTCAGCACGTCCAAATATAGCACAATCGATTTTAGGGGTATTTGATTCTCAGATTTGTGGTGGAAAGAGATATGACCAGGCTGTATGCGGAAATCGACTGTCTAATGCAACGTTTTTGTCTTCTTTCAATGTGGATAAATATTCGTCAGTAATTTACGGTATGGATTTGACACCCCTTATCAAAGATGAAAATATGAGTGTTTCCGAATTTGTTAAAGGATATATTGATAGATTTAGTAAAGATGTAACCGGAAGAATTAACAAAATGATATAGCTGATGTAATTTGATTTTATTAGATGTGTTTTATATAAGGATTGTTATGACAAGGAGGTAAAGTTGTGGAGATCACTAAAAATACGATCGAACATATAGCAAATCTTTCTAGGTTAGACCTCACTGAAGAGGAAAAGTCCATGTTGCTTTTTGATATGAAACAAATCATAGCTTATATGGACAAGCTTAAGGAGCTTGATACATCAAAGGTTAAGCCCACAGCTCATGTTATGCAAATAAACAACGTTTTTAGAGAGGATAAGTCAGAACCATCATATCCAAAGGAAAAGCTCCTTGCAAATGCACCTTTAAGCGAAGGGGGCTGCTTTAAGGTTCCTAAGGTTGTTGAATAAAATAATAGGTTAAAGGACAATCAAAATATATTAAAAATTTTACATATATTAGATATGGACAAAATGATTATTGACTATTTCAAAAAATTAATTTGATGGCTTATGACTTAAATATTGAATTGGTCATTTTTTATAAAGTGGTATAAACTTATATAAAAGTGCGTTAAGGAGACTAGATAGATGGAATTATGCGAACTAACAATTCACGAAATGAATGAATTTATAAAGCACAAAAAGGTAAGTGCTGTTGAGATTACAAAATCCTTCTTAAGAAGAATTGAAAAAATAGATTTTACAATCGGAAGTTATTTATCCGTCTTAGGTGAAGATGCCGTCAAAAGAGCTGTAGAAGTCCAGAAAAGAATTGATAAAGGTGAAGTGAATTCTTATCTATCAGGAATACCCGTTGCCATAAAAGACAATATTTGTACAGAAGGAATAAAGACAACTTGTGCATCAAAAATGCTGCAAAATTTTGTACCGCCCTACAATGCTACTGTAATAAAAAAGCTTTTAGAAGAAGATGCTGTCATTATTGGAAAGCTAAATATGGACGAGTTTGCAATGGGAAGTTCTACAGAAAATTCATATTTCAAATTAACTAAAAATCCTTGGGATATAGATAGGGTTCCCGGAGGGTCAAGTGGAGGTGCAGCCGCAGCAGTGGCAGCAAATCTTACAGCATTTGCAATAGGGTCTGATACTGGTGGTTCTATAAGACAACCTGCATCGTTTTGTGGAGTTGTTGGCATGAAGCCTACATACGGGGTGGTTTCACGGTTTGGATTGATTGCTTTTGCCTCATCTCTTGATCAAATTGGACCTTTGACAAAGGATGTCACAGATTGTGCTATTGTATTAAACAGCATAACGGGATATGACCCAATGGATTCAACTTCTTTGAATTTTAAATATCCTGACTATACTAAAGCTCTTGTTAATGATGTAAAAGGATTAAAAGTTGGAATACCTAAAGAATATATGGGAAATGGCTTAGATTCTGAAGTGAAAACGGCTGTTTTAGAGGCAGTAAAGGTGTTAAAACAGCTTGGTGCACAATGCGAGGAATTTTCGTTTTCTCTTACCGAGCATGCTATTGCAGCATACTATATTATTTCATCGGCTGAAGGAAGCTCAAACCTTGCAAGATATGACGGAGTAAAATACGGTTATAGAGCAGAGAAATTTTCCGATCTTTTGGATTTATACAAGAAGTCTAGAAGTGAAGGTTTTGGTACAGAGGCTAAAAGGAGAATATTGCTTGGAACCTATGTATTAAGTTCTGGTTATTATGATGAATACTATAAAAAAGCATTACAGGTTAGGACATTAATAAAAAATGAATTTGATGAGGCTTTTGAAAAATATGATGTAGTTTTGGGTCCGGCTGCCCCTACAACAGCATATAAGTTTGGTGAAAATGCGGATAATCCTCTTGGGATGTATCTTGGAGATATATATACTGTTTCTGCTAATTTGGCAGGACTACCTGGATTGGTTGTACCTTGTGGATTTGACAGTAAAGGGCTCCCTATAGGTCTTCAGCTTGTAAGCAAACCTTTTGGTGAAAGCACTTTACTTAAGGTGGGTTTTAGTTTTGAACAGAACACCGACCATAATAAAAAGGCGAGGATTAGAGGTGAATTGGAATATGGAATATGAAGTAGTTATAGGTCTTGAAGTTCATGCTGAACTTTCAACAAAGTCAAAAATATACTGTTCTTGTACAACAGAATTCGGAGGAGAGCCAAATACTCATGCCTGCCCTATTTGTATAGGTATGCCAGGAGTGCTTCCGGTTTTAAACAAAAAGGTTGTGGAATATGCAGTGAGAACTGGACTTGCTACTAATTGCCATATCGCACAGTTCAGTAAGCAAGATCGAAAGAATTATTTTTATCCTGATTTGCCGAAAGCTTTCCAGACTTCGCAATATGATATTCCAATATGTTCTAGTGGTCATATAGATATAGAAGTTGAAGGCAGGACAAAAAGAATTGGTATTACTAGGATTCACATAGAAGAAGATGCAGGAAAACTAATACACGATGATCAACAATCTGCTTCTCTTATAGATTTTAACAGATGTGGAGTTCCTCTTATAGAAATTGTTTCTGAGCCAGATATGAGAAGTGCTCAAGAGGTTATAGCATATCTTGAAAGCCTTAAGGCAATACTTGAGTACATTGATGTATGTAATTGCAAAATGCAGGAAGGCTCATTGAGAGCTGACGTGAACCTTTCGGTAAGGCCAATCGGACAAAAGGAATTTGGTACAAGAACTGAGATGAAAAATTTGAATTCCTTTAAAGCCATTGTTAGAGCTATTGAGGGGGAAACAAAGAGACAGATAGAGGCTATTGAAGGCGGAGCTGATGTTTTACAGGAAACACGGCGTTGGGATGATGTTAAGGGCATCAGTTACTCAATGAGGAGTAAAGAAGAAGCCCATGATTACAGATTTTTTCCAGAACCTGATCTTATGCCTATAGTAATTGATGATAAGTGGAAGCAGGAGATTGAAGAAAGCTTACCAGAACTGCCGGAAGTTAGAAAAAAGCGTTATATAAGTGAGTTTGGACTTCCTAATTATGATGCATCTATACTTACAGGTTCAAAGGTGCTTGCCGACTTTTTTGAAGAGGCTGTGAAGAAATTCGAAAATAAAAAGGCTGTTGCCAACTGGATAATGGGTGATCTATTAAGGTTGCTTAAAGAGAAGGAGATGGAAGTGGAAAAAATCCCCTTTCCTGCCGAATACATTTCGAAGCTTGTTATGCTAATTGATAAGGGAACAATAAGTGGTACTATAGCAAAGAAAGTATTTGAAAAGATGTTTGACCAGAATAGAGATCCTGAAATCATTGTAAAGGAAGAAGGATTAGAAGTACTAAGTGATGAAAACACATTAGTGGTAGTTGTCAAAAAGGTACTTCAAAGTAATTCTCCATCGGTAGAAGATTATAGAAAGGGGAAGCAAAGAGCTTTCGGTTTTTTAGTTGGACAAGTGATGAAGGAAACAAAAGGTAAGGCTAATCCTAAGATAGTAAATAGAATATTGAAGGAAGAATTGGAAAAATAGTAATAATGCGGCTGAAATAGGCTGCATTTTTGTGTTCGGAGAAATTTTTACTTTTTCAAGATTAAGCTAAAGATTTGGACTTAACCTAAGCTTAATTGTGAAAAAAAGAAAAAATGATGGAACTCAATCTTGTATACAATAAACATTTTGTATATAATTAATACTTGGTAGAATAATGGTTTCAAGGTATCTGATACTATTACCTGGTGATAATTATCCGTTGATTTTTTCACACAACTGGTGATTAGAACTATTATTGTTTTAATGTAATATTGGTTGAAAAATGCAGTATGCATTCAATAATATGTATTAATAAATTTGTGCATATTAATATCAAATAGTAACAGTTAAGGTAGAGTTGTATCGAAGTCAACTATAGTGATTTTCTTGAAGTATAGGAATTTATAAAAACACTAGTTTTTGTAAATTCCTATACTGGGGATTGACAAGAGGATTCACTTGTCCGTTTTAAGGAGGGTACACCGGATGCGAAGCATCCGTCGAAGGGAACCATAGGGTTCCCTAGTGAACAAGAAAAGTCATGAGCGAATCGAATTTTCTTGATTGAATAAATAGATTGAAAGGGGTAAAACAATGAGTTTTTTGGAAAAAGTAATTGAAAGAGCAAAGTCTGATATTAAGACTATTGTTCTTCCAGAGAGTACAGATTTAAGGGTGGTTAAAGCAGCGTCTATGATTTCTAACCAAGGAGTTGCAAACGTAGTACTTGTGGGGGATGAGGCTGAAATCAAAAAGCTAGCAGGAGATCTTGATTTATCAAAAGTTAAAATTGAGAATCCCCATAGTTCTTCAAATTTTGAGGAATACGCACAAGCTTTTTGTGAGCTTAGAAAGTCTAAGGGAATGACTATTGAACAAGCAAGAGAGACAATGAATAACCCTCTTTATTACGGAGTTATGATGGTTAAACAGGGTCATGCAGATGGTATGGTAGCAGGTGCAATCAATTCAACAGGAAATACATTAAGACCTGCTCTTCAGATTTTGAAAACAGCACCAGGGACAAAGTTAGTATCGGCATTTTTTGTAATGGTAGTTCCCGATTGTGAATATGGTCATAACGGAACTTTTATATACGGGGATTGTGGGCTTGTTGAGAACCCCGATGCAGAACAGCTTTCTGAGATAGCATTAGCCTCGGCTAATTCCTTTAAACAATTAGTACAGGATGAGCCACAAGTTGCGATGTTGTCCTATTCAACTTATGGTAGTGCGAAGAGTGAATTGACGGAAAAAGTGGTTAAGGCAACTGAGCTAGCAAAGGAAAAAGCACCAAATCTTGCTTTAGATGGGGAGTTACAAGCTGATGCAGCACTTGTACAAGCTATTGCTAAATCAAAGGCTCCTAGCAGCAAAGTGGCAGGAAAAGCAAATGTTTTGATTTTCCCAGATTTAAATTGCGGCAATATTGCCTATAAGCTCACTGAAAGACTTGCAAAAGCTGAAGCCTACGGTCCTATAACACAGGGGATTGCAAAGCCTGTAAACGACCTTTCAAGAGGATGTAGTGCAGAGGATATTGTTGGAGTTGCAGCTATTACAGCAGTTCAGGCTCAAAACATTTAAAGATAAAGCTTAAGAAGTAATAATAGATTTTTAAATTAATGAAAAATATTAAAGGGATTGAAAATATTTCACTCTCAAATATAGAATAGGAGATGTTACAATGAAAGTATTAGTTATTAATACAGGTAGTTCCTCTTTAAAATATCAGCTTATTGATATGACAAATGAAAGTGTTCTTGCAAAGGGTGTGTGCGATAGAATTGGTCTTGAGCAGTCTTTCTTAAAACATTCAAAAATTGGAAGTGACACTGTTATTATTGAGAAGGATTTGTATAATCACAAAGTTGCTGTACAGGAGGTGCTAAGTGCTCTTACTGATAGTAAGACCGGTGTTATAGCTAGTATGTCCGAGATAGGAGCAGTTGGGCATCGTATTGTTCATGGAGGAGAAAAATTTAAAGATTCGGTTATAATAGATATTAACGTTATGAATGCGATTAAGGAGTGTATCGAACTTGCACCCTTGCATAACCCATCAAATATAATAGGAATTGAAGCATGTCAACAAATTATGCCTGATATACCGATGGTAGCTGTATTCGATACTGCATTTCATCAAACGATGCCAGCTCATGCATACATATATGCTCTTCCTTATGAAATATATGAAAAGTATCGTTTGAGAAAATATGGATTTCATGGCACTTCACATAAATATGTAGCTAATAAAGCTGCTGAAATGTTAGGAAGACCTATAGAAGAGTTGAAAATAGTTACTTGCCATTTAGGAAATGGTGCTAGTATATGTGCAGTTAAGAACGGAAAGTCCATAGAAACATCAATGGGATTCACCCCACTTCAAGGTCTTGCTATGGGTACAAGAAGTGGAACTATAGACCCAGCTGTTATATCCTTTTTAATGGACAAGGAAAAAATGACTGTTAAGGATGTAAGTGATTTCCTAAACAAGAAGTCTGGAGTTCTTGGAGTTTCAGGTGTAAGTAGTGACTTCAGAGATGTTCAGGAAGCAGCTGAAAATGGAAATAATAGAGCGATACTAGCATTGGATATCTTCTGTTATAAAGTAAAACGCTTTATCGGTGATTATATAGGCATAATGAATGGTGCAGATGCTGTTGTATTTACTGCCGGAATTGGCGAAAATAATGACTTGGTAAGAAGTAAGATACTAAAAGATTTGGATTTCTTAGGAATTGAAGTGGATATGGAAAAGAATAAAGTGATAGGTAAAGAAATAGACATAAGTGCACCGGGTTCAAGAGTTAAAACCCTTGTTATACCGACAAATGAAGAGCTTGCAATTGCAAGGGAAACTCAAAAATTGTTAAAATAGTTTTTCTTTAAATAAAGAAAATTTCCTTATAGAAGCGTTGTTTTCCTATTGACTAATATTAATGGAAAGCTAAAAAATGATTAAGCATTGAAGCTAAGAAAATTCCTTATGTGTCGTTATTGACAAAAGTTTCATTACTTAGTATAATATTTTCTGTCGGTTTAAGAGGTGAGTATATGAAGGTTGATATATCGGATATACTTAAGGTTAACGGTGCATCACTTGATGTTGATAGGGAAGAAGTTCTCAAAGGTTTTGATGAGTTAGAGGATGACTTTGTTATTGACATGCCGGTTAAGTTAAAGTGCAGATTTACAAATATGGGCGACATTGTAAAAATGGACGGACGTTTAAAAGTTGATTACTTAGTTAAATGTTCAAGATGTTTAAAAGATGTTCGGTCATCTTTAGAAGTAGACCTTGAGGAAGAATTCGCTCGTGAGGGACAAATCGAGGATGAGGACTGTTATGTATATAGCGATAAAGTCGTCTTACTTGATAAAGTATTAAAAGATAATATAATTTTAAATCTGCCTACAAGGCATATGTGTAGAGTTGACTGCAAAGGGTTATGTCCTAAGTGCGGTGCTGAACTTAATACAAAGAGATGCAGTTGTAACGAAGAGGAAATGGACCCTCGTATGGAAGCTCTTAAGAATTTCTTCAATAAATAGAAATTACTTAATTTATATACAAGTGACGTTTGTATAATGATGAGGAGGTGTGTTATACATGGCAGTTCCAAAGCGTAAATGGTCAAAAGCAAGAACTGGTAGCAGAAGGGCTAACTGGAAGTTATCAGCACCTAATTTAGTTGAGTGTTCACATTGCCACGCTCTTAAGATGCCACATAGAGTTTGTAAACAATGCGGTTTTTATGATGGTAAAGATGTAGTTCAAGTTGGATCTTAATAAATTTTAGTAAAAAGCAGCAGTGTACACTGCTGCTTTTTACTAATTGTAAATTGCGTTTTAATACATTTTTATAGTGATGCTAAAATTTTAGCACAATAAGGTCTGACACTATGGAATTTTCCGACAGACCTTTTAATATATAAATATGTTACAGTATGTTTAAATCTGGAGGTACCCTTTGAAAGAACAAGTTATTCCTATTAAAAGTGTTTTGCCTGGAAGCATAGCCGAAGAGGGTGGAATCGAAGCAGGTGACGCAATCTTAAGTGTTAACGGTGAAAAAATCAGAGACATTTTTGATTATCGGTTTTTAATTACCAATGAAAATTTGGTGCTTGAGATTCTTAAGCAAGATGGTGAATTGTGGGAAATAGAAATTGAGAAAGAAGAATATGAAGACCTTGGACTTGAATTTGAAAGTTTGATGATAGATGATGCAAAAAGCTGTAAAAATAAATGCGTTTTCTGTTTTATAGATCAGCTGCCTAAGGGTATGCGCGACACACTCTATTTTAAAGATGATGATTCGAGACTTTCTTTTTTTATGGGAAATTATATTACCCTTACCAATATGACCTTTGAAGATATAAACAGAATAATTAAATATAAAATGTCTCCTATTAACGTGTCTGTTCATACTACCAATCCGGATCTGAGAGTATTTATGCTTAAAAATAAAAACGCAGGTGATGTCGTAGAAAAGATACAGAAGCTTATTGATGGGGGAATTGAAGTTAACTGTCAAATAGTTTTGTGTAGAGAAATAAATGATGAAAAAGAGTTAGAAAGGTCTTTGAAAGAACTAGGCGAGCTCTACCCAGGGGTCAAAAGTGTTTCTGTAGTTCCTGTAGGTATTACAAAGTATAGAGAGGGTTTATGTTACTTAAAACCTTACGATATGGAAGCGTCTGCTAAAGTAATAAAACAGATAGAGAGTTGGCAGAAAAAGTTTTTGGATAAGTTCGGCAAAAGAGTGGTATATATTGCCGATGAATTTTATATTATGGCAGAAGAAAATATACCTGCTTATGAGGCATATGAAGATTTTCCGCAGATTGAGAATGGAGTTGGTCTCATTGCCCAATTCAAACAAGAGTTTATGGAGTATTTAGAACAACTCGAACACCGTTCTTTTGAACAAGAAAACAAACTTGAACAAGAAAACAAACTTAAATTAAAGGGATCGAAGGATACTCAAAAATTTGAGCTTAGAAATATAAGTATAGCCACCGGAGTTTCTTCTTATTTACATATAAGGGAGATGGCAGAAAAACTTCAACAGAAATATAATCACTTAAATATAAAAATTTATAAGATAGAAAACCACTTTTTTGGGGAAAATGTTACAGTAACAGGATTACTTACAGGTCAGGATATACTAGAACAGTTGAAAGGCAAAGACCTTGGAGAGGAGTTACTTCTTTCTAGATCTATGTTAAGATCCGGTGAAGAAGTTTTGCTTGATGATTATACCATAAAAGATATAGAACAAAAACTGAAGATTAATGTTAGTATTGTTGATAATAGCGGCAAAGATTTTATTGTAAAAGTACTTGGAAAAGAATTATAATATATTGTGCTGTATGTTTCTAGAAAAGTGTATTATTTTCTTTTGAGAATTCATGTAGATTTGTATATTGAACTTGTATTTTCAAGGCAAAATAATAATATGAGTTTAATATGGTGATATATAATTGGAGGGAAATACTTTGTCAAAACCGATTGTTGCAATTGTTGGAAGACCAAATGTTGGAAAGTCCACTTTTTTCAATTACCTTGCAGGGAGAAGAATATCAATTGTAGAAGATACTCCTGGAGTTACAAGGGATAGAATATATGCTGAGGTTGAGTGGAGGAATAGAAAGTTTACTCTAATAGATACGGGAGGTATAGAACCCTACTCAGAGGACAAGATTATGCAGCAGATGAAGAGCCAGGCCGAAATAGCAATTGAAACTGCTGATGTAATTGTATTTATGGTGGATATGAAGGATGGTCTAACTGCTTCGGACAACGAAGTGGCTACTATGCTTAGAAAGTCTAAAAAACCTATTATTCTTGTAGTAAATAAGGTGGATAGAGTAGGTGAGCTTCCGGCTGAGGTGTATGAATTTTATAATTTAGGTATAGGAGAATTGATGACAGTTTCTTCTATCCATGGGCTTGGGATGGGAGATTTGCTCGATGAGATTTATAAGCATTTTCCTGATGAAGATCATGAAGAATACGATGAGGAAGTAATAAAGGTAGCCGTTATTGGTAAGCCTAATTCTGGTAAATCTTCACTCATAAATAAGGTTTTAGGAGAAGAGAGAGTTATTGTGAGTGATATACCTGGTACTACAAGGGATGCTATAGATACCTATGTTGATAATGAGGAAGGTAAATTTGTCTTTATCGATACTGCAGGTATCAGAAGGCAGAACAAGATTTATGAAAACATTGAAAGATATAGCACTATAAGATCTTGGGCTGCCATTGAAAGGGCAGATGTATGTCTTATAATGATAGATGCTGTAGAAGGTGTTACTGAGCAGGATACAAAGATTGCCGGTTATGCTCATGAACAGGGAAAAGCTTCAATTGTTGTTGTAAACAAGTGGGATTTGGTCGAAAAAGATACCGGTACATTAGAAGAGTATCATAAAACGGTGCTTGAAAAACTGGGTTTTATGTTATATGCTCCTGTTTTATTCATATCCGCGAAAACCGGGCAAAGAGTTAATAGAATTTATGAGCTTATTAAGTATGTTGCGAATCAGGCTGCACTTAGAATTTCGACAGGAGTTCTGAACGATTTACTTAATGAAGCTACTGCAATGGTTCAGCCACCATCGGATAAAGGAAAAAGACTTAAAATTTACTATATGACGCAGGCAAGTGTAAAACCACCAGTTTTCGTACTATTTATAAACAGTATGGAACTTATGCATTATTCCTATGAACGTTATTTGGAAAATCAACTTAGAAAAAGTTTTGGATTTGAAGGAACACCAATAAAATTCATACTCAGAGAGAAGGACAGGGAGTGATAATAGTGTGGGTTGTTATTAAAATACTTATTGCCATACTAGTAGGTTATTTGTTGGGAAGTGCTAATACCTCTCTCATTGTTGGTAAATTTTACGGAATTGATGTAAGAAAACATGGAAGCGGAAATGCAGGTTTGACAAATACTCTTAGAACTATAGGCAAAATAGCAGCACTCCTTGTTATTTTAGGTGACCTATTAAAAGGAGTTCTTTCCTGCCTTATCGGATACTTTATTTTAAAAGATATACAGTCTGTAGAATTTATGACTATTGAGACTCCTTCGAATTTAGGTATGTTTTTTGGAGGCCTAGGTGCTATCCTAGGTCATAATTGGCCATTGTATTTCCGTTTTAAAGGGGGCAAAGGAATACTTACAACATTTTCAGTTGTAATGATGACGGCTCCATACATAGGACTTATCTTGCTTGGAATCTTTATTATTATAGTTGCCATAACTAGATATGTTTCTTTAGGATCAATAATAGGTAGTGCATTATTCCCAGTTTTTATAGCGGTTTTTTATAAAAATATACTTTTTATTATTTTTGCACTATTTTTAGCTGTACTAGCGATAGGAAGACACAATCAAAATATTGTCAGACTGTTAAACGGTACCGAGTCAAAACTTGGTTTAAAAAAGAAAGCTTAATGTTAAGGGGGCTTAAATACTATGAATAGGAATATTGCAATTATTGGAGCAGGTAGTTGGGGAACAGCACTTTCCATTCTACTTGCGAAGTGTGGACACAAAGTAAAAATGTGGTCGGTCTTTAAAGATGAAATAGATATGATTAATGGAGCTAGAGAGCATATAGACAAACTTCCTGGAATTAAAATACCTGAAGGAGTTTTTGGAACTACAGATATTGAACAGGCAATAGATGGAGTTGATGCTATTACGATGGTAGTTCCTTCTCATACCATAAGAGCAAGTGCAAAGCTTATGTCAAAGTATGTAAAGAATGGAGTTGTAGTAGTTTCCTGTTCGAAGGGAATAGAGGAAGGCACAGGACTAAGACTTTCGGAAGTCATAAAACAGGAAGTGCCCCAGTGTGAGCCTGTTGCACTGTCTGGCCCTAGTCATGCGGAAGAGGTAGGTAAAGAGGTTCCCACTGCAGTTGTGGCGGCATCTGAGAATATTAAAGCAGCAGAGTTTGTACAGGATGTTTTTATGTCTCCAAAGTTTAGAGTTTATACAAATACAGATATAATTGGTGTTGAGCTTGGGGGAGCTTTAAAGAACTCAATAGCTCTTTGTGCAGGAATATCAGATGGCTTGGGATTTGGTGATAACACAAAAGCTGCTTTGATGACCCGTGGGATTGCAGAAATCACAAGATTAGGAGTATCGATGGGAGCAAGAAGAGAGACTTTTGCTGGTCTTGCCGGAATTGGGGATTTAATTGTGACTTGCACTAGTATGCACAGCAGGAACAGGCGTGCTGGTATTCTTATAGGACAAGGTAAATCTCTCAAGGAAGCTGTCGAAGATGTTAAGATGGTAGTAGAAGGAGCCACTACAACAAAGGCAGCTTATGAATTAGCAGCTAAAAAGGAAGTGGTAATGCCGATTACTGCTGAAGCATATAATGTTTTATTTAAGGGCAAAAATGCAAAACAAGCCGTAGCAGACTTGATGACGCGTGATAAAAAGAATGAAGTTGAAATACTAGATGAGGGTAGTTGGCTGTAAAACTTTTCGTAAGGATAATTTGAGTTTTTAATATGTGTTGGTAAATAAAAAAGATTACCAACACATATTTTTTTTGTCCTTTTTGTAATAATAGAACATTCATTACAATATATTTATATTGATAAGGGTACTAGTACTTAAAACTTAAGTTAAACTTTTATAGGGTGATTTCAAAAATAGCTTTGCAATTGCTGTTTAAAAAAATCTGTTGTATTGGTCTTTTAATACGTGGAGATTGAATAAGTTATTTTTGAAACGACCTAAACTAAAGGCAGTATTTTATTAGATATATGATAAACCTTTTAATTTACTGGCTTAAGTTTTGGGTGAATAGTTTTGAAATTGATATTTTCAAATAAAAGTAAGGGGGGTTGCGGGTGGAAAAATATAATATTTACCAGCAAATATCAGAAAGGACGCAAGGTGACATTTATATAGGTGTTGTAGGACCTGTGAGAACGGGAAAGTCAACATTTATAAAAAGATTTATGGATTTGCTGGTATTGCCCAATATTGAAAATGAGTATTCAAGAAGCAGAGCTAATGACGAGTTGCCACAAAGTGCTTCAGGACGCACAATAATGACAACAGAGCCAAAGTTTGTACCAAATGAAGCTATTCAGATTGCTCTTGATGAAAATGTACAGTTTAAAGTAAGATTGGTAGATTGTGTCGGATATCTTGTTAAAGGTGCACTAGGACATGTGGAAAATGATGCTCCTAGAATGGTTTCAACCCCATGGTTTGAACATCAGATTCCTTTTATCGAGGCTGCAGAAATAGGCACGAGGAAGGTTATAGATGAACATTCAACCATAGGCTTTGTCATTACAACCGACGGAAGTATAACGGATATAAGCAGGGAAGATTATGTTGAGGCTGAAGAACGTGTAGTAAAGGAACTGAAGGAAATAAACAAGCCCTTTGTTATCATTTTGAATTCGAGAGACCCTTCGAGCGATGAGGCTGAACAGCTTAGAGTGGAACTCGAAGAAAAATACGGGGTCCCTGTAATTGGAACAAATTGTGCTCAGTTGAGGATTGAAGACTTAAATGCTATAATGGAAAGGGTATTGCTTGAGTTTCCTATCAGTGAAATAGGAATTAATATTCCTAGATGGATTGAATGCCTTGACGATGCTCATTGGCTGAAAATTGATATGATAAACTCAATTAGAGAAACCTTTGATGGAATCACTAAAATTAGGGAAATAAAAGGTAGCTTAAATAAATTTGCTGATTATAAAACTTTTATTAAAAAAGCACAGATTGACAATATAAATTTAGGTACAGGAAGTGCTTTAATAGAGATAAATGAAACAGATGGTTTATTCTACAGTATCCTAAGCGATATAACAGGCTTGGAAATTGAGGGAGAATATAAGCTTATCAGCCTAATGAGGAAAATGGCAAAGATTAAGAAAGAGTACGAGAAAGTAGAATTTGCTCTTCATGAGGTTAAACTAAAAGGCTATGGGATAGTTACTCCTCAAATGAACGAAATGTCTTTAGAAGAACCAGAAATTGTTAAACAGGGTAGTAGGTTTGGTGTTAAACTAAGAGCTAGTGCACCTTCAATTCATATGATACGCGCCGATATCGAAACAGAAATAGCTCCATTAGTTGGCTCGGAAAAACAGTCAGAAGAGCTTGTGAATTACTTACTTAAAGAATTTGAAAATGAACCAGAGAAACTTTGGCAATCAAATATTTTTGGAAAGTCCTTGCATGAATTGGTAAGTGAGGGGCTGCAAAACAAATTGTATAGGATGCCAGAAGATGCTCAGCTAAAACTTCAGGAGACTTTACAAAAGATAATTAATGAGGGAAGCGGAGGTTTAATTTGCATTATACTTTAAATATGTTAGCGTGATAACCATCTTCGTATTGTCTCTCATAAAGTGATATAATAATAAATACTATGCTGGGGAATTGAGACAAAACTAAGAAATTATGGTATCTTGCTAAATGTTTGAGATAGTAAAATAATGGATACCATAATTTCTTATAGATTTGATTATTTTCGAAATAATAAATTTTTCTTGACTTTATATAGTGTTTGACACTATTATTAATTTGTGATGATTTTTGTTAAATGAGCTAGGTGGGAAAAATTACATATATGTAATTTTTGGCTTAATAAGCTTTTGGTGGTTTCAATGTATATAAATGTNAATTGATTGGTGTTTTTAACAATAACTACTCCCAGTTGGCTTTGAATAGGANTGTTTATTATAAATCGACTAAAAATTGTATGGATGAGGAAAATTAGTAAAGTCGGATGTTGAAAAATAGATAAATATAGAAAAAAACGGACTATATTAGAGAAAAATGCCGTTAAATCGCCTGTGTTATAATATATTGCTTTAAAATAGCATTTTTTTACGTTGTATTTTTGGGGATAAGTTAATAATATTATTTAATGTATAAGTAATATTAGTGTCACTAGAATTCAGAATATAAAACTTAATAACAGTTGATGCGTAAGCTGGCATGAATCCTATAAACTTAAAGATTGTTCTTAGTAAAAGTAAAGTATTATTACGTTGAATTAGTGTAGAGAGTAGTTAATACAGAAATATTGATTATACATTCATACATAATTAACTGGTTTAGAAGTTGAATTTTTTGCTGATTTGATTTAAAATATGATTAAGTGATTATTCCATACTAATTTACATATAAAGCTTTTGTATGGTTTAATAAAGAAAACTTAAAAAAACAAGGGGGACAAAAACAATGAATAGTAAGTTTTTAAGAAGAGCTGCATCCTTAGCAGTAAGTGGTCTAATGATTACTTCGCTAATGGCGGGTTGCAACAATGAATCGAAGAATCCAGACAAGACAGCTGATCCAACACAACCACCAGTCTCTACAGATGCAGGACAATCAGCTAAAAAGCCAGAAGACTTTACTGGTACACTTGTAGTTGGACACTTTAACGACGATGAAGCATCAAAGCTTGTTGCTGCATTTAAGGAAAAGTATCCTAATGTGGACGTAAAATTGGAAATCACAGCTGACACAGATGGTGCCTATCAAACATTAATTACTTCAGCATTAAGATCTGGTCAGAACGTACCTGACGTATACGCATCAGAGGTAGCATTCGTTAAGAGATTTGTTAATCTCTCTGACGGTTATGAAGATCTTACACCTTATTTTGAAGGGGATTTAAAATCTAAATTAGTTCCTTATACAATTGATATCGGTACTAGTGATGACGGAAAAATCAGAGCATTATCCCATCAAGCAGCTGCAGCGGCTGTAGGATATAAAAGGGATATGGCTAAACAATATCTTGGAACTGATGATCCTGAAGAAATAGGTAAATTGTTCTCATCTGCAGATGAAATTGTTAAAACAGGTAAAAAGCTTCAAGAAGTAAGTGGTNAAAAAGCAATATTATTCCCGGGTATGGCTGAGTTAATGAGAATGTACTTAGGTGCTCGTGACCACGCTTGGGTAGAAGACGGTAAATTGACAATAGATCCTAAAATGGAAGAGTTTGTAGACGTTGCTAAGCAGTTGAGAGATGCAGGTGCTGAAGGCGGATTGCCAGCATGGGAACCTCAATGGTCAGCAGCAATAACAGATGATATACATTTCGCATATGCAATACCAACATGGGGTGTGCCATGGATTATCGATGCTAACCAACCAGAAGATAGAAAAAATAAAGGCGATTGGGGTCTTGCAAAAGCTCCAGCTCCATATACTTGGGGAGGTACTTGGTTTGGAATGTACAGTAAGAGTCCAAACAAAGAACTTGCTTGGGAATTCATAAAATTCATTACTCTTGATGAAGAGCAATCAATAGCTTGGGCTAAGAAGAGTGGTGACTTTATAAGTAACCTTGCAGCTATCGAAACTCTATCAAATGATCCAGAAATGGTAAGTGAAACTACAAATCAAAACCCATATGAATTCTTTGGTCCTATGATAAAGGATATAAACGGTGCAATTATAACAGAGCATGACGATAAGATTACAAATGCATTCCAAGATGCTATGCTTACGTATCTTGCAGGTAATACTACAAAAGACCAAATGTGGGCTCAGTTCAAGGATCAAGTTAGAAGTGACCTTGGAGATAAAGTAACAGTAGAATAATTGGCAATAAGGTAGTAAAAATATTTATTAATTTGAATTTCTCTATTGCCCTATTACCCATTTGGGTAGTAGGGCAAAGAATTAATATGGGAGGTTATATTCTTTGTTTAAGAGTTTATCTAAAAATGATAAATACGCCCATTACGGATATTTGTTTATATTGCCTTTTTTTATTGTTATGGCTATATTTATTGTATATCCTATACTCAATACTATTTACTTAAGTTTTACAGTTTGGGAAGGAGCTACTATACCACCGGAATGGGTTGGCTTAAAAAACTATCGGAGACTTTTTCAAGATTTTTTGCAAGGAGGAATTTTTCCTCAAAGTATAAAAAACACTTGGATTTTGTGGATATTTAATGTTATTCCTCAGTTTATAGGTGCTTTAGCTTTAGCTATCTTATTGACAGACAAACACAATAGGATAAAAGGAAAAGAAGGGTTTAGGGCTATTTTCTATTTGCCAAATCTTATTACAATGGCTTCGGTAGGGGCTTTGTTTGCTTTTCTTTTAGGACATCCAAAAGGAGCTGTAAATGATCTTTTAGTGGCTTTTAATATATTGAAAGAGCCATTTAATTTTCTGCAGAATGCTTGGGCGACTAGGTTATCTATTTCTACAATTCTGACATGGATGTGGTTTGGATATACTATGATCATATTTATGGCAGGAATAAAAGCTATTCCTGAGGAATTGTTTGAAGCAGCTAGGGTTGATGGAGCCACAAAATGGCAAACATTTAAGAGTATTACTCTACCTCAGCTTAGACCTATTATGACTTATCAAGTTGTAACGTCGATCATTGGTGGACTTAGTATGTATGATATTCCACAAGTATTGACAAATGGTACAGGAGCTCCCCAAAATTCAGTAACTACAATGGTAATGCACATCTACAGACAAGGATTTACTAACTATAATTTAGGATATGCCTCGGCTGTAGCTATTGGACTTTTTGTGCATATATTTATTGTTGTTTTTATAGCACTTAGATTTATTAATCCAAAAGAAGATGTATAAGGGGGAAGAGATTTAATGGGTAAAAAAGGTGCTTTTAGACTTAGTATAGGGGATATTCTTTTATACATTTTCTTAATAGGACTGGCAGTTATATGTTTTCTACCATTCTACTTTATGATTATAAATGCAACACATGATAATGCCGCTATTGCTCGAGGAATGAACTTACTTCCCGGAAAATATGCTATAGACAATTATTTAAAGATGAAATCTAGGGTTAATATATGGATAGGCTTTAGAAACAGCCTTATTGTTTCTGGAGTTGGTACTGCTTTGCTTGCTTATTTCGGTACATTAACCGCTTACGGTTTTTCTAAGTACAAATTTGTTGGTAATAAGGCACTATTCTGGGTTATATTATGCTCTATGATGGTTCCGCCTCAACTTAGTGTAATTGGTTTTTATGATGTTGTTCAGAAGTTAAAATTGATGAATAATTTATTGGCGCTCATTATACCAATGATAGCTAGTGCTCAGTTTGTTTATTTTGTAAAGTTGTATTTAGATTCTGCACTTCCAGATTCTATTGTAGAGTCTGCAAGGATAGATGGAGCAACTGAAATTGGCATATTTAATAAAATGGTATTGCCAATAGCTAGTCCTTCTATCGCGACAATGGGTATGTTTAATTTTATAAACTCATGGAATCAACTGTTGATTCCTCAGATAGTTATAAGAGATGAAAAACTTAGAACTGTACCTATTATTGTTGCTAATGCAAAAGGTGTATACAGGACAGACTTTGCAGCTGCGTATATGGCAATTGCTCTTTCTGTTGTACCTATATTAATAGCATTTGCTTTCTTTTCAAAATATATCATAGGTGGAGTTACTGCTGGTTCAGTAAAGGGATAGTAATAAGAGAGTATTGTCAAATTCGAAAAAAAATTTGGGTAAAAAAAGTGAGTAGGGTTTCTACTCACTTTTTTGTCATTAATGGGTTTTGTTTTGCAACAGTATAGAAAAATATTATTATTTGCTAAAATGAATTAGTCAAAAATTTAAGGTGATAAAATAAAGAGATATCTTTATTAACAAGAGTGAATAAGAAAATTTTAAAATTACAGCATATACCTAAAAAGAAGAGTTTTAACTAAAAGCTTTTCTATTAAAGGTTTTTATAATGCTTAGGAGCTCGCTGTCAGGTTCAAAGTATACAATAACCTTATTACTATTGTAATGGGTTACAAAAAAGTGTGCATCTTTCGAATTCATTGAACTTACAGCATAAATTTTAGAAATTTCACTATTAACCGATAGTTTGTGCCTTTCACTTGAGACCTTATCAAGCATTTCAAACTGCCTGCAGCTCCCGAAAAAAACTCTCTTCCTTTTTCTTCTTGATATTATTTTAGTTATCTCTAAATCTCCAGATGTAAGCGAGTATTCATACTCAATATTTCTTCCTGTAATAATTATATAACCGGCATATGCTATAGCTGCTACAAACGCTAACCCTACTCCAAAATATAGTGGTCCAGCTATTGATATTATTAAAAAAGCAACAATAAATGATATTATAATGGTACCCAAAATAATTAGGTAATCTTTATAATCTTTCTTTTTCTCAATGATTCTTTCAGTAAACAAATCCATTTTATCATCTCCATAGTTATAAGTATTTCTAATTTTATCTTCAAACTGAATATAAATCAAGTGCTTAACTGATACAAACTAGAAAGCTAATTATTATACTTATTGAAATTAGTGTTCCTGAAATAGAATTTATTGAAGGGAGTACGGTAAATTATTAATAGTACGGTATACATAATTTTTAGTTGTAAATAAAATTCCTATGGGAATTTTACTTAAGTTAATGTAAAATATATAGTAATATAGCTTCTGATAATAAGTTTGTTATTACTATTTTTTACAAAGGGTTAAGGCATTCTTTCTAGAAGGGTGAAAGGAGTAAGTATTTAATATTATGATTAGAAAAAAGATAGAGAATTTTTGGTATTATCATAAAGTAAAAGTATTTGTAGGTATTTTTGCGTTTATAGCAATTCTTGTAATAAGTGCTGCTGACTCAGGTGGGGAAGCCGACCTTGAAATTGGTTATATTATTGGCGAAAGTGAAATTGTTTTACAGAATGTAAATGAAAAAATGTCTGCTTTAGAGGAGCTAATAGAAGCTAAAGATAAGCAAAAAGCTGTGATTTCAGTTGTTCCATTGACGAGTTCACGATTGGAGTTAGAGTTTGCTATAGGTATATCTCATATCCTTCTATTAGATAAAGAAACCCTAGTACCCTTTGCAAAATATCGATTTTTTGAGTCACTTGACAATTATGTAGATAAATACGATATTGATATTAGCGATTATGCAGAAGTGAAAGCAGATCCTGATAACAAAAATGAATATAGGGTTTATGCTTTGCCAGTAAAAGAAATGGATATACTTTTAGAAATGGGATTTCCTGAAGATTACTATTTTACCATAAGACTTCCTAAGGAAGATGAAAGTGATGATGTTATGAGAAATAAAAATGCACATATTATTTTAGACTATCTTTTAGATTAATAGATTAAAAAAATATTGCTGTTTACTATTTAAGAAAACTTAAATTAGTAGCTTGTTGGCAATAAATTCCGTATAAAAAAGTATAAAAGTTGAAATTTTTCATGATTTAGATTAAGATAAAATTAAGAGGTGATTTCTTTTACATAATTAAGTACATTCTATGTAAGTGATTTCTCGAAAAATTAAAGTATGGGTGTTTAGTATTTTGCAGGATACATGTTACAAATTTCATTATGTACTAGGGGGATAAATATGCTTAAAAAAGTAATTTTATTTTTACTAATTTCGTCGTTTTCGCTAAGCTTTGTTGCATGTGGTAAAGAAACTAAAACTCCGAAATCTACAACAGCACCTGATAATGTTCAAGAAAATAAAGAATTGCATGGATCGGCTTCTTTTTCGGGTAATATCAAGTTTTGGATTATGCCAAATAGTGCTTCTCCTGATAAAGACTTGTTGAGTGTGTGTCAACCTTTCCTAGATGCAAATCCGGAGGTGACAATTACACCTACGGTTATAGGTTGGGAAGCTGCGTGGAGAAGACTTACTGCTGCAGCTACTACTGGAGATGCTCCAGATATAGCTCAGCTTGGAACAACATGGGTGGGTGCGATTTCCTACATGGAAGCATTGGAAGACTTATCTGAAGATATTGACTGGAGTAAGTTTCAAGCTTCAGTTTTAGACACATCTTCTCTTCTAGGTTCAGATAAAAAGACCGCAGTACCATGGTTTGCTGAGACAAGAGCGATTTTTTACAGAAAGGATGCTTGTGAAAAGGCAGGTGTTAATCCAGAAACTGATTTTGCTACTTGGGATAAATTCAAAGAAGCCTTACAGAAACTAAATAACATCGAAATTGATGGCGTGAAATTACCAGCACTTGGTATGCCTGGGAAAAATGATTGGAACGTTCTTCATAATTTCGCACCGTGGATTTATGGAGCTGGTGGAGACTTCCTGTCGGTTGATGGCAAAGAAGCTACATTTAATTCGCCACAAGCTTTAGAAGGCATTAAATTTTATTCAGAGCTTGCTTTGGAAGGGCTAATGGATAAAGCATCCTTAGAAAAGAGTACGAATGATGTCGAATTTGCATTTTCAAATGGAGCTTATGCTGTTTCGATATTAGGACCATGGAATATAACTACTTTTGAGAAAAATAAAGAGCAAGGAATTAATGAGCTTGCCGACAAGATAGGGGTTGCTTTGATTCCGGAAGGTCCTGGTGGTAGAAAAGCATTTTTAGGAGGGAGTACACTTTCTGTATTCAAATCATCAAAGAATAAAGAAGCTTCTATAGCACTTCTAGAATATTTAACGGATAAAGAAGCCCAAATCGAATATGCTAAAATTACCGGTAACCTCCCTACAAATAAGGAAGCTTATGGAGATGATTCGATATCAGGTCATGAGATGCGTAAGGTATTCAAAGAGCAAATGCAGTATGCAAAAGCTTATCCATCAATTGCTTCATGGGGACCTGCCGAGAATTATTTCAAAGAAGGGTTGAGCAAGATATGGGATAATGTCATGGGCTTAAATGGAGCATATAATTACGATGCTACTAAGAAAGCGGTTGATGAAGTAGTCGACAAGGTTAATAGTATTATAGAAGAAACGAAATAATATATATAAGGATATTTTTGAAATATCCTTTATTTTTTTCTAAGAAAGTGCATTGATTTTCTAAAAAAATAAAACCTTGAGTCGCAGAAGACGCAAGGTTTTCAAAAGAAATGTAAAAGTGTACCATATGGGTTTTAAACGGGGCGTAGCCGCTTTTGTTCTTTTTTAAAAATGGGAAATATATTGAAAAAATCCATCGAAGGATTTAAAATATATATGCATCTTATTATAAGAAAGACAAAAGTGGGGAAGGAAAATTCATGCATGAATTAAGTGTAAATTACTCTATTTCAGTTTTCTTCGTTGTATTATTATCGGCATCCGTATTAAATTTATTAAGACAGCATTTCATTTTTCAGGTTACAGGAATAGCCTTTTTATTTATGTTTATGATTATTAAGGTATCAGCATTATTCAAATCAAATTCCGATATATTACTATCGGATTTGTATTATTCAATACTGCCAATTTTAACTGCAATGGGAGCTTGTCTCGTTGCAATGGCTTTAGGCTTTTGGATATTCCCTCCTATAAGAAGAATTTTAAGGATAAAAATGGGCATATAAAACCCATAAGAACTTATGCTTTTTTTTCATTTCGTTAAGTAGAGATATTGAAAAATTTACATCTTCTAATTATATTTCCTTGCAAAGAGTACAAACAAATCATAAGGAGAGCTTTTGAAGTTAGTATAACAAAAATTACATAAAGGGTACAAGGTAAACATAACGAAATATTATGTAAACAACTAAAGTTAGGAGATGTAACATGAAGAGGACTTTATTAGTGACAATTATTATTGCTACTTTCTTAATGAGTATTGGTCAGACCTTTGCGGCAGGCCAATATTTTTCAGGGGTGTGGGGTGTTACTTCAGCTTCAAAAATTGCTGTGAGCGGATTGACTCTGAATTTAGAGAGAGAACCTGTATCTATCAATAATCGTTTGCTAGTACCAGTGAGAACTGTTTTTTCTCAAATAGGTGCAAAGATTGATTGGAACGAATCAAGAAACAGAGTGGTTATTACTAAAGACAATGACGAGATAATAATGTATATTGGTTATACAAACTGCTATGTTAATGGTGCTATAAAATCAATGGAAGTACCTGCCGTATTGTTTAATGGAACTGTTATGGTTCCTGTAAGATTTGTTGCAGAAGCATTTAATGTATTGGTAGGCTGGAGTGAAAAAAGCTCAACGGTTTATCTAGGAAAAATGCCCCAAGAGGTAATTGAAGAGATACCTGCAAGTGGGGGAAATGCTTCAAATATCAAAGGGCGAATTGTAGTAATTGATGCAGGACATGGAGGAACACAAACGGGTGCAGTTTATGGTGGAGTGAAAGAAAAGGATTTAAACCTTAGTATTGCAAAAAAACTCAATGCAAAGCTTAAAGAACTAGGCATTGTGACTTATATGACAAGAAACGCTGATACAACATTAAGCTTATATGCAAGATCTGATCTTGCAAATAGGAATAATGCAGATTTACTCATAAGTATTCACAATAATGCAGGATTATTAAAGCATACTGGTAGTATGACATTGTATTACCCTAGTTCATCTAAAACAAAAAGAAATTTATCCTCCTATGAATTTGCAAATATTGTACAAAGGAATATGTGTAATACTTTAGGATCAAAAGATATGGGAGTTATTGAACGTCCTGGTTTGGCTGTATTAAGAACCTCTAATATGCCTGCAGTAATAGCCGAAATAGGTTATATGTCAAATGCTTCAGAACTTAGCAAATTAAAAACATCCGCTTATCAGGAAAAAGCAGCAGAAGCCTTGAAAAAGGCAGTAATTGAAAGCCTTGAAAAGATGTACAAGTAACATCTCCTCCTTAACCGGCATCGAAAAACAAGATGCCGGTTACTTGTTTTTATGGTATAATACTATACATGTCAATTACAAATGAGAAATTATAGAAACTGCACAACTAGATATAGTTAGGGTGATAGGATGAAAATAGCTGTTGTAGATGGACAGGGTGGAGGCATTGGCAAGGCCATTGTGGAAAAATTGAGAAGAGAATTACCAGAAGAAACATATATTATTGCTTTAGGCACAAATGCGTTAGCCACAACTCTTATGCTCAAAGCAGGTGCTAACGAGGGTGCATCAGGAGAAAATGCAATAGTCGTCAATGCGGTAAAGGTGGATATAATAGTTGGTGTAATAGGCATAATAGTGGCAAATGCTATGTTGGGTGAATTAACACCTAAGATGTCAGAAGCCATAGCATCTAGCCCGGCTAAAAAAGTATTAATCCCCTTAAATCGATGTAACATCCAGGTGGTAGGAATAAATAATGATCCATTTCCTTACCATATAGATAGTGCTATTGACATAATCAAAAAGAACTTAAAGGGATAATCTATTCTAAGTATTATTAGGTTTTAGAATTTGGCATAGTAATTCCATGAAAGAATATTGTAAAAGTTATTGTAGCATATACATAAAGCTTGTTATATTTTCATGTAAGATATCAGGATCCAATCTTCCTTTTTGAGCATCTGCAAATAGACTTTCATACGCTTCCAATGCTCTTTTTATATGTTGCTTTTTTTCATAGCTCCAGTCGGGGCTACTTTGAAATACTTTAATATCATCAATATAGGTCTTTATGATTTCAAGAGTCTTTTCACTTGTCAAAATTAAAACCTCCTAGTATAATAAATTCGTAACATAGTTACGTTGGTTTTATTAAATCAGAAGTTGAATACTCCGAATGAAGGACTCAGCTTTTTTGAT
>JGI24712J26585_10000058_pt1 | contig 80584 bp, 66 predicted proteins | sample BioPla3DNA2_FD_26585 | JGI IMG/M metagenome (IMG submission 26585) | reverse complement strand
TTCACCTGCCGGAAACGATTTGCTTTACGATGATTCGCTACCCGAACAGGGAAGAAATTTTGGAAACAAAATTTGGAATGCCTTTCGACTTGTAAAATCGTGGAATGTCGATAATGCTGCAAATCAGCCACTTTCGGCAAAACAAGGCATTGATTGGTTTAACAACAAATTGAATCTTGCAATATCTCAAATTGATGACCATTTCAATAATTACCGTATCAACGAGGCTCTGATGACAGTTTATAAACTATTTTGGGATGATTTTGCAAGCTGGTATCTTGAGATTGTCAAACCTGCTTTCGGAACCCCAATGGACAGTATAACATATAGTGCAACTGTCGGATTTTTCGATAAAATGTTACGCTTGTTGCACCCGTTTATGCCATTTATTACCGAAGAAATTTGGCAAAATCTTGAACAACGCAAAGCCGGAGAGTCAATAATGATAAGCGAAATGCCTAAGTGTCAAACTTATGATGATTCCAAAATTGATTTGTTTGATATACATTGCGAAATTATAAGTGCAATCAGAACTATACGCACCGAAAAAAATATCCCTTTTAAACAGGCTATTTCGGCATCGTTGAAATCGGGGGACGACAATTTTAAACTCGAATACGGCGCAATAGTCGAAAAACTTACAAATATTGAGAATTTTGGCTTGATAAACGAGAAACCCGAAGGAGCTGTTGTCCAGATGGTTCGCACACACGAGCTTTTTGTTAACCTCTCTGGATTGATTGACAAAGACGAGGAGATAAAAAAACTTCAGGCAGAGTTGGATTATACAAAGGGATTTCTAACCTCAGTAATGAAAAAATTGGGCAATGAAAAATTTGTTAATTCAGCACCAGAAAAGGTTGTCGAAGCTGAGCGAAAAAAACAGGCTGATGCAGAGGCGAAAATTGAGGCAATTGAAAATCAACTTAAAGCAATTAGCAATGAACAATGAGCAATGAACAATTAAAATAGGGTTACTGATTTTTAATTGTTTTTCAGCTAAATTAATATGTGTTCTTATTTTTTTGACTTTATAAACTTTTTGTACAGACACAATTGCATTGTGTCTGTACTTTACAAACTTTTAACTTTATAAACTTTTAACTCTGATGAGGGTTTTAGTAACAGGCGTAACAGGTTTTATAGGAAGCTATATTTGTCAAGAGCTTGATAATTATAGAGATGTGGAGCTTGTGGGTTGTGTTAGAGGCGATAAGAGGCTTAACAGTTTGTATGCCAAAAGGATTAAGGTTGATTTTCTGACCGACGGGTTTGAAAACGTCATTGCTCAAGCTAAACCCGATGTAATTGTCCATTCGGCTGCAATATCGCGAGTGGATTATTGCGAAGAGAATCGTCAAGAGGCTTGGAAAGTAAATGTTGAAGCTACCGAAAAAATTGCGAAAACGGCATCAAAAATCGGTGCTCGAATGGTTTTTCTTAGCTCTGATTTTGTTTTTAGTGGACAAAATCAATTCGAGACCGAAGAGTCTGCCACTAATCCTGTAAGCTTTTATGGAGAGACAAAAGTAGCAGCTGAGCAAAAGGTTGTGGAAAATTGCGCTAACCATTTAATTATAAGACCTGTATTGGTTTACGGAATACCCTTACAACAAGGCGCTTACAATATTGTTACCATGATTGCGAAGAACTCGAAAGAGGGTAAACCTCTGAGAATAGTGTCAGACCAATATCGAACTCCTGTATTTGTTTTGGATTTAGCGAAATTTATTGTTAAAACAGTTTTTTCTACTGAAACAGGAGTTTTCCACGCCGGAGGAGTCGATTTTGTTTCAGTTTATGAGTTTGCGGTAAAAATTGCAGAAACATTTGGTTTAGATAAGGGATTAATTACTCCGGTAAGTTCAGCAGAGTTGTCCCAAGTGGGAACTCGTCCACCGATTACACGTTTTTCAAGTCAGAAAGCACGAGAAGTATTTGGATATAATCCTCAAAGCATTGATTCTGTGTTAGATTATATAAAAAGGTCTGATAAAAATTAACTTAAATTGATAATTGTATGAAAAGTTCACTATCAAACTTCAAGTCAATAATCGCACTATTTGCCTATGTACTTATAAGCACTTTGGTTGCCTCTCTGTTGATATTTCTTGCTGAAAAGATTTTTCCTGCCGGACTAAGTGCTGATAATCAATGGTCTAACTATGTTCAAGTTGCAATTCAAACCATTACGATTTTTGGGTTGCCTGTTTTGTTATTCCAATCCTTTAACAAGAGATTTGAGATAAGTATCTATCCCCAAAAGGGATTTTTAAAAATATTAGTGCTTGGCTTTGTTGCATGGGTTTTATGCTATTTCCCTGTAAATGCTTTGTGGGAAATAAACAAAGCGGTACAGTTTCCGGAATTTATGTCGGGTATTGAACAGACGTTAAAGACTATTCAACACCAGTCGGAGCAGTTTATTAACGAGTTTATGAAGTATCGGGGTGGTTTTCATCTCTTTATGCTTATTGTGCTTGTCGGGTTGCTTCCTGCGATATTTGAGGAGCTGTTTTTTCGGGGTTTGTTGCAACAACTTATCTCTAAAATGTTCAATAACATTTGGACACCAATAGTTATTACTTCAATAGTTTTTTCGGTTTTTCACTTTGAGTTTTACTCTTTTCTGCCGAGAGTTTTGTTGGGGATTTTATTAGGTGTAGCATTTAGCGCAACTGGGAAATTGTGGTTACCAATGATTCTACACTTTATAAATAATCTCTCGAGTATATTATTTCGCCAATTTATCCCCGAGCATAAATTTGAAGAATTGGCAAATGCTACGTTAGGGGGTTATCAGTGGATTGTCTCTATAGTTTCAGCGATATTGCTTTTTTACGTGTTAAAAACAATGCTTAAAGAACGCTCGTCTCATTAACCAAATCGTTACTGTTTTTTGCCTCCTCTTCGGCTTCTGCCTCAAGCTCACCTTTTCGATAGACGTAAACAACACCGTATGTTTTTGCTTTTTCGCGCATCTGCTTAGGTGGCAATTCTCCAAAAAATGCCTCAACTTGGTTCCATATCTCTACGATTAATTCGTCAGCTTCTTTGCGCATTTCGGCAACCTTTAGAGTTGCTTTGGCATAAATATCTTGTAGGCTTTTTTGGTTTCTATGGGTTCGAATATAATCTTCATAACGCACTTTTACCAATGCAATTGTGGGGTTTGTTATTGGTGCTACTCCAGTAGCCAATCGTTCGGCTTCACCTTTAATTAATTTTTCTCCCCATTCAATAATTTCTGCTTCCGTATTTAGGTCGGGGACTGTTTTTTGGTTTACTTTCAATCCATAATACTTTCTTGTTTCTGGTTTAAGTTCTCCGCGTACTATGGCTAAATTCAAAACTTGAATGAAATGTGAGATGTAGAGTCGGGCGCGTTTTTGAATATCAAGATAAGTCTTACTGTTCTGTGTCTGTCGTCTAAAAGCTTCTCGCTGATGATCGACAGTTTGTTTGAATAAGGGTAAAAAAGCACGCAGTTTTAGCAATAGTGATTGTGATATGGCTAAATCGGTGTGAAACAGAGTGCTTCCCATCTTTAGTGCAGCGTTCAAAGCGCGTAATCGTGCTATGTCTGTGTTTGGTAATCTGCGATAAGGCATTTTTCGGGTATTTGGGATTAGTATGCGAATATACAACATTTTTTAAGAAAGCAAACATTCTTCGCTATTATAGTTGGCTAATAAGTAAGATGTTAGCATTAACGGACTTTTTTATTTGATTAAATACTGAAAATAGGTTCTATACTAAAGTCGCACAAATAGTGTTGATTATCAATAATTTAAAATTTCCATGTAAATTAAGACAACATTGTAATTACTCTAAAATAAAAAATATTTTGCGAGGAAAACAGAAGTAATTGCAATAGAAAGAAGAGTAAAAGTTTTTACTGGAATATATTTCGATGGTTTTATATCTATATGTTTGTTGGTAAGGTATATCATAGTTATTTTCTCAACAATATAAGCAACTAACGTAGCGAGGGCAACTCCAAGTATTCCCCAAATTATTCCCCACCAAATACTTAAAGCAACGTTAGTAATAATCTCAACAATTGAAACCCAAACAAGCAAATTGTTGCGCTTGAAACCCACAATAATTGTTTGGGGCAGTAGCAATCTGGGTATAACTAATAGTAGGTAAACGTCAAAAATAATAGCTGACTGTTTGAAAGCCTCATTAAAAATATTTGCAAAAAGCCAATCGCTAAAAATTAAAAATAGTATCGATATGGGAACAAGCAGTATCAAAAGCCTTCGGGTTTTGTTTTTCAGTTCACTCAATTCAACGTCAGGGTTGGTTGTTGAGCTAAACATAGGTATCATAGCGTTACTTAAACCCAAGGCTAGTATTGAATTTAGCGGTAATTCGCGTGCGCCGTATCTGAATATGGCAAATGTTCGCTCGTCGAATAGTGAGTTTACTATAATGCCATCGATATAAATACTAGATTCTGCAATAACAGCCGACAAGACAAGCGGTGCAGAAAAAAGTAAAAACTTTTTTATCCACTGTAAATCAATTTTAGGAACTCCACTGCGGAAAACAATAGCCGAGGTTGAAATAAACCGCAATAAGGCGAATAATACCGTTCCAAATATTACACCATCAACAGATTGAGTTGTATATGCACCTGCTATGCTGAATATTAGGAAAAAAAGCGGTGTTATAATACCACTTAAATATAAAGGCAATGTCTGTTTTCTTAAAACAAAAGTATATTCCAACAGCATTGAAGGAGTCCAAAATAGGGAATAGACCACTGCGCCTGATAATATAACAACTCCTACGTTGTTGAAAATATTAAAGAAATATTGCCCAAACGCAAACAGCAATCCAAAAACTAAGGAGAGCGCGCCAAAAAGATAGAAAGCCTGTGCCAATTTGTTGTTAAGGCTTTGGAGGTTATCTGTGTCAACAAAACCTAACAGTCCTCGAACTAAAGCGTTAACCCAAAAGAAGTTTATAAAACCCGCAATAAAAACAAACAACTCATATTGTCCTATCTCTTTTATATCTAAGGGGTTTTGCATCCATAAATACGATTTTGCAAGCAATATTGAGACAAGCAAAGTGCCCGCAAAACGCCCCATAAGAAAAAACTGAAGGGAAAAGCTTCTATTTTTAGTTAATTTTCTAAACAATATTTTCAATTGTTGATATTTAATAACTCTGCAAGATACAATGTTGTTTTCGATTTATCCTGGTCTTAGCAAAAGAAAAAATATTTTTTTCGTTGCCACAGATTCAAGTGTTAAATGCAATATTTTTTTGCAAAATAACAATAAAGGTTTTATATTTGCACCCACAAAAAATGGTGGATGTAGCTCAGTTGGTTAGAGCGGCGGATTGTGGTTCCGTAGGTCGTGGGTTCGAATCCCATCTTCCACCCAAAAGCAGCATTCTTTATTGATTGTTGCTTTTTTTATATCTGTAAGTTTCTTTAGTTTTGTACTAAAATTTAATCATCAAAAAAATCTATAAGCATATGTTTTCAGGAATAGTAGAAGCAATGGGGAAAGTTGTTTCCATTGAAAAAAAACAGGAAAATATTGATATCACAATCACATGTTCGTTTGTTAATGAGTTGAAAGTTGACCAAAGTGTTTCACACAATGGTGTTTGTCTTACGGTTGTTCGTAAAACTGCCGATAGCTATACAGTAACGGCTATTAAAGAGACTTTGGACAAAAGTAGTTTGGGACAGCTACAAGTGGGCTCACTTGTAAACTTAGAGCGTTCTGTAAGTGCAAATGGTCGTTTCGACGGTCATGTTGTTCAAGGTCATGTTGATCAAACTGCTGTATGTAAAAAAGTTGAGGAGGCTGACGGAAGCTGGTATTACACTTTTGAGTATGATTTTAAAAACCCCGACCACGTAACCGTAGAGAAAGGCTCAATTTCTGTCGATGGGGTTAGTTTAACTGTTGTTAACAGTCGCGACAATTCGTTTCAGGTAGCAATAATTCCTTACACATACGAAAATACTATATTTCATACATATAAGCCCGGCACTATCGTAAATATTGAGTTTGATATTCTCGGGAAATATATTGCAAAAATAGTTCGTCAGGTTTTGGAGAAATAAAAACGGTTAAGTATTGAGTAAAGGGATTATACAATATTTTGTGTAAGTGAAAAACAGTAATATTTTATAATTTTTGCTGTTAAACTACTCTGAATATGTGGATTATAACATTTAGGGACATCCATTAAGTAAAAACTTAAAGAATACCCCTAAATAATTTATTCTCGCTCTATTTAGTTCCCCGACAAAATCCTCTTCGTAATCTCCGCAATAGTTTTCGACTCGGCTTTGCCAGCCAGTTCGGCGGTGGCTTGTGCCATTACTTTGCCCATATCTTTCATGCTTTGGGCACCTGTTTTTGCTATTATGGCTTTAATATGTTTTTCAACTTCCTGAACAGTAAGCTGTTTTGGCAAAAACTCGCGTATGACCGATGCTTCGAACTCCTCTTTTTCAGCAAGTTCGGGTCTGTTTTGTTGCCTGTATATTTCAGCCGAGTCGTCTCGTTGTTTAACCATTTTGGATATCATTTTCAAAAAATCCTCTTCGGATAGCTCTCCTGTTGCTCCCTCTTTTGTTCGTTCAAGCAAGATAGCTGATTTAATGGCGCGCAAAGCCTCAAGTCGTTCACGCTCTTTGGCTTTCATCGCCTCTTTTATCAGGTTGTTTATTTTTTCTTCAAAACTCATTATGTATTCAGTTAATTGTTTATAAAGTAAAACTACTTGTACCTTGTTCCTTGCACCTTTTGCCTTATGTTAGTCAACGTTTTCATCTAAGTACGAGTTGTTTTTTCTCAGTTTAATATTGCCATCTTCTTCTGTTAGTGAAAAGCGGCTAATCTCCTCGTCATTTACCAACGTGGTATTTTCATCAAACATTATCTTTCTTCTTTTGATAGCTGGTATTTTCTCTATTTCATCGATGTTGCGAACGTTTTTTAGATAATCTATGTTAGTAAATTGTTTTTGTGAGTCAAAAAGACTGTTATCTGTTGTTTCGCCGGTAGTTATGCTATGATTTAGTTCATTAGGAACAATGGGTTGTGTGGGAGTAATTGTTTCTGAAAAACTATAGTTTTCAACTACTGTGGGTTTGCTTGCATTTAGGTCGTGTTTTATTACTTTAGGTTTGCTAGCCCCGTGCAGTTCGGGTATAGCCTCAGCGTTAAATCCTGTGGCAATAACTGTTACAACTATCTCGTCGTCTAAAGATTCGTCGGTGTTTGCGCCCCAAATCATATCTGCTTCTTGACCTGCTGCATCTTGAAGGTAATCGGTAATAGTTGTCATTTCGTCAAGAGTTATACCGTTTTTGCCACTGGTAATATTTAACAGGATATCTTTAGCTCCGTTTATATCGTTATTGTTTAGCAGTGGCGATGTAAGGGCCTCTTGGATTGCATCTATAGCTCTGTTCTCCCCCTTCGCAGTAGCAGAACCCATAAGCGCAACTCCAGAGTTATTCATTACGGTGTAAACATCTTCAAAATCGACATTTACTAATCCTGGCACCGTAATAATCTCGGCAATACCTTTAGCAGCCGTTGTTAGTATATTGTCTGCTTTGGCAAAAGCTGTTGTATATTCTAAGTCGCCATGAATCTCCCGGATTTTTTCGTTGCTGATAACTAGCAGAGCATCAACGTTTTCTCTCATTTCTTCAAGTCCTTCAATAGCTTGTTTTAGTCGTCTTTTGCCTTCAAAAAGGAATGGAATACTTACAATTCCTACTGTAAGTATCCCTAAATTTTTTGCTTCTTGTGCAATTATAGGAGCAGCTCCTGTTCCTGTTCCGCCCCCCATACCTGCGGTAATAAACACCATTTTGGTATTGTGGCTGAGGAGTTCGGTTATTTGGTCAAGGCTTTCAATAGCTGCTTGTTTTCCTCGTTCGGGTCTGTTCCCAGCTCCGCATCCTCCTGTAATAGTGGGACCTAAGTGGATTTTTACCGGAACAGGACTCGAATTTAATGCCTGTGCATCGGTGTTACAAATTACAAAATCAACATTGGTAATCCCTTCACGAAACATATGGGTTACCGCATTCCCACCTCCACCTCCAACACCTATCACTTTAATTATTGATGATTTTTTTGTTGGTAAATCGAATTTCATTATTGTTTCACTCATGGTTGTTATTCCGTTTTTGTGTTCATTTCATGGTCTGGCACATCGAAACTTATCCCCTTAAATTTTGAAAATATAGAGGTTAGTTTGTCAATGTTAAATATAGAAGAATCCCTTTTTCTTGATTCGTTTTCAGATGAATCTTCTGTTGAGAAATCTTCATCCTCGGTTTTATTAAACAACTTGTCTTCGTACCCATTAAGTATTAGTCCAATGCTTGTTGAGTAAACAGGTGAGTTGATATTTTTGTTTATTTCTGATGATGCTAGAACCCTGGGAGCTGTAACTCGTACCTCTTTTCCAAGATAGAACGCCATTAACTGACTAAGGTTCTTTATCATTGAACCGCCACCAGTCAATACTATTCCGGCACCTAATCTATCTAACAGTCCGGTTGATTCTAATTCAAAACGAATAAGCTCAATAATTTCGCTCATTCTTGCTTCAATTATTCCTGCAATATGGTAGAACTCAAACTCTCTGGCCGGGCGGTCACCAATGCCAGGTATTGTTACTCTTTTGTTTAAAAGTGACTTGTCGTTTGCAATTGCGTAACCGTAATTCACTTTCATTTTTTCGGCTTGATGCTCTAATATTGCAAACTCTTTACGTATGTCGTCTGTAACGCACTGTCCGCCGAAGGGAATTACTGCAGTGTGTTGTATAACTCCATCACAATAAACAGCTATGTCTGTAGTTCCACCTCCAATGTCTATCAATGCCACGCCAACTGTTTTTTCATCTTCAGTAAGAACGGCAGCACTTGAAGCAAATGGCTCCAAAAATATTTTTTTCAACGATAACCCTGCTTTGGTTATACATCTTTTTAGATGATTTGCAGCGGTTATCTCTCCAATTACTATATGGAAATTCCCTTCAAGTCGTTTGCCTGCCACGCCTACAGGATTCATAATACCCATCTCTTTGTCAACATTATAGCTTTGTGGTTGAATGTGAATTACTTCCTGTCCAACATCAACAGAAATGCTATTCATTGTCGCTGCTAGCTTTTCAACTTCACTTGCAGTAATGGGTTCTTCGAATGATTCGCGGGTGATATACCCGCTTGAGCGCAATGACTTTATATGTTGACCAGCCATTCCAACATATGCGCTTTTAATTGTTAATCCCGATTGCGCTTCTGCTTTTTTTACCGCATTTTTAATGCTTCTGACGGTTTCGTCGATATTAAGAACAACGCCTCGTTTTACTCCAATGCTTTTTTCGTGTCCATAGCCTAAGACTTCAACTTTGCCATTTTCAAGAATTCTAGCAACGATTGCAACAATTTTTGTTGTTCCGATATCAATAGCCGTAACAATGTTTCTCTCTTTTATCATAGATCTAACGTTTTGTGCAAATTACTTGGTTTTGATATTTAAGATTTATAGCCTTATATTTTCGCCAGCCCAAGTTAGCAAATCCCTTATAATATATTGCTTTAAGATTAAAAAACTTATCCACATAGTTATCAATAGGTCCAAAATAGATTATGTGAGAACCTACCTTTGGAATCATTTCGTATTCGTTTCTGTTGACATATATCTGCTCTATCTGAGCATTTAAAAACTCGTCGTCATTAATATGTTTTGCAAGTATTATCAATTCCCTTAGTGTCTCTCGCTGTTTAATTTCAATATTAGTGTTAAGTGAGTCGATATGGATAGCCCTGTTTTTTTGTGATTTTTCAGCAATATCTCCATTTGCTACTAAAACTCTTGCGCTCCAGTGATCTGACAGTGGAATTAAATATCCTTCTGTATCGACATAATAGCTTTGGTTATATTTGTTGATTACGCGAAGAATTGGTTTACGTTGCTCAATATTTATGCAGATAGTGCCGTCAGTTGCCCTATACACTCCAACATTTTTAACCAACGCAATATTGTTAGTTATCAGTTTAGCAATTTGCATTTTGTTTATGTTAGAAAACCGATGTCCATACACCGAGTTCTTTTTATCCTCCATAAGTTTTGTGATATCGCGTGGCACAACCAATTGATTTACAGTATCATTAAGTGAAACCTCAACTTTACGGCAAACTTCCTCAGCCGACTTTTTAGCGACAAAACCAGCCGTAATAAAGACGTACAGTGCTAAAACAGAATATCCTATAATATATTTCATCTTTACACTCATGCTCTGTCGTTTATAATATCTTTAATTTGCAACGCTTTATCGCCAATGCTTCCTGCACCCATTGTTACCAAAATATCGAAACGTCGGTTTTTAACAAATGCGATTATATCATCAAAAGCCACGTACTTACCATTTTTTACTTTATTTGCCAACGCCTGACCCGTAATTCCTTCAATCGGTTGCTCGCGGGCTGGATAAATGTCGGTTATTATTGCCAAATCGCTTGTGTTTAAAGAGGTTATAAATTCAGACTCTAAATCCCTTGTCCGAGAATATAGGTGCGGTTGGAAAATAACTGTAATTTTCTTATTTGGGAAAATTTTACGTATCGATTTTATGCAAGCATCTATTTCGCCCGGATGGTGTGCATAATCGTCGATATAAATTTCGGGAGATTTGTTGTGCATTTCAAAACGTCTCTCTACACCTTTGAATGACAGAAGCCCCGTTCTTAGTAGGTCTTCATTCAATCCAACTTTTATAGCAAACGAAGATGCTGCCACCGCATTTTCAAAGTTGTAATATCCCGGAGCTCCCATTTGCAACGAATTAAACTTGCCAAACGGTGTCACAAGATCGAATTGATAACAGCCATCAACAATTTTGATGTTGTTTGCAAAAATATCGGCTGTATCGTCTTCGGCGTGATATGTGAGCAGTTCGGTGTTTTTATTGGGTTTCAATACTATTCCCCTTTTACAAATAATAAATCCCTCTTGCGATACCTGTCCAGCAAACTGATTAAATGCCGATTTTAAATTCTCCAAATTTTGGTAAATATCAAGATGGTCAGCCTCTACCGATGTAACGATTGCTGCATGTGGGTTCAGCTGTAAAAAAGCTCTGTCGTATTCGTCAGCCTCGACAACCATTTCGGCAGAGTTTGACAACAAAATATTTGTGCCATAGTTGCGCGATATTCCTCCCATAAACGAGTTTACTCCCTGCTCGCGTTGATTTAGCAAGTGCGAAAGTAGCGTTGTTATAGAGGTTTTCCCGTGCGTACCTGAAACAGCGTAAACTTTATGATTTGACGCAATCAGAGCTAACATCTGCGAACGGCGCATTACCGTTTTTCCGTAATCGCTCCAAATTTTTAGCACCGACAGATTATCGGGCACCGCAGGTGTCCTAACCACAAGTGTCTCTCCTGTAAGGAATTGCGATGGAATTAACTCTGTGTTGTCTGAATAAAAAACTTTAATCGACTCGCTTTCAAGCTTGCGCGTAAGTTTGGTTTCACGCAAATCGTAACCAGCAACATTTTTGCCTGCATGCTTCCAATAGCGCGCCAGTGCGCTCATGCCAATGCCGCCAATGCCAATGCAAAAAATGTTTTTAATATGGTTACTATTTTGTATCATCTCTTTTGTAAAGCAAGTTTTTCTATTTCGTTCGATATATCTCTGTCGGCATTTGCCAACGCAAGTTTTTTAATATTTGTTGACAACTCGTCTATAAGTTCCTTATCTTTAGTTAGTTTGCTTAACACGGTTGTTAGTTCATTGATTTTATTGTCAGGTAGCAATATCGCAGCCTGTTTTTCCGATAAAGCCTTTGCATTGAATGTTTGATGGTCTTCAGCCACGTTCGGACTTGGAATTAAAACAACAGGCTTGCCCACAATGCAAAGCTCCGAAATTGTGCCTGCTCCTGCACGCGAAACAATGATGTTTGCTGCGGTGTAGGCAAAATCCATTTTATCAATAAATCGCAGAACGCGAATATTTGTCAAGTCGTAACCTTTTGATTTCTCGACCATTTCGTTATAATACAAGTTTCCTGTTTGCCACAACAGCTGTATATTGTTTTCGATAAACCAAGGCAACGATTCAAGTATTTGATTGTTAACCGACCTTGCGCCTAAGCTGCCGCCCAAGACAAGAACAATCGGCTTGTCGCTTGTAACGTTGAAAAATTCAAGTGCTTCTGTAGTTTTCACACTGCCGAGAGACATAGATTTACGGACAGGGTTTCCCGTATAAACTATCTTATCTTTCGGGAAAAACTTCTCCATTCCTTCGTACGCAACGCAAATAGTTTTCGCTTTTTTGGACAAGATTTTGTTTGTTACGCCGGCATAACTATTTTGTTCTTGAATTAGTGTCGGCACTTTCATTCGTGAAGCCCAATACAGCACAGGTCCCGATGCAAAACCACCAAATCCGGCTGCAACAGTTGGCTTAAATCGTTTTACAACTTTTCGAGCCATTAACATGCTTTTAATCAACGAGATAATAAATGAAATCATTTTAAACGATAGCTTTCGTGGCATACCTTTTACAGGCAGTCCAACTATCTCGTATCCCGATTGCGGTATCTTTTCCATTTCCATTTTGCCCAATGCCCCAACAAACAGTATTTTACTGTCGGGATATTTGCTACGGAACTCGTTGGCTACCGCTAATGCCGGAAAAATATGACCTCCGGTTCCTCCGGCACTAATCAATAATTTTATCGGTGACATTTCCTTCATCTTCGACCTCATTATCAGTTTCATTTGTTGTCTGTACAGATGGCGCGTTTGCCGAACTTTGTTTCAATATCTCTTTGCTCACACTTAGTATAATACCTATCTGTATCCCGTTGATAATCATAGAAGTACCTCCCATGCTTATCATTGGCAATGTTTGCCCGGTTACTGGAAATACTCCTGTATTTACTCCTATGTGTGCAAAAGCCTGTAATACAATTAATATAACCATCCCCGCAACTAAAAATGCAGGAAAGGTGGTTGGACATTTCTTTATTAGTGCGACACTTCTGAACAGAAGTATCAGATATAGCGACATTATAAATATTCCTGTGATAAGCCCGTACTCCTCTATAATAATTGCAAAAATAAAGTCGGAATAGGGGTGAGGCAGTATATTTCTTTGAACACTTTGCCCCGGACCTTTGCCGAACATTCCACCTGTGGCGACAGCTATTTTTGCCTGATCGGCTTGAAAGTTCTCGCCATCTTTAGAGACAAAATTCTCTATTCTGCGCTTCCACGTTCCAACGCGTCCTGAGTCGGGCATGTTAAGTGCAACTAAAATAAAAATGCCGATACCTACAACCCCAACACCTGCCAATAGAGAGAGATGTTTTATTCGAACTCTGCCAATATATAGCAATACCATTGAGCTAACAAAAATTAAAGCCGCAGTTGAGAAGTTGGCAGGCAAAATAAGCATACATGTTAGCCCTATAGGAATCAACAGCGGAACGAAACCCTTTTTAAAATCCTTTATATCGGGCTGTTTTAGAGATATTTGTGTTGCCAAATACATCATTAACGCCAATTTTGCCAAATCGGAAGTTTGAAAAGAGAATCCTCCGGGAAGTGTTATCCAACGCGCAGCTTCATTTATACTTACACCACGAACCAATGTGTATATTAATAATGGTATAGAAGCGTAATATAAATATTTTGAAAGAGTGTATAAAGCCTTGTAATTTATTCGATGTGTAATAAAAACTGTTAATAATGAAATTCCTACAAACAGTAGCTGTTTACTCAGATAGTAAAATGTATTTCCACCGGCTTGTTTGTAGGCAAGTGTTCCGGTCGAGCTGTAAACTACCAATATTGATACAAGGCAGAGCATTATGGTAATTACCCATATTACTCTGTCTCCTTTCAAATATGTAAATACAGTCTTCATTCTATTGTTCTAATTATAAGTCTCTTACAGCATCTTTAAATTTTTTGCCGCGCTCTTCGTAATTTGAAAACAGGTCAAAACTTGCGCAAGCAGGGCTTAACAAAACCACATCATTGGGTTCGGCGAGCTTATAAGCTGCATACACAGCCTCTTTCATCGATTGCGTCTCAACAATAATGTTTACCCTGTCTTTAAAGTGGTCTACTATTTTTTTGTTGTCTGTACCTAAGCATACAATCGCTTTAACGGTTTTAGCCACAACGTCGTTTAATTCTGAATAGTCGTTGCCCTTGTCAACTCCACCTACAATCCAAACAGTTGGTTTAGTCATACTTTCAAGAGCATACCAAGTAGAGTTGATATTCGTGGCTTTTGAATCGTTGATATAGAGCACTCCATGAATTGTCAGGTACTCTTCCAAGCGATGTTCAACTCCAGTAAAGCTTGCCAACGATTCCCTAATCTTTTCATTTTTGATATTAGTTATGTCGGCTACTAAACTTGCTGCCATGGCATTGCACAAATTGTGTTTACCTTTAATAATAAGTTTGTCGTAAAACATAGCGAACTGATTATTATATTTTATTATTATTTGATTCTTTGATATATAAGCATTGCTTTTTGTGTCGTCTTTTAAACTGAATGTTAGCTTTTTAGCAACAATATTTAGTTCTGACATCTTTTTTTCTACCACTGGGTCGTCTGCAAAATATATGAAATAGTCAGACTGGTTTTGATTTTGTAAAATCCTGAATTTTGAATTTATATAATTGTCGAAATTATAGTTGTAACGGTCCAAGTGGTCGGGTGTGATGTTCATTAAAATTGCAATGTGTGCGTGAAATGTGAACATTGTATCAAGCTGAAAACTTGATAGTTCCACCACAAACCAATCGGGGTCTTCTGTAACAATTTGTCGTGCTAAGCTCTGTCCTACGTTGCCGGCTAATCCTACTTTTAACCCTGCTTGTTTTAATATGTGGTAGATTAAAAGTGTAGTTGTAGTTTTGCCGTTCGAGCCTGTAATGGCTATAAATTTCGCATTCGTATTACGCGCGCCGTACTCTATTTCGCCAATTATCTCTGCACCTGATTTTTTTGCTTGCACAACAATTTCACTCTCATCAGGTATTCCCGGGCTTTTGATAATTGTTTTTGCGTTTGTAATTATTTCAACCGAATGTTTCCCCTCCTCGAAATCTATTCCAGCCTCGATAATCTCCTTTTTGTACTTATCTTTAAGCGTTCCAAAATCAGAAATAAACACACTCTCGCCATTACGTTTGGCAAGCAATGCTGCGCCAACGCCACTTTCGCCTCCTCCAAGAACAACTATGTTATATCGTTTTTGCATATATCGTTATTATCTGATTTTCAATGTTATAATTGTAAGAACGGCTAATAGTAGCCCCACAATCCAAAATCGAGTAACAATTTTCGATTCATGAATATTCTTTTTCTGATAATGGTGATGCAGTGGCGACATTAAAAATATTCGCCTACCCTCTCCATATTTACGTTTTGTATATTTGAAATATGAAACCTGCATTATTACCGACAAGTTTTCAACTAAGAAAATACCACACAATACAGGGATTAAAAGCTCTTTTCTGATTAATACAGCGTAAACAGCTATAATTCCACCAATTGTCAAGCTTCCTGTATCTCCCATAAATACCTGTGCAGGGTATGAGTTGTACCATAAAAAACCAACCATAGCTCCAATGAATGAGGCGATGAATACGACCAATTCGCCAGTATCCGGTATATAAAATATATTCAGATAGTTTGCATAAATGATGTTACCCGACAGATAAGCCAAAACTCCGAGCGTAACACCCATTATTGCGCTACTCCCAGTTGCGAGTCCGTCTAGCCCGTCGGTTATGTTGGCTCCGTTAGACACAGCAGTTACAATAAATATCACAACAGCTATAAACACCACCCACGACCATTTTTCAGCATTTTTGTCGCTTAGGAAAAACAGAAGTCCCTTGTAATCGCCACTATTGTTTTTAAAGAATGGTACGTTGGTTTGTGTGGTTTTTAAGTCAGCCTGTGGCGTGTCGATTTCGCTAACAATAGCTGTCTCTGGCACAGCTGTTGTATCTCTTATAACAATGCCAGGGTGTAGCCACATGGTTAACCCAACTATTAATCCTAAACTAACTTGCCCTATTATTTTGAATTTACCGGCTAATCCTTTTTTATTCTTTTTTAACACTTTGATATAGTCATCTATAAAACCGATAGTACCCATTAGTAGAGTGGTTATTAGCATTAAGATTATGTAAATGTTGTGAATTTTTGCAAATAAAAGCGTTGGTATTATTATCGAGGCAATGATAATTATACCACCCATTGTAGGCGTACCTTTTTTTTGCATTTGTCCCTCTAAGCCTAAATCTCGGATAGTTTCGCCTATCTGTTTCTTTTGTAGGAATTGAATAAGCCGTTTCCCGTAAACAATTGAAATTATAAGGCTTACAGAGAAAGTTAACGCTGCACGCACAGTAATATATTGGTACAATCCCGAACCGGGTACCCCCATATCATATAAAAATTCGCCTAAATAGTAAAACATAGCTCTATCTGTTTATTTATCAATAGTTTTTAAAATAGCAATTGCTTCAACCATGTCGTCAAAAGGATGTCTAACACCTTTGATCTCCTGATAGTTTTCGTGTCCTTTGCCGGCTATCAAAATAATATCTCCTTGCTGAGCCATTGTACAAGCGGTTTTTATTGCTTCACGCCTATCGGGATTTTTTATATAAACCGATTTGTGTATCTCTTTTAATCCGGCTTCCATATCGGCGATTATCGCCAAAGGCTCCTCGCTGCGAGGATTATCGCTTGTGAGTATAACCATATCGCTCTGTTTGGCAGCCTCTTGCGCCATTAGCGGACGTTTCGTTTTATCGCGGTCGCCACCTGCGCCTATTACCGTGATAACCTTTTCGTCTCCCGTGCGAATATCATGTATAGTCTGCAAAACATTGGTCACTGCATCTGGCGTATGGGCGTAATCGACAATAACAAAAACGCCCGATTTTGACATGTATCGTTCAAATCGTCCTTTTACTGGTTGTTGACGGCTGATTGCGGTTAATGTCTCTTGCTGTTCAAAGCCCAACAATATACATGTTCCAAATGCTGCCAACAGATTGTAAGAGTTAAACTCGCCTGTCAATGATGTCCATATCTCTATATTGTTGATATCTAACAGCATTCCCTCCAACTGTTTTGAAATTAGTTTTGCCTTGAAATTGGCTGGTCGCAGTAGTCCGTAAGTTTTTTTGTTGGCTTTGCTGTTTTGAACCATAATCTTACCGTTTTTGTCATCTGTGTTGTACAGGGCAAACGATTTTGGTGGTAACATGGTAAAAAACAGTTGCTTAGCGGCAATGTACGAGTCCATTGTTTTATGGTAATCTAAATGGTCTTGCGTGATATTCGTGAACACTCCACCCACGAAATGCAGTCCTGCTATTCGATTTTGAATAATCGAATGTGAACTTACTTCCATAAAACAGTATTCGCAACCTGATGTAACCATTTCAGCCATAATACGGTTTAGTTCAATTGCATCAGGTGTTGTAAGTGACGAGGGATATTCTTTGTTGTTTATCAATATTTTAACTGTCGAGAAAAGACCGCAAGGATAGCCTAAGTCGCTTACAATTTTATATAGGAGTGTGGCTGTTGTTGTTTTGCCGTTGGTTCCTGTTATTCCCACAAGTTTAAGTTTCTCCGAGGGATTATCGTAGAAATTTGAGGCAGCCATACCAAGAGCATTCGAAGAGTCTTTAACTTTCACATAAACAACGTTTTGCATTAACGTCTCGGGCAAGTTCTGACAAAGAATAGCAGTTGCACCATTATTAATAGCAGTTTCAATAAAGTTGTGCCCATCTGCGTTAGTACCGCAAATTGCAGCGAACAGTGAGTCTTGCGTGCATTTCCGCGAGTCGATGCAAATAGAGCTGATGTCAATACTATCGTCTCCTTGTATTGACTCAACTGAAATGCCCTTTAATACTCTCTCTAACCTCATTTGCTTTCGATTACGGATTTAAAAATTTTTCGATAACTCCAACACAATATACTCTCCTCCACGGACAGTTGAATTTGGCTGTAAACTTTGACGGGTAACAATTCCACGCCCTCTGACTTCAACTCTTAGTCCCGCATTTTCGCAAACCGACAACGCATCTTTAATCCCCATTCCCATAACATTTGGAACTTGTTTAGGATAAAAAATTCGGTTCTGTATTTTTATTTTATCGTCAAGCTTGGTTGTTACAACCCATTGACTATTTTGACCAGATAAGTTTTCTCTTGGAACATCGAAGAGATTTAAAATTTTCAGTAAATCTTTCTTATTCCCCGAAAACGTATATGGTACTAACTCTTCATTTTTAGCTAATTGTTTGTCTAAAGGATCAACCATGTCGGGTCTTGTTGCGTAAACCTTATCGGCTATCTCCTTAAAAACAGGTCCTGCAACGGCATTACCATAGTATTGACTGTTAGATGGCTCATTTACAATTACAATGCAGGAGTATTTTGGATTCTTCGCAGGAAAATATCCAACAAACGTCGCCAAATAGCTGATTTTGCTCTGATACTCATACCCATATTTTGCATTAGCTATTTGCGCAGTCCCTGTCTTTCCGGCAATTTTGTAAGCGTTTTTACTAAGATTTCTCGCCGTACCATTTTCTACAACTCCCTCGAGCATCTCTTGAGCAAGTTTAATAACTCTTGGCGAAGCTATGCGACTATCGATTATTTCGGTTGGGAACGATTCAATTAAGGTTCCGTGTTTATAAATTGCCTTTACAATTTTGGGTCTTACCATAACTCCATTATTTGCAATGGCGTTATAGAAAGTTAATATCTGTAATGGAGTAATTTGAAGCTCGTATCCATAGGACATTTGACAAAGTGACACTCCACTCCAAAGTTTATCTCCCGGGTATTTAATATATGGTATTGCTTCACCCAACAAATCTATGCCCGTAGGTTGATTAAGATGATAACGATATAGCTTTTCAACAAACTCTTTAGGCTTGTCGCCGTAGTATTTTTGTATTATCTTAGCAACGCCCACGTTTGAGCTGTATTCCATTACTTGTTTCGTGGTTATTTTACCAAACCCACCTTTTTTACCGTCTTTGATAACTATATCAAAAACCTTCATCTCTCCGTTGCCGGTATCAACAATATCTTCAAGGCCTATGTGTCCATCTTCAAGAGCAATCATCAGAGAGGCGAGCTTAATGGACGAGCCCGGTTCGGTGCGTTCTCCGACGGCAAAATTGTATGATTCTACGTAATTGCCAACAGATGTGCGCATTAGATTCGACATGGCTAAAATTTCACCCGTCTCAACCTCCATAAGAATCGCTGCTCCGTGCCTTGCGTTATGTTGTTTAAGTGTTTTTATCAGAGCATTGTGAGCAACGTCCTGTATGTTTATATCAATAGTTGTTAGGATATCGTTGCCTTGAATTGGATCAATGTCGTTGTCGCTTCCCACCGGCTTCCAGAAGTTTCCTGCTACTCTTTGTTCAAGTCTGCGTCCTTCGACTCCTGAAAGTAGTGAATCGTAGGTTGCCTCAATACCAACACCTCTAAAATTACCCGATTCGGTAATGTAACCTATCGAACGTGAAGCCATTTCTCCAAACGGCTTAACCCTTCTATATTTCATTTTGACAATTAGTCCACCTTTGTATTGCCCGGCACTGAAAACTGGAAACTTGCGAAGTCTTTTTAACTGTTGGTAGGTTACACCCTTTTTTATCAAATAGTAACGTTCTTGCCGATATTGGGCTGAAAGCAATTCGCGCTTATATTGACTTGCGCTTTTGTCGCGAAATAGATTTGAAAGCAGATACGAAAGACTATCAATTTTATTTCTAAACAGATTAACATCTAATGAAGAGCTACCCAAATCCATTCTTATTTCATAAACGGGAACGCTGCTAGCCAACAATCTTCCGTCACGTGCTCTAATATCTCCGCGGTTTGGCTCTATTTGCGTTGTACGGAAACTTCGTTGCTCAATTTTTTTCCATTTTTCACCTTCGAACCATTGGAGACGAAAAACATTAATCACAAGAAAAATCAAAAAAAGCAGAAGGAAGAAATAGACAAAAGTCAATCTTCCAACTATTTGCGATTTTATTGTTTTTTCTTTACTCATGTTTCGAAATATGCAAGTGTCTAATCTTTAATAGTTTTGCGATTTATTAATTTTATATCGCTATCATGCAAAACAATCTTGTATGGTGGTTCTAAGTTCTCTTTTAATCCAAGCGAGTGTTCTTTACAAAGTTTTGCTACTTCGGTCTGATTACTCATCAACATTAACTGAGACGATATTGAAATTGCCTCGGGTTGTAACTCTTTAATTTCAAGTTCTAATCGTTTACGGTCTCTTAAGATGCGTTCTGAATGAAAGGTATTTGCAATGTAAAGTATGCCCAGAAAAACTAAAAATAGAATGAATGGCAACTGATTAAGAAAACCATCTTTCCCTAGAAACGAGCCGTCAAGTATTACTTGAAAAAAACTTGTTTTTCTCTTCTCTTTTTCTTTTTTATTACTCTGTAAGTCTTCAAACTCCTGATTTTGTTGACTATCCTGCATTATGTACTCTCCTTTGGGCTATTCGTAGCTTTGCACTTCTTGAACGTGAATTACGTTCAATTTCCGCTTGGCTTGGTGTAACTACTTTTTTATTTACTAATTCAAAAGGTGTAATTAAATTTCCATAAAAATCCTTATTGGGTACTCCTTCAAAATTTCCAAATTTGAAGATATTTTTAACCAATCTGTCCTCAAGCGAATGATACGTTATTACTACCATTCGTCCGCGAGGATTTAGAACCGACATCGACTGTTCCAACAAATCTTTCAATGCTCCTATTTCGTCATTCACTTCAATTCTAAGTGCCTGATATATACGAGCAAGCGATTTATATCTGAATCTTTCCGGAACAACATCGTTTATTGCTTGCAACAAGTCGCCGGTTGTATTTATCGTGTTCTCTTGCCTGTAATTAACAATTGCTTGAGCTACCGCCCATGGCTTTTCAACCTCACCATACTCCTTGAAAATCTGAGTCAAGTTTTCGGGAGAATATTGATTTACAATATCAGATGCTTTCAGCGTTTTGTTGCGGTTCATTCTCATATCAAGCTCGGTGTCGAATTTGAAAGAGAAACCGCGTTCGCTCTCATCAAAGTGGTGTGAGGAAACACCGAGATCTGCTAATATTCCGTCAACCTTATCAATTTTCAAATATTTCAAAAAGTATTGTAAGTATCTGAAATTGTTATGAATAAATATAAAATTATCACTATCGGGCGTATTTTTTTTAGCCTCGTCATCTTGATCGAAAGCAATAAGTTTTCCGGTTGTAATATTTTTCAGGATTGCGCGGGAGTGACCACCACCACCAAAAGTAACATCAACATAAATACCGTCCGGCTTTATGCTTAAGCCCTCAATACTCTCTTCTAAAAGTACCGGTATGTGGTAGTCGTTCATAGCCGAAATAAAATTATGAGTTCATTACTTTTTTTGCCAACTGCTCAAAGTCTGGAGAGTTGTCCCATAAGCTTTGGTACATCTCTGCACTCCAAATTTCAATTTTGCCATCTTGACCAGACAAAACAATCTCTTTTGTAATTTTGGCAAACTCTAAAAGTCGTTTAGGGATAAGTATCCTGTTAACGTTGTCGGTAGAAACCTCTATTGCACCCTTTGAAAAACTTCGCAAAAATTGGTTGTGTTCTCTGTCGAAAGGGTTAAGTTTGCTGCGTATTATTTGGTTTTGTCTATCCCATTCCGATATTGGATAAAGCACCAAACACTGTTCATACATATCCTCCTTTAGAATAAAAACTTCACGTTGGGGTATGTCTCCAACCTGCTTGATAAAAGCGGTAGGAAGCACTATACGTCCTTTGGCGTCTATACGAATGTTATATTCTCCAATGAAGGTTACCATAATGAAACAACTTTGAATGTGTAAAAATACAAACAATTTTCCCATTTTCCCCCATTATTTCCCACTTTTTCCCACTTTGTTAATAACTTTCTTTTCTTATTTCTTTAAAACCGTTACACTATAAGGCTTTAGAGGGAAATAAAAAATTAGAGTAGGTGCGAATTATTAGAACACAGATGACACAGATGTAACGGATTTATGCAGATTTTTAAAACTTTTAACATTACAAACTTTCACTTTTTAACTCAATTGCTAATTGTTTATGTATTTTTGTCTTTTCGAATTAATGGAAGATGACAGATTCTTTGCTCTATTATACCGTTGCCTTAGCATTAACACCCAATTTAGGTCCAATAACCGTTAAAAAGTTGGTTGCTTATTGTGGCAATGTAGAAGATGTTTACAAAAAACGAACAAAGGATTTGATAAAAATTCCGGGATTAGGAAAAACGACAGTTGAAAAAATAGATTTCGACAAAGGGAAAGAGCTGGCTGAAAGTGAAATTAAATTTTGCGAGAAGCACAACATTAAGATTACAAGCTATTTAGATAAAGATTATCCAAAAAAATTGTTGCAATGTCCGGATAGTCCCATAGTTATTTTTACTAAAGGAAATTTGGAGTGTCTTAACAAATCCAAAGTGTTATCAATAGTTGGAACAAGAAACTCGACAATGTATGGCAAAATGATGGTCGAGAACCTTATCCGTGATATAAAAGCCCGTTCGCACGATATTACGATTGTAAGTGGCCTGGCTTATGGTATTGATGTTATTGCGCACAGGGCTTCTGTCTCTCAAAAAATCCCTACAGCAGCTATTTTGGGTCATGGATTGGATAAAATATATCCAGCGCAGCATAGGAGTGTGGCACTCGATATTTTAAAAGATGACGGGGTTTTGGTCACCGAATTTCCTCACAATGCGAAATATGAAAAGTCAAATTTTCTAAGACGCAACAGGATAATCGCAGGATTAAGTGATGCTGTACTAATAGCCGAGTCCGGTATCACAGGCGGAGCTTTAGTTACAGCCGATTACGCGCAAGGATATGACCGTGATGTTTTTGCCTTCCCCGGGAAAATTGGCGATCAGTATTCGGCAGGCTGCAACATGCTGATTAAAAGAAACAAAGCAGTGTTATGCGAGGGTCTTTCTGATATAGAATATATTATGAATTGGGATATAAACACTCCAAAACTGGTTCAGCAGCAGATTTTCGAACCGCTGAGCGAAGCTGAAGAGACAGTTTTTGAACTGTTTGAAGATGATCAGCCTGTAACGATGGACTACTTGGCAGCCAAGCTATCAATACCCGTACATAAAGTAGCCGCCACGCTATTAGAGATGGAATTTAAAGGAGTAATAACCGCACTGCCCGGAAATCAATATCGCAGAGTTTAAAAACAGTGAATAATGATTGACACACACTCACATATATATTTACCACATTTTGACAATGACAGAGCTGATATTATCAAAAGAGCAAAGGATAGTGGGGTAGAAGCGATTTTACTTCCAAATATCGATAAATCGACAATAGAGCCGTTAAGGCAACTATGTTACGATTATCAAGGATACTGTTTCCCAATGACGGGCTTACACCCTACTAATGTTGACAAGGATTACAAAAGCCAATTGACCATAATAGAAAAGCAACTCCTCAAAAATGACATCATTGGAATAGGCGAAACGGGAATCGACCTATATTGGGATAAAACATATATCAAGGAGCAGATCTCGGCTTTTGAATATCAGTTAAGATTAGCCAAGGAGACAAATTTGCCAATTGTAATACACGCCAGAGAGTCGTTTGATACAATTTTCAAGGTGTTCGATAATTTTGGAGGAGAGTTGCCCAGAGGAGTTTTTCACTGTTTCACAGGAAATACTGAGGAGGCAAAGCGTGTTATAGATTATGGAATGCTTTTGGGGATAGGAGGAGTAGTGACATTTAAAAATGGAGGGCTTGGTGAAATCGTAAAAACCGTATCACTAAAAAATATTATTTTGGAAACCGATAGTCCCTACTTAGCACCGTCTCCTCACAGAGGTAAACGAAATGAACCTTCATATTTAAGCTTGATATTGAAAAAAATTGCCGAACTTCGTAACGATTCAACTGAAAATATTGATATGCAAACCACAGATAACGCAAAATCACTATTTTTGAATCGATAAACGCCTAAATAGTAAAAGAGATGAGTAAACGACCAAAAATATTGCTTATATACACGGGTGGAACAATAGGTATGGTAACAAATCCTAAAACAGGAGCATTGTATCCAGTTGATTTTGATCATATTCTGCAACAAGTTCCTGAACTTTACCGCTTGGGCGTAAATTTAGAATCAATAACATTTAGCCCTGTCATTGATTCTTCGGACATGAATCCTGAAATTTGGGCAAGGCTTGCATCCATAATCTACGATAATTATGACAAGTACGACGGCTTTGTAATTTTGCATGGAACTGATACCATGTCGTATACAGCATCTGCACTGAGCTTTATGTTGCAAAATCTTTCAAAACCCGTTGTACTTACAGGTTCACAGCTTCCTATAGGATTAATTCGTACTGATGCCAAAGAAAACTTAATTACAGCAATAGAGATAGCTGCTGCATACGAAGATGAAAGCGCGATTGTCCCGGAAGTTACAGTTTATTTTGAAAACAAGTTGTATAGAGGGAATCGTACAACAAAATATAATGCCGAGTATTTCAATGCTTTTACCAGTGATAATTATCCGCCATTAGCTAAAGCAGGAATTAACATTCACTATAATCGTAAGTATATAAACAAGGTAAAGAAAGGTGAGTTTTCTATAAAAACCAAAATGGAGACAAATGTTTTAGTTTTGAAAATATTTCCGGGCATGACACCTGAAGTATTATACCATATTTGTTCTACTCCAGGTATTAAAGGAATTGTATTAGAAACTTTTGGTTATGGGAATGCACCTACAAATCCTGAGTTTATTCAGATATTGCAAGAAACAACAAAAAGAGGTGTAATAATAGTTAATGTCACACAATGTAGAGCTGGAAGTGTAAATATGAACAGTTATGAGGCGGGAGTAGGATTGTTGGAAGCAGGCATAATAAGTGGGTTCGATTCTACTACTGAAGCTGCATTAACCAAGCTAATGTATCTTTTGGCGAATTGTAGTGACAGAAAATCGGTAGTCGAGAATATAAAAAAATCAATAAGAGGAGAAATTAATCCAAATTTATAGCAGAAAAGTAAAAAAAAGTCATTAATTTGCGCCCTGAAATAAAAACTGTTTGTGAAAAGAGGTATGCCTGACAGATTTTTTGGAGAGATGGCCGAGTTGGTCGAAGGCGCACGCCTGGAAAGTGTGTATACCTCAAAAGGGTATCGTGGGTTCGAATCCCACTCTCTCCGCACAAATATTTAGAGAAAATACTAAAATTAAACATAAATTTTGCTAATTTTAAACAATAAATTAAAAAAAACCATGAAAAAATTATTTCTATTCTTTACCGTAATCGGTATGCTTTCATTCGGAGTGTCAACAAACGTTAAGGCACAAGAAGGCGCGGAAACAACTGAAATCGCTGACACAACCCAAGTTCTGGCAGACACAGAGGCTGAAGCAACTGAAGAAGCCGTTGTAACTGAAGAACAAGCCCCTCAAGGAGGACTTGTAGCAGTACACCAAGCATTAAAAGTGAAATTTATTGAGGGTGGTCCTGGCTTTATGTCTGCTCTTTTACTTTGTTTGGTATTAGGTTTGGCATTGGCTATTGAAAGAATTATCTATCTTAACCTTGCTTCAACTGATGCTGACAAGTTGTTAAAAAGCATTGAAGAGTCATTAAAGAACAACAATGTAGAGGAAGCAATGGAAACATGCCGAAACACACGCGGACCTGTTGCATCTATTTTCTATCAAGCCCTTAGCCGTATAGATGAAGGCATGGACGTTGTCGAAAAATCTATCGTTTCTTACGGAGGTGTTCAAACAGGATTAATGGAAAAAGGCTTATCTTGGATATCTCTATTTATTGCAATTGGACCTATGCTTGGTTTCTTGGGAACAGTTATCGGTATGGTTCAAGCGTTTGACGCAATTGAAATTGCAGGTGATATCAGCCCGACACTTGTTGCTGGTGGTATTAAAGTTGCTTTGATTACAACCATTGGAGGTTTGATTGTTGCTATGATTCTACAAATTTTCTACAACTATCTTATAGCTAAAATTGACGGAATAGTCAACACAATGGAAGATTCTTCTATCACCTTAATTGATATGATTACTGAATATAACAAAAAAAAATAGTTTGATATGACTGATAGATTAAGAAAAATAACGTCTCTAATTTTAACTATCTGCCTTATAGTAGGACTATTGTTAGGGGGATATTTTTTATATCAAACAATGACAATGGAGCCTGTGCCCGAAAGCGTAATAGTTCCTTCGGAAAAGGTAGATTGGGCAATGGAAAGAGTTGGTGGTTCATTAGCAATATTTCTCGATTATACATATATATTGCTTGCTGTAGCCACCGTATTGGTTTTAGCTTTTGCCATTATTGTAGCGTTAAGTAGTAAAAAAACATTTATAAGATCAATAACACGTATAGGTTCTTTAGTTGCGGTTATTTTAATAGCATACATCTTCGCAACATCAGAGATACCAATATTCTTTGGTTATGAAAAATTTGGCATAACGTCAACAACTGCTCTGATGATTGACTTAGGATTAAAAACAGCCTACGTGCTTTTAGTTATTGCAATTGGTGGAGTTATATTCACAGGTTTGAGAGGATATTTTAAAAAATCCAATTAACCCCTTGAATGTATAAAACTAATTTTACTAACTCAAAAACAATTATATTATGCCATCAGATAAAAGAAAAGTACCGGAGATCAATGCAAGCTCAATGGCTGACGTTGCTTTCTTACTTTTGAGTTTCTTCCTCGTTACAACAACAATGGACGTTGATACAGGATTGGCGAGAGTACTTCCCCCAATACCTGATGAAAACATCCAGAAGAAAGAGGATGTTAAAATTAAAAGAAGAAATATTTTGGTTGTGTTGATTAATAGGGCAGACAGATTTCTCGTAAACGGGCAAGAGATGTCTTTAGTCGATCTAAAAAGAAAGGCTAAGGAGTTTATTCAAAACCCGAATAATTTAGAGGATTTACCGGAATTTGAATACAAACGAATAATGATAGCTAATCCTGATTATGTACCCGGTAGTGACGAACCACAGAGAATATCTCATAAGCATTTTGACAGAAAGTATCCCGAAGGATTTCCTATTAGTATGGGTGTAATCTCGCTTCAAAATGACCGGGGAACATCATACAAACGGTATATAGAAGTTCAAAACGTTTTGGTAGCAGCGTACAACGAAGCCAGAGACGAGTTGGCTATGCAAGAGTTTGGTAAACCATTTGCACAGCTTATTAACCAGGAAGATGTTGATGCAATCAGGAGTGCAATACCTCAGAAAATTTCAGAGGCAGAGCCAAAAAATGTTGGAGGAAGATAGATATGAGTAGATTTAAAGATGATAAACCGAGAGAGGTGCCTGCTGTTTCAACAGCATCGTTACCTGACGTTGTGTTTATGTTACTGTTCTTCTTTATGACTGTAACATCAATGCGTGAGACTGAGTTAAAGGTCAAAGTTTATGTTCCGGCTGCATCGGAAGGAGTTAAGCTTGAAAGAAAGTCTTTAGCCAGTAATATTTATGTTGGAGTTCCGCTACCCGAACTTCAAAAGATGCTTGGAACGGAGCCAAGGATTCAGTTAAATGATAGTTTTTCAACAATTTCTGATATACAGACGTATATTGCCAGTGAAAGAGAAGCGAGAGATGAATCAGAGCGTCCTTTCCTGACAACTGTACTGAAAGTTGACGAAAATGTTAGAATGGGTATTGTAACTGATATTAAGCAGGAGCTAAGAAGAGCCAACGCTTTGAAAATAAGCTACAATTCCCGTAAGGTAGATTAAGAGTAGAATTATTATATATAGAGAAAATTGCCTAAAAGAAACCTCTTTTGGGCAATTTTTTATTTTATACTATTTAGTATTTTTTTCAGCAACATAAATTCCAATAGATTAGGCTTTGAAAAATCAAAAAAAACAACTTATTTTGTATTTAAGTCTAAAGACCTTGGCTTTTCGCTAACAGATTGAAATACAATAGCTTAAATTATGAGAAAACTTTTTTATATTTTTTGTTTTGTTCTAATACAATCAGGCTTGTTTTCTCAAGATATTATTAATGAACTCTCAATTCCTACCAAAGATTTTGGGAGAACCACTGTATATCAAAGTGAATCAATAAAAAACTTACTTGATAATGTTGTTATCCAAAATAAATCAATGGGAGGGAAAATACCAGGTTATAGAATACAACTCTTTAGCGACTATAAATCCGACGCAAGAGAACGCTCTTTAAAACTCAGATCAGACTTTATTAGTATGTATCCTGAGTTCGATCCAACAAGAATTTATAGCGAATATGAACCCCCTTTTGTAAAGTTGCGAGTAGGAGATTATCGTGATGAGAATGCTGCACTTATTGATTATAAGAAATTTGTTCAACAGTTTCCCGATTGTTACATTGTAAAAACATCTATTTTCTTTCCACCTCTTTAATAACGATACTTTTTAAAATAGCAGTGAAGATTTCAAATATAAACCAGCATGCCAATCCAAACCTTACAGACAGAGGTGTGATAATAAGGCTTGCAAATCTAATATTATCCTAAACTGAAAGAAGACTAACTAATATTTTTTAATTACAATCATTTAAACAGCAAACAAAAGAGTTATGAGTGACGCCCTTAAACACGAATGTGGAATAGCTTTTATAAGACTTTTAAAGCCATTAGAATACTATCATATGAAATATGGCTCATGGATGTACGGAATCAATAAAATATATTTGCTGATGGAAAAACAGCGAAACCGAGGACAAGATGGAGCTGGTTTGGCTTGTTTGAAATTAGATGTTCCAGCCGGCAAACGATATATATCTCGGGTAAGATCAAACTCAAGCAGGCCAATTGTTGACACTTTTGAAATGGTTAGGCGCCCAATTGAAGCTGTTGCTGAACGCAATAAAGACTTGGCTTTCAATCCCAATTATGCAATAGAAAATTTCGATTTTGCAGGTCAATTACTACTCGGGCATTTAAGGTACGGAACATTCGGGAAAAATGACATCGAAAATGTTCACCCCGTTTTGCGCGAAAACAACTGGAAAACAAAAAACCTTGTGTTGTCAGGTAATTTTAATCTTACAAATGTAGATGAAATGTTCGAACAGCTTCTAAGTTTCGGGCAACATCCAAAAGATTATAGCGATACAGTAACAATACTCGAGAAGATAGGATATCGCCTAGACCAGATGAACGAAAGGATGATTGAAGAGTATAAAAAAGAGGGATACAACAAAAGAGAGATATCATTACTAATTGAAGAAAATTTTGATTTAACGACAGTTCTAAAACGTGCAAGTGAAAACTGGGACGGAGGATATGTAATAGCAGGAATGGTTGGTCATGGCGACGCTTTTGTTATGCGCGATCCAAATGGAATAAGACCAGCAAGCTATTATGCTGATGATGAGCTTATTGTGGTAGCATCTGAAAGATCCGTTATTCAAACGGTAATGAACGTACCTGCTGAAAGAGTCAGTGAAATTAAGCCCGGGCATGCCTTAATAATTAAAAAATCAGGTGAATACATTATGCCTGAAATTAATAAACCCTTAGAGCGTAAAAGCTGTTCATTTGAAAGAATTTATTTTTCACGCGGAAGCGATGCTGATATTTATAAAGAGCGCAAGCTTTTGGGAGAATTGCTAACACCTCAAATTTTAAAAGCTATAGATAATGATACCGACAATGCCGTTTTTAGCTTTATCCCAAATACAGCTGAAACAGCATTTTATGGAATGCTTAAGGGAATAGAAACGCATATGTTGGAGTCAAAAATAGAACAAATAATATCTAGAAGAGGTAATCTTAGCAACGATGAGTTACGTGCAATAATAAATACACGACCACGTGTCGAAAAAATAGCTATAAAGGACGTAAAACTCCGCACATTTATAGCAGATGATAGCGGACGCCACGATTTAGTAGAACACGTTTATGACGTAACGTACGGGACAATTAACCCGGGAGTTGACAGGTTAGTAATTATTGATGACAGTATTGTTAGGGGAACCACTCTTAGACGTTCGATACTTAAAATATTGGATAGACTGTCGCCTGCAGAAATTGTTGTTGTGTCATCATCGCCACAAATCAGGTATCCTGACTGTTACGGAATAGATATGGCAAAATTAACGGAGTTTATTGCTTTTCAGGCTGTTATTAACTTATTGCGTGAAACAGGAAACAGCTCGTTGATAAACGATATATATAGAAAGTGTAAGGAGCAGCAATATAAAAACAGAAATGAAATTGTTAATTATGTTAAAGAGCTGTATGATCCTTTTACAGATGATCAGGTAAGTGAGCAAATAGCTCGTATTTTACAGCCGGGTATAAAATCGAAAGTAAAAGTAGTTTATCAGACTGTTGAAAATTTACATAAAGCTTGTCCAAACGATACGGGTGACTGGTATTTTACAGGTAATTATCCCACTCCAGGAGGAAATAAAGTAGTAAACACTGCTTTTATTAATTACATCGAAGGCAGAAACGTTAGGGCTTATTGATTGCCATTATATTAAAAGTAACCGTCATATTCTTCTGTGGTGGTTTCGATTGCTACGCACTCAGCCACAGTCAAAGTGACTATTAACACACTTTATAAACTTTTAATTTTATATGAGACGCCATGATATGATGTCTCTACAGCACCTTGACATTCAATTAATTGATTTCGATATCCTTCAACCTCTAACCACCAATTACCAACCGCCATTCACCTTTGATTGTTCATTGCACATTGCTAATTGTTTCTGCGGTATGTATTGATATGCCTATCAATCTTCGATTTATATATATCCCTTATATCAATTAGTATAGCTGTTTCTTCTACGTCGCCAAACTCATGGTTAAGTGATGTTCCAAAAGTACGCATTGAAGGAGAAAGGTTCATATAAGCGTTGATTAGAGGAGGAACATTTTCGCCAAGTTTACGTAACTCGCTGTTGAGTATTCGCTTGTTTTCGGTATAATCGTTGGAAGGGAACAGTTTTTCCAACTCCGGGACATTGAAGTTAAGCTCAAGAGGTTCTATAAGAGTTAGTAGATTATCAGGGTCGGGGAAGTGTTTATTGATAAAATAAAGCAGTATGTTGCGGGCTTCTTTATTATAGTGAGTGTACATAGTAACCTTCCCGAAAAAGTAATGCATATCGGGGTTCTCTACAACAATTGCTCCTAAACCATCCCAAAGATTATCAAGAGCAAAAATACTTTTCCGTGACGACTGCCCTGACTGATAATCGGGATGAACAAACGAACGTCCCAGCTCAATTGTGTAGGGGAGATACTCTTTTATAAATTTATCTGAAAAATTAAATAATTTGTACGTTGCCATTCTAATGTTTCCCAACTCATCAATTGAAGCTTTTTTGCCTATAAGAAAACGGTAACCTCCAACAATGACCTTGTCTTCTGGGGACCACACAATTAGCTGATTATAAGGAATATCTTGTAAGTCAAAGTTGTCTAAATCGCAACTTTTGCCAGTACCGCCACCAGCTTTACGAAAAGTTAGTTCGCGTAAGCGACCAACTTCTAATGTTAAATAAGGGGCATTGTGATGGTTGAATATATATATATCATTATTACCATAATTCGTTTTCCTTACAAACTTATCCGGAGTTAATTCCGATTCGATAACGTGTACAGGTACTGGGTCAATTAATTTTTCCATTTAAAAACTTGTTTGTATTTAGTAATAAGATAAATTAAAGTATGATGCAAATATAAACAACAGATAAGTTATTTTTCTAATGAATATACAATTTTTCTAATATCTTCTGTCCATTGTCTAACATTACTGTTGTTTTTAAGCTCCTCCCATGAAATTGGGTTCCCAAAAAATATTTTAAAGTGTGAGTTGTTTTGTCTGAACATTTCATCTGGCAAGAAAAACATCTCTATATTGGCTTTAATACCAAGTCGCTTTCTCCAATTTGCAATCCTGTAAAAACGTTTTGAGTTGTGTCCTTTGAAAAAAACTGGAACAATATCACGCTCATGTTCAATTGATTTTTGTACAAAACTTTTCTTCCACTCAAGGTCTGTTATTTTTCCTTTTATTTTTCGTGATGCCATTCCTGAAGGAAATGCAATTACTTGTAAATCCGAAGCATAAGTCTGGTCTATAAGTCTGGCAATCTCTTTTGACGTTGTACCGTATGAGTTAATCGGGACAAAAAGAGGGTCAAAAATCTCTAACTTCAACAATAAATCATTGACTAAAAATCGAGGCTCGCCAATATGCTCGTTTATAACATCTAATAGAGTAATGCCGTCAAGAGCACCTAATGGATGGTTGCTCGCGAACTGATATCTGTGATTTTTTTTGAGATTTTCAATACCAAACACTTCATATGTTACATTTAGGCTATCTATCAGAAATTTAACGCTATCTATTCCTTTCCTATCACCATTATTTCGTAAATGATCGTTGATATCTTTTACTCTCAAAACCTTTTTTATGATGTTCATTACAAATTTTGGTATCCGTTTTGCCAACTTCGGATTCTTTTCTTTAAATATTGCATCCAGATCAATTTGTAACATATTTAATAAAAATTAAGATAACCGCATAAATATACCACTAAGTTATAAAAATGTAACCAAAAAACTATCCAAAACTGAAAAAAGAATAGCGGTTAATTATAAATATATACAAAACTTTACCTAAAAGTATAGTATAAATTATAGACTAAAAAGTCCTGGAGGGCAATCTAAAACTATACGTTTGTTGGGAGTAAAATCTATAACCCAATCATCAACAATGGGTATAAAAAGCTGATTGCCATTTTCTTGGTTAATTATCATAAGAGGATTACCGGGAATGGTCTCAATATCGTTACACACGCCCAGAAAGCCATGTTTTTTATCGTGAACCTCAATGCCAATAACTTGTGCAATAAAATCAATTTTTCCGCGGTTAGCACTGCGTATTGGAGCAAGAACATCACAGCCTACGAACTCTTTGGCTTTTTCTATTGTGTCTATCAGTTCAAATTTTACAATATAAGAGTCGAAGGTTTTCTCTGTGATCTCCTCTAAAAAAATGGGAACCGGTAGTCCGTCCACTACAACGAACACCGGTTCCTCAAATTCTAAAAGTTCAAGATTGTAATCGGTTTTGATAATTAGGCTACCGTTAACACCATGTGTTTTGAGAATTGAGCCTATTTTGAAACAATCTGAAACTTTAACAGACATGCATTTTGTTACTTTTCTTCTTTTGGCTCGGCTTCAGCACTTGTTTCTTCAGCTTCACTTGTCTTTTCTTCGGTTTCGTCCACTTTAGCCTCTTCTTTAGCTTCATTCGCTTTAGCCTCTACCTCTGTTTCAACTGTCTTTTCTTCTGCTTCAGCTTCGCTTGCTTTTGCTTCCGCTTTTGCTTCTGCAGCTCTTGCTTCAGCCAATTTCGCTAAGCGCTCTTCGTTTTTCTTGGTTTCTGCTGCAATACGTGCTTTTGCTTTTGACTGTTTGTCTAATGTAAGTTTGTTTACTAAGCTGCTTACTTTAGCATCGTTTCTTGTTTTCCACTCATTGAAACGTTCTTCGGCAACTTCGACGGTAAATGCGCCTTTTGCCACACCTTTTAATAAGTGGCGTTTGTAAATAACACCCTCTTTACGCAGTATTGATCTTACTGTTTCAGATGGTTTGGCACCTTTGTCTAACCACGATAACGCTTTGTCAAAATCGAGCGTGATCGTAGCTGGGTTGGTGTTAGGGTTGTACGATCCTATTCGTTCAACAAATCTACCATCCCGTGGCGCCCTGCTGTCTGCTACCACTATGTGGTAGTATGGACGACCTTTGCGTCCGTGTCTTGTTAATCTAATCCTTGCAGGCATTTCATTATCGTTTTAAATTGTTAAAAAGTGGCGCAAAGATACGCTTTTTTCATTAAATAAAACAGTTATATAACTATTTTATTTTCATTTTGAAAAACAAAAACGTCTCTGTGCTAAAACTTATGCACAGAGACGTTATGTTTTATTGATGAGTTATTCAAATAAGAACTTATCTATTTTGTGATATCTGTCACTGGACACTTTTATAAAGTAGATACCTTTGGGCTGACCTTGTATGTCTATATTAAATTGAATACCGCTGTATATTCCAGAGGCAACAGTTTGTCCGTATATGTTAAATATCTGATAAGAACCGTTTCTCATATCCTCAGGCAAATCAACATTTATATAGTGTGATGCTGGATTAGGATACATTTTAACATGTGTATAAATGTCGTGGTCTTGTTCTCCTATTCCGACTATATAAGATGTATGTAGTGTCCAGGTTTTTACTTGTTTCGCTCCTTGCGCGTGTTGCGAAACAACTTCAAATACAACAAGTTTTGACAAGTCTATATGGCTTTTGCCGCTCTCAACTATGGTGTCATTAATTTTTACTATAGCTCCAGGTGATACGGTCCAAATTGGCTGAATAGAATCGAGCCTTGTTCCTTCAGGTAACGATAACAACATTGTGTTGTTGCTTTTGTATATAGTTGCGTAATATGGAATTGTATCTAGTTCAATAACCGTAACCGAATCTTCAATAACTTCATTTTGAAACACTAAGTGTACTTCAAATGATTCAAAATCGGCTTGTGAGTTTTGATTTGTTGTTACATTTATTTTCCAATCGTTGAAGTCGGTCATATTTTCGGCTTTCACTCTAAAAGTTACTTCCAATGTGAAGTCCATAATATTTCCACCACTTACAACAAGGCTTTCAGTACCATTTTGTAAATGATATGCTTTAGCTCCAGGAGATAAAATGAAAATTGGAACTAAACTGTTCACACTTGTAGAAGGTGGCAAATTAACCGATACAGTTTTGCCCTCTGTATCTATATCTGCTTGCTGTGTTTGTCCGATAAACCCGAATGATAAAATGTCGCAACCAGAAAGCAAATCGCCTTGTTCTGTTACTGTGACTGTCCAATCAGACTCAACACCTCCCTGTGTGACAAGCTTATAGATAACCGGATTTGTAAAATCATTGACAGTAGAGCCCGAAATTTGTATTGAATCGTTAATATATGCAGTGGCACCTGCTGTTATTTCGAACACAGGTATTAGTGCTGTTACATCTGTGTCATTTGGCATAACTACTAAAACCGTCTTGTTTGCTGAGTTTATAGTGGTTTGTCCTATCTGTCCATCAATATTGAACGATAAAAATTCAGCAGGTGGTTCGGGTCCTATATTAATTGTCACAGACCATTCTGACGAAGGGCTCTCACCATTAGTAATGGTGTAAATTACAGTAGTATCAGTAAAATCAACGACAGATGTTCCGCTTATTTGTTCCTCTTCTCCAATTTTGGCAACTGCATTTATTGAAAGAACAAATTCAGGTATAAGTGAGGTTACAACTGTACCGTAAGGCATTGTTAGTTCAACAGTTTTATCTTCAGCATTGATGATAGTGTTATCTAGCTGACCTTCAATACTGTATGCTAAAAAGTCTGTTTCTTCGGGGATATAGCCACCAGTGATGTTTGTGTAAAATGCGGGTGTTTTGTCAGTTACTATCAAATTATTTGAAGAGCCTATTTTTATACCACTATTGCCATACGATTGGTGATGATTCGGATCGTGTGCAAGTATAAGCTTTCTGGTTAATGTTTGGTTCGTAACCTTTAAAACTAAATAATAGCTTTGATTTCCGTCTAATTCTTGTGGTGTGCTAAATTGCAGATTGACAAATTTTCCTATATCTGCGGCAACAGGTTTATATACATTTGTTGTTTGAACTATTTCGTAGTTAGTGCCCTGTTTTTTAAATAGATATCCTTGTACTTCAATTGCTTGTGCATTTAAATGGTTTGGATTCTGATTAGGATGAATGAAAAAAGCCAAATTATTGAAAACAACTTTATTTGTTAGTATGTCTGGAATCCAAAATGCTTGTCCATAGCCATAACCTGCGGAAGAAGTGTCTGCTTGCAGAGCCAAATAGCTACTTGTTGAGCTAGTATCTATATATGAAAACAGGCCGTCTGTTATATTAATTTCAGATTCTTTTTGGTTTAAAGTTGAGTCTTCTAAACCGCCATCTGTAACACTTGTTGAAATTTTATATTTCCCGTGCAACTTTGGTCTGAAAGACGCTGTGTTTGTAAAAACGCCTATTTCTGATGGCTGTAAAGTTTGTGTCGAAGAATTGTTATTATAAACAGGATTTATCTGCTCAATATCTAAGTTACGAATAGTTGTGTGTGCGTAAACGTTTTCCCTAACTATACCGCCAAAATTTTGGGCTTGTGTTCTGAATTGAACAAACGTGTCAATCACAGATAATGGAATGTTTTTATATCCACCAAAATAATCTCTATGTAAGTCAACTTCAGAACTGTTCCCTCCCGGAATGTGGTAGTCACTCCATGTGTCAAGCACGCGTATATTTTTATCAAGAGGTTGATAAAACTTTATGTCGTCAATCATGAAAAAGTAGTGACTTGTACCGATTTGTGAAATACGGAAAAACAGTTGTTCTGGATTTATATTGTTCTGTTCCAATAACACTGTTAGGTTGAAATCAGCAACAGCCGCATTTTTTGAAGGAATATTTTCTATAAAGTCAATAGGTACTGTTACCGAATTAGTGCTATCTCTGAAAATTATACTTATCTCTGAGTTTACGGGTTTCAAAAGTTTGAAAAAATATTCCATTTTGAAGTGTACTTGTGAAAACTCTGAAATATTTATTGGACCGTATTCAACAGAAGCGTTCATTGGAGTTGCAGGCGAGGTAGATGTCCCATCATCGTTTGTGTTGTACCAATCTGACGGCAACAGTAAAAATCCATTGGCGTTAGTGGTGCTATTTATTTCTGCAGCTGGCGTTAGCTGGTTTTTAGGGACAGTGCCTCCGTTGGGACTGGTGTGTCGTCCACGAGGACCTTCGTTTGACCACTGCCAATAAAAATTGTTGTTTGTTATGTCAGAGAATGTCCATCCTTCGGGAAGTGCGGCTATATCAGTTACTCCATCAACAACAGTACTATCCCAAATAGCTTGGTCAAACGTTTCTTGCCAAATAATTTGTCCGGGTGCTTTCTCTTTATTCTGTGCAACTAATGTCTGTGTCAACATTATTAGTACAATAAGTAAATTGCTTGTAATTCTTAGGTGCATAATGTTTTGAGTTTTAGTTATAAATTCTTTTTTCTTGTATTAACGCATCTTAATGCTAATGTTAACTATAGTATGTCAACTTCATAAATCATTGCAATTTATATCTTTTTGTCCGAACTACTTTCATATTGCTTTTTATTTTGATAAGTTGCGTTTTTCTATAGATTAAAGTTGGGAGTTGTCGTGTTTTTTTATCCATTCAAAATCAAAATAGGAAAAAACAAATGGAGCAATAGATGCTACCGGTGTGTATAAAACACTTTTTTCAATAGTCTCTTTAGAGGTATATCTATAGTTAACATTTATTACGTTGTATAGCGATAAAAGTATGCTTACAATTAAGCCCCATTTTAGAGCTCCCAGCGCAGCACCAGAAATTTTAACCAAAATGCCTAAAGCGGCTGCACTAAGTATTTTGTCTAATGCTCTTGCTAAAAGATGTACAACAACAACAATTAGTATGAACGTAATTGAAAAAGCAATTATTGAATTGTATTCCGATACTAATCCAAAAGAGTTTGATAAGAGATTTGCCACGATATTGGAAAATTTTATAGATCCCCAAACACCTATTAGTAGCGCAGCTAACGAAGCTAAGGTTAAAATTAATCCCTTATTATAACCTTGCCACATTCCCCATAGCAAGGGTATTGCGATAATAATGTCAAAAGCGTTCATTAAATATGTTTAAGAAATAACGAAGTTCGGACATCCGATTTTTTACTTTTTAACAAAAATAATAAATAAGACGTTACTTTTGCGCATAAATGGGTAGAAATTAGTTGATAGAAATTTATAAAACACAAAAAAAGACTATCTTGAAAGTAAAGACAGTCCATATTGTTTTTTTGTATATCTTAAATTAAAAACAACTCTATTTTTTTTCGACTACTAGATAAACAAATGTTTGATTTAAAACATGATATGCAATTTCACCAAAAGTTACCGGTCCACTTATTCCTTTAAGTTTTTTTCCTTCAAGTCTGAAAGTAAAATAATTCATCAAGCAATTGCAAGAAAATATAATGTTTTGCTTGTCTGAAGCAGCTATTCGCTTTTCAAATTCTCTTTCATAATTGATATTTGAACTTTGAGCAATCCGATAATTTACATTCGGGAAAACAGGTGCGACAAGAATTGCATTTTTTGCTTCCCTATCCCATATTATTCCCGTGTTAAGATGTGCTCCAGAGTAATTTGCCACTATAGGGAGTCTTTCATCTGACTTAATTGAGGTAAAATAATCATAAAGAGATTGCACTTTACCGTTTACGGTACAAACGCTACTGTCAAAGCCTTTATTAGGGAAGGTTATGTTATCGCTATTGCCTGGTTTGTACAAGTTAATAATTTCGGTTCTTGCTACTAAATTGTCGGGGAGTTTTACGTGCATGGCAACTCCATCTGTTTCTGATTTGGTATTACCATTGTATGTTTTCGCTGTCGCTTTTCCTAACTCAGAAAAATCAGCACCTGAAACCCACCCAACTATTGGGTTTATATATATATTGTCGTACTCTGGCGAGTTGAGTGCATATTGTTGCCACACAGGTTGAAACACCGGAAGTATTAGCATTGTAAAACCGTTTTCAAATTCATCGGCAACTATATTATTTATATTTTCTTTGTCGTAGTTTACAATTTTAAAACCTTCTTGTATGCCGGTAATATCGGTAACATGAATTAATTTTTTGCTGAACTTTCCTCCGTCTATACTCATAAAGTAGGGAGTTGTTCCAGCAATCCATTTCCCTTTTGGGAGTTGATCTAATACACTTTCATCACCTGCAAGTAGAAGAACTCTGTTGTTATTAATCATCTTAACAACCTGTTCTACAGGTTTTAGTGAATTTTTCATTTTAAAATTGTAAGTTGAGCTTTCGTATTAATTATCCGAAAATTTCTTCTAGGTCTCGGGCAGTGGCTTTTTCATATTTGGTAAACAGGGAATGAATCTCATCAACGGCCTTTTGAGGTTTAATTCGTCCTGAATTAACATCGTTAATAGCCTGAGATACTTTCATTTGTAACACAAAGTTAGTTAGTTTGTAATCTCCTTTTCCGGTAACAAGATCCAACCATTCTTTTTTGCTTTTATCCGGTATCATAGCTATAAAAATTTGACGTTTTGCTGTTATTGATTTGCAATTTAGTTATAAAATTTGAATACTACAAATCTTTCTAAACATAAAAAACCGATCATTGACCAATTTGTTGATGTAAAGTGCCGGCACGTTAGTTTAAAGTACTACTATTTATCCATAAAGAACAATTTACGATCTTTTGGGAAATATGCTATTATTTTAACTATTTATTTTTTTGCATTAGCTCATTAATTACTTCACCCGATGAGCCACCTGGAGCAACTATATCGAGCATTGCTGCTATTGTTGCAGCTATTGAAGTTGTTGAAATGTTTTTGTAAATGGTGGTCCGTGGTATTTCCCAGCCAAACCAAATTAGAGGGACATGTGTGTCGTAATCATATCCAGAGTTTGATTGCACAACGTAATCGGATTTTTCAATCCAGCCAGGCTCAAGATTAATAATAACATCTCCTGAACGACGTTGATGATAGCTTCTTTGCATAAGAGCAAAGCTTCCATCGGTAAAATTAGCGGACTGTAGTGTGTTTGCAGTAACAGCATTTACAACACCTGAGAATTGTAAAGTAAAACGTGCCAATCTCTCTTGTATGTCAGTAAGCGAAAGACTAGAATCTTCTATGAGTGTGTGGTTTAAGTAGAACTGCTTTTCGCTATAAGCGGTAATCCATTCTCCTTGACCATACACAACGTTTAGATAACTTTTTGCTAATGTAAATAGTTGACCTTGGTTAAATATACCCGAAGGTAGGCTCATTTGTTTTAAATATTCCGGAGAGTGAGGGCAACCTCGATCTGAAGTTAGTACAAGCAAAACATCATTCATACCTATTACATTATCTAAGAAGTTGATAAATTGAGATAAATCCTCATCAAGACGAATGTACGCATCTTCAATTTCTACTGACATTGGACCGTGCTCTTGGTTTATTACTCCAATAGGGTTTAATCCTATGGCTAGAAAATCTGTGTAAGAATCACGACCTAACGAATCATTAATTATAACCTGTTTTGCAAAATCGAATGTAAATGTGTTGCCAAAAGGCGTGCGCGTAAGCACTTTATAGCTTTGTGCTATTTTTCTTTGAGCAAGCAAGTCGTACAAGAAACCAATTTTTTCGAATTTAAACTTATTGTTTTTTGTTTTGCTTTTACCAGCCGAATAATCTTCTACCTGAAGTTGTGGAGTCCATTCTCTTTTGACATATAATTCGGGCAATTTTTTTTCGTTGAATTCATTTAGCCAAGCTGGTAGCGAATCACAATAGTAGTTGCTTGAAGTCCAGTTGCCTGTATAAACGTCAAACCACCATGCTCCATCGGCTGCATGACCTCCAGCTAGTACCGAGGCGCGTCCGTCAAAAGCAAGTGAATGTATTTTTGATTGATGGTTGTTGTTTAGTGCAATTTCATCGGAAATCGTGGTTGTTAGCAGGTCGCGTGGTGAGAAATTATTGCTTTTACTGTCTGGCAACAGCGGTGTTACAGTTGCATCAATTCCAGCATATTTCTCTTCGTTTTTAATGCGTGTGTACCATTTGTCGCTTGTGATTCCATGTATCGAAGGTGTTGAGCCGGTTACTATAGTTGAATAACCCGGAAGCTGTTGGGTTAGCAGGTAGTCATGCCGGGCATTTGTACAAGTGGAGCCTTCAGCCAGTAGTCGGTTAAACCCGTTTTTGCCAAAGTTGTGTTTGAATTTTGCCAAATAGTCATATCGCATTTGGTCAACTATTACTATTACTATAAGTTTTGGTTTTTTTGAGGGTATATTAGGTACGTTTTGTGATAACAGAGGAAGAGTCCCTAATAATAAGACAGTAAAAAGTATTTTGTGCATTTTGTATTTATCAAATTAATTTATCTGTAATTTGTGGACAAATAATAATCGAACGCAAAAATATTCTTTATATTTGGTTTTATATGCTTTCTTAAGTTATTTTATTTTGAACAAAGCTTATGTTAATTGGTTACTAATAGTGAATCTTAAAAACAAATATGATTATGAGTACAGAAAAAGTTCTTGAAACAATGAAAAAAGCCGGCAAACCATTGAAAGCTGGACAGATTGCTGAATTGTCGGGTCTTGATAAAAAAGAGGTAGACAAAGCAATGAATACCCTAAAAAAAGAGGGTAAAATAGAGTCGCCTGCACGTTGCATGTGGCAACCTAAGTAAGGTAATTTTATAATAAAAAAAATAAAAGCCTGCAGCAAGTTTTGTGTTGCAGGCTTTGTTGTGTTCAATAATTTCGTTGTGGTAGCTAAACTTCTTAGTCAGACATATTGACAAAATAGGTTAATTGTCTATTTTTTCTTGTGTATCTAGCTCATAAAGTAGCAAATCAATGTAAATAGGGTAGTGGTCAGAGTATCCTCCGTTATAGCTAAACCCTACATAAGTTCTGAACGGTTTTTTCCCTTGATGTGTTCTGTCCTCTTCGGTTAAAAAATCGAAATCGCCTATATGGACATGCTCGGCAGATGTTTTGGTAGGATTTGGTGAATCGTCAATTAATGATTTGCTAAGTATCCAATGGTCAATACAGCTCCAAACACCTTGATATTTATGTGTTCCTTTATATTTTGATGGGTATACGGCTGTTGTCATGTTAACTAAGCGAGAGTTTTTGCGGTTGCTGTAATTTACAGCATGCAGAACATCTTTTATTACCTCATCGTCCGGATCGGTGTTTAAGTCACCTGTAATAATAATGTTTGCCTGTGGATTTGAGTCCAATATACTGTCAGTCACTCTTTTTAACGTCAATGAAACAGAGTCTCTTAATGGTCTTGTAGCAACCGCTCCTCCGTATTTCGAGGGCCAGTGGTTGACAAATATATGTAAAGTGTCACCGTTTAAAATCAAGCCTTTTGTGTATAGTATGTCGCGCGAAACTCTCCCTGAGTCATCCAATACGGCTGCGATAAAATGTTCTTCAAGGGGCCAAAATCTGTCTTTTCTGTATATAAGTCCAACATCAATTCCTCGTCTGTCCCTTGAATCTTTATGGATAATTTCATAACCCTGATATCGTAGTGGTGTTTGAATTATTAGCATTTCGATGACACTTCTATTCTCAATTTCGCAAAAACCTATGATATCGGGGGAACTGCCCTCGCCAACAGCAGCGATAACTTTATAAATATTTGATATTTTATTCCTAAGTTTATAATCTGTCCAGGCTCTTGAGCCTTTTGGAGTAAATTCATCATCGGCGGTGTTTGGGTCGTCTATAGTATCGAACAGATTTTCAACATTATAAAACATAAGTCTGTATCGGTCTTTGATATCTTGACAATATGCTTGACTGATAATAACAGCGGTAATTATTGTTAAAACTGTTTTCTTCATATTTGTTTTATTTTTCTTCCAATCTTTCATATGCTCCCAAATCGGGCTTAGAGTCGGTAGTTCTACTATTGCCTTTTAGGTCGAGAGGTGATAAATTTCCATATTCCAACAGACCTGCATCTTTTGCAGGAGATAGAGTGTCTAATTCAAAATTGTATTTTCCAATATCTTTAAAATTAACACCTTGCTCTGTTTTAATAATTTTCCCGAAATGTGTAGCGTCTGTTGTGTCAATATCTGTAGCTTGTAAAATACAGTAGTCAAAATAGTAGTTTGCGTTGTTTTGTTCAATCAAATCAACTACCAATTCTGACTGATTGTTTCCGTATTTTCCATAAATAATTGAGTTCGTAAAATTGCAACGCTCCAAAGGGTAAACGAATATTTGTTCCTCGTATTTATAATAGTTGCCTATAGCTACGGCAGGTGTTGTACGACTTGTGTATGGTGTGTAATTGGCAATTGTAGCATGGTTAAACCAATAGTTTCCACCCAATAAAAGGGATAAGGCGTGCATACCACAGTCGTTCACTACCAAATTATGTGACTCTATTGACGATGTTTTTGCCAAAATCCCTATTAAGTTCATATGCCTTATTATGGTATTATTTATTATAAGTCCGGGATTATGCTCACCTTGTACTGAGTCCATTTGGATACCAATTATTGCGTTTTCAATTATTGCGTTATCGATAGAGTTGTTTTTGCTTTTTTGAGTAAAATGCAGCCCTCCAAGCAGATAGATTGCACCTGTTTCAGTTTCAATCCATGCTCCCCACTGTCCAGACTTATCTTTGTAAAAAGGTTCTAATCTGTCAGATCTGAAAACAACAGGTTGTTCTGTGCTGCCTGTTACGTTTAGTGTGCCGTCAACGATAAGACTTGAACCATAATGAAAATGCACTGATGTTCCGGCTTCTATTGTCAGTGTGTTGTTCTCATCAACAAAAGCGTAGTTGTAAATTAAATAAGGTTTCTGGCTTGTCCATGTTTGAGAGGACAGATGTTGACCATTTATTAAAATTACATCTTGTCCAAATGCAACTAATTTAACATCGCTTCTGGAGTCTTCTGATTCGAAGACAATTGAGTCCTTTTCGACCATTTCGTCTCGGTTTGGGTCAATATTAGCTTCAATAAAGATGTATATTGAATCTTTTTTGTCAATTTCGATGTTACTGACTGTAGGACCATGTTGTCCGTCGACATTTATAGCAAAGTTAGATTCGCCACCCTTTCCTAAATAAATTGCTTTAAGCCTTATCTTTTGATTATTAGGATTGTAAACAGTAAAGTTTCGGGTTGTTGTGCCTATTGTTGTAAATACCGTATCAAACATGACGGTATCTGTAGAAAATTTCAGGTTCAAATTTCCAGAATCGATAAATTTATCGTCTTTACAGCTTATAAATAGTATGGAGACAATTGATAAAAAGAATACAATTCGTTTCATTTTTGAATTTTTGTAAAAACGGCTTTTCTTTACAAAAAGTATTTTATCACATCTGTTGATTTAGAACAATTCAACCTCAATATTTTGTATAAATGCAGTGTAGGTGTGTTCATCATCAACAACGGCGTCACTCAATAGGCATAAGACTTGCTTGTTTTCGCCAGTTTTAGTTGTAATTGTAATTTCAGTTCTGAATCCAACCTGCTTTTCTCTTTTAGGGTCAACCATGGCAGCAACAAAATCATTGTTTTTAATTGTTTCATCGCTAAACAATCCTCTAACATTTCTGCCAATAACTAATTTTTTATCTATGTTCCATAGATTCTCTGCTGAATTATTAAAAAACTCTACAACGCCTTTTTGATTAAACATTAGTATTGAGTCTAAAGCACCTTCTAATGTAAGCTCGTTTTTAATTTTGACTTTTTCTATTTCCAAAAATTGTTGTTGTAGATCTTTTTTTGCTTTCTCTAGCCTTATACTTAGTTCTACTTCCGAATTTTTTAATCTCTCTTCTTGAGCAAGTAGTTTTTTATTCTGATTTTGTATTCGTATTTCAAGTTCTTTCTGATTGGTAATGTCGTTTGCTATGAATATAATCCTGTCAACATCTCCATATATGTTATTTTTTGCCACTAAAGTTGTTTGAAACCATTTCTCAAGCCCTGCTTTAGACACCATTTGAAGTTGTCCTTCGTGTGGAATACCATTCACAACAGCATTCCAAATTTCTTCAATTAATTGCTGGTTATCTTCAGTAAAGAAATCAAATATACTTTTCTGCTTTAATTCGTTAGAAGAGAAATCTAAAGCATATTGAAAATTTTCATTAAAATCAAATATTTTTCCGGAAACTAAAAAATCCGCTTTCATGCTAGCTATGTTTAAAGCACGTATTTGTCCTTCATATTCAAGGCTTTGTTCTTTTTGTTCTGTAGTGTCAATTGCAAGGAAAAGTATTTTTTCTACTTCTCCATCTGTATTTTTTACAGGGGTGTAAGTTGCAATAGTCCATAAATCTTTTCCTCTTCTAGTAACGTGTTTCATGTAGTTCTCGTAGTGCTTGCTACCGATTGCCAAATTATTCCATACTTCATTAAACCAGCTACGATCCTTCTCTGATAAAAACATACTTATGTGGTGTCCTTCAACTTCCGAACTGCTATTATATTCAAGTTTATTTAAAAATTTGGAGTTTGCGTAAGTTAATATGCCATTAGTGTCGTATTCAGCTCTAATAAGTGTATGATTAACTGAGTTTGTAAAACTAATGTAGCGTTTTGCTTGGTTGGCGGCTTCTTCTTGAGTTGCTTGAAGCTCTTCCATATTTTGTCGCATCTCTTCCTCTTGTTGTGCAAGTCTTTCAGCCTGCTCTTGGCTTTCCTCCAGTAGTTTAGATGTACGTATGTTTATTTTTACGTTTCCTAGAGTAGAGCCAATACTTTCTGCAATTTTTTCAATAAATTCGAGATGGTGATTTTCAAAAGGATCAAATCCTGCTATTTCAATAACGCCGTGCACTTCATCATTGTATTTTAAAGGAGCTATTAATAAGTTTCGTGGATTTGACTGACCTAACCCGCTTGTTATTTCCAGATAATCATCGGGGACGTCATCCAGTACAAGTATTCGCTTTTCGAATGCCGAACGTCCAATAAGACCTTCATTCCACTCTATTCTTTTCTTATTGTATTTTTGGCGATCATATGCAAAATGAGCTGTTAGTTGGAAATGAACATCATGTTCATCCTCGTCATTTAATATGTAAAAGCCTCCTTGAGCAGTTCCTACATATTTACACATATTGCTTATAACTTCTAACGACAGCAACTCTATGTTGTCGTTATTGCGCCTTAAAATTTCTCCAAAACGTGCTAATCCTTCAGCAATCCAATTTCTCTCAAAATCCTCTTTTTTGCGTTGTTCTTCAGCATCTTTATTGCTTTTTATGTTTTCAACAATGTTAACTAAAGTTTGACCCAACTTGTCGGTAAACAATTTTGTGTCGTAGTCCGAATCGATTTTACCTTGAAGAATATCCTCTGCAAAAGTTTGTAATTTTGCTGAACGTTGATTGAGTACGTGAAGCTGTTCGGAAAGCAGATTAATTCTGCCCTCAAAAAACAGCCCGCAGAAACGTGCAAATAGCCCCAAAATGACTGGTAGTAAGTCAACAAGGAAAAATATTGAATACCTATGGAGAGCTTTAATATTAGAAAAAGTCATGGTCTGGTTCTGATAATCAAGAACACCCTTAATTATAAAAAAGGTTAGAATAAGACCTAAAACAACTCCTCCAATTGTAAATGTGTGAGTAAGACGATTTTTATTTGCCATAACAGGTTCTGTTTTGAATCAAATATGGTTACAGTTTTATTTTCTACCTGTAAATCAGCTTGGTGATTAATACCTACTTGATTAATTTGTTTTGCCAAGTTAATACTTTAAAGTACCAAATATATTAATTTTTGCTTGGTTTTTAAAACGAACACTTAAATTATAATAAAAAGATATAATAGTGTTATTGCTTAACATGTTTTTCTATGCACTTTGTATCAGCAAAATGCACGTATGTAGCGTATAACTTGTAAGGATAATTTTGCCTGAATATTATTCAAATGTTAAAAGATATGTAATAATATTTATCTATATTTTATTTGATTGCTTTTTGTCTAATTTCCAAATATTATTAACCTTATTTATTTTTTTTGTAATTTTGCGCTCCGATCAAAGTTATTGATTGGATTTGATAGATATTCTTAGTAAATTACAGAACAACTATTTACCCCGATTTTAGAACATATAAAAACCGGTAATTAAATGAACAAGATCCGCAACTTTTGCATTATTGCACACATCGACCATGGTAAGAGTACTTTGGCTGATAGATTATTACAATCAACAAACTCAATATCTGAACGTGAACAACGTAGTCAGGTGTTAGATAGCATGGATCTTGAACGTGAGCGTGGGATAACAATTAAAAGTCACGCCATTCAAATGAACTACAAACACGCCGATAATCAGGATTATATTTTAAATTTGATTGATACACCGGGACACGTTGATTTTTCATACGAGGTTTCTCGTTCAATAGCTGCATGTGAGGGAGCTTTACTTATCGTAGATGCAACTCAAGGGATTCAAGCTCAAACCATTAGTAATTTGTACATGGCCATAGAGCATGATCTTGAGATTATTCCAATTTTGAATAAAATGGATCTTCCCAATGCGATGCCCGAAGAAGTTAAAGATCAAATAGTTGATTTACTTGGTTGCAAGCGCGATGAAATAATTGAAGCCTCTGGAAAAACAGGATTAGGGGTTGAGTTGATTTTATCTGCAATAGTAGAACGCGTACCCGCACCTGTCGGCGATCCTAATGCTCCATTAGAAGCATTGATTTTTGACAGTGTATTCAATCAGTTTAGAGGAATTGTCACTTATTTTAAGATTCTAAACGGAACAATTAAAGCAAAAGACCATGTGAAATTTTATAATACCAAAAGAGAGTATTATGCCGACGAGATAGGGGTTCTTAAACTTGGATATTCACCTACAGATAAGCTAAGTGCAGGAGATGTGGGTTATTTAATAAGTGGCATTAAAGCGGCTCGTGAAGTTAAAGTTGGCGACACAATTACCCATGTTGATAGGCCATGTGCAAAAGCAATTGCAGGATTCGAAGATGTGAAACCTATGGTATTTGCAGGTCTTTATCCCGTTGATCCTGATGATTATGAAGACTTGAGGGCATCTATAGAAAAGTTGCAGCTTAATGACGCTTCTCTTACGTTTGAACCTGAATCTTCAATGGCATTGGGATTTGGATTTCGTTGCGGATTTCTTGGACTTTTACATATGGAAATTGTGCAAGAACGGTTAGAGCGGGAATTCGACATGGACGTTATTACAACAGTTCCAAACGTTAGTTATAAGGTGCATACAACAAAAGGTGAAATTATAGAAGTACATAATCCTGCAGGCTTACCACCGGTAAATCATATTGAACACATTGAGGAACCATTCATAAGTGCACAAATTATTACATCTACAGAGTTTTTAGGCTCTATAATGACACTTTGTATTGGCAAAAGGGGCGAACTGAAAAATCAGATTTTTTTAACGGGCAATCGTGTTGAAATAAATTTTGATATGCCTCTGTCTGAGATTGTTATCGACTTTTACGACAAGTTAAAGAGCGTATCAAAAGGTTATGCTTCGTTTGATTATCATATTACAGATTATCGACCTGCCAAGCTTGTCAGGCTGGATATTCTTTTAAATGGAGAGAATGTTGACGCACTTTCAGCACTGTTACATGTTGACAATGCGTATGATTTCGGTCGAAGAATTTGTGAAAAACTTAAGGAGCTTATTCCACGTCAACAATTTGATGTTGCAATACAGGCGGCAATTGGATCTAAAATTATTGCACGTGAGACAGTGAAAGCTGTTCGTAAAGATGTTACCGCAAAATGTTATGGTGGGGATATTTCTCGTAAGAGAAAACTGTTAGAGAAACAGAAAAAAGGGAAAAAGCGAATGAGGCAGGTTGGTAATGTGGAGGTTCCACAAAAGGCTTTCCTTGCGATATTGAAACTCGATTAGCCTCAGAACAATGAACAATTAGCAATTATCAATTGGAATGCAGAATACACAGGTTTTACTGTAGAGACTGAGTATGCTTCGTTTCCACTCAATTGTTAATTGTTCATTGTTAATTGCACATTGCTTTATTCTACACCCTTTTTATTCTATTTATACTCATCGCTTTAAGTAAAAATCGTGGTAATGGTTTATTGGGATTACGTTTTTTCAAATCGATAAACCAGCCTATTTTTTTCATAATAGGTACGCGGTGAGCTTCGGTAAATTCAATTAAAGTGCCCTCTGGAGCTTGAATATAGCAGAAATGTCCTGCGGCATCTCCCATATCAAACGATGAACTGCTGTCAACGGTAAACGGGAAACCTTTGGAAGCACATAGTTGGCGGATTTCATTCATTCCCTGAACATCATAGCAAATGTGAATAAAACCGGGGTCGCCCCAGATTCGTCCATCATAGATTTTTTGTGGTACTCTATCAATAACTTGCACCAGCTCTATTTGAGATGACCCCAAAAGTGGGGAGAAAGGACCTCTTCGGGCTTCAGTGTGTTGCAATAGAATACGACGGAACTGTTTTTTACCTCCGGGTAAATCTGCGAAATCATCAAAAGTTTGAGTGATGTCATAACCTATTTTATCGTATCCTAAGATGTCACGATAAACAACCAAACTCTCTTCCATATTCTGAACACCAATGATTGCACCGAAAACACCACCTGATGGCACACGTCTTGTTTTGTTAAAACAGCTTGGCTCTTCGACAAACTCGAAAATATTTTTGTTTAAATCCCGAACAAAAAAGTGTTTTGTTCCATTAGGCATAGTTGTAATAGAACTAAGGATTTCAGTTTTTACTTTCTGTTGATATTTGTAGGCTTTCTCTATTGAACGACATTTTAGTTTGGTAACATAAATGCCTAAGTCGCCCAATTGTACGTCGAACAAAGACATTGTTGGCTCTTTCCCTGTGTGTTGCCAGATTTCAAAACCACCGCCTCCGCCCATATTTACAGCTAAAGCAGCGTGTCGTTCACGCGGCTTCCCATCAGTGTGTGGAAGCATTAACTCAGCGACTGCCTTTTCATCAAATATCCGGACATCCATTCCAAAGTGTTCAATATACCAATTCCACGATTCAGCAAAATTTGGAACGCCAACTCCCATTTGTTGGATACCGCCTATAGTAAATTTTTGCATTTTGATTGATTTATATGATTACTGTGGGCAAATATATTCATTTTTACATAGAAACCAATCATTGAAATATTTATAAATGAGGACAAAAGAAAAACCACTTACAATATTGTAAGTGGTTTTGTTTTGCTCCCCCTCTTGGACTTGAACCAAGGACCCCCTGATTAACAGTCAGGTGCTCTAACCAACTGAGCTAAGGAGGAATTCCAAAAAGAGATGCAAATATAGTTGCTCTTTTTGATTTGACAAAACATTTTTCAAAGAAAAACGGACAATTATTTTAAACAACAATTTTTTTTGAGGTATCAAATAGTCCATATGCTTTAAAAACAGGACAATACACTTGTGCCTTGTACCTTTTCCTTTGTACTTTTCACTTGTGAGCTTGTTTTCTAAATCGGGAAAAATATAAACCTAAATATGTAATTAAACCATTAATAATAAGTAGTTCATACCCTACTTGATAGCCATCGAACAACCTTTCTGCGTTAATTTGAATGAGATAACAAATTATAGGTGCAAGGACTCCAATTATTGGAATCATGATAGGTTTAACGTTATGTTTAGTAAAAATACCAAAGGCAAACATTCCTAAGAGCGGTCCGTAGGTATATCCAGCAACTCTAAATATGTTGCTAATTATGCTATCATCAGAAATAGCTCTGAATACAACAATTACAATAACCATTAGTACAGAAATACCGACATGAACAATTTTGCGAACTTTTACAGCCTTTGGCGAATCAATGTTTTTGTGATTGTAACCTAATATATCTACTGTAAAAGAGGTGGTTAAAGCTGTTAAAGCAGAGTCTGCTGATGAATAAGCTGCAGCTATCAATCCAATAATAAACGAAATAGCTACTATAGGACTTAAAGTGCCTCCAAAAGCTATTGTCGGGTACAGTTCATCGGTTTTAAGGGGAATTTCAATATGGTTTGCTTGTGCGTACATAACTAAAAGCACGCCCAAAGTCAAAAACAATAAATTAATTGGCACAAATGCCATTCCATACGAGACAACATTTTTTTGAGCATCTTTCAGATTTTTACAACTTAGATTTTTCTGCATTAAATCTTGATCTAGCCCTGTCATTACAATGGTTATAAACATTCCACTAAAAAAGTGCTTGAAGAAATATTTGTCGGAACGCCAATCATCAAAATAAAAGGTTTTACTGAGTGGATTATCGGCAACTGATTTAATCATCTCTGTAAAATTTAGGTTTAATGATTGTCCTATCTCAACTATCGTGAGGATTACTGCTAATATCAATAGTGTAGTTTGGAGTACATCAGTCCAAATAATTGTGCCTATTCCTCCTCTGTAGGTATAGAGCCAAATAAGTAGTATAGTGATTATTACGGTAATATAAAAAGGAATATTGAAATGGTCGAAAACCGCAACTTGTAAAACAACACTTACAATAAAAAGGCGGAATGCCGAGCCGATAGTTCTGCTTACCAAAAAAAGCACAGCCCCTGTTTTATAGGCTGCTACGCCAAATCGATGCTCAAGATAAGTGTATATAGAGGTTACGTTTAATTTGTAATATATGGGTAATAATACGTATGCAATTACAAGATAACCAATAAAATAGCCGAGTACCATTTGCATATAAGAAAAATTACTGGTTACAACCCAGCCCGGCACTGAAATAAAAGTAACACCACTTATTGATGAGCCGATCATTCCAAAGGCTATTATGTACCAAGGTGCTTTTTTCCCTGCAAGATAGAAAGCCTTATTATTTGTATTTTTTGATGTTAATTTGGAAATAAAATAGAGAAGCAAAAAGTAACCAATTAACAGTATAATTACGAGTTCGGGTTTCATACGTAGTTTGTTATCAATTGTTGTAATTGTTCGAATTTCAAATAAACAACCTAATTTGCTATATTAAGCTGACAAAGTTAGTTGTTTTTATTTCTAGATAGGTTACTTTTCCTGAATTATATGTGATTTACATTAATTAACTTATGGTTAAGAATTTTTAGATAAAATTGTGTCTAATGTTGAAAACATTACCTATATCTTGCTGACAAAAGTAAAAAAACATAAAAAATGAACAGACAAATATTTATATTAACGCTATTATTTGGTCTGATGGCTTGCACATCAGCTCAAAGTAGAGAGCAATTTCCTCCAAAATGGGCAAACAAACTCCCAAAATCTAAAAACAAGATTTATTCGGTTGGATATGGACAATCGGCAAACCAGTCGGTTGCTTATGACAAAGCTCGCGCAAACGCTTTTACAGAACTTGCTGAAATTCTTGGACCTACTACAGTCACATTGAAAGAAATCTCTAATGAGCCTAACAGTAATACCAAATCAGAAGAGAAAAAAACTGAGGTTATATTGTCTGATGTCAGTATAATAGAAAAAGCCTCACGACAAACTGATGAAGGATTATTTGAGGTTTATGTATTGGTCTCTTATAATAAGAAAAGCTTAAAAAAGGAGGTTCGTAAAAGTGCTGAGACTAATTGAAATTCATGTGTCTAATAAATGGATTGTGTGCTCTTTCATGCCCAATAGTCGTTGATTCACCGTGACCGGGAAGAACCTTTGTATCATCAGGCAATGTAAGTAGCTTTTGATTTATCCCTCTGATTAAAGTTTCGTAATTACCGTAAATAAGGTCGGTTCTACCAATTGACTCATAAAAAAGCACATCCCCAGAAAAAACCACTTTTGCGTTTTCATTATAAAATACAACATGACCAGGGGTGTGTCCCGGAATGTGCATTATTTTTAGGCTTGAATTTCCAAACTTAATTGTTTGTCCATCTTCAATATATTTACCAGGATAAGGGGGTTCTGCAGAGAGTTTTATTCCTAATTGTGATGCATAAGACATTGTTTGGTCAATTAGGAACTCATCGTTTTCGTGTGCACAAGGAGCCAACCCAAACTCCTTGTAAAGGAAAGCATTACCCATAATGTGGTCTATGTGTAAATGCGTGTTTAACACATATTTTAGGGTAAGGTTATTATTTTTAATAAATGATGACAGTTCACTCTCTTCCTGTTGATTAAAACATCCTGCGTCTATTATTACACATTGTCCGGTTTCGTCATATACAACAAATGTATTCTCCTGCCAAGGATTAAAAACAAAATTTTTAATTGAAATCATACTCTATTTTTTTGTACACAAACTTACATACAAACAGTTAATTTTACAAATAGTTCAAATTTGATTATTTGAAACGATGAAATATTATAAATAATCCGCGTCATCTGTGTTCTACTGCGGTACAAACAAAAAAAGCCTGTACATAAAGTACAAGCTTTTTTAAAAGAAGTGGTGCCACTCGGGATCGAACCAAGGACACCAGGATTTTCAGTCCTGTGCTCTACCTACTGAGCTATGGCACCCCTTGCTGTTTTAGCGCTGCAAATATAGATATTTTTTAATTATCAGCAATACTAATAAGAAAAAAAGCATTTATAAATATTTATCATTTATTTTACATACTATATACAAATTTGCTTAATCTGGGCTGTATTTGTTTGCATTTTAACATATTGAGTTTGTTTAAAGCCTTTTTTATTTACTTCGTATTATGTTTTCCGCTCGAACAAGTAAAAAAAAATTACAATTATTATTTTATATTTTGTCAGTTTTGGAATAAGTTTTATATTTGCAGTCTCAAAAGCGGGAATAGCTCAGTTGGCAGAGCACGACCTTGCCAAGGTCGGGGTCGCGAGTTCGAGTCTCGTTTCCCGCTCTCTACACAAAATAATTAAGATGTAGCCCTGGTGGTGGAATTGGTAGACACGCAGGACTTAAAATCCTGTGAGCCGAAAAGCTCGTACCGGTTCGATTCCGGTCCGGGGCACAAAAGAAGAAAGCCTTGTAATTCAGGGCTTTTATTGTTCAAAACTGTCCTTCAGCATTTTCGGTCCCTTACCCACGTTATCGTGCAATAATTTATCGTAAGTTAATGGAGATTCTTCTAAAAGTTTGATTACTTTTTCTTTGGCTATCGGTGGATAGATAAGGTGTAAACGTAGTTCACGATCGAAAGTAAATGTAACAGGACACTCAATCTCTTCACGTTTGTCACGGATATATTGTGCCCATTCTATAAGATTGCTGCTTGGCAAAAATTTGCTTGTTCCAGAAGATAAAAATAGCGCACACATTGTTAATGCTTCATTTTCGACAATATGTTCAAATAAATCCCAATGCCCGTCGTCTAAAGCTCGTAAAAATTGATTGGTGTTGATTTGTGCATGTTTTATTCTAGATTCCAAATACGGGTGATTATATAAATCCTCTGGATTTAACTCACTAAGGTTGTGTGAGGAGTTGTCAAAGCTTAATATAGTGTCGTTCAGTTTGCTATATATCATTGCTTCACGTTGATATTGTGAGGCGTATTTATCTGATGACCAAGATATAGCCGCATTTTTACCTAATCCAACAAAGCCGCCGTAGGTTGAGCGAGCCGCATTTTCAGAGTCTAGCAGTGCTATGCTGCTTACAGTTTGAAGTTGTGGTTGTGCATCAAGTTTCCCTAAATGATTGGCTATAACGCTTAAACAGAATGTTAATGAGCACATTACTGTGTATATCCCAACAAAAGGAATTAATGAGTCTTCGATTGTTACTGAAATTTCTAAACTTGTCTGGTTAATCCATGGAAAAACAGGGACCACTTTTTCAAACCAATGCGAAATACGCTTTTTTAAATATTCCGATTCTACACCATTGATAGTAACAGTAAATGAGAATTTTTGCTCTTTGCTATGAGTATATTTAACTGTTGTTTCAGATTTCGCTTTATCCAATGTCATGCTAAAAGAGGGGTTCCCCTGAGTGCGCTTACGATAGCCCCCAAAGTTTTTTATCAGCGAAATATTTGCCGGACAACTGTATGAAATAATTCCTTGCATGATGTGATCTGTTTTTATTCTTTCAAAAATACAAAAAAAAATTGAGTTAAAAGTTTTAATGTGTTTTATATGGTCACTTCGATAAATTCAGTGACCGTAGTTCGACTCCGCCCCATGACCGCAGGATTCGTTTATTTATAGTTAATTCTCTTTTTTTCGTAAAACTATTACTACTCTTGGAGGAACGTACACTTGAATTGCCAAAGCTTTACGTCTGTTTTCAAATACTAATGGTGTAGTGTAGAATATTTGGTTGTCCTTAACAGAACTGAAGCCTCCAAACTTCTTCGAATCACTGTTTAGCACAAGTTCATATTCCCCACCCTCTATTTCAATAGGATAGTTGTTGATAGCCTTGGAAGGATTGAAATTAAATATAAAAACGAGATTTTTCCTAATAAATGCTAATATCTGATTATCAGCATTTTCATGGATTTTATGTGCATAGTGATTTTCAAAGGCATCGTTATCTTTAATAACTTTTATCATTTCTCTGTCAAAGTCAGATAGGAAATGGTATCGTAAAAGCTGATTGTCTCGCAAACTCCATTGACGACGGGCATACAAATACGACCACCCATTTCCCTGACGTGGAAAATCTATCCATTCGGGGTGACCAAACTCGTTGCCCATAAAGTTCAGATATCCACCGCCAGAACATGCAAGAGTGATCAGGCGAATTAACTTGTGTAATGCTATACCTCTGTCAACATCAAGGCTTTCGATGTCTTTGCTCATTTTGGTGTACATTGCATCTTTTATCAACCTGAAAATGATTGTTTGATCTCCAACCAACGCCTGGTCATGTGATTCGGCATAGCTTATTGTTTTTTCTTCGTCTCTTTTATTTGTTAGTTGATAATATATGTCGCCTACGCGCCACTGCTCGTCAGATAGTTCTTTTATTATTTTTATCCAGTAATCGGGTATCCCCATTGCAAGTCGGTAGTCAAATCCAATGCCCCATTTATCGAACGGAGCGGCAAGTCCGGGCATGCCGCTCATATCTTCTGCTACCACAATAGCTTCTGGTTTAAGATGATGTATCAAGCAGTTGGCTAACGTAAGATAAACAATTGCGTCTTCGTCTTGATTTCCATCGTAATACATATCGTAGTTTACGAAATTAGACTCTAATCCATGATTGTAATATAACATGCTGGTAATGCCGTCGAAACGGAAGCCATCGAAGTTGTACTCTTCAATCCAATATTTGCAGTTAGAGAGCAGGAAGTGAAGAACCTGTCTTTTTCCGTAATCAAAACATAGTGAATCCCACGCTACGTGTTCACGTCTGTGGTCAACGTGAAAGTATAATCCTTTAGATCCGTCAAACTCTCCGAGCCCCTCTTCGGTGTTTTTAACGCTGTGAGAATGGACCAAATCCATTATTACAGCAATTCCAAGTTGGTGAGCCTTGTCGATTAAATATTTCAAATCGTCAGGAGTTCCAAAGCGCGATGAGACAGCAAAAAAATTCGATACGTGATAGCCAAAGGAACCATAGTAGGGGTGCTCCTGAATTGCCATTAACTGTATGGTATTATATCCTCCTTTGGCGATATTTGGCAAGCAGTTGTCGGCAAACTCTCTGAAAGTGCCAACCCGCTCTTCTTCGGTTGCCATACCTACGTGTGCTTCGTATATTATTGGATATTCAACCTTTTTTATTTTCGGAGCTTCCCATTTGTATAGAGTGTGAGGGTACCAGACTTGGGCTGCAAACAACTTTGTTTTATCATCTTGTATAGCAACTCTTGTGTATGATGGGATTCTCAGTCCTTGTCCGCCTTTCCAGTGAATAGAGAGTTTATATTGTTGTCCGTGTTGTAGCGCACTTAGTGGCAGTGTTCTTTGCCAGTCGCCGTGATGATTTATTCTTACAAGTTCATATTCAGGCAGTTCGCACCAGTCGTTAAAGTCGCCAATCATGTAAATTGCGGTGGCGTTTGGTGCATATTCGCGCATATACCAAAAGTTCTCATCACGGTGCAGGCCGTAATAGTGGTGCCCGTTGGCAAAATCGACAAGTTTATCTTCCGTGCCACATAGCTCCCTTATTTTGTTTTGAGCCTTTTTAAATCGTCTCTCAATTATGTATGAATAAGGAGATAGAAGTGGGTCACTAGTAATGATATTTGGTGCTTTTGACATATGCTTTCAGTAAAAATGCTTTCAGCAAATATATACAAAAAATTGACTATTTGTAAGACCAAATGTAAAATGAGACATAAGGCAATTTTGCTACTTTTTATTTAGACTAACTTTACAAAGTATTATAAGAATAAAAAGACAACTTTTAACTTTGTTTGATAAGTTATGGAGCTGATATTGATTACAATTCAATCGTCAATAAATCGTTTCTCCTGCTGTGTTTTATTGGATAAATTTTTTCTCTAAATTCAAATCTGTATTTGTCCACAATTTTATTACTTTTTATTCTTTCGTTTTTGGAATATTTATCTAGTCCTTTTAAATATTTGTTTTTACGTATTTTGCAAATGAATTGCCACCATTCACAATCGTAATTTATTAAGTAATGTGAGTCTGTGAACATTGGAATTATTCCTAAATTAATTGAGTCTGAATCTGGACGAATATTAATAATTATAAGTGGTCTGTATCCAATTGTCTTGAATAAAAGATTTATTTCGGGCGTTTTTTTAATCTTAATCTGAAAATCACCAGTCTCTCCTATAGAGTAATTTTCCCCTTTTATCTCAACAGATCCTTTTCCTATTATCTCTTTATTGTGCTCGATATCAATTAATTTGCCAGTTATAACCAATGAATCATTAATGCATATGGTATTTGATATACATACTGTCGCTGACAGACAAGCAAAAAATGTTAATATCAATATCAAAAATTTATTTTTAATAGTCATACTTGTATATTTTGTATTAGCTGGGTTTAATCAATAACAATTTTGATGTTTTAGTATGCGACTCTGCTTTGGTGCTTCAAGTCTTAGAGCTGGAGTAAACGTCTGAAAGTCCACTCTAATCGTCATGTTTTTGCATGATGTTGGCAATCTTAATCAACCTTTCCAAAATCGCTTTCTATACACATTTTTCATGGCAATATACAATTTTTGCGAAATTTTGTGAGGTAAAAATTGTTGTATTTTAGTTGCTATATCTTTACCTATATCAAAAAGTAGATTTTTATCATTTGAATCAGAATAGAAACCTTCTTTTTTTGCGAGTTCTATCGCCTTTAATCTGTCTGCGTACGGGAATTCAGGTGTTTCAAATACAATCCTTGGCTTTATTTTATGATATTCATGTATTTTTGTATTATAAAGCTTTCCATGGTTCAAAACATAATCCCATTGTGCAGTGCCTTTAAATGGTAAAATTGAATAAAACATTACGAAATCCAACTCAGAGTTTTTTGCAAACTCAATTGATTCTTTAACAGTTTCCAATGTATCACCAGGACTGCCGATTACAAATTGTCCCATCACTTCAATTCCGGCTTCTCTAAAAATTCTAATACCCTTTTGAATGGCTTCGATACTGTTTTTTTTCTGCATTTTCTCTAAAATCGAGTTGTTGGCAGACTCAATTCCAATCCCGACATTATAACACCCCGATTTTTTCATTAACCGGGCAATCTCGCTTGTTATTATTTCAACTCGCACAGGAGTTGACCAAAGAAATTTCAGTTTTTTTTGCAGTATCGTATTGCAAAAAATTTCAACTCTTTTTAAATCAACATTAAAACTATTGTCACTAAAGATGAATGTTTTCTTTTTGTAATTTTTTATTAAATACTCAATTTCTTCAGCAACTTTTTCTGGTTCTCGTTTTCTCCATTTTCCTAACCAAATAGATGATGAGTTGCAAAAAACGCATTTATATGGACATCCCCTGCTTGTCACAACTCGATGCACAGGATACCGTTCCATCTTAAACAAATCGTAGGCTGGATAAGGAATTGAGTCTAAATTCTGTATTTGTTCTTGTGGTGGATTGGTTATTATCGCTTCATCTTTTTTATACATTATGCCATGAATCTGTTCTATTGGCATTTTACCTTTTAAATGGTTCAGTAAATTAGAGAATGTTATTTCACCTTCTCCATATACAACAAAGTCAGCCGGAGTTTCCTCAAATATCTCCTCCATTATTGTTGTTACATAGGCTCCTCCTAAGCATATCGGGGTATTGGGTTTAGTAGTACGTATGAACTTAAATACGTCAATAACCTCATAATAAACGGGTGATAAAACGGTAATACCAATCAAATCAAAATCAGATTGATAAAATTTTCTTGTTTCTTTTTTAGTTGCAACTCTGGTATCTAGCAAAGAGAATTCAATATCTGGATGTTCTGTTCTTGCATAAGAAGCAATATATCCCAATCCAACATGAATAGTTTTGTCCTTTCTGTCTTTATTTGGAAAAATTAATCCTACTCTCAATGCAATTTATTTCTTAATCAATTTATATATTGTCTTTGTAGTTTCATTCTTTGTATTATGAAATGTATCATAAAGGTTAGCGTATTGGACTAACTCATTTTCTGAAATTTCGTATGAAAATTTATATAAAATGCCGTGTTCTGCTGATTCTGCCTGTCTTAATAGATTTTTTGATGTGACTGGCATTTCATATAATCCCGAATAATCTAACATGAAATCTTTTATTAAAGAATCCGTGTACTCATATTCATAAACAGTAATAGCCGGTTCTGAATCCTCGTGATAAACAATAGTTGAATCTTTGATAAGATTACCATTTTGATATTTAAAAAAACTCTCCCTAACAATATTGTTGTTAACGGATTCTTTTTTGTAAACAATATTGTTTGACTCGTATTCCATTTCTGTTAAATTGCCGGAATTGTTTATTGAAGTTATCAATCCGTTTGAGTCAAATATAAAGTTGCCATTCCAATTTTTAATATAATTATCATGGTATTCAACGTAATAATACGAAGATATGTTGGAAGAATAAAACCTATCGACTCTCAAAAGTTGATGTTTAGCATTATAATAATAACCCAGACTATCTTCGAACATATCGTTAACGGTGCAACTTCGTGAAATCTTATAATCGAACTGGAATTCGTTTGATTCTTTCTCGCAAGCAACTAAAACCATAAGGGTGAAAGGTAATATTTTCTTCATCATTTTGTTAATGTTTTATTGTTTTTGCAAAAAGCTCTCTTTTTCATCTCTGCAAGTTTATAGCTTATTTTCTATAATTTCGTCCGACTATTTAAGGGGCTTATACAATGCAAATTATACCAATTGTAATTTAAAGATAGTCCAATTTTTTTAAATTTTACAATTGTAAATACCGATGTTTCAGATAGATTATCCAAACAAACGACATTGAAGTTTGGACAATAGTAGATGTCCAATTGGTATTATACCGCATGTTGCAGACATTTTTTTATTATTTCCCTTTGTTTCCTCTCAATTTTGAAGAAAACAATTTTGAGTTTTTAGCAGGTTTTAACACAACGTTCGCTGAACTATTGTCATAACAATTATGATAAAAATACCAAGTATAATTTACTTCTGACGGTTTTTTGCTTGAATATGTAGATACATGCATATACATATTATAACCTTCCGCCTTATCTTCATCATTGCTATACATAATGTTCCAACCTTTTTTAAGTGTTAAATCATATTTTTCTATGTATTTATAGCCATATATCTCGTCAACATTTTCTCCTTTTATGGTTACATCTCTATCAACAAATATCCAAGAAGTTTCGTGCCAGCTCCAATTTATTTCCGCCAAATAAAAATAGCCAATTTCATTATCATCTCCGTTGTAACCTCTAAGGATTACAGGAAAACTCGACTTGAAATTATTTTCGCTTACGTAAATTCCTTCCATGTCATCCATGTCAATCGTAAACAAGTATTTGTCTCCTAGTGTTGCAGGAAGTTCCAATATAAAACCATTGTTTTGATAAGGTGCTTGTGCAATTACATCGCTACTATAATCATCGCCACTTTCCCAATAAGCAGTAGCTTTTGCTGTTTTGATTTGAGTAGAGCTACAGGCTACATTTGTAGCTGTAATCTTTGAAGCGTTATCACTATTAGCGCTTCCGTTATTGTCATCATCTTTGTCGCAAGAATTTAACACGGTAGTTGTCAATCCCAAGGCTAAAAGTAGTCCAAAATTTAAAAATTTCTTTTTCATTTTTTTCAATATTAAATTTGCCTCCACTTTCGGCTCTCGGCTTCTCCGTTTTTTCGCAGTACTGTCTGCAAAAATTGACGACAACATAATATTATTTCTTTTTGTTTTCTTTCAATTTTGAAAAGAACGATTTTGAGTTTTTAACAGATTTTGATGCAACGCTTGTTGAACTACAGTCATAATCATCATAAAAATTCCAAGTAAAATATACTCCTGACGGTTTTTTGCTTGAAATTGTAAAAGAATCCATAACTATACCATTTTCCATCTCAATGTAACTTTCATACACAATGTTCCAACCTTTTTTAAGTGTTAAATCAAAATTTCCTTGTTCTTCGTCATCCACGACTTCTCCTTTTATGGTTACATTTCTATCAACATATATCCAAGAAGTGTAATGCTCCCAGTTCTCATTATCTTCCTCCAAATAAAAATAGCCAATTACATTATCATCTCCGTTGTAACCTCTTAGGTCTTCAAGAAAACACGACTTGAAATTTTTATCGCTTACGAAAATTCCTTCCAAATCATCCGTATCAATCGTTTCCAAGTATTTGTCTTGTAGTGTTGCCGGAAGTTCCAATGTAAAACCATTGTTTTGATAAGGTGCTTGTGCAATTGCTTCACTTTCATAATTATTGCCACTTTCCCAAAAAACAATAGCTTTTACTGTTTTGATTTGAGTAGAGCCATTGTTTACATTTGTAGCTGTAATCTTTGAAGCATTATCAATAGTGTCTCCGTTATTGTCATCATCTCTGCCACAAGAATTAAACAAGGCAGTTGTTAGCCCCAAGGCTAAAAGTAGCCCAAAATTTAAAAATCTCTTTTTCATTTTTTATAAAAATTAAATTTGCCTCCACTTTCGGCTTTCGGCTTTTCCGTTTTTCACTGTGCTGTCCGTCAAAATTGCTCCAACGTACACTTTACAAAACAAATATAAGACATTTGCAAATATTAAACGCATAACATCCATAGGTTATTGCAGGTTGAATCTACCAATTGTTATTTTGAACAATAGTTTGGTATAGTTTTTAATAATTTCGTATATTTGCACTCCTTTGGGTCGTTAACTCAGTTGGTTCAGAGTGTTACCTTGACAGGGTAGAAGTCACTGGTTCGAATCCAGTACGACCCACTAAACCGGATTTATCCGGTTTTTTGTTTTTTGGCACAATTATAGATATTTACTTTCGAAATATTGACAAAGTAAAGTAATATGCAAAGCGTTAATAATGACATATTTAATAATATTGATTTTGAAAAAACAGCTCTCGAGCTTTTTCATAAACAGGCTGAAAGTGTTGAAGTTTACAAAACATTTATCGAGAACTTAAATATAGATAGTCGTAGCGTAGATTCGATAGAAAAAATCCCTTTCCTACCTGTCGAGTTTTTTAAGAATTTTGATGTTTATTGTGGTGAAAATCAGCCCGAAATAATTTTTACAAGCAGCTCTACGACAAACACAGGTCAATCGAGGCACTTGGTTTCGAGCATAGAGCTTTATAAAAAGGCTTTTATAAATAGCTTTTCTCACTTTTTTGGAGACCCTCAGAAATACTGCTTTTTGTTTTTGCTACCGTCTTATCTTGAGCGTGAAGGCTCATCATTGGTTTTTATGGCTCAAGAGTTGATTAATATAAGTTCCTATAAACAAAGTGGATTCTATTTATATGATTTTCAAGACCTTTACAATCAATTGTTAGAAAACGAGAAGCAGAAAATCCCTACAATACTGTTCGGAGTAACATTTGCCCTACTTGATTTTGCTGAGGAGTACCAAATACCTTTAAAATCAACCATTATAATAGAAACCGGAGGAATGAAAGGGCGAAAGAGAGAGATTGTTCGCGAAGAGGTACACCAAATTCTTTCTAATGCCTTTGGTCTTAAACATATTTATAGTGAATACGGAATGGCAGAGCTTTTAAGTCAGGCCTATTCCAAAGGAGATGGTCTTTTCAGCACTCCACCGTGGATGCGAGTTTTATTTTACAATACACACAATCCTTTGGCACTGAGCCAAACAGCAACTGGAGGTATAAATATTATTGATCTTGCTAATAAGCACTCATGTGCATTTATTCAAACTGCTGATATTGGCAGAATTAGCTCAAACAACCAATTTGAGGTTTTAGGACGACTTGATTACAGCGAAATTCGTGGTTGTAGCTTGTTAGCATTGTAAAAAACAATAGTCATATTATCAATTGTTTATACTTTTTGTTTGTTTATTTTCCCTTGTATTTTCGGTCAATTTAAAGCATATTTGTACATTTGAGAAATAAACAATGACTTACTTTTATGCAACACGACATACAATCTGGCGAAACAATAAGACAGGGCTGCATTGAGGTAATTGTCGGCAGTATGTTTTCCGGAAAAACCGAAGAACTTATCAGGCGATTGCGTAGGGCGCAATATGCCAAGTTAAAGGTCGAGATTTTTAAACCACGGATTGATGTTCGTTACTCTGAAGAGGAGGTTGTTTCGCACAACTCCACTTCAATACGCTCAACAGCAGTAGATTCGTCGGGGAGTATTTTGCTGTTAGCCTCCGATGTTGATGTGGTTGGGATTGATGAAGCCCAGTTTTTCGATAAAAACATTGTCGATGTATGCGAAACGCTGGCTAACAACGGCGTAAGAGTAATTGTTGCAGGGTTAGATATGGATTTTTTAGGACGTCCTTTTGGTCCGATACCCGACCTTATGGCTAAGGCTGAATATGTTACTAAGGTTCATGCCATTTGTGTCCGTTGTGGGAGCTTAGCAAGTTTTTCGCACCGTTTTGATGGTGGCGATAAATTGGTTCAACTTGGTGAGGCCGATCAATATGAGCCGTTGTGTCGTAATTGCTATAATCGAACAAAAGCAATTAACAATGTGCAATGAGCAATGTACAATTATGTAGAGACGGAGCATGCTCCGTCTCTACTTTACAACTTTTTAACTCAACTGTTATGAGATATATACTTGAAAATATAGCTGAAATTACAAATGGAACGCTCTACGGCAATTCGAAAATTGAAGTAGAGACTTTGCTTATCGACTCAAGGTCGTTGAAGTTTACTAAATCGGTTATGTTTATTGCGCTTAGCGGAGATTCGGGTAATGGACATAAATATATAAGAGATCTTATTGAAAAGGGAGTTAAAGCCTTTTTGGTTGAGTCATTACCGCAAGACATTGATTTTGATGGAGATATTGGCTTTGTTGTGGTTGAAAATTCATTAGAATCACTCCAAAAAATTGCAATTTATCACAGAAATAATTTTTCATTTCCCATTGTCGGAATAACAGGTAGTAATGGAAAAACTATTGTTAAAGAGTGGCTAAACTTTTGTTTACAAGATAAATATACGATTACACGAAGTCCCAAAAGCTATAATTCGCAAATAGGAGTGCCACTTTCTGTTTGGGAACTTAACGACCAAACGGAGGTAGGAATATTTGAAGCTGGAATGTCGCAACCGAATGAAATGGGTAAACTCGCCGAGATAATAAAACCCAACATTGGCATTTTTACCAATATCGGAGACGCGCATCAGGAGAATTTTCAAAATCATGAGCAGAAGCTAAGGGAAAAGTTGTTGCTTTTCAAATACTCAGAAAAGGTAATAACATCTTCAGAAAACGGAGAGGTTGTTGATGTTTTTCGTTCTACGTATCCTGACAAAGAGCTTATTACGTGGGGATATTCAAATAGCGACAGAGTAAAGATAGTGTCAAAAACTAATGTTGCAAACGGACAAAAAGTTGTAGCAGAGTTCAATAATAGTGAGCTTCAGTTTACTATCCAATTCCTTGACGGTGCCTCTTTTCAGAATGCAATGAACGTTGTTACGTTTATGTCTGTTTGGGGTTATAGAGCCAGCGAAATAGCTGAAAAAATTGGACAGTTGCAAGCCGTCGATATGCGCCTTGAAATTAAAGCTGGTCGTAGAAACTGCACCATTATTAACGATAGTTACAACTCTGATTTAGTCTCCTTAAGCACTTCGTTAGAGTATTTGGCAGCCCAAAATCAAGTTGAACACAAAATGGTTGTTGTGAGCGATATTTTGCAAAGCGGATTGCCTCATAAAGAGCTATACCAAAAGGTTGCCGATATGGTAAAATTCCACTCTATCGACAAGTTTATCGGCGTTGGCAATCATATTTTACAGTATCGGCATCTATTTAGTGAAAACTCGCTGTTTTTTCCTAATACTGACAACCTTATAGAATACTTCGACAAGTTTCCCCCATCAAACAGTGTGATTTTATTAAAAGGAAGTCGCACATTCCGTTTTGAGCGTGTTGACAGAATGTTACAAGAACGGCGACACCGTACAATAATGGAGGTAAATCTCGATGCTTTGATTTCCAATTTGCGCTATTTCCGTTCTACATTGAATAAAGATACCAAAGTAATTGCAATGTTAAAAGCGTTTGGTTACGGTAGTGGTTCACACGAATTGGCAACAGTTTTACAACACCACAGAGTTGATTATCTGGCAGTTGCCTTTACAGACGAGGCTGTTCAGTTGCGTGAAAGCGGAATTAAAACACCTATTATGGTAATGAACCCCGGAATAGAAACTTTTCCTGAGATTGTTGAATACAACTTAGGTCCCGAAGTATTTGGTTTCGATTTTTTAGAGAATTTTAATAACTACTTAGCAAAAATCTCAATTCAAAATTACCCTATCCACATTAAAATAGACAGCGGTATGAATCGTTCAGGATTTAAGCCTTTTGAGATTGAGAAACTGTGCAAGGTTTTAAAAAACTTTAAGAATGTTAGAGTGATGTCAGTTTTTAGTCATCTCGCAGCAGCTGATGACCCTCAATTCGACAGTTTTACATTGCAACAAATAGCTGATTTCAAACAAATAAGCGAACGGATAAGCGCCGAATTAAACTATAGTTTTTTCAGACACATATTAAATACGGCAGGAACAGAGCGATTTCCACAATTTCAGTTTGATGCCGTGCGCTTAGGAATAGGACTTTATGGAATTAGTTTCGAGAACAATCCGTCAATAAAACAGGTAGTTACCTTGCGTTCGCAAATAATGCAAATAAAGGAGATTGAAGCAAACGAAACAGTCGGATACAGCCGTAAAGGTGTTGTAAATAGAAAATCGACTATTGCAACTATCCCTATTGGTTATGCAGACGGCTATAGACGGATATTAGGAAACGGCAAAGGGAAAATGCTTGTGAATGGCAAGATTGCGTACACAATAGGTAATATATGCATGGATATGTGCATGTTAGACGTAACAGGATTAGATGCTAAAGAGGGAGACGAAGTATTAATATTTGGAGAAGATTTGCCCATTTATGAAATTGCTGAAAGCATGGGAACAATACCATACGAGGTGCTTACAGGAATATCAAGTAGAATAAAACGAGTTTATTATCGTGAATAGATTGTATATCTGCACTCAGTAGGGTAGCTTTTTTGATACACTAAATAAGCTACATCATTCTGATATTTAATGTGCAATTAGAAGCGAGAATTGCTCTTGCAGTTTGCCCTAAACTCAATTTTATTTATTTCCAACTCATTTTTTTTTGCTATTTTCTTTTAAAACTGCAGCTAATTGCTTACTTTTGAAATCTCGACTGCCATTTTTTATAGAGAGATTTGTGTGATTATTCCTCTAACATATTGAATATCAGTCGTATTGATGTAGATTTAAACAAGCAAATTTTTTTTTTGCAATAGTTTTTCTATTTTTACTAACAATTAATAACTCAAATAATAATAAACAATTTTTAACTTAGAGAGAGAATGAAAAAACAGAGACTATTAATCGTGAGCTTGCTTATTTCTATGTCATGTGTAGTGCAGGCTCAAACCAGAAATGTTACTGGTGTCATTAAGTCAAACATTGACGGAAAACCTATTGAAGGGGTAGAAGTTAGATTAAAGGGCGATGATGTAACAGCAAAATCGAACGAAAATGGCAATTACAGCATTGCTGTTGAACAAAAATCTACTGAAACCCTAATTTTTTCGCACCCGGACTTCGAAGAAATGGAAGTTGTGGTGATTGGGAAAAATAGCATTGACCTTACTCTTAGTAGTAATACACGTCTAAATCAATATGGACAAACAGTTGAAAGAGAGCCCCTTGTAACCGAAGCGAGAGACGGAGTGCTAACTTTTGAGTCTAAAGATGAAAAATTTAAAATATGGACAGACTTTAGAATCAATGTTGATTTTACAAAGTTTTTTGACAACTATGACAACAATCTTTCCCAGAATACCTTAACTGGAAATCCGGCAGATGCCATACAGCTTAGTGATGGTGCACATATACGTAGAGCGCGTTTTGCTTTCAAAGCGCAAGTTAGTGAAAAGTGGTACGGTGAGATAGACTTCGACTTCCGTGATCTCGAAGTTGACATTAATGATGCTTACCTACAATACAGCGTAAATGATGCTCTTAGTTTCCAAGTAGGACAATTTCGTGAGCCAATGGGCATGATGACAAACACCACTTCTCGCTATGTGTCATTTATGGAACGTCCTATGAGTTGCGAGCTCGACCCAAGTCGTCATATGGGTATTGGAGCAAAATACTCACATCCATGGTTTTATGCAGGATTAGGTCTATTTTCTGATGAAGCGTTCGATAAGGATGCTAAAGACGTACGCCGCAAACAACGCACCGGTACTGAGGCAAGTAAGGCAGTTACAGGTCGTATAATGGGATACCCGGTTAAGGGTAATGACATTGTCTTAGGAATCGGAGCAGGAGGTTCGTATCGCACACCACAAATTACCGACGAAGGATATAATACTGTTCGTTTCAGGACATATGACGAAAACCGCACTTCACAAAAACGTTTCTTAGACACAGACGCAGTTACAAACGTGCAAAATATTTTAATTGCCAATGCAGAACTTGCTTTTGCATATAAATCGTTCAGAATACAAAGTGAATACAAAATTATGACATTAAGACGTGGTCAAATATATGACGACATTAACTACACAGGTCAAAATCTAGAAGATGCGAATTTCGGAGGATACTATATTGAGGCATCATATTATCTATTTGGAGATCGTCAAAATTTTAATTACCTTGATGGGGAGTTTACACGTATCAATCCTAAATCTAAAAAAGGTTCAGTTGAAATAGCTGCTCGATACAGCTATCTAAGCTTGAATGATGAAGAGGCAAATGTTAAAGGAGGTGAGGGTAAAGTAACTTCGCTTGCAGTAACTTATTGGGCTAAGAAAAACGTGCGAATAATCCTTAATGCAGCTTACGTTGATCACGATGAAAATGCCTCATCAAAATATAATTGGAATGTTCCAAAAGGCGGATTTGATTATTATTGGGTTGGAACACGTTTTGAAATTGATTTTTAATTAAATAAACCTTTATATTAACTAAAAAAAATGAATACTATGAAGAGAACAATTTTAAGTGTAATGGCTATTGCTCTTTTGAGCACAGCAGCAGTTTTAACATCTTGTAAAAAAGAAAAAAAGGATAACCCGCCACTTATACAAGGTGTTGAAGTACTAGGAACAGGACCGTATACCGTTACCGCAAATATCGTTGACGATAACGGAGCATTAAAAAGCGTTGACCTTTTTTACAAAAAAAGCACAGAGTCGGAATTTGCTACAGTAAAAATGGAAAATACGACAGGAACTGCTTATTCAGGAGAAATACCTGCACAAACAGAAGGTGATGTAATACAATATTACGTAAAGGCTGTTAACTCGGTTAATTTAATAACTTATTACCCTGCAGGTGCTCCAACAACAACAGCTGAATTTACAGTTGGAGGACCAAGTTTTGATGGCTTTGTAATTAACGAAATATGGGCTGGAGCACCATCAGACAACGAAAAGTTCATTGAGCTTTACAATTATTCCAGTGCAGATATTGATATTTCGGGTGTATATTTTGAAAGGAACAACCAAGACACCGTTGGAATAATCCCCAATAATACTATTTTAGCTGCCGGAAAATATTACATTTTAGGAACTAAAAACAACACTGAAAATCCAGGCAATCCAGCTGAACCATACGATCATTCAATTTCATCTGGTTTCTCGGCAAAAAAATCAGTTCGTTTAAAAATGTTTAGTCCATCAGGAGCTTTAATAGATATGTTCTTACGCGGTGCTGAAGACAATCTTGATGTAACTATAAGTGACTTGGCACCAGGCTCATTCTGCAGAATACCTAACGGTACAGGTGATTGGAAAGTTGTTGATAATCCTACACTTCGTGCTGAAAACGATGCAACAGGCGCAGCAGATATTCCAAACGAATAGTCTGCGTAACAGTTAAATGTTAGTTAAATAATTAAAATCAAACAATAGGGTGTCGGGTAGTATAATCGACACCCTATCTTATAAACATTAAACAATGAGCAAAGAAGAACTTAAAATCGGAGAAGAATCAAAACCACGATTTGAATTCAGGTCGTTCGGGCAAAATTTCGATAACTCGGCTAAACGCATGGCACGTTTGTCAATGCCCGTTCCAGAAAAAGTTTGGGAAAGATATTCAGACGAAATATATATTCTCTCTCGAACTAACGACATAAACAACACAAAAATACGCGACGGGAAGATGGATATAAAAACATATATCAAAACCGTTGACGGACTTGAACAGTGGAATCCACTTATGAAAGGCGAATTTCCGATAAAGGCTTCTGTGCTGAAAAATGAGGTATTTCCGGCTTTCCAAGTGAAAATGCCTGAGCTTAAAAAAGAGACATACACCTTCGATGAGTTTATGGAAATAATATATAATCACCCCGATTTAGCAGCAGTAAAAGTACATAAACAGCGATTCGGATATATGGTAAACAACACAATTTGCGAATATGGAGAAGTGTTGATTAATGGGGCACGTGTGGTAACTATAAACTCGGAATCGACAGAAATAGAAGACATTAAAAAAACAATAAAAGAGGTTGGGCTTGAAGGCGTCGAAAATATCAACTATTTACAAGCAATAAAAAGGGTCATAGGCATGATTAACAAGCCATTGGCAAACTAAATAATATCTATAAATCCACAACAACGTAAAAAATGGCACAAGAAATAGAGAGAAAATTCCTTGTTAAAGGTGATTTTAAAAAAGATGCTGTAAAGCAGACCCGAATAACACAAGGCTACCTTTCATCGGTACCTGAAAGAACTGTTAGAGTTAGAGTTAAGGGCGAAAAAGGATATATTACAATCAAAGGCATTGGCAGTGAAAGCGGAGCAAGCCGTTATGAATGGGAGAAAGAGATACCTGTGGCAGAAGTTAAAGAGTTGCTGAAAATATGCGAACCCGGAGTAATAGACAAAACACGTTACGAAGTACCGATGGGTAACTTTGTATTCGAAGTTGACGAATTTTATGGTGAAAATCAGGGACTAATAGTTGCCGAAATTGAACTCAAATCAGAATCAGACAAATTTGAAAAACCACAATGGTTGGGACAAGAAGTAACAGGAGATGTAAAATACTACAACTCAATGTTAATGAAAAAACCATACACAAAGTGGTAAATATTTCAACTAAAATATATTGTTAAAACAACGCAACAACTGGCATGCTTGTAGTATAAGCATAAGCCAATTGGCGGAAATTTTTATCTTCAACTACAGAGCAAAACATAAAGCCTAAACACAGATAATGACAACTAAAGTATCCGATCAAATAGATGAAGCGGTATTTGACCCTCTAGATATGAGTCATTACCGTATCGATAAATTGCCAAAACGTAATAAGGGTAAGTTCGAGAGACAACTGGCTAAAATAGGGGCTCCTTTGGCAGTGATAGTCTTCTTTTTATTTGCGTTTATCATAGATATGCCATTCTTGCAAAATATTGATCCCACGCATCTATCGAAAAGCGCCAAAGTAGCATTTGATAAAATAGGTGAAGTTGCATTTATACGCAGCAACGTATTTCTTGCAGGTATATTCCTTGCTGGATTGATACTTTGGATGACTGAAGCAATACCTAACTACTTAACCTCACTTATTTTAATAGCCGCACTTGTACTTTTCAATGTTGTACCCGAAAAAGAGGCATACGCCAATTTAGGGCATCCTGTTATGTGGTTAAATATTATGTCGTTTATATTGGCAAGTATGTTAGTTTCGACGGGTATTGCAAAACGTTTTGCACTGTGGTTTATAATTAAGTTTGGGAAAAATGCAAGCTCGATATTTATTAGTTTTTTGGTAATTAATGTCGTATTATCAGCATTTATTTCGGCAACAACTGCAAAAGCTGCCATATTACTACCAATTTTTATGGTTATTGCTGCCATATTTGGTGCTACCGGTGGTGATTCGAGAAATAATTTCGGACGAAGCATAGTATTGCAAAATCTCTTTTATATTAACGTTGGAGCCACAGGATTTCTGACAGGAGCAGGAGCTCACCTATACGCTGTTGCTCTGATAGTTGGAGCTACAGGTGGAAATATTTTTTACTCGGAATGGCTATCAGCTCAATTCCCAGTGATGATAGTGATCGTGATTTTGGGATATATTGTAGCCACAAGAATATTTTTTCCACTTAAACCTAGTGAAAGAGTCCCACAAATAGAAGGTGGTATGGAACGCCTTAAAGAAGAGTACCAAAAACTAGGAAAAGTAAGCTTCTCTGAAAAAAAAGCAATTATTATATTTGTATCCATACTACTTTTGTGGTCAACCGATAAGTTGCACGGTATAAGCCCAACCGCTGTAGCATTCGTAGGGGGGATCGTAGCACTTTTGCCTCGCATAGGTGTAGTAAAATGGAATGAAGTTGACATACCGTGGCACTTGATGCTATTCTCGGCAGGAGCATATACTTTAGGAACAGCCTTTTCGTACACAGACTTGCCATCATTAGCGGTAAGTGCCTTTTTTAACTTTTTAGGGATAGGAAGCGAAACACCATTTTGGATGCTTTACCTATTATTAACAGGACTAATGACATTGAGTGCACTTTTTTTCCAATCGAAAACGATGCGGGCAATGGTCTTTGTACCAATTGCTATAGGAGTTGCTACACGATTTAATTTTAGTGTAGTAAGTCTTGCTTTACCTGTTGCCTTTATGATAAACCACGTATATGTACTTCCATTTAATAGTAAGCCTGCCGCATTGTTATACGAAACCAACCAATACAGCATTGGAGACTCTTTTAAATACGGATTTACAATGATGATAGTTTCGTGGGTAATAAATATAATTGCAGGAGAAACCTTATACCGCTATCTAGAAATTACACCCAATGGTGTATTTGGCTTGTTTTGAATATGAAATTAATAGATGTGTTTTTTATCAACATAAACATTATTATATTAAACGACTTATTTAAAGATAGTTATACGGCGTTAAGATGAGATTGATAAAATTTTATAGAAAGTTGAGCATACAGACCAAGGTAAGGTCACTATTATTAATATTTTTAACTTTTACAGTACTAGCGTTATATTGGACGTACCGTCAACAAGTTAAAAAAATATTAGATGATACCCACGGTATGATGATGAGTAGCTTGCGTGATATATCGGAAATTATGTCTATGGTGGCAATTCTGACTGACAGTGGATTTACAGAAACCGACTATGAAATGCTCAAGCCATATTTTGAAGAACGAAAGTATTTCGAAACGGGATATCCATTTCTTGTAACTCAGCAAGGAGATTTTCTATTACACCCGTGGAAAGAAGGCACTAATGAATTGAATGCAGAAAATCACATAAAAAGACTCTCCTATGGTGAAGGATCGGGGTATTTTAAATATCTTTTTTCGGTTGACAATAGGGTTAAGTGGCAGTATATCAGCTATTTTAAGCCATACGATGCCTATTTAGTTGTAAATTTTTATGAAGAAGAGTTATTTAGAGGTCTTACAAAATTAAGGACAGCAATTGTTTTATCTGTTATATTAGGAATAATACTGTTTTTACTCAGCAATAGGTACATTGTAAACCCAATATTCGAAGCAATAAAAAAAGTAAAAACAATAATTGGCGACATTGCAAACGGGAAAGCAACTAATAAAATAAATGAGCACCGTCACGATGAAATAGGAGAAATGACGCAATCAATAGATCAACTTATTGTTGAGATTGAGAGAAAAGCACTTTTCGCGGACGAAATAGCAAAAGGGGATCTAAATGCCCAGCTACCACTCATAAGCGACGAAGATGTTTTAGGGAAATCACTGATAAACATGCGAGACAAACTCGCCTCTACACAAGAAATTGAAAAGCAGCAACAAGTAGAAATTGAGCAACAAAACTGGGTTAACAGAGGTGTAACAGCTATTTCGGATATATTGCGGCAAGATATCAATAATATTGATGAGCTTTCATACAAAATAGTAAGCAATCTTGTAACTTATGTTGGGGCAAATATGGGTGGGGTTTTTATGGTAAATAATGAAACAGACGATATATTTATTGAAATGGTAGCCTGTTATGCATACAACCGCAGGAGATTAGAAAAAAAGACCTTAATGCCTGGCGAAGGACTTGTTGGGGAATGCATATTAGAAAAAGAAAAAATATATATAAAAAAACTTCCTGACGACTACATTAACATAGTATCCGGCTTAGGAGAAAGCAGTCCTAAAGAATTACTAATAATACCCTTAAAAACCGACAACGAAGTTGTAGGCGCTATTGAATTAGCGAGCCTTAATGAAATTGAGTCACATTCGATAGAACTCGTAGAAAAGGTATCTGAAACCCTTGCTTCGACAATTATTAAGATGAAAGCAAACCTAAGAACAGAAAAACTGCTTGAACAAACCAACGAGCAGGCAATGCAAATGAAAGCACAAGAGGAGGAGTTGCGTCAAAATATGGAAGAAATGCAATCAACTCAAGAGCAGATGAGAGCCAGAGAAGAAATACTAATCGAAGAGCTAGAACTAATAAAGGTAGAAAACCAAAAACTTGAAGAAACAATAAATACGCTTAAATCTACAGGGAAATAATCTAAAGTTTGAGAGTAAACAACTCAAACATGCGTAATCATCGATAAAACAGTTTTGCAAATGGCAAATAATGGTTTAATACGCCGGTTCGCTTTTACTATGCATTACAACAACCTTTATTCTAAACTAAAGTATTGATGATCAGTAATGTGTTGAATTAAATTGTAAAAGAGTTTGGCTTATGGCAAAATATTGAGTAATTTTGTTTTTGAATTGAATAAAACAAACTATTGAATAAAATAAAATAGGAAGCTGCATAAGGTTTTTTATAGCAAAAATTATCAGGTAAATACAATTTCAACAAATACCTGAGAATAGGCGAAAAAATACTTTAAGCAGTTTTTTTTACAATTAAATAGAGTCAGTTATGGCAGAAAAAAAGAAATTAATTGAGAAGGAGAGTGTAGTAATCCGGTTTTCAGGCGACTCAGGTGATGGGATGCAGCTAACCGGAACGCAATTCTCGAACACATCAGCCCTTTTAGGTAACGATGTTTCAACCTTTCCTGATTATCCAGCGGAGATTAGAGCCCCTCAAGGCACAGTTGGAGGTGTGTCAGGATTTCAATTGCATTTTGGCAATGATCAAGTTACAACCCCAGGCGATTTTTGCGACGTTTTAGTAGCAATGAACCCCGCAGCACTTAAAGCAAATACACGCTGGATAAAACCGGGAGGAACAATCATTGTTAATAGTGATGCATTCATCGATAAAAACATAGAAAGAGCGGGCTATAAAGAAAATCCACTTCCCGAGTTCAAAAAAGGAGATTTTAATATTGTTGAAGCTCCCATTACAACATTAACACAAGAAGCAATAAAAGATATTACTACTGATAACAAAAGTGTTTTGCGTACGCGTAATATGTTTGCTCTGGGAATGACATACTTTATGTTTAACCTTCCTCTTGAACACACTTTTACTTATTTGAAAGATAAGTTTGGGAAAAAGCCTGATGTAATGAATTCAAATAAGAAAGTTTTAGAAGCAGGATATCACTACGCAGAAACAATTGAGGCACTTGCAAGCAGACGTGTAAACGTTGCCCCTGCTAAACAAAAGCCTGGTACATACAGAAATATTAATGGTAATACAGCAACTGCCTGGGGACTTCTTGCTGCAGCAGAAAAAGCCGGTTTGGAACTTTTCCTTGGATCATATCCTATCACTCCTGCTACAGAAATTCTTGCAGAACTTTCAATGCGCAAAGACTTAGGTGTTAAGACTTTCCAAGCTGAAGACGAAATCGCGGGTATTTGTACAGCTATTGGAGCAGCATATGGAGGCGATTTGGCAGCGACATCAACATCAGGACCCGGATTGTCACTTAAATCCGAGGCTATTGGATTAGCTGTAATTACAGAGTTGCCATTAGTTATCGTTGACGTTCAGCGTGGAGGTCCATCAACTGGATTACCAACAAAAACAGAGCAGTCAGATTTGATGCAAGCATTATATGGTCGTAATGGAGAGTGTCCTGTAGTTGTAATTGCTGCATCTACGCCAAGTAACTGTTTCCAATACGCTTTCGAATCGGCAAAAATAGCCCTCGAACATATGACGCCAGTAATTTTACTTACTGACGGTTTCCTTGCTAACGGAAGTGAGCCATGGAGAATACCTTCAATGAAGGATTATCCAGAAATAAAACCTCCTTACGCAAAAAAAGGTGAAAAATATCAACCCTATGCACGTAATGAAGAGTTCTTAAATCGCTATTGGGCAATACCAGGAACACCAGGAATGGAACACCGTGTTGGAGGATTAGAAAAAATGAACATTACTGGAACTGTGTCTTATGTTCCTGAAAATCACCAAATAATGAGCAACCTCCGTAATGAAAAGGTAGAGCGCGTGCAGAACGTTATTCCTAAGCAAACTGTTTACGGAGCAGAGAAAGGTGACTTGTTAGTAGTAGGATGGGGAGGAACATATGGTCACCTGTATAATGCAGTGAAAAATATGCGTAAAGCAGGAAAAGATGTTAGCTTATGTCATTTTAACTATATCAATCCGCTACCGACTAACGTGGCAGAGATATTTGCAAATTTCAAACGAATAGTTGTTTGTGAATTAAACTTTGGTCAATTCGCAAACTTCTTGAGAATAAAATATCCGCAATTTAACTATTTGCAATACAATAAATTAGCGGGACTACCATTTACAGTACACGAATTGGAGGAACACTTCATAAAAATATTAGAGGAGAAATAATCATGGCAGATATACAATATAAACCAGCAGATTTTAAAAGTGACCAAGAGGTTCGTTGGTGTCCCGGTTGTGGAGACCACGCAATATTAAACTCAATTCTTAAAGCAATGGCTAACGTGGGTTGTCCCAAAGAGAAAGTAGTCGTTGTATCGGGTATAGGTTGCTCGTCAAGATTCCCTTACTATGTATCAACATACGGATTTCACGGAATACACGGTAGAGCCTCGGCAATTGCTTCGGGCTTAAAAACAGCTAATCCAGACCTATGTATATGGCAAATAACCGGCGACGGAGATGCCCTCGCCATAGGAGGGAACCACTTTATACACGAAGTGAGACGTAATATCGACTTAAACATCGTTTTGTTTAACAACGAAATATATGGACTAACAAAAGGTCAATATTCACCAACATCAAAATTTGGTGCAATAACTAAAACATCTCCATATGGAACAGTCGAGGCTCCATTTAGACCCGGTGAATTGGTTATTGGTGCTCAAGGACACTTTTTTGCCAGAACAATTGATGTAATGGTACAGCTTTCAAGCGAAATTTTCGAGGAGGCAGCTCGTTTTAAAGGAGCGGCTGTTATCGAGTCGTTGGTGAACTGCGTGATTTTCAATGACGGAACACATGAAATGTTCACTTCTAAAGAATTCAGAGACGATAGAACAATTGTTTTGAAACATGGTGAGAAGATGATTTTTGGCAAAGACAAGGATAAAGGTTTGGTACTTGAAGGACTTAAACTAAAAGCGGTTACTATTGGTAAAGATGGCTATACCATAGATGATATTCTTGTACATGATGCACATCAGAAACATCCCGGGATACATTTGATGTTAAGCAATATGGCGTATCCTGATCTGCCCGTTGCTCTTGGAGTAATTCGCTCAGTTAAAGGAGAATCTTATGATCAAAGAGTTACAGATCAGATTGCAGAAGTTAAGCAAAAAGCAAAAATTAAAAATATGGACGATTTGCTTAATTCAGGCAATACGTGGGTAGTGAAATAAATTTATTATTTGTTTTATAAAATGGAGGCTGTCTCGAAATTACAAAGAGACAGCCTCTTTTTTGTGTTTTGGTGGCTGAGTGCGCAGCAATCGAAGCCACCACCAGGGGCTTATGTCTGTCACTTCGATAAACTCAGTGACCGTGAATAAAAAAGGGGAGACTTTAAAGCCACCCCTTTTTTATAATAATTTATTAGTTTGCTAAATTAATGTTTGATTAAGCGTTGTGTTGCCGAATTTCCGTTGTTATCAAACAATGTAACCATGTAAACTCCTGTAGCATAGTTTGCAACAGAGATAGTTTGTATTTGTGTTGGATTTTCAATTGTTTGAACCACTTGTCCAACAATATTGCTAATAACTATTCTTGAAATATTTACAGGGCTTTCGATAGTAACTGTGTTGTTTGATGGAACAGGGTACAATTTAACATTACGCAACAAGTTTGGTTCATTAATGTTGATGGGATAATTAAGTATAATAGTTACGTCATAAGTGCCTGAACCCTGAACGGTTACACCTGTTCTTCCCCATATTTCGTTGCCATCTGTGTCGGTAGCAATCGCTTGACCGCCTTCTACTACTAAGGCTGCGGCAACAGTGTATGAACCTGCTCTTAAGTTGTCAAAAGTAACAACCCCATTGAAATCAGTAGTTTGTGTTAATATATCAATTCCTATAAGTTCGCCATTTTCATTGATATTCGGAACTCTAATTTCAACAGGACTATTATACATTGGTACTATTGGATAGCAATGTATGGGTCCAAGCACCGTAACTTTTACGCTACCCCTCGGATTCGACAAATATTTGTCAACTATTAACTCCATCGAAATATTTATTTCCGTTCCTATCCAACCCATCTCTTCTCCGATAATAAGAAAATTACTATGAAAGGAGGGTTGTGTCACTTTGTCACCACCGATAAAGAATTTTTGATTACCAGTGAAAAAACGAATCACAGCAAGATATGCTTGACCCTCAACTGTTGGTGTAATATTTTCAGAAGCACCATCAGAAATAAACGGCAGGAATACCCACGTGTCAGCCATAGTTGAATAGATAGGAGTTGAAGCACTTGATATAATTGGTGCAGTCAAATCGTAATTTCCCGCAGTGTCAGACTCATAAATCTCTGCAGTTAGATAAGCTACATCTTCTGAATTCCAGATGTCCCAGTTATACCCATCGTTACTTATATATGTGTTAATACCTCTAAATACGTAAGGAGCAGGTATTTCTGTGCCGGGAATAGTATCTATTGGTGGATTTAAGAAAAACTCAACAGCAACACCATCGCCATCAACGGCACCATAAGAGATGAATGGGCTTTGGCGACTGGTGCCAGCTGTTAAAGGATTTGCATAACCAAAAACATTTTCAGTAATATTAAAATCGTAACGATATAAGTTGTTTTCAGGTACTTGGTCCTCAACTGAGCCGGAAACAACTCCATCGTAATAGTATGATCCCACACTTTCAATTGTTTTTGGAATTTGATAATTATGTATTGCTACAAAAGAGGTGTCAATCTCTCCTGGTGCAATACTGCTTACAACTACTGATGATTTTTCATCAAGAATAGTTCCATCTTCTTTTACAACTTTTGTAGTAATTTGGACATCTGAAAATGGAAGAGCACCGTAGTTTTGAACAATAGCTCTTGAGGTTAAAATTTTTTGAAATGCATAGTATGGATTGTAATATGGGGTACCTGTAAATCTTTTATTATATCCGGATGTGAAATAATTTGCCCATTTATCTTTTTTATAGTCAACCCAATATCCGTTTAACCTGACATCGTATGAATATGGTTCATATAATATAAAATCGTCAACCATCCAATAGTAATGAGATAGTCCTTTTATGTGTAGTCGAACATAAACAGTTGATAGATTGGCTGCAACATTACTAACAGACATTTCATATACACTTGGGTTTGTTACAGGTGTGGCATTAATAGATGCTTGTTCTACATCAAATTCAGTCCAGGTAGTGTTGTCACTACTGATGTACAATTTTGGTCCTATTCCAATATCGTAACTAGCACAACAGAATCGGTGATACTGTTCGAAACGAACGTTTACTGCATTGTTCTCTGTAGTCTCAATAGGTGGAAACTGAATATACGAATCCATTATTATATCAGTTGATTCTCCTTCAGAAGTAGTGTTATAGAAGTCAAGCTCGAACATCAAAAACCCTTTTTCACTCCACCAATACTGAGTATCGCTGGTTGATTTAATTTTTATGCGATCGTTAGGAACATTCCAGGGAATACTGGTATATGGACCTCGTGGTCCTTCCGTTGACCAACGCCAGAAGAAGTTGTTTCCTGTAGCGTCAAATACACTCCATCCTTCGGGCATATTCTCAGGAACAGCGACGCCATCAACGCTGGCTGCGCTCCACTCTGATGCATTAAAGTACTCTTCAAAAATAATATCACCCTCTATTTCCCCTGTTTTGGAGGTAATTCTCTGTTCGTTGTTTTGCGGTGCGTCTGTCATTTTCGACAAACGTGGTTGAGGTTCGGCTAATCGTTGTGCAAAAAGCGAAAAGCTTACTACTAACATTCCAATAATTAGTGTGAATTTTTTCATAATCAGCAGTTATTTAAGTTGATACAAGCAAAGCCAAATGTAAATATATCACTTTTAAAGAGTAAATGCAACTGTTTTTATGAAAAAAGTTGCATCGAGCTAGTGCTCCGCAACTTCTATTACCTAAAGGCTTTAAGTAGAGACGGAGCATGCTCCGTCTCTACAATGTGTCGATATTGCAATAGAGACGCCATAATATGACGTCTCTACAACAAGCTAATATTCAGCTGATTAATCCAGTTCTATTATCTTTTTACTTCGACTGCGCCCAACACACAGCTTTCGTCACTCGGCAGAGCTCAAGCAAGCTTGGCTCTGCTCTCGCTCCTAAGAAAATTGTTAATTGCTCATTGCACATTGTTCATTGCTTAATAAATCGTTGTGTTGTTGAGTTTCCGTTGTTATCAAACAATGTAACCATATAAACTCCTGTAGTATAATTTGCAATAGAGATAGTTTGTACTTCTGTTGGATTTTCAATTGTTTGAACTACTTGTCCAACAATATTGCTAATAACTATTCTTGAAATATTTACAGGGCTTTCAATGGTAACAGTATTGTTTGAGGGAACTGGGTATAATTTAACATCACGCAATAGGTCATACTCTTCGATATTTAAAACATCAACATCAAAAGT